>JACLAD010002981.1_pt1 | contig 41390 bp, 30 predicted proteins | sample 8027901 | NCBI WGS metagenome assembly JACLAD01 (sample SAMN15725071, study PRJNA655200) | protist metagenome | isolation source: fluorescence activated cell sorting (FACS) single amplified genomes of... | place: Spain: Blaines Bay Microbial Observatory, Mediterranean Sea | collected 2016-07-05 | reverse complement strand
GATTCAATTTCACTCAGCAAGCTGCTGATGCGGGTACTGGTCCTCAAGATATTATGTTTCACGCAAATCAAGCAGGCCTGGAGAGCAAGGCCTATTGGGAGAACGTTCCTGATGGAAACTTAGCCTTCATGGCCCGAATTGGAGTACCAGAAACTATGTATTCTGAGAGTGCGCTTAAATTTGCTAGAGACTACAAGGCAAAGACTGGCAAATCCGGTGTGGAGAGCTTTGCTCTGGAAGCATATGATTCGATTGGAATCCTTGCTCAGGCGATTAATGAAGCTGGATCGACCAATGGTGATGCCATTGTAAGTGCTTTAGAAAATATTTCATATGATGGGGTATTGGGACGAATTTACTTCCCATATGGCTCTAAAAAGGACCCATCAGCTGATGGTAAAGGTGATGAATGGTGGCACCAGTGGCCTGATGTCGCAATCACCATGGTCCAATATCAAAAGGAAGGCGAACCTTCAAATACGATGACCATTGTTTATCCAGATGCCTACAAGACAGGTGAGCCTGAATTCGTGGATTAATCTAATAATTAAAAGTCCAGAGCTTATTGCTCTGGACCCCCACCTTTTTATCCCCACAGTAATCTGATTTATGGAATTCGCCCCAATATTTTGGTGGACCACCCTCTGGCTGCTTGTCTGGGGGATTGTTGGGAGCATTGGTACTAGGCGGATCTATCTTGCAAAAGATCTCGACACTTCAAACGCAGTGCTGATGGGGGCCTTGATTGGAGCATCTCTAGGTCCAATAGGTCTGCTATTTCTCTGGCTAAAAACACCTGAAGCCTCCAAGAAACTGATTATTCTGCCCTCCTTACTGACAGTTGGCATTCTGATGACTGCCTTCGCTCTCGCTGATCCAGAAAATAACTGTGTTTCCAATAGCTCCTTTGTTCTGTCACAAATCACAAATGGACTCATCATCGGGATCATTTACGGTTTGATGGCACTTGGACTTACCTTGATTTTCTCAATTCTTGGCGTTGTCAGTTTCTCCCATGGTGAATTCTACATGATTGGGGGAATGATCACTTACTACGTCACAGTGGTTTGGTTCCCAGGAATTTCTCCAATAGTGGGCATTTTGATCGCATGCTTAGCTACCTTTATCCTTGGTGCATTGTTCGAACGCTTGTTTCTGACACCGATGTACGATGGTCGGATTGAGCGACCTGTTGAATATGGGATCCTGGTGACCTTCGGACTGGCCTTCACGTTAATGTATTTTGTTCAAGCCGTCGCCGGTTCAAATCCAGTCAAGGCCAAACGTTTTTTTGATTTTCCTAGAATACGATTTCCTTCAAAAGAAGATCCCTGGCTGATCAAGACCAGCCGAGGAAACATGGAATTGTTTGACACCGTTTCGATCTCCAATCCACGCTTCATTGCAGCAGTCATCTCTATTTTAGTTTTGTTGGGCTTATTGTTCTTTCTTTACAAGACATGGACCGGCAAAGCGCTTCGGGCAGTTAGTCAGGATCGGGAGGCAGCAGCTATCGCGGGAATCAATCCTCATCGAATGAACATGTTGGCTTTTGCGATGGGTGGGATGATTGCTGCCCTTTCTGGAGCAACACTTGTGCAAGCTTTCTCGTGGTTGCCGCATGTAGGCTTAATTCCGGCGATGCGCTCCTTTGTGATCGTCGTGCTTGGCGGTTTGGGTTCATTACCTGGAGCCTTTTTCGGAGGGATCATCATTGGCTTGGTGGAGGCTGCTGGAACGGGATGTGTGCCCGACCCTCAAAAAGCCTCATCCTACATTCCAGCCTACGGAATGATTGTCCTCACCCTTACCCTACTCTTACGGCCAACAGGCCTGATGGGTCGTCGTTTCGCCAGTGGAACCCACGGTAAGCTATGACAAGAATCCAAGTCCTCTGGTTAATCTGTTTCGGAATCGTAGGATTTTTCCTGGCCTTCCCCTTCATTTATGGTGGTCGTGATTACGAATACATCATGCACATTTGTATCACAGGCTTCTTCTACGCAATATTGGCTTCAAGCTGGTCGATGCTTGCTGGATACGGGGGGCAGTTTTCCTTTGGACACATGGGTTTCATGGGCTTGGGAGCTTATGGAACAGCTCTCTTCAGTCACTATTTTTATCTCTCACCTGAACCGACAGGACTTTGCACTGAGTTCGCTTTTGGGGACCAGTATTTCATCATCAAGAATCCGGTTGGGGTCACCTCCAGTACGTTAACCCAAGATTGCCTTACCAAGGCACTAGAGAATTGGAACGGTACTGTGGAAGTCACACCCATGCCGATTGTCTTGGGTATACTAATCGGTGCATCGTTGGGCGCCCTATTCGGATTTTTGATTGGTATGCTGGTACTTCGTCTTCGAGCAGCTTACCTGGCCTTGTTCACCCTTGGCTTCTCTGAAATCCTCCGGGCTACGATCAGCGCTGAAATTGACATTACCCGTGGGCAAGCAGGTATCGAACTTCCGCATTTGTTTGAGAATGGGGTGGTCTTGTTTGGATATGAATTTACCAAGACCGACAAAATTCCTCCCTACTTTGTCATGTTTTTCTTGCTGCTTGCTTGTCTAGCCATCCTAGCTTGGCTTGCACAATCACGATTTGGACTCTTCATTCGGGCCTTGCGAGAGGACGAAGATGCAGCAGCGGCGTTAGGAATCAATATTGTTCGCTACAAAGTCCTGGTCTTCGTGATTACCTGCACGATGGCAGCGTTAGCTGGAGCAGTTCAAGCCCACTATATTGGAATCATCACTCCAAACAATCTGATGATTATGCAGATGAGCCTCGTCGTGGCAATGGCGGTTATTGGTGGTCTGGAAAACTTTGCAGCTGCAGCGATTGGAGCGATCATCATTGAGTTCATCCTGGAAATGCTCCGAAATAGCTTCGTGATTGGGGGTGTTGAGGTGGATATGACAATCTGGCGGCTTGTTTTCTTCGGAGTATTGCTGATGGTCACCCTGCGGTTCTATCGGAATGGATTGATCACTCCAATCATCGAATACTTCACTCGGGCGCATGTGGCAGCTGAGACCGTCGCCAAACGCTCCAGTGAATATTCAAATAGTCCAACATCCTGATCATGGAACTCTCCGTACGCAACCTGAACAAGCGCTTCGGCGGGAACCATGTGCTCAAGGGCCTCTCATTTGAAGTGAAGGGTCCGGAGCTGATTGGGCTGATTGGGCCAAATGGTGCGGGAAAAACCACGCTAACCAACATTCTTGATGGGGCAATCACTCCCAACAGCGGCACGGTCTACCTAAATGGTAAAAGAATCGACCAGCTGCCTCCTTTTGAAGTAGCCCGGGCGGGGCTGGGGCGTACTTTTCAGGTGACTCGCTCCTTCCGCCGCATGACCGTGCTAGAGAACCTCTTCGTTCCTGCTTTGGCCAAAGATCTTACGGTCAGCAAGGATCATGTACTTCCGAAGGCGATGGAAGTCCTCGAATTTTTGACAATTGATCACTTGCGCAATGAGTACGCTCAAGCTCTCTCTGGAGGACAGCAAAAACTGTTGGAGCTCGGCAGGTTGCTGATGTTGGACCCTGATATCATCATTCTCGATGAGCCCTTTGCGGGAGTTCATCCCAAGTTGATGGAGATCATCTATGGATACATTCGACGTGTCAATGATGCTGGAAAGGCGATCATTCTGATCAGCCATCAAATGGAATCGATCTTCACCCTTTGCGGTAGGCTGCTGGTGCTGAATTTTGGTGAACTGATCGCAGATGGACTCCCAGCTGATGTGAAGAAAGACCCTGCGGTGATTGAGGCCTACTTGGGGAGTGATGAAGAGGAACAGCCCTCCGACAAGCCAACCTCATCAACCGAAAACAAACTATGAGTGCAACAAATTCAACGGCTGGGGTGCTTGAACTTAGAGGCTTGGATGTGGGCTATTACAAGGACCTCAACATCCTGCAGGATCTGAATGTGAAAGCGAGAAAGAAACAGATCACCACGATTCTTGGGGCAAACGGAGTTGGCAAATCCACCGCCCTCAAAGCTGCATTTGGATTTCTGAAGCCCAACCGAGGTGATGTGGTTTTGGAGAACGAAAGTCTCCTCGATATTCCCACGCATCAGCGAATTCTCAAGGGTCTCGCCTACATCCCGCAACAACCCGGTGTCTTCAAGGACATGACCGTCGAGGAGAACCTTCAACTCGGGGGTTGGACCTTCCGCAAAGACAAGCAGCAGGTTCGTGATAAGATTGAAGCCAATTACGAACGCTTCCCGGTGCTGCGTGAGAAGCGAAAGCAGATTACAGGGGAACTCTCAGGTGGTCAGCAAAGAATGGTTGAGATTAGTCGTACATTGATGGCAGAACCCAAGGTGTTGCTCGTAGATGAGCCCACTGCAGGACTCTCGAAGATGCTGGCGGAAGAAGTCTACGAAATGTTAAAGATGCTTGTCACGGTTGATGAATTGACGATTCTCCTAGTCGATCAGGAGATTCGTCAAGCCCTGAAAATAGCTGACTATGTGTATGTGCTGGAATTGGGCAGAAACAAATTTGAAGGACCGGCTCAACAATTTACTGACCTTGAAAAAGCCTTCTGGGTTGGGGGGTGATGTTCTTCTCTTAAGAATACTTTTGTAACAAATGACGATGCCTTCCAAGTCTATTAATTCCCACCTTTTCTATCAGACTAGAAATCATAAACCTCGAGTTTCTCATTCCCGAGGAGTGTACCTTTGGGATCAGCAGGGAAACCAATATTTGGATGCTTCTTCAGGGGCAATGGTCTCCAATATTGGACACAGCCATCCCAAGGTAATTGCAGCCATCCAAAAACAATTGAATCAAGCAGCATTCGCTTATCGTCTACATTTTGAGAATGATGCTGCTGAAGAGTTTGCTGAAGATCTATCTAGGGTTATGCCAGTTGGCCTGAATCGGGTCTTTTTCGCGTCGGGTGGATCTGAGACAGTGGAATCCTGCCTAAAACTCGCCAGACAGTTTGCTATCTCACGCGGTGAATCCTCTCGATATAAGGTGATTTCACTCAGCCCCTCTTATCATGGCTGTACGCTTGGATTACTGGGAGTCACTCAGTATGGACCCCTGAATGATCCTTTTGATTCCATGTATTTAGAGATGCCAAAGATTGCTGCACCCACTGCGTATAGGGATCAAAATTCACTGAGTGTGGATCAGCGTGGAGAACGATATGCGGATCTGCTCGAAAAAGAGATTGTCAAGCAGGGTCCGGAGACGGTCTTGGCCTTCTTGGCAGAGCCTGTAGGTGGGGCTTCAACCGGAGCTTTGGTAGCCCCAGGAACTTACTATCCGAGGGTCAGGGAGATTTGTGACCGCTTTGGAGTGTTATTGATTGCCGATGAGGTGCTCTGTGGTGCTGGTCGTACTGGAGAATACCTAGCGCTTAATCATTGGGGTGTACAAGCCGATATCGTTGCATTGGCCAAGGGACTTGCAGCGGGCTACAGTCCCTTGGGAGCTGTTGTTGCCAAAGAAGAATTGGTGGAGGCTGTTTTGGATGATGGTGGCTTTTTGCACGGTTATACCTATGCTGGAAACCCGATGGCTTGTGCAGCAGGTAAAGCAGTTCTTGAGGTACTGCTGGAAGAGAATTTAATGCAGCGAACTCAAGAACAGGGTGCCAAGCTTCGAGTTGGTTTAGAAGAATTGCAGCAGCAATTTGAATTCATTGGAGATGTTCGTGGTAAGGGACTGTTGCTTGCGTTCGAACTGGTAGAAAACCGTGAAACTTGGGAAGTACTTCCACCAGCATGGAATGCACACTCACGAATCGTTGAACTGGCTTACGAGGAAAAACTGATCCTCTATTCTCGTCGCACAAGAGGTGGATATTCTGGAGATCACTTGATGGTGTGTCCTCCACTCTGCACCACTGATGGTGAATTGGACGAATTGTTGTCAAAACTAAAGCGAACCTTGATCAAGTTTGCTAATGAGCACAAACTTTCCACTAATTTGAAGTTCTCATCTTCCATGTTGCATTGAGTCAATTGATGAAATCTACAGAGAAGCAGAAGGCACTCATCCTAGCGCCTCATACTTTCAACTTTGAGCAAGCCAAGACGGCCTTTGGCTTAGTCCGAGGGACAGATCGCTTTCAGATAGTGGGGGTGATTGATCCTGAGAAATCCGGCCAGGATGCAGGAATGATTGTGGATGGAAATGTTCGTGGTATATCCGTCTTTGCTTCTGCAAAACATGCTTTTGAGCAGTTGAGTGAATCCCCTGAGATGGCCATCGTTGGTATCACTCCATCCGGAGGGAGGTTGATTCCAGAATTGTTGAGTTTTATTGAGGAAGCTATCGAAGAAGGACTAGATATAGTCAATGGCCTGCATGAATTTTTGGAGGATAAGCCACATCTGGTTGATGCGGCTCGGCAAAGGGGGGTGAAGTTACACGACATCCGTAAACCACGCTCAAAGATGGATCTTCACTTCTGGTCTGGTGAAATCACTAAAGTGCGGGCTCCACGCATAGTGGTCATGGGAACAGATTGCGCCGTGGGCAAAAGAACCACAACACGTTGGCTTTGGGAGGCTTGTAATCAAGCCGGCATCAAGACCGAGATGATTTTTACTGGGCAAACCGGTTGGATGCAGTCTGGACATGATTTCGGTTTTCTATTTGATTCGACCCCCAATGATTTTGTCTCTGGGGAATTAGAAGATGCGATCGTTAGGTGTGATTGGGATTGCTCGCCAGATTTAATACTATTGGAGGGACAATCTTCTTTGAGAAATCCATCAGGTCCCTGTGGAGCAGAGTTCATTTGCTCCGCCATGGCAAAGGGAGTGATCATGCAGCATGTGCCTGGAAGGAAGACTTTACATTTCACCAACGCAAGCCTACCTATGCCAGATATTCAGGGAGATTTGGATTTGATTAAGATCTATGGAGCCCGAACTCTGGCTTTGACACTCAACTCAGAGGGACTTGCTCCAACAGAACTAGAAGGAATTAGAATAGATTATCAGCAGCGATTAGGACTTCCTGTCTTTTTGCCCAAAGAAAATGGTGTTGAAGGTCTGGTAGCGGTCATCAAGGATTTCCTTCTAAAAAAGCAGAATGTTTGAGAACTAAAAGCCTGAATCCAGAAAAAACAGAATAAAGAAGAACTCAATCTTCATTCTCATCCCAAAAACCAATACGAATACCCAATCCTTCTGAACGGCCCCGCCGAGAAACCAATTCTGAGTCAGACCTCGTGACTCTTTGTGAATGACGGAGACTCCACTCCAACAGTTGATCATTGAGTTCACGATAAATTTTGGAATATCCAGCATCATCTCCAAGATCATTAAGCTTCATCGGGTCCTCCTGCAAATCGAAAAGCACCGGACGATACCCGATTGTATGAATGTATTTCCAACGTTGAGTGGTGACCATGTAGATGCGAGCTTTTTTGGGGTCTGCATTCAGTAGTGAAGATGTTGGAGCAACGGAGTAATCGTATTCGCTAATGGCATATTCTCGAATTGATTTGCTGGAGGTGTTTTTTAGCAAAGTCTTTAGAGAATGCCCTTCAAGAATATGATCAGGGAAAGTCCCTCCCAAAGCCTCGATGAATGTGGGAATCAGATCTATTGATTCAACTAAGTCCGATGATCTTGAGCTACGCGAGCAATTGGCCTCTGGGGATGGATCACGAATGATCAAAGGAATCTTTACGGATGGTTCGTGAAACCAGTCTTTCTCACCCAACCAATGATCCCCGAGATAATCCCCGTGATCTGAGGTGAAAACGATTAATGTTTGATCATAGGATCCTTGATCTTCCAGGAACTGAAAAAGCCTGCCGAGGTGATCATCTAACTGTTTCACAAGGCCAAGATATGTTGGCAAAACTCGATCCCGGACTTCATTTTTTGAGAATGCTCTGCTCACTCGAATTTTGGTAAGTGCTTCATAGATTGGGTGGGGATTCTTCAATTCATTTTGCGATCTTATTGCTGATGGTAGTTCAAGATCTCGAAATAATTGATGGTAGGGAATTGGTGCAATGTAAGGCCAATGAGGTTTGATGTAGGATAAATGAAGACACCAAGGTGCATGGTCATGTTGTTTTAGAAATTCAATCGCACCATTTGTTGTGTAGGCCGTTTCTGAATGCTCTTCTGCAACCCTTGCAGGTCGCTGAGCATGCTGCATGTACCAACCTTCCAAAACCTCCCTATTCTCTCCCTCCGCTGAGTTTGCCCAATCATTCCAGGGGTTCTGACCAGGATAGCCGATCTCATTCAAATATTTTTCGTAGGTTTATTTGAGAGGATTGTATCTTCCTCTGGGTCCTTCAGGATAAAGCCCTTCCATCCGATCAAAGATCTGGAAACCGCATTGTTGGAGTAACTGGCCAGTTGAAGATTCCAGTTCAATGCCTAATGGTTGTATGCCAGCGATATCTGGATAGAAATGAGTTTTGCCGACAAGCCAGGTTGATAAGCCTTGCTCTCTAAGAAAATCCCCTAGAGTGATCTCCCCTACTTTTAGAGGGATTCCATTCCAAGTAGCTCCGTGTGACTGGGAATAGCGACCTGTGTAGAATGACATGCGGGAAGGTCCACATATGTGAGATTGACAATAGGCTCTGTCGAAAGTGACGCCTTCCTTGGCTAATCGGTCAATGTTTGGAGTTGAAACCAGGGAATTTCCATAGCAGGACAAACAGTCCCAGCGAAGTTGGTCTACCATGATGAACAATACATTCCTTGGACGGGTCATTGGGTTTTTTCTCTAAATAAAAGATTAAATATCTGAAATTATATTTTATTTTTTGTAATGATTGTTGATTTTCAAAGATAAAGAGACTGACTAAATTATCGTTCCAACTGAGGTTTGTCCGGGGGTGAATGAGAGGATTTCACTGCAATGATCCACCCTCCAGCGACGTTAAAATCTCTGTAAATGAACTGAGATTTCGGGATGATATAAAAATGCACAGTTCGTAAAAGATACTGAAATTACTTAAAGAAAATCAGTTGATGAGGCTGTCTAAGATTTATTGATGTCCAATTATCAAAAAGCTGAGAGTTGGAAACTAAAAATATTGTGACAAAAAAGTAAAATTATTGATTTTTCTCGCTATTTTTTTCTCCCCCCGATCTCCTCACACATATTCTTTGACTCATTTATCATATTGATATCGTAACGGCTTGAGGAGTGGGCAGCTACATATAAACGAAAGGTTTCTAAGTAATTTTCAGATTAAATATATTTTTGAGAATTTAATTGGAAGTTCCTCTCATTCTCAGGAGTCAGTCTGAAAATCTGAAAGTTCACTTTAGAAATTCAAAGGCATATCTAAATCAATTAGGAGGGAATTATGGAAGCTCTACATTTTGTAAACGCAGAACACGATACCAATCACCATCTTGGATTTTCTGGAGTTTTAGAAGCCTCTGATTCAAGTGTCGATGAAGAAAATTACGGCACTAAATCAGGTAAGTCATCTGCTCTGGATAAGGAAAAATCTTCGATTCAGGAGGCTTTTCAACTCTATGTAAAAGATGTCAGCAGGTTGAATCAGCTTGACCGCAAACAAGAGTCAGCACTAGCCAAAAAAATTGAATCAAATCGTCAAAAGATTGAAGAGATCCTTTTTGGATCAAAACTGGTCTTTGATGAAATCCAAAACTTGGCTCAACGACTGGAGAACGGAGAGATCACTATTCGTCAAATTACTGTTGTTAATGATGATGACGAGTTTGAGATGGATGATGAGAGCCGAGTTGAGTCCTTGGTTCAGCAACTTCGTCTGGTTACTGATGATTTCACTTCAAGGCAAATGATCAAAAAGTCTGGTCAAGCTACAAAATTAAACCGATTTGAAAAGGAAGAGATAGATAAATTATCCAAGAAAATCCATTCGCAAATTCAGTGGATTTCTTTCAATCAAAATCAGATTGAAAAATTCACAGATTTGCTTGTTCAACAAGCTCGAGAAATCGAATGTGCAAGCGAGCAAATTGCTGAGCTTGAACAATCTCAGAGAGTGGACTCAAAAAAGCTTCTCAAGACTATGCAGAGTTGGGAGGCAGCAAATAAGGCTGGAGATGTCTCAAAAGAGGCGAGCCTGCAAATGGAAATTGAGGATTTTTCAGGACAGTCATTTAAGGCAGTCTTTCAGGAGTATCAATTGCTGGAATCAGCTATGAAGTGGAAAAGAGATGTGTTTGAACAGACTGGTCAGGATGAAAAGGAATTTTTATCCCAAATGATGAAATTACAGAAATCTCTAGAAGTCATGAAGACAGCTAAAAACCGTCTAATGGAATCCAATCTTCGGCTGGTCGTTAGTATTGCCAGAAAGTACCTGCATTGTGGGTTAGGGATTGAAGATCTGATCCAGGAAGGCAATTTGGGGCTGATGAGGGCTGTCGATAAGTTCGATTACGAGCGGGGCTGCAAACTATCCACTTATGCAAGTTGGTGGATTCGTCAGTCGATGTCCAGAGCAATTGCCGATCATTCGAGAACCATCCGGATCCCAGTGCACATGATTGATAAAGGTAAACGTGTAATGAAGATCTCTCAGCAGTTGGGAATGGAATTGGGACGTCAACCAACACTTGCTGAGGTGGTTGAACGCAGCAAGATGCCAGAAGAGCTTGTTCATGAATTGTTGCACAACATGAATGATCCTCTTTCGATCGATAAACCCTATGGAAGTGAGGAGGGAAGCACTCTGCAGAATGTGGTGCCAGATCAAAATGCAGTAAATCCTCTTCAAACTATGATGAGAACAGATCTGACAGAGGTTATTGAGGAGATGCTGACACAGTTGCCTCCACGTCAGGAGAAAATTGTCAAAATGCGCTTTGGCATTGGTCACAAGCGGGAGTACACACTCGATGAGATTGGCAAGGAATTTAAAATTACGCGTGAGCGGATCCGGCAGCTACTTTTTCAAGCGCTTGTTAAATTACGACATCCTTGCCGAAGCAATTTTCTGAGAGACTTTCACGTGGAGGGCTGTTGAACTTTTTGTCAACTCTAGCAAGTGGGGTTGATGTTCAATCAACCCCTTACTCATTTTAAAGGGGAAACTGCTTACCGTCATTGAGGCTGCTTCGATGTGCATAGCGGAAAGCCTTGTAGTGCAAGGTTGAATGCTGGATCTGATCTAAGCAGAAAGTTTCACGATTATTCGTTACTCGACTATACTCATAGGTTAAGAATGGATGGAGTGATAATAAGTCTGGGCTATTCGCACTCTGTAAATAAAGGCGGCCACTTTTAAGATGCTGTCGAAGCTTCAGCGTTTCACTTGGAGGTACAAAAAATCCCCCCCGTAGCCGCTTGATTGAATAACTCACCTCCTCCCCAAGATCGCCTGAGAAATCACTGATTTGATCAATGAAAAGCAACTCATAAGACGTTATTGGCTCGCTGTACTTACACATCTGTACCCAAACTGGTAGGACTAATTCCAACCAAGCACTAGCGTGTCCGGAATCTGCATTCACGGGATCGTGGATACGATTGCGATAGCTGACCAATTGTTGCAAGGCTTCAGACAAGCCACTCCATTCTCCACGTTCTGTAATCCAGGCTCTGGGGACCTCCCGAACCAGCTGTCCACAAAAATCTGCATCGTAAAAAGCTTTGGCGATTCTTTTCCCGACCCATACCCAACTACCATCTGTCATCGGGCCTTGACGAAAGCGATGACGTAATTCTGAATTTAATTCTTCTGAAAAGCAGCCAGCGTGAAGATACTCTGCACAGATCAGCGCTGAAAAATATTTTGAAACGATCCCAATTGCATTCAACATGTTGATGTGGCAGCGATTCGGGTCTGTTTCAGCCATTCTCAAATTTTGTGCATAAGCCAAGGGTGAGGGTAAATCCACTCTTGCCCAAAGATCGATTGGTTGGGATTGTCCCCAATTAGCCCCAGGTGCTTGGGATTTCTGTTCCTTATTTTCAAGAACCAACTCCTCAATTTTTCGGAGTAAGCGTTTTTCTCGCTGACGAAAAGTTTGTAATTGTTTTCTGAGTTCTTCTATCTCCTTTTCAAGGATTCCTCTTTCAGGCTCACTCCCTAAAGTTGGATTATTAGAAACAGGCGATTCACTGTCAGTTTCTGCTAAAAATTCTTCCCAGTCTTCTTCTGAGGCAAAGTTTTTTCCTTTCGCAAAATCCCAATCTATGTCTTCAATCCTTACTTTAAGAGCTTGAAACACTTGTTCATCTAAGGTGACTACTTGAATTTTCTGCAAGTGATTTGTAGGAACTTCTTCCAGGAATTGATGGAGCGTTCCCAAAATAACATCTGCCATCAAACTAGTAGGGAATCCTAATGATCCAGAGCCGATCAAGGGGATTGCAATAGACTTCGCCTTAAATTCTTCACAAGTAATGATCAGGTTGTTAAGTCCTGCACGGATTGCATCGATAACAAGTTCTTGTACGATTTCCCAGAATTCCTGATCTCCCTCCTCAAGATGAGCATCTCGACTCATCTCTTCCCATGAACGGTGTGTTGCCAAATGAAAGATCCACCGACAGGGCAACAAATCTCCTTTCGTTACGCAGACAGTCCCCAGAGGTACTGGAAGTTCAAGGTTGGGATCGTGCAATAAAGCTTGCTGAATTCTTCCTTCAGTAATTTCTTGGATGCTCTTCGAAATTTCAGAATAGCCAAGATGCATTTGGTTATTGCATGAATTGACGATAGCATCGACATCCAATTCGGTGATATCACCCAGAACGGCTTGCAAGCGCATCATACCCTTACGATGAAAATTATTTTCTTAGTATTGCTGCTTGGTAAGGGAAATGCGCTTTTAACGGACTGAAACAATTGGTTTCCAGAAATGAAGTTGTTGTTTTTGGTATGCAAATTTTGATAGCAGGGTGAAGTTACAATTGCACCCAACTTGTGTCAAGAATTTATCACTGGCATCATTTTCTGATGATTAGCTAAGCCGACGACTGCGTCAATGAAATCTGTTCATACCCCGAAATTACGAACCGGGAGTTCTTAGCTAACAGAAAATTACTTGTAGAACTCTATCCGATTAAATTTTTGAAACCATTAAAATTATATTTTGAAAGAAAATGCCATGGCTGAAATCAACAAGATTTTGGAACTTTTGCCTGATAGATTACCTAGAATTGCTGAGGAAGGTCCGTTCCTGACTACAGTTTCATCGAAAGAGTTGATTGATTTCATTACAGAGACCCTTTCCTTGAATAAAGATTTTGTTGAAGGTGTTGTCATGATGCTTCAACAAAATTGGGAAGCGATGGGCCTCCTGGATTCAACGAAGCTCCGGGAAGGGCTTTGGCAATTTTCTAGTTACCCGGCCAATCTCATGGCTCGTTCTCTCTTGGATAGTTTGGCAACACCAAGACCTCAATTTTTTGAAAGTGGCTGGTGGCATAATGAAAGTTACCTAGAACAACAGCGAAATTTACTGATCGAGGTTGAAAATCGTAGAATTCACTTTCATAGAGAACATCGACCAGCCCCGATACGTCAGGTGCAGGTAGCTTGGGCGTTGATTAAAATTGAAAACAGCCTCTTGTTTAATCATCGGGAGGATCGTGAGCGGAAAGCAAATCCAAACCATGTACTGATCGGGGGGCGCCTTAATTTACATGACTTGGAGAAAGCCTTCCCAGAATCAACCATCGAAGAGCGTCTAGTTTGGCAACAAACTGCGGATGTAAACCACATCCTCCAAGCACTTCCCCATACTTTATCAAGAGAACTGAACGAAGAGTTGGGGCTGCTATCACAGCATTATCAGGCTGAGTTACACCAAACACTTGATAGCTATGACAAGTTGGAGGGTGCACGCGCCAATCATGCTTACACTAAATATCAAATTTACTGTTTCACAGTTCAATTAAATCAAACAGGCTTTCAACAGCTTTGCAGGAGACAAATCGAGTTGCCAAAGGGCCAATTGGTTTGGGCTACCTCGGACGAAATTCTTATTGGAAAGCAGGGAGATCGTAAGTTTTTTGTGGATGCTTGGCGAGAGAGTGCTGGCAAATCATTTTGGCAACAACTTGAGGATGTCCCCCAATCTATGGTCACGGCTGATTTAGTGGAAGAGCAGGTTGATTTGCCTTACGGCCCCGAAAGTTCTTTGCTCTATGGCCGTAGTGGACAAGAACAATCATTGGAAATCGAGTTGGACGAAAGGCAGCAGTCCTGGTTGATTGGCCTGGCATGGGTAAGGCTACATCAGGCTATTTTCCCTCTCGAGGACATTCCTGATTGGATCCAAATTCATCCGCTTGGTTGGTTGGAATTGGATGAAACGAAGGAGACAGAAAGGGAAGAACTAAACAAGCTCGCAGAAATATTCAGAAATGCAGGTCTCCCAATTGTTGAAGGGAGCGATGCGGGTTGGTTTCGGATGTCGGTAAGTAAAGACCATCTCTATTTTGCTGAAACTTTTTTTACGCTCCGTCCCTATCACGAGAATGACAAATACGAACTACATTTGCTCGTCCCTGATCTAAAAACTCCGATCGGTGAGCTTCCCGATTGTTATCTCTCTATTCGTGGAATTACCCCCACGGTGTATCGGGATATGGTGAAAGTTTTAAAGGGACTTCCTACCGATGAACTCGGGGACCCGAAGCGATCCTTTCGCGAACAGCTAACTAAGCACGCCCAACCTCTGGGCTTGCGGATACCCATCCGAAATGACGGGTTTAGCTTCTATACTCAATGTGAAACTCTCTGAGTTAATAACACTTTCAGACCCAACTCCATGGAAAGGGTGAGGAAATCTAGTTCTTACCATAGAAGACCCTCCTACTTCGATTTCACTTTCATCTGAATCAAAAAATTTTTTCTTTTGAAAAAAATGGAATCTAAAAATCTTTAAATCTTCTTGAAAAATAAAATCTAAGCTATTGTTATAAATAAATTAATTTTTTTCTGATTTAAATTAATTCTCCTAATATTAATTTTTAATAATGTCCGAATGAACATTTTAGTTGCGCATCTGAACATTCTTTGGCAAGTTCCAAATCATGAGAACTAATTTTCGTCCTATGGATCTTTCGGAGCGTCAGGCACAAATTGCGGACTTGGTGCGAGAGGAAGGATTTCTTGGTGTAGATAATTTAGCTAATCGATACAACGTCACCTCTCAGACGATTAGAAGAGACCTAACTGTCATTTGTGACTGTGGTTTGGGCAGGCGTCGTCACGGAGGAGTTGAGCGAATCAGTGGTTCCGGCAATCTCTCATATCGTTCCAGGCAAATCCTTGCAAGAGGAGCGAAAGAGAAGATTGCAGATATGGTTTGTGATCATGTCCCCCATAGTACAACCCTAGCTTTCAGTATTGGCACCACCCCAGAAATTGTCGCAGCAGCCCTTCTCAAACACGAAAGTCTAAGAATCTTCACACACAATCTGAATATTGCAATGCTAGCCTGCTCAAATCCAAGCTTCGAAGTCCATATTGCTGGGGGCAGAGTTCGAAATAATGACTGTGATGTTCTGGGTAAAGGGATGGAAACACTGCTCTCCTCCTACATTTTCGACATTGGAATTTATGGAGTCGCTGGGGTAGATGAAGATGGCACTTTGTTAGATTTCACTGATGAAGAGGTCCAAGCTCGACAGTTGATTCATAAAAATAGTCGAAAAACTTTCTTGGTTTTAGATCACACCAAGTTCTCACGTGCTGCACATGTCAGGGGGGGGCAAATCGGTGAGGCTACAAAAGTTTTTTGTGATGAAAAACCGCCTACAAAAATCATGGAGATTTTAGATAAATCTGGGTCTGAATTGATCCTCTGTGGTTGGGATGGAAGCGAATGAGCGGTGCACGAGTCGAGAATCTTGTTAAGCAGTGGGGTGATTTTCGAGCTGTTGATGGGGTTTCTTTTGAGGCATCGGAGGGTACGCTAACAGTGCTATTGGGTCCCTCAGGCTGTGGAAAATCCACAATCCTTCGATTGATTGCGGGGTTGGAGTTTGCCGAATCTGGAAATGTACTGATTAATAATCAGGATGTTACTCAATCAGATCCCGCGAAACGCAGTGTCTCGATGGTTTTCCAATCCTACGCGCTTTTTCCTCATCTAGATGTTCGTGAAAACATCATTTTCGGCCTTAAAGTTAGAAAGGTTCCCTCAGCAGAACGTGAGGCTCGGCTGCGTACTGCGGCAGAGATGGTTGGACTGGATCAGTTGCTTTCCAGAAAGCCAGCCCAACTCTCAGGAGGGCAACGTCAACGCGTTGCTTTGGCTAGAGCAATTGTAGCCAATCAGCCTGTTTGCTTGATGGACGAACCACTCTCCAATCTCGATGCAAAACTGCGAGCCGAGATGCGGGAAGAAATTCATCGACTCCAAAGGAATCTCAATCTGACCATGATCTACGTAACACATGATCAAACAGAAGCGATGTCTATGGCAGATCAGGTGGTGTTGCTGAAAGATGGTCGGATTATTCAGGTGGGAGCGCCCGCGGATCTCTATGATACACCCTCTACAGTCTTTGCTGCTCAATTCTTGGGTACCCCTCCTATGAATATTCTGCCCAAGAAGATAGTTCCTGCTTTATCTGGAACCCCCGAATCTGTTGATCGGATAGGTATTCGACCCGAGAAAATCCAGCTGTCAAATGATGGAATCCCAATGACTGTGGATGCAATTGACTACATGGGGGCTGAGACTGTTCTGCGAATGTTATATCAAGATCATCGCCTGATGGCCCGCATTGATGGAAAAGCTCAGGTATCCATCGGAGAATCGGTCTCAGTTAATTGGGACCCAGCTGACTGCCATGAATTTGACAGAAATGGCAACCGAATTTGTGCCTCATGATGAGTCACATCACCCGACTGTAGCAAAGCTAGAGTCGAGTTTCAGAACCAGATTGGTTCTTTAATTCCCAGCGTCAAAAGGGAGAAAGCATGTTCAAGAAACTAAAAAAATTTGCGACCGGTTTTGCGCTGACCGCAGGGGTCTGTTTTGCCTCAGCAGTAGTTTATGCACAAACTGAGTTGACAATGTACTATCCGGTGGCCGTTGGTGGTCCACTGACGAAAATCGTGGATGGGATCGTTGAGGATTTCATGAAGGAAAACCCTGACATTAAAGTCAGCGCAATTTATGCGGGAAATTACAATGATGCCCGAATCAAAGCGCTTGCTGCTCTCAAGAGCGGGCAGCCTGCTCAGTTGTCCGTGATGTTTTCCATTGACATCTATGAATTGATTGAGCAAGACGCGATCGTCGCATTTGATGACATCGTCTCCACGACAGAAGACAAGGCGTGGTTGGATTCCTTTTATCCGACCCTCATGGAAAATGGCCGTACTGCCGGCAAAACTTGGGGCATTCCCTTTCAGAGGTCCACTATTGTGATGTATTACAATAAGGATGCATTCCGTGAGGCGGGCTTGGATCCAGAGAATCCTCCTGCAACGTGGTATGAGTTGGTGGAAGCTGGAAAAAAACTGACAGCCAGTGATGGCTCAAAGTGGGGTATGATGATTCCATCCACAGGTTACCCATACTGGATGTTTGGAGCTCTGACGATGCAAAACGATCAAGTTTTGATGAGTGGCTCTGGAGATCAAACATATTTTGATGCATCCGGGACTGTTGACGCTCTGCAATTCTGGAAAGATCTTGGATCCAAGCACAAGGTGATGCCAGAAGGGACCATTGAATGGGGTACATTGCGTCAGAATTTCTTGGAGGGCAAAACCGCAATTATGTGGCACTCTACGGGTAACCTGACTACGGTCAAGAACAACGCCAAGTTTGATTTCGGTGTGGCTATGTTACCTGCAAACAAACGTAGAGGAACCCCAACCGGCGGAGGAAACTTCTATATCTTCAAGCAGACATCGGAAGCAGAGCGGGTTGCTGCAATGAAGCTGATCAAGTTCATGACTAACCCTGAGCGATCAGCAGAATGGTCCATCAAAACAGGTTACATGGGTGTAAGTCCGGCCGCCTATCAGACTTCTCAGCTTAAGGACTATGTCGTTGACTTTCCCTATGCAGCTGTGGCTCGAGATCAGTTGAATTATGCAACAGCAGAACTCTCTACATTCGAAACAGGAAGAATTCGAAAGGCCTTGGATGATGCTATTCAGGCAGCCTTGACGGGGGCAAAATCCCCGGAAGCCGCCTTGAAAGAAGCCCAATCTACGGCTGATCGATTACTGCGTTCTTATCGTTAATTTCAATTGACGGTCCGACGTTGCTTGGACCGTCAACACCCATCCCACAAAAATTTCTTTTCATGCGATCTAATGGTCCGGGAATGCGACATGTATACGGGTGGTTGTTGCTGACTCCGGCTGCTATTTTGCTGATTGCATTCACCCACTATCCCACCATAGCGACCCTCATTGACAGCTTTTTTTCCAAGTCCTCAGCCATCCGACCCAGTCGATTTATTGGGGTGGGCAATTATGAAGCAATGTTAGAGGATCCGATTTTTTGGAAGGTACTGTTCAACAATCTGTGGTTTGCGTTGGGAACCATTCCTACTTCGGTTGCGATTGCGATTGTAATGGCCCTTCTCGTAAATCGTTCCTTGCCTGGCCAAGGCTTTTTGAGGATGGCTTATTTTACACCAACGATCCTACCGATGATCGCTGTTGCCAATATCTGGTTATTCTTCTACACGCCAGAAATTGGTTTGATCGATCAGATCTTACAAGGACTTGGCCTGTCTGGGCACAATTGGCTGGGTGATCCAGATACCGTTCTGGGTGCGGTCATTGTGATGACAGTATGGAAAGAGGCGGGTTTCTTCATGATCTTCTATCTCGCAGCTCTGCAACATCTCCCAAAAGAATTGGAAGAAGCTGCAAAATTAGAAGGCGCGTCTCGATGGTATTTCTTTTGGCGTGTTACTTTCCCTTTGTTGATGCCAACAACTCTTTTTGTTTTGATCAACGCGGTTTTGAATTCCTTCAAACTTGTCGACCATCTTTTTGTTCTGACGAAGGGAGGGCCTGACAACGCGAGTAATCTTTTGCTCTACTATATCTACGAAAACGCTTTCTCCTTCTTTGATCCAAATTACGCTTCCACGCTGACAGTAGTGCTGTTGGCTCTTCTAGCAATTTTAGCTTTGCTTCAGTTTTTCCTCTTGGATCGAAGGATTCATTACAGATGACTGAACAACTCCGTTCCCCGAGAAATTGGGCATATTCCAATGGATTAGAAACTGTTGGTGCTTGGTTCCTGGCACTCCTTTGGATCTCACCCCTGCTCTATGCCTTTTGGGCAGCCTTCCACCCTAGTGAATATGCTGTCAACTTTGAGTTACTTGCTCCAGTTACGCTCAATAATTTTGGGGAGGCGCTTTCTCAGGCACCTTTTCTACAATATGGCTTGAACACCTTCATGCTAGTAACAATGCTTCTAGCATCACAATTGATTGTATGTACATTGGCTGCTTACGCCTTTGCTCGATACCAATTTGCCGGACACAACATCGCCTTTTCTTTGGTGCTAGTGCAGTTGATGATTACCCCTGAAATCCTTATCGTTGAAAACTACAGCACTCTTGCAGACCTCAGCTTGGTGGATACCATCACCGGAATTGGGCTGCCCTATATGGCCAGTGCTTTTGGGATTTTTTTGTTGAGGCAAGCATTCAAATCTACTCCCAAAGAGTTAGAAGAAGCAGCTCGCTTGGAAGGGTGTGGGATGTTTGGTGTTCTTTGGCGGGTTTATGTTCCTTTGGCGAAACCGACCTACCTTGCCTACGGATTGGTCTCCATCAGTCACCACTGGAATAATTTTTTGTGGCCTTTGATTGTGAGTAATTCCGTGGAGACACGACCTCTTACAGTCGGATTAGGGGTTTTTGGAGCACCAGAATCAGGAGTCGATTGGTCCATTGTTTCGGCGGCAACCCTGCTTTCAGTTGCTCCATTAATGATAGCGTTCCTGCTGTTTCAAAGACAGTTTATCCAGTCCTTCATGCATTCTGGAATCAAGTAGTCATTCTTTTAACCAAAGATTACTTAAAAACCTACTGGCACATGAGGGATATAGGGTGCTTCCAACCTGTCAATCATTTCTTGATCCAGCACTAAGTCCAAACCACCGAGCATTTGCTCAAACTGTTCTGACCTCGTATAACCGATAATTGGTGCTGCTACTCCTTCCTTCTGACGAATCCAAGCCAAAGCGACTTGTACCATTGGGCGGCTAATTTCTTGGGCTATTGCTTCAACATTACTGATTACAGCGTTGTCGGCATCAATCGTGTTGGAATACATATTTTCAAGGACGTTGTCAGTTTCAGCCCTTGCTGTTGAGATACCAACTGGACGGGCCAATTTACCTCGAGCAATTGGGGACCATGGAATCAGGCCGACACCCTGATCCAAACAAAGTGGAATCATCTCGCGTTCCTCCTCACGATAAATCAGGTTGACCTGATTCTGCATACTTGTGAAGCGAGTCCATCCATTCTCCTTGGCAACTTGCTGGGCTTTGGCGAATTGCCAGGCATACATTGAAGAAGCCCCGATGTATCTTGCTTTCCCAGCACGAACTACATCATTCAAAGCCTCCATGGTTTCCTCGATCGGGGTAACTGGGTCCCAGCGGTGTATCTGATAGAGATCCACGTAATCAGTTTGTAGCCGTTTTAATGAGTTATCAATTTGCCGCATGATGATTCTTCGTGACAATCCCCGCCAATTCGGCTCCTCATCTCCAAAGACCTTGGTTGCCAAAACAATCTCATCCCGTTTAACCCACTTCCATAGCACTCTTCCAAGAATCTCCTCCGAAGAGCCGTCTGAGTAAACATTGGCGGTGTCGAAAAAATCAATGCCGGCATCAAGTGCCTGCCGAATCAGGGGTTTTGATTGTTCTTCAGGGAGAGTCCAGGCATGATTTCCGCGCTTGGATTCTCCAAAGGTCATACAACCAAGACAAAGCTCTGAGACAAACAATCCTGATTTACCAATTCGTTTTCTTTCCATTTTTCTACTTAATCTAAGGGCTTAATTATAAAAAAACGAGTCTGCAGTAGGGTTTCGAAATCTTTCCAGGAGTGATAATTCGCAAATATTAGTTGAAGATCTGCACAAATGTTTTGGTGGGAGTTATAAGAATTTTTTCAATTATGAAAGTCTAACAATTTGAAAAATTCAAATACTGGAGATTCAAGACCGCTCCTTTTCCAAGCATTTTTCAATATAGATTTTGGTAGGATAGTCAATGGGGTATTGATCCCCAATCTTTGTGAAGAGTTTCTTAGCCCCTTGGAAATTGCCAGCTTGAAACAGGCTAAGTGCGGTCATGAACTCTCCTGAGAATTGGATTTGATCTTCGGTTGCCTGCTTTATAGATTCAACCAATTCATAGATTTCCACTTCTTGTTGCTTACCCTTCACGGCGACGGAACCAAGCGGCCTGAAAAGAAATTCCTTTTCTGCAGCATCACGAGTGTCACTGCTAACGATGATTTCCGTCTTATAGATCTTGTTGACACCCTCAAGACGACTGGCCAGATTCACACTGTCACCTACAACAGTGTAATTCATTCGACTCTGCGAACCGAGGTTGCCAACAAGGGTTACACCAGTATGGATCCCAAATCGTGACCAAAAAGGCTTCTTGCCTTTTAACTCCCATGACTGATTCATTTCCTGAATCCCCTTGCTGCAGCTTAATGCGGCATGACAGGCATGAATTGCGTGTTGTTCAGAAGATACTGGGGCTCCCCAAAATGCCATGACTCCGTCTCCAAGATACTTGTCAACAGTACCATGATTGAGTCTGATCGTTTCCGCCAACATACCTAGATAGTCTGACAACTGAAGCATCAGGGGTTCAGGATCCAAATTTTCTGAGATCGTGGTGAAATTGGCTATGTCGATAAACATGATGGTTAAAGTACGTTCATTCCCACCAAGATTCGCTCCTTCTCCACGCTCTATGAGTTGACGTACCAATTCCGAGGGGATATAAGCTTGGAAAGCTTTTATACTGTTCCTCATGGCCGTCATTCCCTGACTGAGATCGTGAACTTCGCTAATTGCCGAATCTAATTTGAATTCTCCATCAAGTTCTAACTTCCCAATTTTCTTTTGCTCTCCAGTAATAGTTTCAATTGGTTTTGAAATATTGTTTGATAACCACCAAGCTGTCCCAATTGACAAAGATAAAATAAACAATGATATTAATATAATGGCTTGCTGAATTTCACTAAAAAAACCAATAAAATCATTCTCAGGGACAACGATTACAATTCGCCAATCTTTACCGAACTCTGCTGGAAAAGTTGTGAAAGCTGATAAATAGTTAATCCCGTTTTCAGTGACAGAGAAAGAATTTTTGCCAGTTTCAAAATAAGTGCTTATTGCTTTTTGAAGATAAGGCAATTCTAACTCTGTGTATTGAATAGTCCTGAGTTTATCATTCTCCATTTTCACAAGGTTGATCTTCGGAAAGGCTATAACTTCTCCCTCTCGATCAATAATTAAGACGAGACCCTTTCTGCCAACTTTTTGGTCTTCAAGAAAGACTGAGAGTCTATCTAATTCTATATCGACCCCCACTACACCAATTAGTTCTCCAGATGCATTAAAATATGGTTCAGCAACCGTAATCCCGGGCTTCTTTGCTGTAAAAAAAATGTAGGTGTCAGACCAGAAGATCTTCTGAGCTTTCTGGGCACCCTGATACCAAGGTCTAAGCCTCGGATCGTAGTTGTCATCCTTATTTACTCTAATTTCAGTGAGTTCACCCGCAGCGTCAAAATGCTTCCAAAAACTATTCTGGATGACACTTGTATTTTGATCCCTGATGATATTTAAATCTTGTAAACCTTTTTCTTCAAGAAGGTTCAGGAATTTGGGTAAGAGTTCACCTGAAGGATCAATTACTTTGATTCCAGCTTTCCCATTTTCCATTTGCTTTGCAAATAAGAACCGTCCTTGTATGTCTCCCACAAAGATTCCTGAGATATGTGAATGCAATTTCAGCATATTCAGGGCGTGAGCTCCAAAATGAGTTTGGATGGAGTCATTATTTCGGAGAGAAATTTGTAGTTTGCCAGGATTGTCAGCAAAATTTTTTGCTATTTGGACTGCAGGGTTTAGGAAGGTGATTGTTGCGTCACTTACATTTTTCGTGATTACAGAGAAGAGATCTTGGGTGATTTGGTTTATACCATCGAATGCCTGTTTTTGAGTGTAAAGGAAGATAACCAATACAGTTGTTATCAAAAGGGCAGAGAAAGCGACGATAATTTTTACTTTTAGTTTAACTTTCAATGAAGCCTGCCAAGTAATTATTTATTAACGATGGGTTATCTCAATTGCTCAATTGATTTTGAAAGTAAAACTAACATTCCGTTCAGAAAAGTAAATCAGTAGTCGGGTTTTTTGTTGGGTTTTTACAGATATTCCATTCCTCATGATACTCAATGGGGAGCATGCCCAAGGGTTCCCCTGAATTGAATAGTGGTTTGAAGTTTTTCACTTTTCTCGAATTTTTCACCGTTGATCAGTGAAACCAGAATCTGGGCAGCTCGGGTACCCATTTTACGGTGAGGTACATGTACAGTGGTTAGTGCTGGGTCCACCACTTGTGCTAATTCGATATCATCAAAACCCGTGATAGAGAGATCATAAGGAATTCTAAATCCCATCTCTTTGGCTTTTCTTAAAGCACCGACTGCCAAGACGTCATTACCTCCAATCACAACGGTTGGTCTCTCTTCGGCCCCCATGATTTTCTCGAAAGCTTTTGAGCCATTTTCAATGGAGTAGTTCGTCTGCACCAATTGAAGATTCCTTTCTGGTAGATCAGCCTTTTTCATGGCTTCCTGAATACCCTTCAAGCGATTCCTTGCTCGATCATTATTTTTTAGTGAGGCTGTGATGAAGCCAATTTTTCGATGGCCAAGCTCTAATATCTTTTTGGTCAAGTTATTCATGGCTTCGACGTTATTGAAGCCAATAGCTGGCCGAGATTCAGATGGATCGAAAGCCCATGTTACCAGAACTGGAATTTTACGATTTCTCAAAAACTCATAAATTACAGGATTGCGGTCGTACCCAATTAGCAATAATCCTTCCGCACCTCGAGCAATCAGGTTTTTGATCTGCTCTTCTTCTCTTACTGGTTTATAGGAAGAACTGGCTACTAATAAGGTAAAGCCATGGTTGCTTAGCTCTTCCTGAAAAGCTTGGATGCCTTTGGCAAATATCGAGTTCTCCATCGTAGGAATCACTGCACCAACCGTCTGAGTTCTACGTGCCGCCATGGCCCTGGCACCAAAATTTGGTGTATAGGATAGAGCATCGATTGCTTTAAAAACTCTTTCTCTAGTGTTGGGGTCAACTCTTTCCGGACTGTTCAGACAGCGTGATACCGTCGCAGTCGAAACCTGAGCCTGTTCAGCAACATCAGCGAGAGTCGCGAGTTTCTCTGTGCTATTGTTCGACTTTTTTTTGTTGGAATTCAATTTTTTCTTTCCTGAAGAAAATTTATCAATTCAAATGGTTAATAATATATAGCCAATTTTTTCCAAAATACTAGCCTATGAAAGCGCTTGCATCAAAATTAATATTCGGTTATTTGATTTGCCATGTAAGCGTTTACATAGCGCTTACTGAAGCCATAATTTTGTGGTAATTCTTAATGGGAGAATGGATGTATCTGACGATCATTCTGCTCGTTATTTTCTTTACAAATGTTTTGATGGGAACTTTGGGAGGACAGCCGGTTTTAGGTGACATCGGCGAAATGCTGCTGTTATTGGTAGCCTCCATAATTTTCACAATCACCATCTTGAAACATGAGCGGATTGAGAGGATAGAACGAAATTACCTTTACTTGCGGAGGAAATTACCAAATCTTTTGGAAGTCCAGACATTTTGGTCCATGCAGCTGGAATTAACCCGCGACAAACTGCAGACCAAGTCACCTCAGAACAATGGGAATTGACACTCTGGTTGAACCTCTCGCTACCTTTTTTCCTCAGTGAATTGTTGATTGGAACTATGCAGAAGAAAAGTTGGGGAAGAATCGTTAACTTTGCATCATTACAGACTACAAGGGCTTTCCCCGGTGGAATAGCTTACGGTGCTTCAAAGGGCGGTGTTGGACAATTGACCCGTGCAATGGCGGAAGCTTGGTCTAGAGATGGAATAAATGTCAATGCAATCGGCCCCGGATTTTTCCCAACTGAACTGACCAAGGCGGTTTTTGAAGATCCTGAAAGATCAGCTAGGAACGCAAATCAGACGTGTATTGGAAGAAACGGAAACTTGGAAGATTTAGATGGCCCACTGTTGTTCTTATGTTCGGAAGCATCTCGATTCGTAACTGGCCAAATTCTGATGGTAGATGGAGGATTTACCGCGAAATGAAAGCTTTGATTTACACTGGTCCTGAAAAGGTGATCTACACAGATGCATCGGACCCAGATCCCCAACCAGAGGAAGCGCTGGTTCGAGTGGATAGTGTGGGCATTTGTGGTTCAGACATGCACGCATTTCTGGGTCATGATGAAAGGAGACCAGCTCCACTGATCCTCGGGCATGAGGCTGCCGGGGTTGTAGTGCAGGGGAAAATAGAAGGGAAACGTGTGACTTTTAATCCCCTTGCTACGTGTGGTAAATGCCAAGCCTGTCTGCGTGGTCAGGACAATATTTGTCCAAGTCGGCAGATCATTTCGATGCAACCCCGACAAGGTGCGTTTGCAGAATTTGTAGCCATTCCTGAGGTCAATCTGGTTGAAGTGCCTGATCAAATTGATCTGAATCAGGCTGCACTGGCTGAACCCATAGCTTGTGGTTGGCACGCTGCAAAACTGAGCCAAAGAGGTATTTCAATCGATTTGGGGGCAGCTAATGCTCTGGTGATTGGAGGCGGAGCAATCGGAGTTAGTAGCGCCTTGAGTCTAAAAGCACTTGGAATTCCCGATGTTGTAGTGTGTGAACCCAATGAGATTCGCAGAAATTATCTCACTGAAAAATGTGGGCTTCAGATGGTTCATTCCGATGAACTGGATGCAAAAACCTATTTTGATGTGGTCATTGACGGAGCAGGCTTCGAGTCAAGCCGTGAACTGGCATCAGCGAAAGTCCAACCAGGTGGAGTTATCGTTCACATTGGTTTAGGATCAGCCAAGGGAGGATTAGATATTCGGAGACTAACCCTCCAAGAGATCACCTTTATTGGTAGTTACACCTATACTCACCAAGATTTCAGAGAGGCCGCCCAAGCAATGTTCGATGGTAGACTAGGCTCTTTGAATTGGGCTATCCAACGTCCTCTTTGGGAGGGACAGCAGGCTTTTGAAGAAATTAGATCTGGGAGCATTGCTGCTCCAAAAACCATTCTCAAACCTAACTAGAAAGGAGAAGTCCGTGGCTGAAATTCCACATCTCTTGGTTCATGACCACAAAGACAATGTTGGTGTTGTGGTGGTGGAAGGCTTGACTGCTAATACCGACATGCTTTGTTGCATCACTGAAGATAACACTATCTTTCGTTTGACCTCTAAGATGGACGTTCCTATTGGTCATAAGATTGCGCTCCTGGATCTGAAGACCGGGGATACAGCAACAAAGTATGGAGAAGACATCGGTAAAATAGTCGCTGACATTGCTCAGGGTGAGCATGTTCACACTCACAACTGCAAAACAAAGCGCTGGTAGGGAGAATTACGCATGTCAGTAAATTATGAAGGCCGAAAAATTATGGGCTATCGACGTGAAAACGGCCGAGTTGGTGTAAGAAACCATGTGCTGATTCTTCCCTTGGATGATATTTCGAATGCCGCTTGTGAAGCAGTCGCCAACAACATCAAGGGAACAATCGCGATACCTCATGCTTATGGAAGGCTTCAATTTGGGGAAGATCTTGAGTTGCATTTCAAGACGATCATAGGAACAGGAGCCAATCCGAATGTGGCTGCTTGCGTGGTAATTGGAATTGAACCCGGTTGGACACAGCGGGTGGTAGACGGCATCGCAGCAACATGTAAACCAGTCGAAGGGTTTTCTATCGAGCAAAATGGTGACTTGAAAACCATCATGAACGCAAGCCGTGCCGCCAAAGAGATGGTTCATTTTGCGACGGAACTTCAGCGAGAAGAATGTGATATTTCAGAGTTGTGGATCTCTACAAAGTGCGGGGAGAGCGATACGACGACGGGCTTAGGATCTAATCCAACCGTTGGAAATATGTACGACAAGCTTCTACCTGTCGGCATTACAGGTTGCTTTGGTGAAACCTCAGAGATTACAGGCGCAGAGCATATTTGTCGTCGACGTGCAGTCAATGAGGAAGTAGGAGAGCGCTGGTATAAGATGTGGAAAGCATACCAAGATGAAGTGATCTTTGCTCACCAAACTGATGATCTTTCTGATAGCCAGCCAACCAAGGGTAATATCGCAGGTGGCTTGACTACGATTGAAGAAAAAGCTCTCGGGAATCTTGAGAAAATTGGACGTACTTCAATGTATAAGGAAATTCTCGGGCCTGCTGAGACGCCAAACTCAGGTGAGGGGCTTTACTTCATGGATTCTTCATCCGCTGCTGCAGAGTGTGTGACGATCATGGGGGCTGGTGGATTTGTGATCCACACCTTTCCAACAGGGCAAGGTAACGTGATTGGTCACCCAATCGTGCCCGTGATCAAAATTACAGCAAATCCGAGAACAATCCGGACAATGAGTGAACATATTGATGTGGATGTTTCAGGAATTCTCAGAAGAGAAATGACAATTGATCAGGCGGGTGACGTCTTGATCGAAATGATCTGCCGTACTGCAAATGGTAGAAATACAGCTGCTGAAGCACTTGGTCATCGTGAATTTTCAATGACAAAGCTTTATCGAAGCGCGTAAATGAGCCGGGTGATCAATCTAATCTCATGAATTGATCACCCCAATCAATAGATAGCTCACTAGCCCCACTGTTGAAGCTGCCAAGCAACCTGCTACGAAAGGTTTTAAACCTAGTTCTTTAAGATTGGCAAACCTGGTATTCAATCCAATTGCAGCCAAAGCAATGACTAATACTTGCACTGTCAAAGATTTAAGAATCCCGCCAAATCCCTGCCAGTTTTCTTCAGAAATCACCCCCAAAACTTTCTCCGAAGATTCTAAACTAAAGTCACCTAGTGACCTAAAAGTTGCCATAAATAAAAACCAAATTATAAATAAAGGTATATACTTTTTAAGTTTCAGTTTTGGTTGTGATCCAGTTGTAGATTCATTCTGAAAATTTTCTCCATAAACCGAAGAGAAATATGCAATTAAAGGTAAAACTAAAATCATACATATATTTCTAAATAATTTGGTAATGACAGCAATTTCTAAAGCTAGGGGTTGATTAAAAAGATCCGCATAAAGTAAGGCTGAACCAGTTACCTGTGATGTGTCATGAACAGCAGTACCCAAGAAGTAACCGACTTTTGTTGGTTCATTTTCAAAAAGATGGTTTGCAAGATACGGATACCCAATAGTGGCTAAAATCCCAAAGACTGTAATCACCGAAACAGCATAAGCAATCTCTTCCTTCTTTGCCCGAATGATTGGGCCAGTTGCCACAATCGCTGTAACTCCACAGATTGAAGTTCCTACCGCTATTAAAATCCCCAGATTCTTCGGCAGACCAAGCAGTTTCGATAGAAAAATCGTAAAAATGATCCCAGTGATAATGCATCCTAAGACAACTGGGATACTCTCTAAGCCAGCGGTAAAAATATCAGAAAGACTCAATTGAAATCCAAGAAGGATAATCCCAAAGCTAAGCAATTTCTTTCCAGAAAAAATCAGCCCAGAATCACATGATTTAGGAATTGAGATTAGATTGCTGACTAAAATGCCAATGATGATTGCCAGCATTACTGGTGAGATAGGTGATTTCTCAAAACTCAAAATATCTTCACCAATTATTTCACTGAGAAGGAAACTGAAATAACCAACTACAACAGCAATTACAAAACCTGGTAAAATTTCTCTTAAGGCTTTAATTTTTGATAAATAATTTGAATCTATAGATTTTACTGATACCACTTTCGCAAGTCCCTGAATAAGATAAAATTAGACATAATTTAAAGTCTAATTTTTAAAGTAAACCCAAAAAGATTCAAGAGGAATAGAAAGTAGTTTCAGAGCATTTTTTGAAATCTTGAACTGGCTGGAAGAATTGTTTAGGCAAGGTAAACAAGTACGTAGAAAAATGAAATCAGAAGAGTCATTTTTGTGGAAGCTTGCCTAAGTCAATCAGTTTGATTTAGGCAAAGATTACAAGGTTGGTACTTAACTGCAAACAGCGGAAGTTGGAAAATCAGCACACCATTTTGTCTTTTTCTCGATTGCTGCTTTGCCCTCAGGGCAACTTGCGGACATTGGGAACTGGGTGCAAAAGGCGTTTTGTTTCTGAATGGCTGCTCTGCCATCTGGACAGGTCACAGATAATGGAAATTCTGTGCAGAAGGCATCCTGCTTCGCTATTGCATTTTTTCCATCTGGGCAACTTGCTGACATAGGAAACTGTCTGCAAAAATCATCTAATGACGCTTGCCCAGGGTTAGCAGCCTGTTGTGTACAACCTACTGCGGACATTACCATACTGAACACAACACTACCGTAGAAAAGTTTTTTCATCATTGGGGTGCTCCAAAGTGATTAAAAATATCATCAACTTTTTTCAAAAAAGTTAACCCTTTTGGAATACAGTAGCTAAGATCATATTTCAACTGTCTAACAAAACTCTAACAATTCAGTAGTTTCCCCCCTGTTGAAGGCTATTTCAAAATGCATCTTCAGGAAATACTTGCAGAGGTAAGCCAAAGATTTGAAACTAATAATAATGAAATTTTATTTTCCATTTAATACCCACTAAAAAGCACCTAATGTCCGAAGAGCCAAAAAGCAATTTAGATTCTGAACATGGTAGTAAATTAAATGACATGATTCGGGTAACCGGTGCTTGTGAACACAATCTGAAGAATCTGAGTTTGGATATTCCAAAGGGGACTTTGACTGTGTTTACGGGGGTAAGCGGCTCAGGGAAATCTTCTCTAGCTTTTGACACCATCTTTCAAGAAGGACAAAGACGTTTTGTCGAATCACTATCAGCATATGCTCGACAATTTCTGGGCCAGTTGGAAAAACCAAAGGTCGAACATATTGAAGGCTTGAGTCCAACCATCTCAGTTGATCAGAAAACTGTTAACCGGAATCCACGCTCAACGGTCGGGACGGTAACTGAAATCTATGACCATCTACGATTACTGTTCGCTCGTTTGGGGCAACCGCACTGTCCTGTATGCAAAACCCCGATCTCCAGTCAAACCCCAGAACAGATCACCGATCATGCTTATGCAGTAGCACTCGATGAGGCTTGCTTGATCTTAGCTCCAATGGTGCGTGAGAGAAAAGGAGAGTATAGAAAGGAACTCCAACAATGGGCACAAGATGGATTTGTCAGAGCTCGGATTGATGGAGAGATTCGTAGGCTTGATGAAGAGATTGAGCTTAAACGATATGAAAAACACAGTATTGAACTGGTTCTGGACCGACTCATCTTAAGCTCAGATGAAAAAAGTCGCCTAACTGAAGGCGTCGAGAAAGCGCTTAAAATGAGTGAGGGATTAGTCATTCTGAACTTCAAGGAAGAAGATCATCTCTTCAGCCAATTGAGTGCTTGTCCAACCTGCCAGATCTCACTACCCGAACAGGAACCTCGACTGTTCTCTTTTAATGCTCCCCAAGGTGCTTGTCCAACTTGCAATGGCCTGGGCGAGACTCGTCAGTTTGTAGAAGAAAGACTCTGTGATTCAGAAAAATCTCTGAAAGACGCTGCTGTCCAATGTGTAACCGCCAACGGGAACATTCATTTCACGAAAATTGACAAATCCCACCTTTTTTCAGCTGCCAAGATGTTGGATCTTGATCTGAATTTGCCGTGGGGTGAGCTACCTGAGCAGCAGAAAGAGCAGTTTCTGAAGGGAAATGCCCAAGTTTCTCTTTATGTGGGCAACGTTTTTCGATTCCCCTCCCATCTAAAAAAACAAATCAAAGCAGGCAAGTGGGCTGGTGTGATTCCGATTTTGGAGTTTGTTTACAGGTTTGCAAAAGGACCCTTGGAGCGCTTCCAAATGCGCGCTATTTGTCCGGATTGTGGCGGAAGCCGACTCAATGCGATGGCAAGGGCTGTAACCTTCCGAGATCAAAACATTGTTGACCTCGGTGATTGCTCGGTCACCGAAGCTCTCACTTTTTTTGAATGCTTGGAACTAGCGGATAGAGAAGAATTGATTGGTCGGGATCTTTTTCGTGAAATTCGTGCGCGCCTCTCATTCTTAAATGAGGTCGGATTGGGGTATCTCAGCCTTCAACGTTCAGCTGCTACGCTTTCTGGAGGGGAAGGCCAGCGTATTCGCTTGGCAAGTCAACTAGGCTCGGGTCTTCAGGGAGTGCTCTACGTTCTTGATGAACCAAGCATTGGTCTGCATCAAAGTGACAATCAGCGACTGATCAAAACTTTGGAAATGCTTCGAGACCGTGGAAACACAGTTTTTGTGGTTGAACATGATGAAGAAACGATCCGTGCTGCTGATCATGTCATTGATATCGGACCCACAGCGGGTCGAGATGGGGGAAACATTACTGCGCAAGGGTGCTTTCAAGAGATTCTGGACTCTAGTGAATCTGTTACAGCTCAGTTCTTGGTTGGGCAAGAAAAAATGCCAGTTCCGACTGAACGTAGAGATTCAGATGGACGCTGCTTATCGATTCGGAATGCACGTTTGCATAATTTGGTGGGCCTTGATGTCGAAATTCCCCTTGGACTGTTTGTCGTTTTGGCTGGAGTCAGTGGCTCTGGAAAATCGAGCCTAGTCCATGGAATCCTGCGTCCCGCCTTATTGCAACATCTGCAAGGAAGTGGAAAAGATGACCCTCATGAACCGGTCGAGGAGGAATCATCAAAAGAAATCAAAGGCAGGTGGGATAATGTTGCAGGTCTGGAGCATCTGGACCGACTAATTGAAATCAATCAGTCCCCGATTGGTAGAACTCCAAGGAGTAACCCGGCTACCTATACCAAAGTTTTTGACTTGATTCGTGATCTCTTCACCATGCTTCCAGAGTCAAGGATTCGCGGATACAACAAGGGTCGATTCTCCTTCAATGTAAAGGGAGGGCGATGCGAAGACTGCAAGGGTGCTGGGCTGAAAACCATTGAGATGCAGTTTTTGAGTGATGTTCAAATTCCCTGTGAAACCTGTGATGGAAAGCGATTCAATGCCGAAACTCTGCAGATTCGATACAAGCACAGAACGATCTTTGAAATTCTTGAACTGACGATCACAGAAGCTGCTGAACTTTTTGAAAACCAACCAAAAATCCTTCACATCCTTCAGACTCTGCTGGATGTTGGCTTAGGGTATGTCAAACTTGGGCAGCCCTCGACCACCCTCAGTGGGGGCGAAGCTCAGCGTGTGAAGTTGGCTTCAGAATTACGAAAAAAATCCACAGGTCGGACACTGTATTTACTAGATGAACCTACGACAGGTCTTCATTTTCAGGACATCCGTACGCTGCTACAGACTCTGGATCGCTTGGTTGAACAAGGTAATAGTGTGTTGGTCATTGAACACAATCTCGATGTTTTGCGCTTTGCCGATCAAGTCATTGAATTGGGGCCTGGGGGAGGTAAATTCGGAGGTAAATTGGTGGGCCACGGTACCCCAGAGGAATTGGCTGAAAGGAATACCTTAACAGGCGGATTCCTGAGGCCATTTTTGGAGAAGCGGTTAAATGAAGAATCCTCCAGAGTTGAGGAAGTAAAAGAACCTTCTGCAATAAATGGATTTCAGAGTGAAAGAAAAGAAAGAGATCTAGTTGTTCGGGGAGCAAGTAAAAACAACCTACGCCATGTGAATGTTGAAATCCCAAAGCATCAGTTTACGGTTATTACGGGGGTTAGCGGTTCTGGAAAGACTTCTCTGGCCTTTGATACAATCTTCGCAGAGGGGCAGGCTCGATATGTCGAATCCCTCTCCACATATGCAAGAAGATTTCTCGGTAGAATGGATAAGGCCCCTGTTGATAGCATTGATGGACTGGCACCAGCGATTGCCATTAATCAGAAAGCTACTAGTCGCAATCCCCGCTCTATTGTAGCAACCACCACGGAGATTTTCGACTATCTTCGTCTTCTATACGCAAGAATTGGTGTAGCTCATTGTCCAAAGACAGGGGCACAACTGGAAAGCTTCACGGCAACTCGGGCTGCCAAATTCCTTGTAGATCATTATGAAGGAGATCGGCTCGAAATCCTGGCTCCATTATTTAGGCCAGATTCCAAGCACTCTACCTTATTAAAACACCCAAAAGAACTTCCAGAACATCTGGCAGCACTTCAACAATCTGGGTTCCTCAGGGTTTATATTGGGGATAAATTGATTCTAATTGATGATTGGGAGTCCGAATCAAAAAAACTTAAACTTACCAAGTCCGTAGCGGTTTGGTTGGTTGTAGATAGGATCAGAGTGAGTGTCGAGGAACAGCAAAGATTAGCAGAGAGCGCTAGCATCGCTTATGAACAGGGAATTGGCTTGTTTTGCGCTCGTCGTCCGGACGACCAAAAGATGATCTGGTTTTCTGAAGTCCCTGGCAATGTTAAAAGTGACTACTACTTGACTCACGATCTCAACCCAAGAATGTTCTCCTTCAACTCTCATGTTGGAGCATGCCCAGATTGTGATGGACTCGGGGAAATCGAACTGACAGGAAATCTGGATTTTGATGAAGACGTAGATGCGGATTCACTAGTTTTTCGTACTTGTAAGACATGCGATGGGGAAAGGTTGAAGCCCGAATATCGATCTGTTTTGATTCGACAGAGGAATATCCTCCAGTTGTGCAAATTGCGAGTAGATGAGGCCCTACGCGAAGTGAGTACTTGGGAACTTAGCGCAACCGAACAAGCAATCGCTCAGCAGGCACTTCAGGAAATCCTCAGTCGCTTGAAATTCCTGCGCAATGTAGGACTCGGCTACCTTACGCTAGATCAGCGATCCAACACGCTCTCAGGTGGCGAAGCTCAACGCATTCGTCTAGCTTCTCAAATTGGCTCTGGGCTGACTGGGGTGCTGTATGTCCTGGATGAACCTACGATTGGCCTGCACCCAAGAGATACAGAGCGATTATTGAAAACTTTGCTACAGCTACGTGACCTTGGAAATACGGTCCTGCTAGTTGAACATGATCTTGATGTGATCAATCGCGCGGATCATCTGATTGATATCGGTCCTGGGGCTGGACACTACGGTGGAAAAATCATCGCATCTGGAAAACCAGGGGATCTAGCCTTGGATTCAGAATCCATCACAGGGCAATATTTGAGTCATGGACAAAGGATTCCGATTCCACATAGAAGACTTCCCAATCCAGCACGACAGATCACGATTTCAAACGCCAAGGCAAATAATCTCAAGGATATTTCAGTTGATATCCCAAAGGGTTGTCTAACGGTTTTGACTGGAGTGAGTGGTTCAGGTAAATCATCTCTGATCATTGATGTCTTGCAGAAAGCTGTAGCAAAGAAGCTTTCTGGGTATGTAGGTGAAATTGGAGAACACAAAGCGATCAAGGGCTTAGAACAACTAAAGTATCTGAGAATCATTGATCAAGAGCCGATTGGTCGTACCCCCAGAAGTAATCCCTCCACATACACAGGTGCACTGTCGCCAATTCGTGATTTGTTTTCCCAACTTCCTGCAGCAAAGCAAAGAGGATTTGCTCCAAGACGTTTTTCTTTTAATTCCGTCGAAGGAAGATGTGCTGCCTGTGATGGTCAGGGATATCATCTTATTGAAATGCACTTTCTCTCAGATGTTTGGGTTACTTGTGATCAATGTCAGGGCAAGCGATACAATAGGGAAACTTTGAGCGTAGAGTACAAGGGGCACACAATCGCAGATGTACTCAACCTTGAAATTGAACAGGCTTGTCAACTGTTTGCAGCTCAGCACAAGATCTTAAGAATTCTGCAAACCCTGAGAGATGTTGGCCTTGGATATATGAAGTTGGGTCAGGCGGGGAATACTCTATCAGGCGGGGAAGCACAACGGCTGAAGCTCTCGGCTGAACTCTCTCGCAGATCTAAAGGAGAAACACTCTACATCTTGGATGAACCAACCACGGGACTACATATCGATGATGTGAGGCGTCTACTAGAGGTGCTCCATAGAATTGTGGATGATGGTGGAACAATGGTGATCATTGAGCACAACTTGGAAGTCATCAAATCAGCTGATTGGATTATTGATCTTGGACCCGAAGGAGGAATTCACGGAGGAGAGGTGGTTGTAACTGGAACGCCTGAGCAAGTCATGGCTTGTGAAGCCAGTCATACCGGAAGAGCACTTTGGCCTGTTCTCAGTAACCAGATTTTTGAAGGGAAACGTTCCAAAACAAGTTCATCAAAAAATATTCTGATTCCTCAGCAGCAGCCTTCATGGAATTCTGGACTTACGGCTGATCAACGAAGATAGCCCGAAAGTCATTGACATTCGTCATGGTGGGACCAGTTAATACAAGCTGATCCAATTGCTGAAAGAAACTGTAGGCATCATTATTAGCGAGGAAATCATTGGGTTTGAGATTTAACTGTTTTGCTTTGAGAAGGCTTCTTTGATCTATCCAGGCACCCGCGTTGTCCTCTGTTCCATCAATACCATCCGTGTCAACAGCGATTGCTGAAATCCCCTCTTCGCCCTGCAAGGCTTCAAGCAGGGACAAAATGAACTCTGCATTCCTACCTCCCTTACCATTACCCCGAACCGTGACGGTGGTTTCTCCCCCAGACAAGATCATTGCTGGGGCGTTGAGTGGTTGATCTCGATGCTTGATCTGCTTCGCAATTGCTGCATGAACCTTGGCTACCTCCCTGGCCTCACCTTCAATACGATCGCTTAGGATGATGGGTGTAATTCCGAACTTCTCAGCTTCTTTTGCAGCAGCTTCGAGCATCAATTGCGGAGTGGCAACCAACCTTACTTGATTCCTTGAAAAAATGTTTTTCCGAGGTTTGGGAGTTTCTTCTTCAGCTGCTTCTAAAAGTGCTTGAATCGCTGGGGTTGGTTGTATTTGATACCTTCTTAAAATCTCTAGAGCATCTGCAAAGGTAGTGGGGTCTGGAACAGTTGGGCCAGAAGCAATCACAGAGAGATCATCTCCTGGAACATCTGAAATTGCGAGAGTCCAGAGTCTTGCTGGCTGAACTGCTCCAGCGAGACGCCCACCTTTGATTGAAGAAAGATGTTTGCGGACGCAATTGATTTCTCCAATCGTAGCCCCAGAATGGAGAAGGGATCTGTTGAGTGCTTGTTTGTCTTGAAGGGTCAGACCCTTAGCAGGTAAGGCCAACAAAGCAGATCCGCCGCCAGAAATTAGGCAGATTACCAGATCTCGATCAGTAGCAGTTTTGGCTAGATTCAGAATTCTTTGAGCCGTAAGTTGGCCAATTTCGTCTGGTACTGGATGAGATGCTTCGACTATTTCAATTGAATTACAATGTACTCCATAGCCATAGCGTGTCAGAACCAGACCACACAAATTTGCTCCCCAATCGGTTCCCTGCCAATGACACTCCAACGCATTGGCCATCTCGGCTGAGGCCTTTCCGGCACCTAAAACTATGATTTGTTCTGGTAATTTTTCTGTCTGTTGAATTTCTTTCAAGTACCCAGGCAGACAAATTTTGGGCTGTGAGCGTTGAATGGCTGCCTTTAACGTTTGATCAAGAATCTCAGGAAGTGAACTCATTTTTCATCTCTTAAAATATCAAGAAGTCATTGAGATCTTTGAAATTATTCATTTGCCCAACCAACTTGAGGCCCAACTCAGTCCTTTAAGAGTTCCCGAGAGCGGTCTATATTCGCAGCCCACCCAACCTTCGTATCCTAGTTCATCCAATTTTGAAAAGAGGAATGGGTAGTTGATCTCACCAGTTCCAGGTTCATGACGCCCAGGAGTATCAGCAATTTGAAAGTGAGCAATCCTAGGGAGGAGTTCAGTGATAGTTTGTGACAAATCTCCCTCCATGATTTGCATGTGGTAAATATCATACTGAAACCAAAGGTTTGAAGATGCCACTTTCTCAATCACCGAGATTGCCTTAGCAGAATGATTCAAGAAATATCCAGGCATGTCTCGAGAATTGATCGCCTCAATTAGCAATCTAACATTCTGTTGTGCACAGAATTGTGAGGCGTATTTGAGATTTTCTGCATAGATTTCTAAGAGAGCTTCTTCAGGAATCCCCTCTGGCTTGATTCCAGCCATAGCATGAATTTGCTTACAGCCAAGACCATTAGCGTACTCAAGAGCGACTGCAACACTTTCACGAAATTCGTTTTGACGATTTGGATGACAACACATCCCTCTCTCCCCTTTCTCCCAATCTCCTGGAGGAAGATTAAACAGCACTTGGGTTAATTGATTCGCTTCAAGGGCTTCTCTTAGATCAGCAATTGAGTATGCGTATGGAAAGAGGAACTCTACTCCCTGGAAACCTGCGTTTGCTGCAGCTCCAAAACGGTCAATAAAATCATGTTCATGGAACATCATTGACAAATTAGCATTAAAACGGGGCATAGAAATTCTGTAAAAGATTTTGATAAATCAACCGAATTAAATCTTCGGGATCATTTATTCAGGTTTTTAAGGGTATCGATCCTAGATTTTCAAGAATTGAAATTACCTTTTTGATCCCATTGACCGTCAGATCTTCTAATTTTAGAAACTTGATCCAATGCCAAGCAAAAGCTTTTCTTCCTGAGTGCTGTACCAGACACGAGTTTGTACATTTACTCGATTAGCGATCGTATTGCCAAACTTGAGGCCGAAACGAAAATCACGTTGTTTGAGTTCGGCCTGTTCTTCGCGCTCATTGAAATCGTTGTTGCCAGAAGAATCAGTGGGGCGTGGATCTATCTTGTAATCCTTGTATCGCCACTTAGCTTCCGAGATTAACGCAAAGCTCGGAGCTTTTAGGAAATATTGAAATGCTCCTTGAACTTGTGTTGAGCCTAGAAACAGATGGATGAAACTGTTTCTACTAGGAAATTTTGCAATTCCAACTGCGTAAATTTCCCACTCATCAAAGGTGGGAGAAAATTTACTTTCACCGTCCTTTTCAACTCCTGTGTAGGGACCCTCGCTAAGGAGTTCATAGTCTTCGGTATAGCTCAGATAAGTTCCCCCGAGGGCTAGGCCCAATGGAGTACTTCGGTTTCCCCAAGCCCTAAATTGGCCGCTGAATTGAAGCTCTCTGACTGGCTGCTTCCATGATGGGTCATAACGAAGGTCAATGAGACCTCCAAATGCTCCCTCATCCTGGCCCATTCCCAGGACCAGACGCCACAGACTGAATCGCTCTTCTCGTCCTTCGTCCGTTGCGATCCGTAATTCAGGATGAACATAAAAACGCGGATTAGCCACACTTCTCATTTCCAAAACAAACACGTCCTCAGCCAAAGGGTCGTCCAAAAGAATTGCTGTTAGTTCTTCAATTTCTACGCTCAGACGGTTAATGGCGTCTTCAACTTGTTCCTTTAAGGTGGCGCCCATCTGATAGTCACGAAGTGCCATCAATTCTCTTCTCTTGAACTCCTTTTCTGCTAATTGATCTTCCACTAAGTTCAGCTGTATTTTCGCCAACCCTTGAACTGCTTCAATCTGTTGAGGAGAGTCTGGAAAACGGTTTAGATAATTTTTCCATGCTTCCATAGTATTGATCCGAACTGATTTATTGAATTCCAGCTCAGATAACAGAAGGCACTCAAGTTCAATGTTTGCCAACTGAAGAGGTGTTTGGACTTCGGGTCCTAAATCCAATTGTACATTCAATATGGATGGGCAGGTCTCATCCAATTGGGATTGTTGCTTAAGTCCTTTTCCTCCATGAGTTACCTGGATAGGAAGCTCACTCAAGCGAAGACTACCGCTTGTTGAAATAGTGTTCAGTTGTTCAAGTTCTCTTTTTCTCGAAGCGAATTTTAGTCTCAAGGGAACATCGGGAAGAGGTTCCCCTTTGAAGGTCAAATCTAATTGCAGGGGGCTCTCAAAGCGATAACTTTCATTATTTGAGGCTGGAAGTAAGCGAACTGGATTAGGACTGTAGGATAGCTTCAATTTTGAAAGTAGAGAATCTAATTCGCTACGAATTTTACTGCTAGCGGGAATACTTTTTAACTTTGCGAGTTGTAGCGCTACGATATGCCCTCAATAGTCGGCTAAAATCCACAGCATCAGGACCAGATTGGCCAAATAGTCGTTCAAGTAGGGTTTTTCCGGATGATGCTTTGGAAGCTTCGTCCATTAAAGCGGCTACATCCTTGGAGTATTGAACCGATGGAGCAGCCAACTGGCCAATTGTCAGTGGGTAGATCACTAAAATTGTTTCATCACTGCAGCGTAAAATCTCTGGTGGTGGCAGTGGTATATCGATTCTACTTGATGTGCGGATTCGTTGAGTCGATTCTTCTATGAAATTCTCATTGCCATCGCTGAGTTTCAGTTCCATCTGATTGCTAGTCATCGACTCGATTCTGAGAAAAATAGCTTCAGCAATTCGTTCTTGTGCCCTTCGAATTGCCTCCTCAGTATCGGCACCTCTGCCAGCAATTTCCTGCGGCCACTCTTCCAAGGCATTTAACACCAAACGTTCTCCCCTTGGAGGCATCGATTGCTGCAATTGAGATTGTCTAAAGTCACAGTCAGTTGACTGAGCAAATGCATTTTCTTCAGCAAAAATGAATGTGATGACGCAAGCCGTCGCGATCGAAGGGATTAAAGAATTCAAGATTTTTTTGAATGAATTGAATTGATTCGCCATTTTGCAGAGAAAATTGGTTAGGGTTCTCCTATGAAGCTGCAGACTCATCTACTGTGGGCTCAGCATAGGCTTGCATGTCTGGTCCAAGCGGTACTACTCGACTGGGGTTTATTGTTTCATGACTGAAGTAATAGTGTTGTTGAATTTGCCAGAGGTCGACTGTCTCAAGAATTCCTGGGTAATGTAATAATCTTCGAGTGTAGCCAAACAAACGCGGATAGTCTTTTATCCTACGTCGGTTGCATTTGAAATGGCCGTGATAGACCGGATCAAACCTGATCAGTGTTGGGAATAAGCGCCAGTCAGCTTCAGTGAGTTTGCTTCCACAAAGGTAAGTATTGTCCGCCAAGTGCTCTTCAATGCGGTCCAGTGTTTCAAAAAGTTCGACGAAGGACTCTGCGTAAGCATTCTGAGTGGTCGCAAATCCACACCTGTAGACTCCGTTATTGAAAGTTCGATAAATTAAATCATTCCACTGATCGATTTCATGTTGATGCTCAATCGGGTAGTAGTCCTCATGATTCCCAGTCAAATCATTGAAAGAAGAATTGAACATTCGAATAATTTCAGAGGATTCGTTGCTGACAATCTGCTCGGTCTCTTTATCCCATAAAACTGGAACAGTGACCCGCCCAGTGTATTCAGGATCACATTTCGTATAGAGACGGTGCATATAAGGCAATTCGTATAGATGATCGATAAATCTGTAATCCTCAGCTGCCTTCCGAAACTCCCAACCACTCTGAAGCATATGGGGATGAACAACTGAAACCCCAATCAAATCCACCAAGCCTTTTAATTGTCGAAAAATCAAAGTTCGATGGGCCCACGGACATGCACCTGAAACGTAGAGATGATACCTTCCAGGCCGGGCTGGAAAACCTTTTGATTCGTTGGATCCACTTCTCCCATCACTGGTAACCCAATTTCGGAATTGAGCATCCTCCCGTATGAAGTGACCTCTGTTAGATTTAGTTTCGTACCATTGGTCATGCCATTGTCCGTTGATCAGAAGCCCCATTTTGCCCTAGATTTAGATTGGGAATTTGTTAGTTGCTCTTTTAAAGTTCCACAAGATCACGGTGCCAGATTGGCGGTATCGGGGCAAGTGCTTTGGCAGGAAAAAGGATTTCCTAGAAGAAATCCTGGGTAGAAGATGCCTATCTAGATGAATCAATCCTATAGAAGTTTGCTCGTCATCATCACAAAAAATTAAGGTTTAAAAACATGGATCGATCAAAACTCTTCGAATGGTTGGGTGTGATCACTGCCATATTATATTCGCTCTTAGTGGCTTTGAATATTGGTGCTGAATTCGTTGGGTTTTCATTGTTATTGATTTCTTCATTCTTGATTGGCGTCTGGGCGTATTGGGGAGGCCATCGAGGAATCTTAATACTCCAATTGTTCTACGCTTCAGCTGGAATAATTGGAATGTTTCGATGGTTCTGAAAACGAAGGTAGGGAAGGTTTTGGAAAGAAAGTTTGATTCAAATGAAAAGTCTGGTTAAAAGGCCACT
>JACLAD010017168.1_pt1 | contig 41448 bp, 46 predicted proteins | sample 8027901 | NCBI WGS metagenome assembly JACLAD01 (sample SAMN15725071, study PRJNA655200) | protist metagenome | isolation source: fluorescence activated cell sorting (FACS) single amplified genomes of... | place: Spain: Blaines Bay Microbial Observatory, Mediterranean Sea | collected 2016-07-05 | reverse complement strand
CGTTTACGTCGATGAGAATGGACATTTGACAGATACGCCACCAGATCCTGCCAAAAAGAAGAAAATCAAAGCTGAAGATATCCAGCTTGGTGCAGCAAAAAGAGAAGAGGTAGAGCCTGAAGACCTGATTAGAAAAGGTACCGTGACTTTCTTTAATGAGTCAAAAGGATATGGTTTCATCAAAGATCTTGGAAACCAGGAGAGCATTTTCGTTCATGTAAACGGTCTTGAAGACGAGATTACTGAAGGAAATAAAGTCACTTTTGAAACCGAAATGGGCCAGAAAGGTCTTAACGCAGTAAATGTGAAGTTACTAAAAGAATAAGATTCCAGGGAATTATCTTATAATCACAGCACAACAAGAGCTTCGGAAAATGCCATTTTCGAAGCTTTTTCTTTTAAATCTTTTCGGGATCTTTTTATGCAGAAATTTCGCCTGCAAAAAAGATTCATTGCTAAAATTACTTTCTGGTCTTTTTTGGAAGCAGGATTTAACAAGTTGAGGAAAAGCATTAATTTTACTTGCTATAACGTTCACGTTATTAAAATCTTTTATAAAAACACCTTTTTTGTAGTTTAAGAGAATCATTTATTCTAAAAAATACTATTTTTGACTGCTTTATTCCCTTAAGATCAATTAGATGAGTGAACAGGCAAGACTACAAGAGCTTGAAGATTTTAAAATCCTGGATACCCCTTACGAAAGAGAACTTGATGAACTGGTAGAAATTGCCTCTGCAATTTGCGACACTCCTATATCATTAGTCTCCCTGGTTGATGATAGGCGTGCATGGTTCAAGTCGAAAATAGGGCTGGATATAAGAGAAAATCGGCGGGAAAGTTCATTTTGCCAGCATGCCCTGCACAATCCTAAAGAAATTCTTGTCGTAGAAGATCCGGTTAATGATGTGAGATTCAAGGATAATCCTTTAGTTTTGGGAAATCCGCACATTCGGTTTTATGCCGGTGCTCCTCTGGAAACCACTACAGGACACGTCTTGGGAACTCTTTGCATCATTGACAATAAACCCCGTACTATTTCAGAAACCCAGAAAGTGGCCTTACAACTTCTGGCCAAAAGGGTAATGAATTACCTGGAAACCCGTAAGATGCTTGCAATTCAGGGCGATCAACTGGAGATGCAGGCAGAAAAACTTCGAAAACTCACTAATTATGCTCCGGGAGCCCTTTTTCAGCTAAGAATGGAAAAGGATGGGAGGATGTTCTTTCCTTTTCTTAGCCAGGGATTTGCAGAAATCCATCCGGAACTTGACATGGAAGTACTTAAAACGGATGCTACTATATGCTTTGAAGTTGTTCACCCCGATGATGTGCCACCATTACAGAAAAGTCTGGAAGCGTCATTCGCCAATCTTTCTCCATGGAATGAAGAGTACAGGGTACTTTCTGAAGATGGCCATATTTCCTGGCACTGGGCAAATGCAAAGCCCGAGCGCAAGGAAGATGGCGCTGTGGTGTGGCATGGTACTTTTCAGGACATTACAGAACGAAAAGAATATATCAACACCCTGGAGCAAATTCTTTTTGACATTTCTCATGTTATAAGAAAGCCGGTAGCAAACATGCTTGGGCTCACTACCGCTATCGAAGAGTATGATCTTGATGCCGATTCAATGAAAGCTTATATTTCCCGGCTTAAAATAGTTTCTGAAGAAATGGACAGTCACATCAAGAAGCTCAATGAGGTGTACGCAAAAAGAAAGTCACAGGCACAGGGAATACGTTCGCAGGTTTTTTCTGAAAAAGAATAGTCAAAAATGACATTTTAGAATCCTTTTTTCGGACTAAGGGATCTGCCTGAACATTTGAGAATAGAGTTTACACCTTCACAATCATTTTACCATGATTTTTTCCTTCAAAAAGGTCGAGAAATGCCTGCGGAATATTTTCAAATCCCTCCCGAATTGTCTCGTCGTACTTCAATTTCCCTTCTTCAAGCCAAGCCGCCAGTTGTTTTACAGCAGGACCAAAATCTTTTACATGATCCCGTACTAAAAATCCCTGCATCAAAGCACTTTTTCTAATAAGCGTACCTTCATATCTCGGTCCCGTTGGGACTTCTGTTTCATTATAAATGGAAATAGCACCGCAATTAATAATGCGTGCACCTTTGTTGATATTGGCAAGGGCGGCATCGAGGATTTCACCTCCCACATTGTCAAAATACACATCTACGCCTTCCGGACAGGATTCAGAAATAGCCTTTTTCATATTCTCAGTTGATTTGTAGTTTATGCCACCGTCAAATCTAAATTTATTCTGAATATGATCAATTTTTTCATCACTCCCGGCGATGCCAATAACTTTACAGCCCTTTATCTTTCCTATTTGTCCAACTACAGAGCCCACGGCTCCTGCTGCCCCTGAAACCAGCAGCGTCTCCCCTTCTTGCAGCTTTCCAATTTTCTCAAGTGCCAAAAAAGCAGTTAAACCGGTCAATCCTAAAATTCCCAGGTACGCCGTGGGCTGGCGGGTAATATCTATTTTGTTCAGTCCGGTTCCTTTGCTGGTTTGATACTCCTTCCATTTCAGCATTCCGCTTAAGAGTTCTCCCCTTTTAAAATTTCCGTTCATAGATTCCATCACCTCTGCAATCATCATAGATTCCATAGGTACATTGAGCTTAAAAGGTTCAATATAGGATTCCTCATCACGCATCCTGCCGCGCAGGTACGGGTCTACAGAAACATAGAGAGTCTTTAAAAGAATTTCACCTTCAGATACCTGCGGATCCTCTTCTTCAATGATTCTAAAATCATCTAAAGAAGGTTTTCCCTTGGGCCGGTTTACAAGAAGAATTGATTTTATCATTTTCAGAAGTTTTTCTGAAGATAATGCTTTCAGGAAAATAGCACAAGTTCAAAAATGTCAAAACTTAGCCAAAACATCTGGCCAGAAAAGCATAAAAAAAACCTCTCCAAATTGCTCTGGAGAGGTTTTTATTATAAAGATAAAGTTCTTTTCGCTAAAGCGAAATTTCAGAAATTATTTTCCTTCCATTTTATCTTTAAGTGCCTGAAGATCTGCATTCACATCGCCAATAGTGGTTTTGTCATTTTGTGCAGCCTTTTTAGCAGCTTGTTTTACTATTTGTTGCTCCTCTTCTCTGTGGATAGCAGTATGAGATGCTACGACACGCTTGAATTCTTTGTTAAATTCAATGATCTGGAACTCTGCAGATTCTCCCTGCTTCAATTTGTTTCCATCCTCTTTTTCAAGATGACGTTGTGGAACAAAAGCAGTGATATCTTCGTTAAAGTCAATAGTCGCTCCTTTGTCTACGATCTCAGAAATTTCAGCAGTATGCGTAGTACCTACAGCAAATTCAGCTTCATATTTATCCCAGGGATTAGACTCAGTTTGCTTATGACCAAGGCTTAATTTACGTCCTTCTACATCAAGCTCAAGAACTACCACGTCAAGCTTGTCACCTACGTTAGTAAATTCACTTGGATGCTTGATTTTCTTAGTCCATGAAAGGTCAGAGATGTAGATAAGTCCGTCGATTCCTTCTTCAAGTTCTACGAACACTCCAAAGTTAGTGAAGTTACGAACGATACCTGTGTGTCTTGAACCTACAGGATATTTAGAAGTGATATCAGTCCATGGGTCTGGAGTCAATTGCTTGATACCAAGAGACATTTTACGGTCTTCACGATCTAAAGTAAGGATCTGTGCTTCAACCTCATCTCCAACGTTCACGAAGTCCTGAGCTGAGCGCAGGTGAGTACTCCATGACATTTCAGAAACGTGGATAAGACCTTCAACACCTTCAGCAACTTCGATAAATGCACCGTAATCTGCAATTACAACTACTTTACCTTTTACTTTGTCACCAACTTTTAGGTTCTCGTCAAGAGCTTCCCATGGGTGCTTGCTAAGTTGCTTAAGACCTAACTGGATTCTTGTTTTAGCCTCATCGAAGTCAAGGATAACCACGTTCAGTTTTTGATCAAGTTCAACAATCTCATTTGGATGGTTGATACGTGACCAGCTAAGATCAGTAATGTGAACAAGCCCATCAACACCTCCAAGGTCAACGAATACACCGTAAGAAGTGATGTTCTTAACAGTACCTTCAAGTACCTGACCTTTTTCAAGCTGACCAATGATCTCTTTTTTCTGCTCTTCGATATCGGCTTCGATAAGCGCTTTATGAGATACAACAACGTTCTTGAATTCGTGGTTTATCTTCACCACTTTGAATTCCATTGTTTTCCCTACATATGCATCGTAATCCCTAATTGGTTTCACATCAATTTGCGAACCAGGAAGGAAAGCTTCAATTCCAAAAACGTCAACGATCATACCACCTTTGGTACGACATTTCACGAATCCATTCACGATAAGACCTTCATCATGCGCTTTGTTCACGCGGTCCCAGGCCATGATCACACGAGCCTTACGGTGAGAAAGGATTAATTGACCTGTAGCATCTTCACGAACATCAATCAATACCTCTACTTCATCTCCAACTTTAAGATCTGGGTTGTAGCGGAACTCGTTAAGAGAAATTACACCTTCACTTTTTGCATTGATGTCGATGATCGCATCACGATCGGTAATGTTGATTACTTTACCTGTAGTAACTTCATCATCAAGAGTGTCAACGAAATTTTCGGCTACAAGCTTCTCAAATTCTTCCAGCTTATTATCGTCGATAGGATCAATTCCTTCTTCGTAATTGTGCCAGTTGAATTCTTTTAAGAATTGCTCAGGGTTTTGCTGTTGTTCAACTGTCTCAGGTTGAGACGCAGTATCCATTCCGGCTACTTCCTGAACTTCTTGGTTTTTGTTTTCTTCAGCCATTGCTGATAATTAATTTGTATCCTGTATTCTTCGGAAGAAATTGTACAATAAAAGAACACAGAAGTGTTTATAATGTTGATTTTCAACCCTTTTACTCTTCCAACTATTGCTAAAAGGAGTGCAAAAATACAACTATTTGTAACAATTTGCAATAATCAATTAACAATTATCAAATAGTAGATATGAGACGTGAGATCTTAGATGTAAGATAAGAGTTGAAGTTCCAGGTTGCACGCGTGTGTCCTTTTCACTTCTTTCTTCTACCTTCGTAAATCTAACTTCAAATGTTTCCCGCAGATTCCACAGATAAACGCATATCTTCAAATCCTCAAATTAACAGATTGGAATTTGGTGCTTGGAATTTGGTTATTACTAATTGTTTATTGCAGCATTGTAAAGCTTCAGGATCTTTTCAAACTGGCCTTCCAGGGTGAGATGGGAATTATCAATTTCTTTTGCGTCTAAAGCCTTTACTAAAGGAGAATCTTCGCGGGTGGTATCCAAAAGGTCCCTTTTTTGCACATTTTCCAGTACCTCGCTAAAGGTGACCTCTTCTCCCCTTTCTTTAAGTTCTTTATATCTGCGTTCAGCACGTTCTTTGGCAGAAGCAGTCATGAAAATTTTCAATTCGGCATCAGGAAAAACAACCGTGCCAATATCACGGCCGTCCATTACAATAGCTTTTTCCTTTCCCATTTCCTGTTGTTGGGCCACGAGCATTTCCCTTACCTGAGGTACTGCTGCTACCTGGCTCACGAACTGGGAAACCTCCATCTGCCTAATTTCCCTTTCGACATTCTCATCATTGAGATACATTTCTGCAAAACCGGCATCATTGCTAAAAACAAACCTTAGCTTTATCTTTGAAAGGTCATTCACTAAAGCATCTTTACTAAAAAAATTTTCTCCAATATATTTCTTTCTCAATGCATACAAGGTTACCGCACGGTACATTGCCCCGGTGTCGACGTATACATAACCTAATTCTTTAGCTAGTTGTTTGGCTACAGTGCTTTTACCTGTAGAAGAAAATCCGTCGATTGCTATGGTGATCTTTTTACTCAAGTTTTTTAGTTTACCTGCTGCTTTAGAAACAGGCTTTTGCAGCTATTAAACAGTACCTGTTCTTTATTTATTCAAAATTGGGATTATAACTAAAAATCCTATAAATTGAAAATGAGAATTTTACAGAATTATCTTCTGTTATTTGGGCAAAGATAAAAATAAACTAAGAATGCCATTTTGGACGGTGCTACTAACTGCGGGAATTAACCCAATCTTATGAAAGGCCAGGTAAAAAGTCTGCTGCAAACAGAAAAGAACAAACTGCTGTGCAAAAACTGTTCTACAGAGTTCAGCGGAAAATTTTGTACTTCCTGCGGTCAAAAGGAGATAACCGGAAAATTGAGTTTTCGGGAGCTATTTACTTCAGTTTCCGATTCCTTCAACCTCGAAAAAGGCTTTTTCAAAACCTTTCCTGAACTTCTGCTTAAACCACAAGTTATTATTCAGAATTACCTCAGCGGAAAAAGAAAATGCTATTCAAATCCTGTAAAGTTTTTTCTAATCATCCTCGCCGTAAACGTGTTTTTCCAATCTGTTTTTCAAAATGATTCCAATACGCGAATAGAATTTATAAACAGCCCAACCTGGATTGTGGTGAACCTGCTCTTTCTTATTCCCCTAATTTCAGTTTTCACAAAAATGTTAGGTAGGGAATACAACTACCTTGAGAATATTGTCATTAACCTGTATGCTTTTGGAGTCAATATCATTCTTAGCACAATCCTCCTGTTCCTTACAGAATTCCTGAGTTATATCAATTTAGCTTCAGGATTTTTTTATGAAATATCTGCTTATACTATAAGGATAGGTTTCCTTACCTGGTTTTATTCCAGCGTTTTCAAAAAGAGTTTACCTGTAAGTTTTCTGTTCAGCTTTTTTGCTTATTTCACAACTTTTATAAGTCTTTATCTCCTGGTACGTTTTTGGCTGAAACTGGATTTCTAAGAAAAAAAGCTCCGAAATTTCTTCCGGAGCTTAGAATCGTAAACTTTTTATAAGGATTTCGGGTTCTTGACCTTTTCGTCTGTAATGGCAATGTTGATCACTTCACTCATTTCCTTGACATAGTGGAATGTCAGCCCGTCAAGATATTCATCTTTGATCTCCTTAACATCCCTTCGGTTCTCTTCACACAAAATAATTTCCTTAATATGTGCCCTTTTTGCCGCCAGTATCTTTTCTTTGATCCCGCCAACCGGTAAAACTTTACCGCGCAGGGTAATCTCACCCGTCATGGCGATGCTTTCTTTTACCTTTTTCTGAGTGTAGAGGGATACGAGAGAAGTTAGCATGGTGATACCGGCACTTGGGCCATCTTTAGGGGTTGCTCCTTCGGGTACGTGAATGTGCACATTGTATTTCTCGATCATATCGGGATCGATCCCAAGGTTCTCTGCATTTCCCTTGATATATTCCAGGGCAATGGTACCCGATTCTTTCATTACCTTTCCAAGGTTTCCGGTAATGTTCAAATTTCCTTTTCCTTTTGAAAGAATAGATTCTATAAAAAGAATATCTCCACCAACCTGGGTCCAGGCGAGGCCGGTAACTACTCCGGCAACTTCGTTGTCTTCATATTTTTCCCGCTGAAGTTTTGGGCTTCCCAAAACTTCAAGAATATCTTCATCTTTGATCTTTATATTATACTCTTTTTCCATCGCAATATTCTTGGCGGCATACCTCACCATTTTCGCCAGCTGTTTTTCCAGGCTTCTCACTCCAGATTCCCTCGTATAACCTTCCACAATCTTCTCAAGCTGCTTCTTGCCAATTTTCAGGTTTTCTTTGGTAAGTCCGTGCTCTTTTAACTGCTTCGGAAGCAAATGTTGCTTCGCAATTTGTACCTTCTCCTCGATCGTATAACCGGTAACGTTGATCATTTCCATACGATCTCTTAACGGTGCCTGGATGGTCGACAAGTTATTTGCTGTCGCGATAAACATTACCTTTGACAGGTCAAAGCCCATTTCCAGGAAGTTGTCGTGAAATTCACTGTTTTGCTCGGGGTCGAGCACTTCAAGAAGTGCCGAAGAAGGATCACCGCTGTGACCCGTGCTTAGCTTATCGATCTCATCAAGAACAAATACGGGATTGCTTGTACCGGCTTTTTTAAGACTCTGAATAATTCTTCCCGGCATGGCTCCAATATAGGTTTTCCTGTGCCCTCTAATTTCCGCTTCATCTCTTAACCCTCCAAGGGAGATACGCACATATTCACGCCCCAAAGCTTCGGCCACAGATTTACCTAAACTGGTTTTACCCACTCCCGGAGGTCCATATAGGCAAAGAATAGGCGACTTCATATCATTCCTTATTTTTAGCACTGCGAGATATTCGATGATGCGTTGTTTCACATCTTCCAATCCATAGTGATCACGATCCAGGATTCGTTGTGCCCTTTTCAGGTCAAATTTATCTTTACTGAATTCATTCCAGGGAAGATCAAGAAAAAGATCCAGATAGTTTCTCTGAATAGAATATTCAGAAACCTGCGGATTCATTCGCTGCAACTTCGAAAGTTCTTTGTCAAAATGCTTTTTTGTATCCTCATCCCATTTTTTCTTTCTCGCACGAACCTTCATTTCTTCGACTTCCCCTTCATGCGAAACTCCACCAAGCTCCTCCTGGATGGTCTTCATTTGCTGGTGAAGGTAATACTCCCGTTGCTGCTGGCTCATATCACTCTGCACCTTAGACTGGATATCGTTCTTAAGTTCCAGTTTATGAAATTCCATGTTCATGAATTTCAAGGTAGCAAGTGCCCGTTCTTTAAGATCGTTGGTCTCAAGAAGTTTCTGTTTATCTTCAACAGAAAGATTCATATTAGAGGAAACGAAGTTGATAAGAAACGACGGACTTTCAATATTCTGAATAGCAAAAGAAGCTTCTGAAGGTATGTTGGGACTATTCTTGATAATATCAAGCGAAAGATCCTTGATCGATTCTATAATAGCGGCAAATTCTTCGTTATCCTTTGCAGGACGCGCTTCGGGCACTTCCTGAATACTGGCTTTTAAATAAGGCTTTTCAGAAAGCACCTCGGCCACCTTAAATCTTTTCTTCCCCTGAATAATAACAGTCGTATTACCATCGGGCATTTTAAGGACGCGCAGTATTCTCGCGACTACTCCGGTTTTGTTGATATCTTTTACTCCTGGATTTTCTACCTTTTCATCCTTCTGGGAAACCACTCCAATTACTTTACTGTCGTTGTTCGCCTCATTGATGAGCTTGATAGAAGCATCTCTCCCGGCAGTAATAGGTATTACCACTCCGGGAAACAACACGGTGTTTCGCAATGGAAGTATTGGTAAGACATCCGGTAGGTTTTCTTTATTTATTTCTTCTTCATCTTCAGGAGTCATTAAAGGAATCAATTCCGCATCTTCATCTATTCCCTGTAATGACATACTGTCAAAGTTTGTGAATTTTGTGTTAGCCATATCTTTATTTAAGTCAAACTGTCACTGCAGTTAATTGTAAATCGTTTTCTCTCGACCTCTAAATCATCAAATCTCTCTTGAAATGCATGATTACAGAAGAGGTTCACAGCATTTATTCAATTGTTGTGCCAACACAAACTAAGAAAAGAAAAAGAAATTTTACTAAAACTGTAACAATTTGAATTCTCGGCTATCTTTATAGTAAAGCACAGATAAATTGACACTAACCACCACAAATATCGACGAGCTTTTGGAACAGTGCCGTTTGGGAGACCAAAGGGCGCAAATGAGAGTGTATAACAAGTACTATAAAGCCATGTACAATACGGCTTTTCGAATAGTAAAGCATTCGGCGGAAGCAGAAGACATTATGCAGGAATCTTTTTTAAAAGCTTTTTCAAAGCTGGATTCCTTCAAAGGTACCTCCACTTTTGGCGCATGGCTAAAAAAAATAGTGGTAAACCGAAGCATTAATGCCTTCAATAAAAAAACCAGACATCAAGAGGTTTCTTACAACGACCAATTGAACAACACTGCCGATGAATGCGCCGGTATTTCCTCCAGGGAGGAAGAATCAAATCCAAAAGTGCAGCAAATATTAAAGGCCCTGGATTCTTTAAAAGAAAATTACAGGCTCATACTTACTCTTCATTTAGTAGAAGGATATGATTATGAAGAAATATGTGAAATTATGGGTCTTACTAATGCGAATTGCAGAACAACCATTTCAAGGGCTAAAGAATCCCTTCGAAAAAAATTACTGAGCTATGAAAAATGACAATATAGAAGAACTTTTTAGTTCACTGGACTTCGATGTTGCTGAGCCTGCTCAAGGACATGAGAAAAGGTTTAAAGAAAAACTACAGCAGCGTTCTAAGAAGAAGATTAGAACTTCAGGAGTAATTTCTTTATGGGGACCGGCACTTTCAATTGCAGCCAGTTTTTTAGTAGCATTCCTGCTATTCCAGGGAATCTACAGCAATCAGCTGAATCGTGAAGACGGCCTTGCAAGTGTTTCAACTGAAATGAAGACAACTCAGGATTTTTACTCCTCTGTAATCTCTAAAGAATTGTACAACCTGCAGCAGGAGAAAACGCCCGAGACTGCGGCAGTCATAGAAGATGCTCTAAAACAGATACAAATACTTGAAAAAGATTATGAAAAACTAAAATTTGATCTTTCAAACAGTGGTCAGGACAAAAGGGTTATTTCTGCTATGATCGCCAATTTTCAAAAAAGGATTGACTTGTTAAATACCGTTTTAGAAAAAGTAAATACCATTAACGAATTTAAAAATACACACCATGAGAACAATATACTCTAAAATGCTTTTCATCTTATTTCTTGTGCCTATCATGGGTTTTGCAGGAAACGAATTTAATGGAAGGTACACTAAGGAAAAGAAAATCACGAAACAGTACAATGTTTCACCCAATGCACTTTTACGGGTAAGCAACAGCTATGGAAACGTAGATGTAACCACCTGGAATCAAAACCGTATTGAAATTGAAGTAATTATTAAAACCAACGGGAACGACGAGGAAAAAGTAATTGAGAAGCTACGGGAAATTGATGTAGAATTTAACAGTTCCTCTTCCCTGGTAAGCGCAAAAACTCATGTTGAAAGACAGGACAGATCCTGGTGGAGTGAAATTTTTGGAAGCAGCAGCAATGTAAGTATGGAAATCAATTACACAATAAAAGCTCCTGTTAAAAACAGTGTAGATCTCTCTAATGACTACGGAAATATTCGGCTGGACAGGCTGGAAGGCAATGCAAGCATTAACTGTGACTACGGAAGGATCATTATTGGCGATCTCATGGGAGAAAACAACTCCCTCAACTTTGATTACACCAGGAACAGCACAATAAATTACATGAAACGCGGAAAAATCAATGCAGATTATTCTGAATACACCATTGACGAGGCAGGAACTCTGGAGATTAGTGCAGATTACACCGATAGCCGCATAGGAAAAGTAGAGCACATTCTGTTTAATTGTGACTATGGCGGCGTGTATATCGAAAAACTGCGTAATTTAAAAGGCCAGGGAGATTACGTAGGAATAAAAATAGGATCTGTTTATAACACGCTCAACCTTGAAATGGATTATGGATCGCTCACTATCGAACAGCTTATGAATGGCATTCAAAAAATAGACATAGAGACAGATTATACTTCAGTAAAAATTGGATATGACAGAAACACCGCTTTTAATTTCCAGATCAATACCTCGTATGGTGGAGTAAAAGGAATTGACGGAAACAGTAATTTCCAGGTAAATAAAAGAAGGCAATCCGGATCTGATAATTTTTATGAAGGCTATCATTTATCAGGCACTTCAGGAGGCCATGTCAACGTCAACGCCAGCTACGGAAGTGTAACTTTCACCAATTAAGATAATCATCAATTAAAAAACGTAAACAATGAAAAAATTAATCTTTACACTAGCCATCCTCATGTTATCATTTCAGGCTGCCAACGCGCAGTGGTGGAGAAACAATAAAAAAGTGGAAGGAAACGGGAAAATGACCACCCAAAATCGAAATGTGTCAAATTATGACGAAGTAGCCTTGCAAGGCTCAATGGACGTACAACTGGTAGCAGGGAGAGAAGGTGAAATTACAGTAGAAGCTGAAAGTAATTTACTCGAGCACATCGTCACAGAAGTTACAGGAGACCGTCTAAAAATTTCAGTTGAAGAAGGGATTAATCTTAGCCCTTCCAGGAACCACGATATTATTATCACCGTTCCTTTTGAAACGCTTAGCAAAGTTTCACTTACAGGCTCTGGCGACATTCAAGGCATCGACAGGATAAAATCCCGCAACTTTGATGTTCGTGTGACAGGAAGTGGTGATATAAGCCTCGACCTTTTTTCTGAAACTGTTGAAGGAGGAATTACAGGCTCTGGAGACATAACTTTAAAAGGAAAAACGACTAATTTTAAGTGTTCCGTTACCGGTTCCGGAGACTTTATGGCTTATGGACTAAAGGCAGAAAACGTGCGGGCCCAGGTTTCGGGTTCCGGTGATATAGAACTTAGTGCTTCCAATGAGTTGAAGGCTAGAGTAACCGGCTCTGGAGACATAACTTACAATGGCGATCCCAAAAATCAGGATTTCAAAACTTCCGGCTCCGGTTCAGTGTCAAAAAGGTGATTTTAAAAGCCTTTTCTAAGACCTCTGCGGCTCTCCGTCAGAGGTTTTTTGGTTTTGTATTTCTGTAGGGCACCCGCAATAAAAGAATTAAACCAATTAAGAAAAACAAGCCCAGGAACATGATCGAATACCTCACACTACCGGTTGCCTGCCCAATCGACGCATACAAAGACATGCCAATTACAATTCCTATTTTCTCTGCAACGTCATAAAAGCTAAAATAACTGGCGGTATCAAGGGCATTTTCAGGCAACATTTTAGAGTAAGTAGATCTTGACAGCGCCTGTATGCCTCCCATAACCAGCCCCACAAAACCTGCGGTTATATAAAACTGAACAGGCGTGGTCACAAAATAAGCGAAAATACAAATAGCGATCCAGATGGCATTTATGAGCACCAGCGTATTAATGTTTCCCAATTTAGCTGAAATGCGGGAAGTTAAAATTGCCCCCGCAACCGCTACGAGCTGAATGAGAAGAATGCTTATAATAAGTCCCATGGTCGCATCTTGCCCGCTCCAGTCAATTTCTTCAATTCCGAAGTAGGTTGCGATCAGCATTACCGTCTGCACAGCCATACTGTATACGAAAAAGGCGCCCAAATATCTTTTTAACTGCAAATTGTGCTTTAGCGAAATCCATATTTTCTTAAGTTCCCTGAAGCCGTTAAAAAGAACATCATTTGTTAAGCGTTGCTTCTTGTTCCCCTTCGGAAGATAATGGTAAGTAATCTGGCTGAAGCCTATCCACCATAAACCGGTGAGCACAAAAGAAAAACGAGTGGGGAAATCGGCATTTTCAAAGCCAAACCATTCGTATTTTATGATCATTATCAAACAAATGAGCAGCAGGATCACGCTTCCTATATATCCAAGAGAAAAACCTTTCGCACTGGCTTTATCCTGTTGCTCCGGAAAAGCGATATCCGGAAGATATGAATTATAGAATACCAGACTCGCCCAAAAACCTATGAGCGCCATGAAATAGCAAAGCAGCCCGAACCAAAGATTTTCAAGGTTGAACCAGTACAACCCAATGCACGAGACAGCCCCTAGATAACAGAAAAACTTCAGGAAATTCTTTTTATTTCCTACATAATCTGCTATTCCGGAGAGAAAGGGAGAAACAATAGAAACCACTAAGAAAGCACTGGCAGTCACGAAACTTATGAGAGAATCGTTATTAAAATCAAAGCCAAGGAACCGCACGGTGTCATCAATTGCGTTGCCTGATTCATCTTTTACGATCGTGAGGGCGCCGTAGAAAATGGGAAATACGGCTGAAGCGATCACAAGGCTGTAAACCGAATTTGCCCAATCATAAAAGGCCCAGGCATTCAGTAATTTTTTACTTCCTTTTGGGAGTTGTTTCATATTTTGAAATTAAAAAAGCTGCCCTTTTGGACAGCTCTAAAATATACTTTTTCGGTTAACTATAAGTTACACTAATCTCTCCTAAATGAGGTCACTCCAAATTTTTGAGCTTCGGCTCTTGCCTGCGGCGCCCATTCTTCAATATTATCTATTCTTGTTTGAGGATTAGGGTGAGTGCTTAAAAACTCCGGCGGAGCCTGTCCTCCGGTTTCCTGTTGCATCCTTCTCCAAAGGTTAGCCGCTTCTTCCGGTTCATAACCGGCCATTGCCATAAGCGTGAGACCAATGCGATCTGCTTCAGATTCGTGACTTCGGCTAAATGGAAGCATCACTCCATATTGACTACCCAAACCGTACGCCTGCCCAATAATTTGTTGCGTACTTTCACTTCGGCCACCAACTGCTGCACCAAGAACTGCACCACCTACCTGCTGCAATTGTGCAGCACTCATACGTTGAGCACCATGATCTGCAAGGGCATGCGCCACCTCGTGAGCCATAATCGCAGCTACACCGGTTTCGGTTTGAGCAATAGGCATAATTCCTGTATAAAATGCTATTTTTCCTCCAGGCATTGCCCAGGCATTGACCTGGTCATCGTCTTTTATTAAAGAAAATTCCCACTCGTAATCATTAAGATATCCCTGGTAACCATTCGCGTTAAGATAACGCTCGGCAGCTGTGGCAATTTTCTGCCCTACGCGGTCAATCATACGTGCTTCAGGCGTATTTGTGACTACCTGGTTTTGTGCCAGTACTTCTTCATACTGTTGGAAGGATGCCGGGAAGATTTGAGAATTGGAAACAAAGTTAAGGTTCTTCTCACCAGTAAACGGATTGGTTTTACAAGCCATTACCAGCACAAGAAAACTCAGTATAAATGATACTCGTTTAAGTTTCATATCGTGATAGTTTTTTGTTAAAGTTACTAATTAGTCTTTGCTCCCAAAGGAGGTTTAAAGTAGCTTTAACAAAAATGCGGCCAGAATTGTTAAAAGCCCTTTACATATCTTCATTAACAGCAAGTATTTACTTATCTTGCTTTTTTATTTCCATTATTATTTTTCATGACCAAAGAAAAGAAAGACAACACACCAGTACAACGGTTGCTTGTCCCCTCCTACATTTTGTATACTGGCAAAATTCTCACAGCAATTTCCCCATTTTTAGCCAGTCGTTTTGCAGCCAAACTGTTTTTAACTCCTTTTAGGTACAAACTCCCCAAGCGCGAAAAGGAAATGGATCAAGAGAGCAGGCAGGAAAAAATTGTTGTTCCTTCTATCAACCGGGAAATTGTGTTATATCATTATGGCAATTCTTCTAAAAAAGTTTTACTTGTACATGGCTGGAGTGGCCGCGGCACACAATTGGCTATGATAGCTAAAGAATTGCTTAAAAATGGCTATAGCGTTGTAAGTTTTGATGCTCCTGCACATGGAAAAGCTTCGGGTAAGATGAGTATGATGCCTTTCTTCATTGAATCCATTCATTTCCTGGAGCGAAAATTTGGACCATTTGAAGCTGCCATTGGTCATTCTCTTGGCGGTATGGCTTCTTTAAAAGCCGTAAAAGATGGGCTTGGTATTAATAAACTGGTGATCATTGGTACTGCAAACAGCATCACTCATATAACGCATGAGTTTGCCAATAACATGAAGCTGAATGATCAAGTCGCCCGCCAAATGAAAAAATACTTCGACACAAGATTTGGAGAGGATATGGATAACTTATCCGGTGCCGTATCTGCTAAAGGCGTTCATATTCCCACCCTTGTTATGCACGATAAAAATGATGTGGACGTGAAAGTAAATTGTGCTTACGAAATAAATGAACACCTGGAAAAAGGGGAACTTTTCATTACAGAAAAGCTTGGCCATCGTCGAATTTTAGGAGATTCCAAAGTTATTAACAAGATCATTGAATTTCTTATGGTATAATATTTGCACTTCAATAGAAAAATTGAAGATGAAAAAGATTACCTTAATATTACTGGCAACTATCACCTTAAGCTGCAATACAAATGCCCAGCAAAAGGAGGTAGAGAAATTTCCCGTACAAAAATCTGAAGCACAATGGAAACAGGAACTCAGCAGTGCCGAGTTTAAAGTCCTTCGGAATAAAGGAACTGAAAGGGCATTTTCGAGTGAACTTAACTACATAAAAGAACCTGGTACTTTCGTTTGTGCAGCCTGCGGAAACGAACTTTACAAAACAAAGAATAAATTTGACAGCGGTACGGGATGGCCTAGTTTTGACCGCCCTGTAGCCGAAGAAAACGTAGCCTACCGCCCCGATCGAACCGGAGGTTTTCCGGCAACAGAGGTTATCTGTGCGGAATGCGGGGGACACCTGGGGCACGTTTTTAACGATGGACCACGTGAAACCACAGGTAAAAGACATTGTATTAATGGAGTGGCGATGAATTTTGTTGCTGAGAATAAGAAGTAATTCCCATTTTACAAATTGTTTAAGAGAAAATCTGTAGCCAATTTGCTACTTTAAAAACAAAAATTACCTATGCAAAAAAAATATCCCATTGAATATTCCGAAGCCCAGTGGCGGGAGAAATTAAGTGATGACCAGTACAGGATCCTGCGTGAAAAAGGAACCGAAGCACCGCACACCGGCAAATATAATTTACACTTCGAAAACGGCGAATATAAGTGCGCCGCCTGTGGCAACAAATTATTTGAAGACGATCAAAAATTTGAAAGCAATTGCGGCTGGCCAAGCTTTGATGAGGCAATAGAAGGAAGTATTGAATACGTTCAGGACAAAAGCTTCGGGATGATTCGTACCGAGATCCTGTGCGCCAACTGCGGTAGCCATTTGGGCCATGTTTTTGATGACGGCCCAACAGAAACCGGGCAGCGGTATTGCGTTAACTCGGCCAGTATAGATTTTGAACCTAAAAACCATAAATAATGAAAAAAATTTCTCTATTATTCGCCTTTATAGCCTTTAGTCTTACCTCCTGCTCCAGTGATGAACCGGGCCCACAGGGACCTCCTGGACCTCCGGGTGACGACGGGCTCATTGGAATAGTCTTTGACGTGGCTGCAGATGATTTTACTGAAGAAAACAATTATGCCTTTGAAGTGGAATATTCCGACTATACTTCTGAAGAGGTCTTTGAATCTGATGTTGTACTTGTTTATATGAAAACCGGAGAAGACGATACTGTAGATCCACCGGCTAATGTGTGGAGCCTTTTACCGCAAATTTACTATGTAGATGGCGGCGGAAGCATGCAGTACAACTACGATTATACCTTCCTTAGTGCTTATATTTTCCTGGATGCCGACGTAGATCTTTCTACTTTGGACGAAACATATACAGATGATCAGGAATTCCGTGTTGCGATTTTACCGGCTGCCCTTCTCAATGATTCAAGTGTAAATATCTCGAGCTATGAAGAAGTAATGTCTGCCATGAAAGTAAATGAAATGAATATTCCGGCAGTGGAATAAATAGAAAATTATTCCGGTAGAATCCGGTTTAAAATTGCCATTTTTGAAAGGGAAAGTCACATGATTTTCCCTTTTCTTTTTAAAGTAAAATTCTAAGCTGCTTCTCGGCTTTCTGTTTATGGTTTAATTCCTTAAATTCGCTGTTCAATTCAGTTACAAAAATTCAACTATGAGTAAATACGATATCATTGTTTTAGGAAGTGGCCCGGGAGGCTACGTGACAGCCATAAGAGCTTCACAACTGGGTTTCAAAACCGCAGTAATAGAAAAAGAAAATCTTGGCGGAGTATGCCTTAACTGGGGTTGTATTCCTACAAAAGCACTTCTAAAAAGCGCACAGGTTTTCGATTATCTTAATCATGCTGAAGATTATGGCCTGAAACTGGAAAATGCAGATAAGGATTTTGGCGCGGTAATTAAACGTAGCCGCGGAGTGGCAGACGGGATGAGCAAAGGAGTGCAATTCCTTATGAAAAAGAACAAGATCGACGTTATTGAAGGTTTCGGAAAACTAAAATCCGGAAAAAAGATCGAAGTAAAAGATAAGAACGATAAAACCACCGAGTATCAGGCAGACCATATTATCATTGCCACAGGAGCTCGTTCCAGAGAACTGGCAAATCTTCCGCAGGACGGTAAAAAAGTAATAGGTTACCGCGAGGCCATGAGCCTTAAAGAGCAGCCTAAAAAGATGATCGTAGTTGGTTCTGGAGCGATTGGAGTTGAATTCGCACACTTCTACAATGCAATGGGAACCGAGGTTACCATTGTTGAATTTTTACCAAACCTTGTGCCGCTGGAAGATGAAGATGTATCAAAGCAATTTGAGCGCAGCTTCAAAAAAGCCGGTATTAAAGTAATGACAGATTCTTCTGTGGAGAGCGTTGATACTTCAGGAAAAACAGTAAAAGCCAAGGTGAAAACCAAGAAAGGTGAAGAGACTCTGGAAGCAGATGTCGTTCTTTCTGCAGTTGGAATTAAATCGAATCTTGAAAATATTGGTCTTGAAGAGCTGGGCATCAAAACAGACCGTGATAAGATTATCGTAAACGATTATTACCAAACCAATGTACAGGGGATTTATGCTATTGGAGACGTTGTACCGGGACCAGCTTTAGCGCACGTTGCTTCTGCGGAAGGAATTACGTGTGTAGAGAAAATTGCAGGTATGAACGTGGAGCCTATTGACTACGGAAATATCCCGGGTTGTACTTATGCAACCCCTGAAATTGCATCTGTAGGAATGACCGAAAAGCAGGCAAAAGAAGCAGGATATGAATTAAAAGTTGGTAAATTTCCTTTTTCAGCATCCGGAAAAGCTAAAGCCGCAGGTACGCCTGAAGGTTTCGTAAAAGTCATTTTTGATGCAAAATATGGCGAATGGCTGGGATGCCACATGATTGGCGCGGGAGTGACAGATATGATCGCCGAAGCCGTTCTTGGAAGAAAGCTAGAAACTACGGGACACGAAGTGCTAAAGGCGGTTCACCCGCACCCAACGATGAGTGAAGCTGTAATGGAAGCAGTTGCTGAAGCTTACGGGGAAGTAATTCACCTGTAAAAGCTGATGCTTAGCTGATAATGGTTAACATAAAAAAATCCCGGTAACGCTCGTTGCCGGGATTTTTTTATGCTTCAGAAAATAAAGGAAAAAGATTTCCACTCTAAAATGCCCTTTTATCAACTTTATTTAAAGATATTTTCCTTAATCAGAAAGAGAAAGAAGGTCACAATACCAGAAACTCGTATCCCAACTCTCCTTTTCATCTGTAAAACAATTATCTGTGTCGTTGGGAGCAGGCTGGTAAGATCTTGCCACCAAATCCCCTTTTTGGAACTTTACAGGCTCTTTAAAAATGGGACCGTCGAACACGAATGTATGAAACTCCCCGTTTTCACCACAAGGATCCACGCCCTGAGGTAAATCATTTATAAAAGCATCATCGATAATCCTTCCGCAGAAAGAATCATCAAGGACTGTGGCATTAACGCATACGGTTATTGCTTTAAAGCCCGCTTCTAGGAAATCCTGCATTAGTTTTCGGGTATTTTTCTTCCAAAGCGGAAAAACCGCGGCGAGTCCCGTTCCCTTTAACTGGTTTTCCCGGTACTCCCGAAGGTCTTCCAGAAAAATGTCTCCAAAAATGCTATTTTTGAATCCCTCCTGTACGAGTTTTTCAGTTTCTCTTTTCATTACTGCATTATAAGTGCTCATGGAAACGTTCCCCACAAGTGGTATGATATGAAGTGGAATTCCAAGACTTTCTGCCTGTTGATGAAGCAATTCCTTCCGAAGCCCGTGCATTGAAATTCTTTGAAGGTCTATATTAACAGTTGTCACGAGCTTTTCTACAGAAAGTTTCCTTTTCTGCTGAACTTTAAAGAGGGCAAAAGCAGCATCCTTTCCACTACTCCAATTCAGGAAAGATTTCGTCATTTCAGGAAGCTTTGTATTGCCAGGGAATATCCCTGAAGACCAAAACCTACAATAACTCCTTTGGCATTTGGTGCAATAAATGATTTATGACGAAAATCTTCGCGGGCATAGATATTGGAAATATGCACCTCCACCACCGGTGTTTCAATAGCTTTTACCGCATCCCCTATTCCTACAGAAGTGTGCGTGTATGCCGCAGCATTTAAAATAATTCCTTCCACTTTACCAGCAGATTCCTGCAACTTATCTATAATTTCACCCTCGATGTTGGACTGGAAATAGGAAAGTTCTATCTCCTGATATTTTGTTTTAAGCTGTTCAAGAAATGTTTGAAAACTACCTTTGCCGTAAATATCTGGTTCTCTGCTCCCAAGAAGGTTTAAGTTGGGACCGTTTATAATAATCAATTTCATAAAGTAAAGGTAAAAAATAAAGACAACAAAAAGGGACCTCAAATAAAGGCCCCGCTTATGTTATATCTGAAATACTCACTACCACGTACTAAAGACTCAGCTCTACACCCAGGTTTAATGAAGACACATTTGCCCCATCAGAACTAACCCCGGAATAGGATACAAAGAGATCTAAAAGTCCGAAGCCAAATCCTACTTTTGGACGATAGTAAATTCCGCCGTCCATTCCGTCCTCCAACGCTAAGCCATAACCCAGGTCCAAACCTGCAACCAGCATCAATAAATCAACTCTTCCTGAGGCCGCAATGGGAATGAATTGAACATCGTCAAGATCGTCTTCCCCAAAGAAATGAGAATACCCAACCATAGGTCCTACTTCAACAATTCCCACGAGACTAAAAAGATAGGCTGCATCCACACCTACCTGCAGGTTGGAATAATCACCTATATCTCCTGTAGGCAAACCGGCATTAAAACCTAATTTTAAATCCCCCTGCGCAAAAGTTGAACCGAATCCAAGAAAAGCGAGCGTAAAAATAAGAAATGACTTTTTCATGTTATACAATTTTGATTGGTTAATAGTCTTAAAGATACATAAATATTTGATATAATGTATTTTACATCTTACACAGGTAGAAATAAAAAAGGGATGAAATAATTTTCACCCCTTTTATTTTTAAAAAACTATTTGTGTTAGAACATAAATCCTACTCCTAGTTGAAATCCGTTGTTGTTCACAGCGTCCTCGTCCCAGTTATCACTGTCAAAGGCATCTGTAAATCCTCTTGTATATCTAGCACTGGCAAAGAACTGATCTGTAAAATTAAAAGACACACCTACAGCTCCACCAAATTCAAAAGAGCTACCAAAATCTGTGTCGGTAGAACTTTCTCCTAAATCAGAATCAACGGAGACTTCCTCATTTACCAAAAAGTTGAAAGAAGGTCCAGCTTCAATTGATAATCCTTCAAACACGTATAATTTTGCCAATACCGGTACCTGTATGTAATCCAGGTTGTACTCTCCTGTGTAAGTGTCGTCCATAAAATCGGTTTCAGCTTCCGTACCCTGTGTGGAATATAAAACCTCCGGCTGAATGGCGAAACGCTCTCCTAAAGGAATCTCAGCCAGTAAACCCAGGTGAAAACCTGTACGGCTGTTATTGTCATCAAATCCATCAGAAGTCATATTGGTGAAATTAACTCCACCTTTTGCTCCAAATCGTACAAACTCCTGTGCAGATACAATGCTCGTACTAAAAACAATCATTGCTAAAAATAAAATTGATTTTTTCATCATTCTATGTTTTAAAGTTCAGGTACAAATGTAGAGGTCGAATTGTTAAGAAAAACTAAGTTCGTACTAAAGTATTACTAATGTAATCTCTGATAAATTCTATCTTTACCATATGAACTGGCAGAATGCGCTTAAGGATTATGGTCATTTTTTGAGGCTGGAACGCGGACTTTCAGAAAACTCCATCTCGAGCTACAGCATGGATGTGAAAAAGCTGATGCTATTCCTGGAATCACAAAAAATAGATGCTTCCCCTCTTAGCATTTCCGAAGAGGAAATCCAGCAGTTTATATATGAAACCGCAAAAACGGTAAATGAACGATCTCAGTCCAGGTTAATCTCGGGTCTGCGAAGTTTTTTTAATTTTCTCGTTTTTGAGGATTACCGAAAAACCAATCCCCTCGATTTAGTTGAGTCTCCTAAAATTGGACGAAAACTACCAGATACTCTTTCGACAGAAGAAATTGACAGGCTTATTGCCGCAATTGATCTATCCACACCCGAAGGCGAACGAAACCGTGCCATGCTGGAAACTCTTTACGGCTGCGGCTTACGGGTTTCTGAACTTATCTCTCTTCGCTTATCCGATCTTTTTTTTCAGGAAGGATTTATAAAGGTTACCGGTAAAGGCGACAAAGAAAGGTTTATACCCATAGCACCGGCTACCCAAAAATATATTGAACTTTATTCCATACATATTCGCCCGCTAATCCCTGTAAAAAAGGATTTTGAGGATACTTTATTCCTTAACAGGCGTGGCCGGCAGCTCACCCGCGCCATGATCTTTACCATTACTAAAACCCTCGCTTCCAAAGCAGGAATTGACAAAAAGGTAAGTCCGCATACCTTCAGGCATTCTTTTGCAACGCATCTCCTGGAAAACGGGGCCGATCTAAGGGCCATTCAGCAAATGCTTGGACACGAAAGCATTACCACAACCGAAATCTACATGCATGTGGACCGCACTCTTTTAAGGCAGGTGATGGAACAGTATCATCCCCGCCGCACAGCAAAGCACAGATATTAAAATTGTGCTAAAGCATCGGTTTTGTTTCCGGCTCCGGCTATTCCTCAGTAAATTCAGGCTTAAAAATTAATAATAAGATGATGACAATAAAATTTCGGAACGGTGACGAGATGCCTGCTATTGGCCTTGGAACCTGGAAATCTCAAAAAGGGAAAGTAGGAAACGCGATAGAAATTGCACTTAATAACGGCTACAGGCATATTGATTGTGCAGCGACCTACGGGAATGAAGATGAAATTGGAGAAGCATTTAGTAAAGTTTTTTCTGAAGGAAAAGTGAAACGTGAAGACGTTTGGGTGACTTCAAAGCTGTGGAACGATTCTCACAAGAAGGAAGATGTTATTCCGGCTCTGAAAAAAACTCTGAAAGACCTACAACTGGATTACCTGGACCTATATTTGATCCACTGGCCGGTAGCCTTCAAAAAAGGTGTTGGCTTCCCTGAATCTAATGATGATTATCTTTCCCTTGAAGAAGTACCAATCATCGAAACCTGGAAAGAAATGCTCAAAGCAAAAGAACAGGGACTGGTAAAACATGTGGGAGTTTCGAATTTCAGCGAGAAAAAATTAAATAACCTTATGGCAGAAACTACAGATGTCCCGGAGGTAAACCAGGTAGAGCTTCATCCTTTTTTACAGCAACCCCAGCTGCTGGATTTTTGCCAGAGCAACGATATAAGGCTTACTGCTTTTTCTCCTTTGGGAAGTGGTGACCGCGCACAGCAAATGAAAGCCGAAAATGAGCCTTCTTTGCTGGAAAACGATACCATCACCAAAATAGCCAAAAAGCATGATGTTTCACCTGCACAGGTGCTTATAAAATGGAATTTAAAACGTGGCACTGCAGTCATTCCAAAATCCACCAGTGAAAATCACCTTATTGACAACCTTAAAAGTGATGAAATTGATCTGGATGAAGAGGATATGCAGGAGATTTCAAAACTTGACCGTCATTTTCGCTATGTAAACGGGGAGTTCTTCGTAACCGCCGGGAATCCTTACAGCAACATATACGATGAATAATTTTGCGGCAAAAAAAGCAGGAATCCTGTTCATAGGTTTCCTGCTACTTTCCCGTTCTTCCTGCCGGGAAGATAACCGGCAGCTGGAGAAGATGTCTTTTGAAAATGATTCTCTTTCGCAGGAATTAGCACAACAAAAAGACATTATTGACTCCCTTCGGAAAAAGATCAAAAATGATAAAAACCCTGAACTTTCCAGAGTTTACTTCGGAAGCGAGTTTGAGGATATTGAAAATCCGGAGGAATTTATTACTTCAGAATTAAAAGACAGGCCTGAAGAAATTCCGCTGGACCCTGTGCTGGGAGGTACGATGGAATTCCGAAGAATCGTACTGCTTTCCGAAGAATGGATCTATGCAGAATATGATGACGGCCATATAATGGGCAGCGCAATTTACCGCTACACTTTGCATCCAAAAGGAAGTCTTACTTTTGAACTGGTTACTTCCCGCCAAGCCGGTCATTAATTTTCCCTTAGAATAAGCCCAGAAAATGCCCTTTTGAGAACGTTATATTTATACTAAAACCAAGGCTGTTTCGGCACTTTTTGGTATATTTTCAGAAGTCAGTAAAATTAAAAAACAGCATACTATGAAGACACAAATCCAATTTGTAAATACAGATACCCAAGCCTCTGCAGAACAGCTTGTTCAGAGAAAATTAGATAAACTTGAAAATAAGTACGATTTTATAATAAGTGCCGATGTTCAGTTCAAAGAAGAAAATGACAATACGGGAAAAGGAAAGGTTTGTGCTATTAGACTGAGTCTTCCGGGGCCGCTAATTCATGCCTCCTCAAACGATGAAAGCTTTGAAGCAGCTGCAGCCCAAACGGTGAGCGACATTGAAAAGCAATTAAAAAGAAGAAAAGAGGAAATGAAAAGTCACTAATTTCATAATCTCTACCCATCAAAAAAGGCTGCTCAATTAAGCAGCCTTTTTCATGTCTATCCAAAAATGACATTTTATGCCACTCTTGTAATTTTTGCCCCCAGTGCTTTTAACCTTCCGTCAATGTTTTCATACCCACGGTCAATTTGCTCGATGTTATGAATTATTGAAGTTCCTTTTGCTGAAAGCGCAGCGATCAACAATGAAATTCCGGCCCTAATATCGGGTGAAGTCATTGTGGTCGCCCTTAGATTCGATTTGAAGTCATGTCCTATTACAGTTGCACGGTGAGGATCGCAAAGAATGATCTTAGCGCCCATGTCTATTAACTTATCCACAAAGAAAAGCCGACTTTCAAACATTTTTTGGTGGATGAGAACACTTCCACGCGCCTGTGTGGCTACTACCAGGATGATACTCAACAAATCTGGTGTGAAGCCCGGCCATGGTGCATCGCTGATGTTCATGATAGAGCCATCAATAAAGTTATGCACTTCATAACCATCTTTATGCGCCGGTATGTAGATATCATCCCCCTTTCTTTCAATGGTGATTCCCAGTTTCCTGAAGGTTGCAGGAATAAGACCTAAATGGTTCCAGGATACATTTTTAATAGTGATCTCACTTTTAGTCATAGCCGCAAGGCCAATCCAGGAGCCAATTTCTACCATATCTGGCAGGACACGGTGAGTACAACCACCAAGAGCATTCACTCCTTCTATTTGCAATAAGTTTGAACCAACTCCCTGTATAGATGCCCCCATGCTGTTTAGCATCGTACACAGCTGCTGTAAATAAGGTTCACAGGCAGCATTATAAATGGTAGTCTTGCCCCTCGCGAGAACAGCTGCCATTACTATATTAGCGGTTCCGGTTACAGATGCTTCTTCCAGTAACATGTAGGTTCCCTGCAAACCACCTTTTGGAGCCTCTACCCCGTAAAATCTTTCTTCGCGGTTATACCGAAATTCAGCTCCCAGTTTTATAAAACCTTCGAAATGGGTATCAAGCCTTCTTCTCCCAATTTTGTCGCCTCCCGGTCTTGGGATATATCCTTTCCCAAACCTGGCAAGTAACGGGCCAACCAGCATAATAGATCCTCTCAACCCGCTTCCTTCCTGTTTGAACTTCTCACTTTCAAGATAATCAAGATCAAGTTCATCACTTTGGAAGGTATAACTTCCATTTCCGAGCTTTTCAATTTTCACCCCCAGGCTTTCGAGGATATTGATAAGCTTATTAACATCCAGAATATCTGGAATATTATGAATAGTTACTTTTTCCGGAGTGAGAAGAACGGCACAGATTATTTGTAATGCCTCATTTTTTGCACCCTGCGGATTTATTTCACCGCGCAGGGCATGACCTCCTTCAATTTGAAAAGTTCCCATGTAAGATCTTAAATTTTAATAGCGTTTGCGGCCTCTTGTGCGATGTGACTTCTTAGCCGTCTTTTTAGTATATTTCTTATTATTTCCGCGCAACAAATCTGAAGCTTCACTAAGATCTTCCTCTGTTGCTTTTACATCTATCCTTCCGCCACTTAATTCCCGTAAATGGTCAAAGATCACTTTATCATCTACAGTATCCTTGTTCCAGCTCAGGTAAGATTTCTTCATGTGGTTCGCGATGGTAAAAATAAGGCCTTCTTTAAGGTCACCCTCTTCCCAGTTGTTCGCAACATCAATCATTCGCTTGATGTTATTTCCGTAGAACCTGTACTTCGGAAAATTCTGAGGATAATCCATCCGGTCGGGTCTTTCCTCAAGTAATTCTTTTGATGGCTTCGGAAAAGGACTTTCCACGTCCAGTTTGAAATCGCTGATAATGAATAGCTGATCCCAAAGTTTATGCTGAAAATCGGGCACATCCCTTAAATGAGGATTAAGGTTTCCCATAACCGCAATGATAGCTTTGGCTACGCGGTTTCTCTCTTCATCGTCTTCCAGTTCAACGGCGTGTTCCACCATTTTTTGAATATGTCTGCCATATTCAGGAATGATCAATTTACTCCTTTCAGAGTTGTATTCTAATTCGTTTGTCAAAATTGAAAATTATAAGGTGATAATATACTGTAGAAGTTTATCGCCTGCAAAATACTAATAATTCTTCAGGAAACGATGACTGCAGTTATTATTTTCAGATTCTACTAATTCCGAAGTAATTTTTAGAGGGAAATTACCCCTTCCACTTTTTCGGCAACTTCTTTATATTTATCGATCACCGCATCGGGATTTTTCATTTTCACATTTACGGAAACGCTGGTATAATTCCCCTTTCTCGATTGTTTGGTGTTTATCACGGCGCCCATATTATCAAAGATCTCTTCTATATTCTGGATCTTATGATCACTGGTAGGAACGATGAATTTATAAAGATATTCTGAAGGCCATAACGAAGTATCGTACAATTGGCTTCTTAACTTTGCATAAAATTCTTCCGGGTCTTTTTTTTCACTCATAATGGTCTTGCTTCATTTATCCTGCAAAGATACCAACTTAAGAACTATTTTTTAAATCAAATCCAAATGCCGAAATTTGCCGGGTGAAAACCAGAAAAATTGTTATTACCGGCGGCCCCGGTACCGGAAAAACCTCTCTTATCAAAGCACTCGAAGAGCATGGATATCCCTGCCTTCATGAAATTTCAAGGCAAATAACGCTAGATGCTCAAAAAAGGGGAATTGATCAGTTATTTTTGACAGAGCCTTTGTTGTTTAGCAATATGCTGCTGGAAGGCAGGATCAAACAACACGAAGAAGCCGGTACGATGGGCAGTGAGATCGTTTTTATTGACCGTGGCGTGCCTGATGTGGTTGCTTATATGGATTACTTCGGAAATGAATATCCGCCAATGTTTGAGGAGGCGTGCAAAGAATATCCTTATGATATGGTTTTTCTTCTTCCGCCCTGGGAAGAGATCTATGTAAGCGACAATGAGCGATACGAATCTTACGAGCAGGCTGTGGTCATACACGACCATCTCGAAGAAAGTTACAAAAGGAGCGGCTATAAGCCTGTGGAAGTACCTGTAGGAACGGTTGAAGAACGTTTTTCTTTTATTCTGGAACAACTGTCCTGAAAGTGATGCAGGAGCCGCAAAACATACTTGAAAAATATTGGGGCCATACCTCGTTTAGACCTCTTCAGGAAGACATTATCGAGGCAGCTGCAGCCGGGCGTGACGTGGTTGCCCTTTTGCCAACCGGCGGTGGAAAATCAATTTGCTTCCAGGTACCCGCACTGCTCAAAAAAGGCATTTGCATCGTAGTTTCTCCGTTGATCGCTTTAATGGAAGACCAGGTGAATGCACTAAAAGAAAAAGGAATTAAAGCACTGGCGGTCACCGGCGGAATTCCTTATACTGAGCTAGACACGCTGCTGGACAACTGCATCTACGGAAATTACAAGTTCCTCTACCTCTCCCCCGAAAGACTGCAACAGGATCTTGTGCAGGAGCGTATCAAGCAAATGAATGTGAACCTCATCGCCATAGATGAGGCGCATTGTATCTCGCAATGGGGACACGATTTCAGGCCGGCTTATCGAAATATTTTAAAACTTCGGGAGATCAAGCCGCAGGTAAATATCATCGCACTTACCGCAACCGCCACCAAACCGGTAGTAAAAGATATTATAGATCAATTGCAGCTGAAAAATGCCGCCCTTTTTCAGAAGTCTTTTGAGCGCAAGAACATTTCATACTCCGTTCAAAGTGCACAGGACAAGAACTATTATTTAGAAAAGCTTCTCGCAGAACATGGGGAAGCGGTGATCATCTACGTTCGTACCCGTAAGGCAACGGTAGAAATTTCTACTTACCTGGAGAAAAAAGGCCATAGTGCAGCCGCATTTAACGGCGGACTACCAAAAAAGGAAAAATCTGAACGCCTTTCACAATGGCTGAATGGAGAAAAAAGGATCATGGTTGCCACCAGTGCCTTCGGAATGGGAATAGACAAAGCCAATGTGCGCACGGTAGTCCACATGAACCTGCCCGAAAGTATGGAAAGCTATTTCCAGGAGGCAGGCAGGGCCGGCAGAGACGAAAAACCGGCAAAAGCAGTCATTCTTACCAACGAAAGTGATGTGCCGCTGCTCAAAAACCAGTTCTTAAGCACACTTCCCGATGTAGCTTTCGTAAAGCTGGTTTACAGAAAGCTGATGACTTATTTCAGGATTGCTTTTGGCGAAGGGGAAGGCTCCAAAAATGACTTTAATTTTGCCCATTTTTGCCACACCTATGATCTTAACCCTCTAAAAGCTTACAACACCTTGCAGCTTCTGGACCGGGCAAGTGTGCTTCAGCTAAGTGAACAGTTTCGGAAGAAAACAAGAATTCAGTTCTTGATCACGCATCACCAGCTTTCTCATTTTCTCGACCGGCACCCGCATTTTGAAGCGGTAGTTAAAGCTATTTTGAGAACCTACGGCGGACTTTTCGAAAATAAAATAGACATTAACCTTCAAATTATTTGTTCCAAAGCAGGAACCATTCCTTCGGAAGCTATTAAGATTCTTAATTACCTTCACAAGGAAAAAATTGCAGATTTCGAACATGAACAGCACGATGCTTCGGTAACTTTTTTAGTGCCGCGAGAAGATGAAACTACTATAAATCCGCTTGTTCCTTATATTAAACTTCAGGAGAAAACAAAAAAGGAGAAAATCAATGCCGTACTTGATTATGTGCGGAACAGTAAAAAATGCAGAAGCGAGCAACTGCTGAATTATTTTGGTGAAATTAAAACTTCTCCCTGCGGAATTTGTTCTGTATGCAAAACCAAAACTGAACCACTTGACAAGAAAAAAATAAAAGAAATATATTATGCCATTATTGAGCTACTGGAAGAAGGTTCCTTCTCTTCCCGCGAAATAGCGGCAAAACTTCCTTTTGAAGAACAACATATTGTAAGTGTTTTGCAAATGCTTCTTGAAAGAGATGCGCTGGCATTGACACCCGCAAAATGTTATAAACTAAAACATTTATGAGAGATCTTAGAATAGTTTTTATGGGCACGCCCGATTTTGCCGTGGAAACATTAAGAGCCATTGTTGAAGCGAACTATAAGGTGGTTGGAGTCATCACAGCACCCGACAGGCCTGCAGGGCGTGGGAGAAAGTTACAGGAATCTGCCGTAAAAAAATACGCAGTAGAAAATGAGCTTAAAGTGTTACAGCCTACCAATTTAAAATCTGAAGATTTCCTTCAGGAACTAAAGGCACTGCAACCAAACCTGCAGGTGGTGGTGGCTTTCAGGATGCTCCCAGAGGTGGTTTGGAAACTTCCGGAGTACGGGACCTTTAACTTACATGCTTCTCTGCTTCCGCAGTACAGGGGCGCTGCACCAATTAATTGGGCAGTCATAAACGGGGAATCAAAAACGGGGGTTTCGACCTTCTTTATTGACGAGAAGATTGATACGGGTGAGATGATCCTACAGGAAGAGGTAAATATTTCTACGGAAGAAACTGCCGGAATGCTGCACGATAAATTAATGAAAACCGGCGCAGACCTTGTTGTAAAAACGCTGGAAATAATTCAGGGAGGAGAAGTAAAAACAATTCCGCAGAAAGAAACCGGCGAATTAAAGAGCGCCAATAAACTCACCAGGGAAAACACGAAAGTAAACTGGGATTCCTCCATAGAAAGTATTTCCAACCTCATTCGCGGACTTAGCCCCTACCCGGCTGCCTGGACGAACCTGGTGAATGGAAACAAAGAGCTTATGATGAAAATTTATAAGGCAGAAAAGGAATTGCAGGAGCACGATTACGAAATTGGAAAAGTTCTGAAAATAGAAAAGGAAGTAAAAGTTGCAGTTACAAAAGGCTTTCTAAATCTTAAAGAAATCCAACTTCCCGGAAAGCGAAAAATGGCAGTGAAGGATCTTCTAAACGGGTATGATTTTTTTCCCAACGCAAAAGTTCTCTAAACCCTTATTATTACTGATTTCGTTAAATTCTGATAAAAACAAGCTTAGGTTATCAACAATTTGACGAAGTTATTAACAATGCGGCTCATTTCCCTTGATATTACTTGCATGGCTTAGATTTCCATATAAATTTGTAGAGCAAATTAATAAAAGTTTAACCAACAACTATCTAAATTTCGAATTATGAACAAAACAGACTTAATCGATGCAATGGCAGAAAACGCCGGGATCTCTAAAGCAGCAGCTAAAAAAGCTTTAGAGTCATTTTTAGAAAACGTAGAAGGGTCTCTTAAAAAAGGAGATCGCGTATCATTAGTAGGTTTCGGATCCTGGTCAGTATCTAAAAGAGCTGCCAGAGAAGGAAGAAATCCACAAACCGGAAAAACCATTAAAATTGCTGCTAAAAACGTAGTAAAGTTCAAAGCCGGAGCTGATTTACAGAAAGCGGTAAATTAAGAAGAGCAAACGCTAACAAAATATTAAACTCTCCCATTCGGGGGAGTTTTTTTGTTAAATTATGTTACACTTGATTTGAACCTGAGTTTTATTTTTTTAGATTTAACTGAAAGAATCCAGCTATGCTAACACTAAAACCATCCAAAGGTCATCTACTAGTTGCAGAACCTTCTATTATTGGGGATATTAGCTTCAATAGATCTGTTGTTTTGTTGGCAGACCATACCGAGAGCGGTTCAATAGGATTTATCCTTAATAAAGTGTTGGATTTTACTCTTCAGGACCTGGTTCCCGATATCAAAGGAAATTTTAAAGTTTACAACGGGGGGCCTGTAGAACAGGATAATCTATATTTTATTCACAAAGTGCCAGATCTCATTCCAGACAGCATAGAAATTGCCTCCGGAATCTATTGGGGTGGCAATTTTGAAGCAGTAAAACAACTTATTGATCAGGAATTGATTACAGATGAGGAGATAAAATTCTTCCTTGGCTACTCAGGATGGGATTATGAACAATTAAATGAAGAGTTAAATGCACATTCCTGGATAGTCATCGAAAACAATGATAACAGGGAAATCATCAACCGGCAGCCACGCACCTTCTGGAAAGACAAAATGCTGCAATTAGGAGGGAATTATGTCATCTGGTCCAACGCTCCAGAAAATCCCAGTTACAACTAGGAACTAGCTTAGCCTTGCCTTCACGTTAAGCCTGGAAAGCAGCTCCTGAGCTATCGCAGTACCAAATTCCTTTTTCCTGTACTTATGCACCGGCTGAATACCAACCACCACATTTGTAATAAAGAGTTCATCTGCTTTCTGAAGCTCGAATGGTGAAATTGATTCTTCCACTAAAGTGAAATCGGGCAGAGATTTTATTATCTCGATCATCTTTCCTCTTAAAATTCCTTTAAGGCAACCATCTGTCACAGGTGGTGTTTTTATAAGTTTATCCTTCACGAGAAATATATTTCCATTTAAAGCCTCCACTACACTCTTATTTTCATTTAGGATCAAACAGTTTTGGTAAGCGTTTTCTTTGGCATAAATGCTTCCAAGGACGTTAATAGCTTTGTTATTAGTCTTAAGAGTAGATAAGAGTCCGCTGTTTACGTAATGATCCTTAAAAAGCTCAATTTCGTAGAAATCTTTGTTAAGCAGGTAGAATGGAGATGGAAGTTCTTCAGCAGTAATGACGTAGCCGATATCGTAGGTTGAGGGTGAATAGAATCCTCCTTCTTTCCGGAACACCGAAAAACGAATACGGGCCGGCGAATTCTCCAGGTCATTTGCCTTTAGTATATGCAGTATCTCTTCTTCAAGAAATTCCGGAGAAAAGTTCTGCGGAATTTCCATTCTCATAATTCTCATGGAAGCCATTAGCCGGAAGTAGTGATCTTCCCAAAACATGATCTTGGAATTCACCACTCTAATGGTTTCAAAAACCGAATCACCATATGCAAAACCCCGATTAAAAACCGACAGCTTTGCATCTTTGGAAGCCAGGACTTCCCCGTTTAAATTTATCATAAAAAAACCCGTTTTTCAACGGGCAAAGGTACTATTTATAAAAGGATTTTTATACTGATCCTAATACCTGTTTTAAATCTGAAATCATATTTTCCCAAAGCATTTTCCCTTCCTCTATTTCATCTTCTTCAGCAAAATCTGTGATCATAATGGAAACATCTTTTGTGATATCATCCACCTGAATCCTAATCTCGAAATAATAAGAAGTATCTTCATCAGACAACCAGCGGAATTTCACTCTTTCCCCGCTTTTTTTACTTAGCAGTTTAGCATTCTCTTCACTTCCTTCCCAAATAAAGGTAAACATTTCACCCCTTGAATTTACATTGTCTGCATACCACTCGCTTAGACCTGAGGGTGTTGCTATGTAGTTATATAATAATGATGGGGAAGCCTGGATAGGAAATTCCAGTTCATACTTTATTTTTTCTTCCATTCTTTGGGATTGTTTTGTTTTGAGGCAATATAAATATTAATTATAAACTCTAAAAGAAATCAAATTAAATATTTTAGAAAAGAATGTTTGTCACAAGATAAAATGTTTTTATATTTGCACCCGCTAAAAGGAACCACTATAGCCCGTTCGGCAGGGGTTTTAAGGCATATGGCGAGGTAGCTCAGTTGGTTAGAGCGTCGGATTCATAACCCGGAGGTCACGAGTTCAAATCTCGTTCTCGCTACAACAATTAACAAACCCCTGTAAACACAGGGGTTTTGCTTTAAAATAGCGTTTTTTCTGGGTCATAATTGGACCACTCATTTTTACCGTTGCTTACGCCAAAGCAGCGAAGAAAAAAAATGGAAAATTCTGAAAAAACAGTCTCTCACAAAGTACCTTTCATAGATTTTGTACCGGCAGAAGTAAAGGAAACCACAGGCGAAAACTGGCGGATTGTCTTTTATGTGCGGAAACCAGGAACCGATAAGATGCAACGGTTCAGGCGAAGAGTTAAGAAGATTTCCGGGCAGCAAAACAGGATGCGATACGCAAAACGGATCTGCGCTGAACTGAATGCCAAACTTTATGATGGTTGGTCACCATTTGTGGAGAGCTACGCCAAAAATGAATACAAGTTACTTAATGAAGTAATGGATCTGTTCCTGGAGCAGTGCAACCGGCGTTTAAAGGATCACCTTTTACGGCCAGACAGCTTACGAGCTTACACCTCCTACATCAAAAACATTCAGGATTACATGCAGGCGACCGGCAAAACAGAAATGTTTACGGTCGAATTCAATAAGAAATTCGTGCTTAATTTCCTTGATCACATATACTTTTACAAGAAAAGGAGCGCACGTACAAGTAACAATTACCTTGCATTCTGCAACCTTTTGGCAACTTTTATGGTTGACCGGGAATACCTAGCCGTCAATCCCACCTCCGGGATAGACCGCCGGAAAATTGGAAAAAAGAAAAGAGAAATTATTCCGCCTGCAGTCCGAAATGAAATTTTTAAGTACCAGGCGGTTCACAATAAAAACTTTCTCACTCTCAGCTTAACCGTTTACTTCTGTTTTATTCGCCGAACAGAGATCAGCATATTACGCGTGAAACATATCAATTTGATAGAGAACACCATTTTTATTCCAAAGGAAATTTCCAAAAACGGCAAAGACGGTATAGTTACCATTCCAAAGAAACTAAAGGAACTCCTATTAATTCATCTGGATGGAGCCACAAAAGAGGATTACCTGTTTAGCTCAGACAATTTCAAACCGGGAAAAGTACGGTTGCAACCGAAGAAAATATCTGATGAATGGGCGAAAATGAGGACAGTATTAAAATTTAAGCAGGAATATCAATTTTACTCTTTAAAAGATACCGGAATAACTGAATTATTTCTTTTGGGAGTACCAACAATTAAAATTCGGGATCAAGCCAGGCACCACGATATAAAAATTACGGAAACCTATACTCCACGGAATTATGTATGTGATGAAACGATCAGAAATTTAGATTTTAATTTTTAGAAATTTAAAAAAGTAAAAGTTTTAGGAAATTTTTGTAATTCTGTAATATCACATCTTATAAAGTCAGTATATAATTGATATACTGCAACTTAACGCATTACAAAACCGTCAAATCTTCTGTAATTATTCTGTATTTCTAAAAGAGAATTTTTGTAATTCCCTTTAGTCGTTCTCCTGGAAGTTTTAATTTAATAGGAATTATTCCGAATAAAAGGAATTTGTCCTAATTTTGAAATAAAAAAATATGGCAGTTATTTTTCAAGCGGGTTTAATTGACGAGCCTCGACATGAAGTAATTCAGGACCCGCATTTAGGAGTGGAGTTTGACTATTATTTCATGGGACAACGCGATTTAGAAAGACCAAAATCAAGGTTTATTAATCTTTTAACCTGCACCATGATCTATGATAATCGCGGGAAATGCTTCTACCGAAAAGAAGCTAAATCCTTGGAAAGACAAAGAGTGAAGGATCATATCACAGAACGTATCAAGAAACATTTAAAAGATATGGGAGTTGATCCAGTGATGATAAGAGGATTAATGAGAGATTTTGAGGTAGATGTAAAGAAATGTAAACCCTATGATCTTACAAACTTTGACCCATTATTTCAAAGAGGAATTTACTGATTTTATTCAGCGCCTATATAAATACTTCTGGCGTAACGCCATTTTTGCCGTTGCCAGCTGTAGAAAAAATAAATTATATATTCGCACCATGCGAAAATATCCGTATACTATACTTACAATTATTCTCTTTGCTGCCTTAGTTGGACCTTTTGTTTTGAAGTTAAAAAACCCGGGACTGGAAGCTTATCCTGCTGTTATTTTCCCATCAGGAGCAGGACTTGTAGACGCAAAAGAAGATTTAATTTCTTCAGGTTCCATTGAATTGTATGGATATAAAAATGGTTTGACTAAAATTGACACAAAGAAGCTTTTAGGGGAAATTCCAAACTGGTATCTATACGCAATAATTGATGGAAATTTCGGCCTAGAAAAATATGTTGGAGAGTTCAAGCTGTACACTCCACCTATTCAATTTAGAACAGAAAATTATTTCTCTGAGGAATCTGTAAGAGAGACAAAAGAGTGGCTGCAAAATCAACTTAAAAAACAAGGTTTTCAAGATTCCTTGTTTTTGGTTAGGCGGTATATGGTTACCTACAATATTGAAGAGAAACAAATGGTATCAAGAGAATTGATAAATGAGAGGATTTTTAAGTTGGATTGAAAATTACATACGGTCATTTTATCAGAGAATAGAAAGAAACACTTCGCTTTCTGAAAAGGAGATAAGCTTTTATAGAATTTTTGTTGGTTTATTCTTTCTCTTTTCCTGGAAAGGATATTCTTGGTTATCTGATGTTCCACCGGGATTTTTCAGGCCGCATGTGCTGACACCAGCAAGACTTTTTGATAACTGGCCTTCGTCAATATATTTCTTTACTGTAGATGCTATTTACTTAATCTTTTTAGCTCTGGCTATCCTAGGGATTAGAGCCAGATTTGCATTTTTAGGACTATTCATATTTTCAATTCTGAATAACTCCTTTGTCTATAGCTTTGGAAAAATAGATCATGGAATCTTTTCGTCGCTAATATTCTTACTATTATTCTTCACCAATTCCGGCTCAAAATATGCTTTTTTTCCTGACAAGAAATGGAAAACCCAAAGTATTGCTACAGCCGTTTTTTCTTTATGTCTAGTCTTTGCCTTTTTTACAGCAGGATATGAAAAAGCACTGAATTGGGTAGATCTCAATGTTTCTACAAGTGGAATTCTTTCATGGTTCTACGGAGGTTATTTTAATTTAGACAGGCAGGATCTGTTGGCACCTTATTTTTTTGATATGCCTTTATGGACAACAGAAATAATGGACTATTCCGCAGTAGTCTTTGAAGTTAGTGGCATCTTATTTCTAATGTATAGCAGAAGGTCCTGGCACCTCTTTTTATCTATTGCTGTAATGTTTCATTTAGTGAACACTCTAATTCTAAACATCCCATTCCTAGGCCACCTGCCAGTTTATGGTATTTGGTTACTCTCTCCATTCTTTTTAAAGTATAAGTTTTCAGGTGTAATATTTTTGATACTGCTACTCCTAATGAACGGGTTAACAATGGCTGCTACTTTATGGACGATCACAACATTGGTAATATTATACAGCTGGAATAAGGGATTGTACAAAAAAGCCCCGGACAATTGCCGGGGCTAAAAACCTACATTACGGGTGTGGCTATGAGCCTGCCTGTTGATTTTATAGTGGGGGGTTCTACTATCTGCGGATTATCTGGTTCTTCTTCAAAAGTTACATCTGAAACATCTGTAGTGGCTTCAGAGGGAACTAAAGCCCGATTGTAAATATTAAACTTCAGGTCTGAAGTAGGAATATCATTGTAGCGGTTTTTGTCCGGGTAAATATAATTCTCCTTGTAGTTGTCAAATTTCTCCGTGAACAGTACAATATCTACATCAAATTGCGATTTGGAACCACCTCGCATTTTCCCATCACTCGTTAACTGGAAAATGAATATGAATAATTTACCATCATATTTTTTTCTGAAGCTCTGATCTACCTGCACATTCTTATCAATTTCCCGAAGCTTTTCCCAACTGTCGATTACAATGACATCGTTATTCTCAACAAGCCTATGAATATCATTCATGTTGTTGATATCCGGGGCATCAATATTTGCCAAATTTCCAGGCTCTATATATTCAATCGCTTTAGATTCATATAAACCACTATCTGGATGCTCTTCCATACTGGCGTGACCAACTTTGTAATTTTTAGCAAACGCATTGATTAACTGAAAAGCAAACCGCGTTTTTCCTGCGCCCTGTGGAGCGGTAATACTTATACCTACACTTTCTTTCTCCTTTATCTCAACTTTCCCCAGGAATTTGGAAATATGAAGATTATCAATTTGATAATACTCAATTTGCCGATTTTTATTTCGCTGCATTCGAGCGGCCAGGCTGTTTGGGTTTCCCTGTATTATTGGTTCAGGCTTATGCGCCGGCACGGGAACTGGTGGCTGTGCAATAGACGGATTTCCAACAACAACGGGTTTCACCGGTTGCGGATCTGCAACTGGTGCCGTGGGTTCACTTTCTACCGGCGCGGCTAATCCTTTTTCTTTAGATCTTTTGGTTTTCTTCTTTTTCGCTCCAAATAATCCTAATTGGGTTTTTGGCTTTTCCGGCTGAAAAAGGGTGTTTGCGAATTCCTTTTTTACATCGGCAGCTTCAGAAACACTCATATCAAAAAGCTCCCGTAGTTCTGTCAATACTCCCTCATAGAATTCCTGCGCATTGTCATAATAGATATAATCATCTGTACTCAAACCAATCGCCTTAACCTTTGAAGTTCCTGCAAACTGAGGTTCATCTTTCCTTTTGGTAGCTTTCCCCACATGCTCGAATTCCATTTCCAAAGAAACACCGGCAATATCTTTATAGTTCAATTTGTACTGGCGGCTCCATTCACGCGGACTTTTCTGTTTTCCGGAGTAAGAAACTACCTCAAAACCTAACTTTTTAAGACCTTTCTCAAATTCAGCTTTCGTTTTGGCCTGGATCTTCGCCTTTTTCTGTTCCTCCAGGAGTTGGTTTGTATCTTTCGGTTTGGAAACCTTCTTTTTTGCAGGTTTAGGATCTTCCTTTCTGGCTTTTTCCAGCTTGCTTTCCGGTATTGCCATTGCCTTACGTCCGTTGGAGTAGGTAATATCATAAACCCGGTTCTCATTCTCCAGGGAAGATCCTTTCTTCGGAATACTTACTTTTCTAATGCTAACATTCTGCTTTTTGGTAGTATAATAGGCTTTATTACCTTTTTTAAAGGCTGCTTTTTGTCGCTTTTTTGACTGTTCTTTTTTCGGCTTTTCCTCCTTCAATTCACTTTTAAGTGAACTAAAATATGCCGGTACTCCTTCTTTATCTCGATCTAAAATAAAATCTGAAGCGGCCTGTGCCTGACTTGCAGCACGGAAGAAGAAGCGGTTATCTTCTTCCATGTTCTTAACCAGGCGATTATTCCAACCGCGTAAATATTTCGCGCTGTTGTCTCGGGTTTCAAACAAGATCCCGCTTTCAGCACATAGGTAAACCGCGCCCATTTCGGCAATCAACTCTTCAAAGGCATAGGCTTTTGTTTGTTTGCCGCCTTTCATATCCCGGTCAAGTCGGTTGTGATGCCCCGTACTGTGAACCATTTCGTGAAAAAGCGTGCTGTAATAGCCAAAAACCTTCCTGAAATCTTCTTTATTCGGCATCTGGATATAATCGGCTGTCGGCATATAATAAGCACGCCCGCCGCCGTGGCTGATCTTCGGGGCCTTTGGCATTTTATCTATTATGGCATCGGCGCTTTCAATCTTTTCAGCTTCGGTTCGTTTTGGCGGTTCCGGAATTTCCCATTCTACACCCTCTACATCTTCAGCTGAAAAAACATTGTAATACTTCAGGATTGGAATGGCATTTTGAGCAGCAATACTTTCAGCAGAAAAACTATTCAGCAGACTTATTTTACTTCGGTTTTTCTTAAGCCAGGACACCATTTTTGGAAAACTGTAGGTGCCAAAACTCAGTTCAGGTTCTGCCTGATCATATTTATACAATCGAGTGAAATAGACAATTCGGGTGCCTTTGCTGCCCTTTTTGAGTACTCCGCCAGATTCCTTGATCTGGTTAAACGTCAAGAAATATGGATTGGTAAACTTCCGGGGAACCATTACGATTTTACCGTCAACAATGGCCTCCTGAAAATTCAGCAGGAAATAATTAATTCCGCGGTACTTCTTCTTAGTTTTCCAGTTCAACGCTTCACTACCATTCGCCAGGCTGCTTTCCTTCCATTCCTTTTGCCAGGGAAGGTGCCCAACTTCTTTGATAGTGTTGAGCATCAAATCTGTGATGTACTGGTAAATTTCATCGGGAGAAACAGCTTTTTCAAGTCCGGTGTATTCTTCCTCCGCTTCTTTACATTCCATGCCCGGTAAGCATTCTTCAGGTACGGCATCAATAGCTGAAGCTGCCAGGTTTATCTTAAACTCTTCATCATCATTGCTCTCAAGCAGCTTTGCAATTTTTTCGGCAATTTTCACCTGTCCTTGTTCCTGGGCTAAGATTTTGATTCCTGTTAGATCCTCCCTATCGACTACCTGCCCATCCAGGGCGTTGTATTTTTCTACTGCTGTCATTATCCCTCTACTTTTTCATAGGTTTTATTAAAAATCTCAATCCTGCATGGATATATTTCACCGTCTATCTGAGTGATAAGCATATCATCTGGCGTAAATTCTACACTTCCCTGATGAGTAGGCACTAGATAACATTCGTCATTTTCGTGTGTCACAGGATTCCCTTCATATTCAAAAGACCACGGCATACCATCAATTAAATTTTCTTCACCTAATTTCTTTTTTCCGAATTCAACAAATTCAGCAAATGTGATTGCTTCAATTACAACTGGTTTTTTTCTGAATTTCATGATTACGCGTTTACAGTGAATGATTTACCAAAGGCTTGAAGGTCTGCCCCTATTTTGAGTTGTTTGGGATCTGAAACGATTCCCAAAACTTCTGAAAAGGAATTTCCTACAGAAGAAAGGGAAACCTGCGCGGGAATATTTGTTATTTCCCTGGAGCCATTGGCGGGCATCTGGATATTTGAAATATTTGGATGTGCAACTCCTAATTTCTTTCCTGAAGGAGTATAAAAATGCAGTGTCTTTATCAGCAACAAATCACCGGGAACATTTACGGCCACATTGGTAGGATTGATAATTTTAATATCCACGTCAAAAACCATGTTTCCGCTCTGGAGCTTCACACCTTTAACGCTGGTAATATCAAATTCCAGTGAATCGGCTAAATTCCTGTATTCGTTGATCTTATTACGACCGAAGTACAGCGAACCACCAACGGCCACGGCTGCAACTCCCAATATTGTTTTAATGTTCATAGCTTGATATGTATTTTAAATTTTATGCCCAGGGAACCGGGATTTGGTACGTTTTGAATTCTTCTAAAATTGTAATAGCCACCTAAACTGGCACCCCAATTTCCTTTAATGTAGGTTAAGCTGGTTTCCGCTGCCTCCACTCCAAATACAGGAGAATAATCGAAACCGGGAGAAATAAATAAACCTCCAGGTTGTTTTATGAAGGTTTTTTCGGTGGTGATGGTCGTTTCCTTATGATCTATTGCGGCGGTGAAATTGGTTTCCAGGATTCTTCCTTCAGAAAGGATCTCGCTGAAAATAACCGCACCCTTGAGCTTTGTGGTGTCCAGGTAACGATTAACCGGCTTCACCTTCTTTTTTTCTGCCTCGGGTAGATTTGCAACGTTCTCTACCCTTTCAATTTTTTCCGGAGTTTCAATAACATTGAGCTTTTCCGGAGCCTGATCTTTTATGCCGGTATTGGTTGCGCTGTCAATTGTGGTAACGGTTTTTTCTTCAACCGTAGTTTCAACCGTACCTGCAACCGGTGCACAGTCATTCCCGCCGCAACTTCTGAACAGCAAAGCAATAGCCAGTGCGACTATTACAAAATGCTCAATCGTAATTTTAAAAGGAATTGTCATACTGCGGAAACTTTATTTTGCTCTTTGAAGATCAAATCTCTTTTCTCGTCAATCCGTTCCAACAATGCACGCATTTTTTCACGTTGGCGGCGGTATTTTTCGGTGTAATTGCTCTTAGTAGGACTTTCCATGACGAGTAAGAGTGCTTAATTGTTCTACAAACGTGTGATACCTGTTCGTCATCGCCACGGCATCTTTTGTGGTGTCCTTTAGATCTTTACGGTGTTCCTCCACGATATGATCTATCTTTTCATCCTTCGTCTTTAATTCTTCCTTCAACAAGTGATTTTGCCATACCTGGTACACACCGAAGCAGACTAAAAGGCCAATAACTGAAACGCTTTCAATGGAAAGCAGCTGAACAGCATCCGAGGCTGTCTGCAATGGAATAGGCATCATAAATAAGTAGGTTAGGTGGGTTAGATCTGCTTTTTTAAGCCTGATTTTTTTTGCAAAGCCTTGAAGAAGTTTTCTCGCACGTTCTTATTATGATTGCGCCTGGCGTTTGCAATATCTTCATGATCCTGATCTAAT
>JACLAD010003305.1_pt1 | contig 41463 bp, 47 predicted proteins | sample 8027901 | NCBI WGS metagenome assembly JACLAD01 (sample SAMN15725071, study PRJNA655200) | protist metagenome | isolation source: fluorescence activated cell sorting (FACS) single amplified genomes of... | place: Spain: Blaines Bay Microbial Observatory, Mediterranean Sea | collected 2016-07-05 | reverse complement strand
TTGTTGAGAACTGACCCGGCATTTTCACCGCGATCTGACCTAGCCTTGTTTATGGCTCATCTGTTATGTTTTGGTCAATGGTGTTGCCTCCTTTCGTGTTTTTTTGCGGCCTCACAGCTGGCTTTGAAGCGACAGCAATCGAGTGGCGGAAAAATCCGTCTTGGGCAAACCACGAAGATGAGTCAAAAAGATATAAGGCATGCTCTGATTATTTGCGCTATGAGTTGTATCGCATCTGCAACATATCGCAAAAAACGATGCGCTCCGGAGCTTCAGGACTTAGCCATCATTAGATTGACCGATAAAGCCGTCAGCGAAGCGCATAAGATCTGCGTTATACAACTTGTCTTTGTCCTTGCCGCCTAAGCGGATTATAATCAGCCTTACTCCAGCCGACTTGCCCAAAGAGAGCGCACGTTTCGATCTTGCAATCGCGCTGGCCATGCTCAGCGCGATCGAGGCAATTCCCGGCGATTGTTTGCAAGAAACTTTGGCCATCAGCGCTTTATCTTTGAATGGCAGATTGAACGCACGGCGCACTGCCAGCCGCGCCACACGCGGCTGAACTTGGGTTATCACTTTTATGCCCGCAAGCCTGCGGAACAAAAGTGGCATGGATTGAAACGACGCGCGTCATATCAGCGAACACATTGGGCCGTTTGATACAGCATTTAAACGGTCAAGCCATCATATCCCTACAGCGCCTGGTTTAATTTTTCTACAAAACCCCAATAACGATCTTGCAGGTATCAAAGGCCAAGAGAGCGCCAAACGCGCCTTGGAAATCGCCACAGCCGGGCGTCATCATACGTTTCTGATTGGAACGCCCGGTTCGGGAAAATCAATGCTGGCAGCCCGGCTGAAATCCCTTTTGCCCGAGTTAGACGCCAAGGAAGCCCTGGAAACGGCGATAGTACACTCGGTCAGCTGCTTGAAACAGGCGAAATTTGGATTGCCCGCGCCAGAACACATATTCGCTACCCGTGCCGGTTTTTATTGATCGCCGCCACCAATCCCTGCAAATGCGGGTATTTGTATCAAGCAGCGCGTGCCTGTAACAAGGCTCCGCATTGCGGCGCACATTATTTTCAACGCTTATCCGGACCGCTTTTGGATCGCTTCGATCTTTGCGTGCATGTAGAAACCACCTCTTTCACCTCTTTGCAAAATCATGAGCTTGGTGAAACCACCGGTGATATTGCGGCCCGCGTCCGGGCCGCGCGGCACTGCCAGAACCTTCGGTTTTCCGCCCATGACGGGGTCCATAGCAACGCAGATGCACATGGCAAAGTACTCACCCAAACATGCGCTCTTGCAACTGAAACCATCGGCTGGCTGCACAAAGCCTTGGATCATTTTCAACTTTCGCCACGCGGCTATCATCGTATGCTGCGGGTCGCGCGTACCATCACCGACTTAGAAGGCAGCGACACAATTGAAAAACCACATCTGAGCGAAGCGCTGAGTTTTCGTCCCTTCAAACACGCTCTTCTTTGGTAACTCAGCTAGGGCTTCACGCTAGTTTTTGTTCAATCGCCTGCCAGATATTTGCAGCAATATTAATGCCATCAAAGCGCTCAAGCTCTTGAATCCCTGTGGGTGACGTCACGTTGATTTCGGTTAAATACTGGCCAATCACATCGATGCCCACAAAAACCTGGCCTTTTGCGCGTAAAAGCGGGCCAATACGCGCGCAGATTTCTAAATCGCGCGGCGTAAGCTTAATCTTCTCAGGTCGCCCACCCACATGCATATTAGAACGCGTTTCGCCCTTAGCAAGCACCCGGTTGATCGCGCCCACAGGCTCCCCATCCACCAAAATCACCCGTTTATCCCCTTTGCTCACATCCGGCAGGAACTTCTGCACGATCAGCGGTTCGCGTGAGAAGCCGCTGAACAATTCATGCAAAGACGTCATATTGCGATCATCTTCTTTCAGCAAAAAAACGCCTGCCCCGCCATTGCCGTAAAGCGGTTTTAAAATAACATCGTCATGGGCTTGCCGAAACGCTTTCAAAATTTCCAAATCGCGGGCAATCGCCGTTGGCGGCGTTAAATCCGGAAAATCAAGCACCAACAGTTTTTCGGGATAATTGCGCACCCAAAACGGATCATTCACAACCAGCGTTTGGCCTTTTAACCGATCCAATAAATGCGTTGTCGTAATATAATGCATATCAAATGGCGGATCTTGGCGCAGCCAAACCACATCAAATTCGGCAAGCTCCACCTCCTGTTCTGGCCCAAAATCTACGTGCCCTCCCACAATCCGCTGCACGATCATGGGGTATCCGCGCGCAGTTATTTTTCCGTTTTGATAGGCCAGCGTGTCAGGTGGGTAATAAAACAAGCTATGCCCTCTAACTTGCGCCTCTTCAGCGAGACGAAACGTGCTGTCTGCTTCAATATTAACCCCCTCAATAGGGTCCATCTGAAATGCAATTTTCACGGCGCGCTCCCAATAATATGTCTTCGGCTTTGATTACAACTTGAGGCGGCTAAATAAAACCCATCTCTGATGGTTCCGGAAAATCATCTGAAAAAATGCATTTTCTACAATCAAAATGCTGCCAAAACGATCGAGCAAAGCCAGATCAAAGCTCATCGCCATACAGGACACAGATCTCACCTGCCCCATAAATACCTGCACGGCCGCAATAATGCGCCGTCTTTGAAACGCTGTTAACAGCTGCGTGGCTCTTTCATGATTTTGCGATTTCTTGACCTCAACAAAAACCCAATAGGCCGAAGTTTCAAAAATCAGATCTATTTCGCCGACTAAAGATCTCCACCTATGCGCTTCTAAGTGATATCCGCCCGCTTTATATGCTTTTGCTATTTTGTTTTCAGCAGCTAAGCCTGAATAATAAGCCTTGTTTGCCTTAAGGATTCTGCTCAATGTTCAAAGCCATCTGATAAATCCTGCGTTTCGCTACACCATGCGCCTGTGCCACAAACTCAGCCGCGTCCCGCACCGACATTGATTGCAACGCTGTTTTCAACTGCGCTTTTATATCACTTTCATTAACAGGAGATGACTGGGCCCGATCAATAATCACTACGATTTCCCCTTTTACGAGCCCACTTTGGGCTTTGGCGTGCAATTCTGTCAATGTTCCATGTTGAATATCTTCAAATTTTTTAGTGAGTTCCCGACAGTAGGCGGCGTTCCTGCCGTCTCCAAAAACCGCGCATGCATCACGCAAAAATTGCGTCAGACGTTTAGGAGATTCGTAAAATACCAAAGTTGCCGGCACATTTATCAATTTTTTTAAAGCGACAATCCGTGCGGCTTTGGTATTGGGCACAAAGCCTTCAAATAAAAAGCGATCGGTGGGCAAACGCGCGAGGGTCAGGGCTGTTATCACCGCAGATGGCCCTGGCGCTGAAGTTACCAAAAAACCAGCGTCGGCGGCAACTTTACTCAAATCATAGCCGGGATCCGCAATCATTGGAGTGCCCGCTTCTGAAGCATAAGCAACAGATCGGCCCTCTTGTAAATATTGTATTAATTTAGGACGCATGCGCGCACCATTGTGATCATGATACGCCAACATCGGGCGATCGTTCAGAGCAATGCCGTGAATATCCATTAATTTGAGTAAGCTTCTAGTGTCTTCAGCTGCCAAAATGTCAACATTTGCCAAAATATCCAGCGCACGCAGGGTGATGTCGCGTGCTGTACCGATAGGTGTGGCAACAAAATACAGTCCTGGTGCTAAATGAATGTTACGCTTACTCACGGCCTAGCCTTTATCGTTTTTAGCTTTCTTGTCGCACCGGCGAAAGAGCTGTGTTAAACACCCCTATTAAAGGAGTGTAAGTATGAGAGTATTTATTTCATTTCAGCGTAAAGGTCTACGCGCATTGGCCGGATTATCGCTAGCTGCCGTTACAGGCGCTTGTACCCCTGACACATCAATGATTAACACCGCTCCTAGCTTAACTTCGAATGAGCATATTCCAATCGCCTTGCTGGTTCCGACATCATCGAAAAATGCGGCCGAAATCGCCATCAGTTTAGAGCAAGCCGCGCGCATGGCCGTGTCTGATTTGGATCCGATCAAAATTGATCTGCGCGTCTATGATACTGCAGGGCGCAGCGATGTAGCAGCGCAGCAAGTCCAAACCGCGGTTGATGAGGGCGCAAAAATTATCATCGGACCGCTTTTTGCTGAAGCAGCAAATGCCGCAGGTTTGGCTATTACAGATGAAGGTGTGAATGTTCTGAGCTTTTCAAACAGCAGCGCTATTGCAGGCGGGAATGTTTTCATACTTGGAAAAACCTTTGATAATACCGCCGAAAGAGTGATTGGATATCTCTCGCACATTGGCAAAAAACGCGCTGTCATTGTGTATCCGGATAATTTGGAAGGCGACTCGGGGCGCCATGCACTGGAACAAGCAGCCCAATATTCGGAACTGAAAATCGTACATAGCCAAACGTTTGAATTCTCGCAGGACGGTGTGGTTGCAGCAATTCCGCTCATTCGCGCTGCCGTTGAGATTGAAGAGGCAGATACCATTTTGTTAACCTCGACAACCGCCGGCGCTTTGAGTCTTTTGGTGCAGCTCTTGCCAGAAGCCGGGATTGATCCTGCCAAAGTACAATATGCAGGTCTTGCCCGCTGGGATGTACCAACCCAAACGCTGGCTCTGTCAGGCGTGCAAGGCGGCATTTTCGCCTTACCAGACTATGAGCGTGCGCAGAGCTTTTCAACACGATATGAAGAATTCTTTTCCAGCAAACCGCACCAGCTGGCCGGCCTTGCCTATGATGGTGTCGCTGCAATAGGCGCATTGGTGGCCCGCGGCACCAACAACGCCTTGGACGCATCCGCTTTAACCCAAACCGCCGGATTTGAAGGCGTAGACGGTATTTTTAGACTCAAAAAAGACGGCACCAACGAACGTGGTCTGGCTGTGGCAACGATCCAAGACAAACAGGTGGTGATTCTTGACCCAGCGCCCGCAGCATTCGAGTTCTTCAGCTTCTAATTATTCCATGCTTCAGTTCGACAGGCCCGATTTGCCACTTATTTCGGCGGCAGATATGATTTTTGACATAGAAACAATGCTCGAGTTTATCGAAGCAAGCTTAACGAAAGCTACAAATAGTAAAGACATAAGAAACATTTTAGCCAAAGAACTGAAAGCGCGCCAAACTGCGGGCATGGATCATATTGCCCAAGCCTTTGCAAAAAAACCATTCTCTGCCCATGAAGTGACAAGATCTTATACCTACCTTACCGACTGTATCGTTAAAACAACGTGGTTTGTTGCTTCAAATTTCGTACATCCCATCGCCAACCCTACCGAAAGCGAGCAGCTTTCTGTTGTGGCTGTCGGTGGCTATGGACGCGGTGAAATGGCCCCATATTCCGATGTAGATTTGCTGTTTTTAACGCCCTACAAAATCACGCCATGGGCTGAAAGCCTGATCGAAACGATGCTGTACATCTTGTGGGACCTTAAACTGAAAGTGGGGCATTCTTCACGTACGGTGAAAGATTGTCTGCGATTGGGAACGAATGATTACACGATCCGCACCGCCATGCTGGAACAGCGTAACCTTTGCGGCAATAAAAGCCTTGCTGAGACATTATCCGCAAAGCTTTGGAGTGATTTATTCTCCGGTAGCGAAAAAGATTTCATTGAAGCAAAATTACAAGAGCGTGAGACCCGACATGAAAAGCAAGGTGGTCAACGCTATATGGTCGAGCCGAATATCAAAGAAGGAAAAGGCGGCTTGCGCGACCTGCAATCGCTATTTTGGATCACAAAATACGTCTATAGGTCCGCCTCAACTGCTGAATTAGTTTCGTTAAAAGTTATCACGCCCGAGGAGCATCAGATTTTCATCAAAGCGGAAGCCTTTTTATGGGCTGTCCGCAGCCATTTGCATCTTATAAGCGGGCGTGCTGTTGAAAACTTATCTTTTGATATGCAAATCGAAGTGACTGATCGCATGGGTTATCATGACCATGCGGGTCGGCCAGCGGTTGAAATTTTTATGCAAGATTATTTCCGCCACGCAACCAGCGTTGGGGATTTAACCCGTATTTTTTTAACAGCTCTCGAGGCAAGTCATGTCAAAAGCGAGCCGCTTTTAGAACGGATTTTTCACAAACGCCCCACCGTGAAATCCGATTACGCCGTTCTACACAATCGGCTAAATATCTCTGTACCAAAAAAATTTCTCAATGACCCGCTAAACCTTCTACGTCTCTTTGAAGAGGCTTTGCGGACCGGCTTGCTGATCCATCCGGATGCTATGCGGTTAATCTCAGCCAATCTCCATTTATTTGACGAAACACTACGTCAAACCCCCGAAGCACAACGGATCTTTCTGGATCTGCTCTTAAAACATGGCAATCCAGAACGTGCCCTGAGGCGGATGAATGAATTGGGAGCCTTGTCAGCATTTATACCCGAATTTGAGCCCATCGTCGCGATGATGCAATTCAATATGTACCACAGCTACACGGTGGATGAACACACGATTCAATGTATCCGGAACCTTGCCCAGATCGAGCGCGGCGAATTGATCGAAGAATTGCCCATTGCCAGTTCTATTTTGAAAGAGGGTCTGAATCGAAAGGTGATCTACGTTGCCCTTCTGCTGCATGATATCGGCAAAGGCTGCAATGAAGATCATTCGGTGATTGGGGCGCAGATTGCACGCAAAGTGACTCCGCGGCTTGGCTTGAACAAAGCGGATGTGGAAACCGTAGAATGGCTTGTGAGATACCATTTATTAATGTCTGATTTGGCGCAAAAACGCGATATTGCCGATCCGCGAACGGTGCGCGATTTTGTCAAAGCCGTGCAAACCCTCAAGCGCTTGGATCTGCTGACCGTGTTGACCGTCTGCGATATTCGCGCTGTCGGTCCCCACACCTGGAACAATTGGAAAGCGGTTCTAATCCGGGCGCTCTATCGGCAGACCCGCCATGCGTTAGAGAATGGCCAAGACGCTTTGAACCGTGAATCGCGTGGCACCGAAGGTAAGAAAAACCTACGCCTACATTTAAAAGATTGGGATACCAAAGACCTTAAAACCGAACTTGCGCGCCATTATCCCCCTTATTGGCAGGGATTACATGTCACCGCGCATGTCGTGTTTGCTGGCTTGCTCCGCGATTTAAAAGAAGACGAAATTGCCATCGACCTTTATGCAGATGGGGATCGCGCAGCAACGCGGGTTTGTTTTGCCTGCGTCGACCATCCCGGCATTTTTTCCAGCTTGGCGGGCGCTTTGGCATTGGTGGGTGCCAATGTCGTTGACGCGCGCAGCTATACTACCAAAGACGGGTTAGCAACAGCCGCGTTTTGGATTCAAGACGCAGCAGGAAACCCTTATGAACCAGAAAAGTTCAACCGTTTGAAACAAATGATCAATAAAACATTGATGGGCAAAGTGGTGGCGCGAGTCGCAATTCAGGATAAAGACAAATTCAAAAAACGCGAAAAAGCCTTTAAAGTTCCGACCTCCATCAGCTTTGATAATGACGGCTCCGAAATTTACACAATCATCGAAGTCGACACGCGGGATCGCCCGGGTCTGTTGTTTGATCTTACGCGCACTTTGGCTAATACCAACGTCTATATCGCATCAGCAGTCATCGCCACTTATGGCGAACAAGTTGTTGATAGTTTTTATGTAAAAGACATGTTTGGTCTAAAATTTTACAACCAATCCAAGCAAAAAATACTGGAACGCAAGCTGCGCGAAGCAATCGAGCTAGGCTTTGAGCGCGCCTCAACATGAGTACAGCGCGACTACTCAAAGGCATTATGACGGTCGGTTTTTGGACTTTACTCAGCCGCGTGCTGGGCATGGCGCGCGAGATTCTGCTGTATATGTTGATTGGCGCAGGGCCGGTATTGGACGCGTTTGTGGTTGCGTTTCGTTTGCCCAATATGTTTCGGCGATTCTTTGCAGAAGGCGCTTTCAACGCCGCTTTTGTGCCCCTGTTTTCAAAGCGCCTTGAAGCGCAAGACAACCCGATCGGATTTGCCAGCCAGACGATAGGCGGGCTTGCCTTTGCGCTAGCGCTTTTGACAGCGCTGGCACTAATCTTCATGCCAGCGCTTGTCTGGCTGACCGCGCAGGGGTTCATAGGCGATGCCCGCTTTGATATGGCAGTTGAATATGGCCGCGTGATGTTTCCTTATATCTTTCTTATCTCGCTCAGCGCTCCGCTGTCTGGTGCGCTGAATGCCCAAGGGCGCTTCGCTATGGCAGCCGCCGCGCCTATCTTCTTAAATATTATCATCATTTGCGCGCTTTGCCTAGGATGGGTGATGAACCATGCGGTCATCTATTATCTGATTTGGGCGGTTCCAATTGCGGGGATTGTGCAATTGGCCGCGCTGTGGCGGGCAGCGCAGGCCGCCGGGCTTCCTATTCGTTGGAGACGGCCCAGCTTTAGCCCCGAAATGCAACAGTTGGTGCGGATTGCGGTACCCGCAGCCTTGGCCAATGGCGTGCTACAAATCAATTTATTGGTCGGACAATTAGTCGCCAGCCAAGATCCCGGCGCTGTCAGTTGGCTATATGGGGCTGATCGTTTGTATCAGTTGCCCTTGGGCGTGGTTGGAATTACTGTAGGCATCGTGCTCTTGCCCGAATTGTCACGACGCTTGCAAGCAAAAGATCAAGCAGGGGCAAAACAAGCCTTTTCAAGCGCAACCGAAATCACATTGGCGCTCAGTTTACCGGCCGCAATGGCGCTCTGCGTGGTGCCCTATCCTTTCGTCTCTGCGCTTTTTGAACATGGCGCAACCTCCCGTCTTGACGCGCAAGCGATGGCGCTTGCGACCGCCATCTACGGATTGGGCTTGCCCGCTTTTGTGCTGCAAAAGCTCTTACAGCCATTATATTTTGCGTGCGAAGATACACGCAGGCCCTTTCGATTTGCGCTTGTGGGGATGGTGGTCAATGCAGCCTTAGCCATCGGGCTTATGCCATTTATTGGCTGGGTGGCCGCGGCCATTGCCACCAGTTTTTCGGCCTGGGTAATGGTCGGGCTGCTGTTTTGGGGCGCACGCGGCTTTGACGATATTTTGAAGCCAGAGGCCGCTTTGAAGCACCGTTTGCTGCGCATATGCATTGCAAGCCTTTTCTTGGGAGCTACTCTTTACGGCATACAATTTTTCATCAGCCCCGCTATCACCAGCGTTTCTATGCGAATTTTCTATGCGCTCTTCCTCGTAATCGCTGGTGCGGGATTATATCTCTGGCTGGGTGCAAGATTAAAAGCCTTCTCGCTGCAAAAGATAAAGGCCAGTTTTAAAAAGCATTAATTACGACGCAACGCTTGCGCCAAACGCGCAAGCCCGCCTGGAAGCAATAAAACAGATAAGATGAAGCCACCTATAAACCCGGCTAAATCGGCGATCCACAATAATCTGCCGCTCAATAATATTCCGAAGACAAGTTGGATTCCAATCAACATCACAACCATGTTAAACGCTTTGCCTGCCCGCGCCTGCTGCGCCTTTAACGACACCCAAAGCAGAAACATATAGGCCCCGATTAATCCATAAATACTTGGGAAAACCCCGAATAACCATCCCGCCTCTGGCGAGATCAGACAATAAACCAACGCGCCCAGCACAGCTGGCACAAAAAAGAATAATAATACGGCAGGGGCGGAAAACACGCTGCCAACCATTTTGTCCATCGCCAAAAACAGCGCACAAGCGATCGCTGCCTGCATAAAAGAAACATGCAAGAAGGAAAAAGTAATGAAGCGCACTAAATGTTTCGCGCTGTAATCCTGGGTTTCGCGCATCCATGACACTAGGTTTTTGTTCATTCCATAGCGCTCAATTGCCAAAAACCGCCAGGAGGCGTCAAACCCCTCAACCAAAACCCCAACCGATGCCACGGCATAGAGCCTCTAACCCCGCAATCATTAAAAAAAGCGCCATCACGACGGGCGGCATCGAGTTCAATGCCGCAACTTTAGGTGTTTGCGGATTGAAAGACACCGCACTCCCTTTACTTGACGGGCCTTAAAGCTGCAGTTAATCGACATGCAGTAGATTGTCCTTTGGAGAACACTTATGTCGGATGCCGCTCAAACACTATCTCCAAGCCCATTTGAGAAGCGCATTTTTTCCGGTGTTCAGCCATCAGGCGGTTTAACTCTTGGCAATTATTTGGGCGCCGTGAAGCGGTTTGTACATATGCAAAGCACTCACCATGTATCTTTATATTGCATGGTGGATCTACACGCGGTGACCGTCTGGCAAGATCCGGCCAGCTTGCGCGAAAACACCCGCGAATTGGCGGCGTTTTTTATTGCCGCTGGGTTAAAACCGGAGCAATCTATTCTGTTCAATCAATCTGCGGTTCCCGAACATGCTCAATTGGGTTGGATCTTTAATTGTATCGCCCGCATGGGGTGGATGAAGCGGATGACCCAATTCAAAGATAAAGCCGGAAAAAACGCTGCGAATGCATCGCTTGGCTTATTTGGATATCCCGCATTGATGGCCGCAGATATTTTGCTCTACCACGCAACCCATGTGCCCGTGGGCGATGATCAAAAGCAGCATCTTGAATTAACCAGAGATATTGCAACCAAGTTCAACCATAATTTCGGGGAGGATTTTTTTCCAATTACCGAGCCGGTGATCGGGGGGCCTGCAGCCCGCGTGATGAGTCTGCGCGACGGATCCAAGAAAATGTCAAAATCAGACCCTTCCGATCTGAGCCGTATTAATATGAGCGATGATGCAGACAGCATTGCCCAGAAATTCCACAAAGCCAAAACTGATCCCGATGCCCTACCTTCCGAAGAAGCCGGGTTAGAAAATCGTCCCGAAGCGCGCAATTTGGTGGCGATCTATGCCGCTTTGGAAGAGCAATCCCTTGATGAGGTGCTAAATGACATTGGCGGCAGACAATTTTCTGAGTTCAAACCGATGTTGATTGACCGCGCGGTTGCCACGCTTTCACCAATTTCGGCTGAAATGAACCGGTTGATGCAAGAACCGGATGAGATCGACCGCATATTGAGCAATGGGGCCGGGCGGGCTCGAAAAATTGCTCAGCCCATATTGAACCAAACCTATGATATTATGGGCTTGCTGCGCAGCTAGGCCCTGCCGCTTGCGCTTACGGAGCAAGCGGTTACAAAAACTTCCTGGTCTTGCACACGCCGCGCGCAAAGGGTCCGGTTGCAGCCCCCAAAACCAGCGCAACCTTGGGGCCCACGCAATTTCGTAGACCAATATTAGAAAGCGCCGTGGTGAATGCAAAAGCCGGCTGTTTCTATCCCAATAATGCGCGCATGCTGGTGGAAGCGCGCCGTAAAGGATACAGTAATGCGTTAGTTGCAGATGCTGTAGGCAATGTGGCAGAAACTGCCACCGCAAATATTTTCATGGCGCGCGATGGCGAGGTGTTTACCCCAGCGCCAAATAGTACGTTTTTGGCCGGTATTGCGCGCGCGCCACATCAAACATTTAAAAGATATGGGTATTCCTATACGTGAAACCGTTTTGAATTTTGATGATTTTTATGCCGCTGACGAAGTTTTTATAATCGGAAATATGCAAAAAATCACACCCGTCACCGCAATTGAAGAAACGCATTTTCAAATCGGCCCGATTGCCGGGCAGCTTAGAGAGGCTTATTGAAACTGGGCCGCATCAACCTCGGCCTAAACACCTCCGTGCAACAAACAGCAGGCTACTGAAATCAACCTTGCGTTGGGTGGCGCCATCGCGCATCATATGCGGCTGAGGGGGTCACATAGATGCGTAAGTTTTTGGTAATACTCGACGACAGTCAAGAATGTCTAAACGCAATGCGTTTCGCGGCCATGCGCGCTGCACGAACCGGTGGCGGCGTTGAAGTGCTGGCCGTGATCCCACCTGAAGAATTCAACCATTGGATCGGCGTCAGCGATATCATGCGAAGCGAAGCGCGCGAACGCATTGAGGTGCATTTTGAAGTCTTCGCGAAATGGATGCGCGATCGTCAGGGTGTAAATCCCAAATTGGTGATCCGTGAAGGTGAACCGACTCAAGAGATTTTGGCGCAAGTTAAGGATGATCCTGAAATTGGCGTATTGGTTCTTGGAGCGGGAACGGATAAAAAAGGCCCCGGCCCGCTTGTGACTCAACTGACCAAAAATGCAGGCTCTCTGCCCATCCCGATGGCCATTGTTCCAGGGGATTTATCCAAAGAGCGACTCGAAGCAATTACCTAAAGCCAAGACCCGCCTAACCATTGCATGCGTTGCAATTGTGGGTGCCGATTATCATTCAGATATCGATGATTTTACAAAAACCCTGCTGTTTACGCTACTGGAAGACATGCTTGTGGGCCACTCTCAGCGTTGCATGCTGCTCAAGCCGCCCCGCGCTGCTGTTTGCGGCAGCCTTTGCGCGTCAGCAAAAGAGCAAATCGGCCGGCAAGGCGGTGAGCGCGTGATGTTTGTCGTAAAAACGGATAATTTTGAATGGCCTTATTACCTTATGCGCAGCCACATGGTTGATTTACAAAAGCGGCTTTAATCCGACTCTTACAAAAAAGTTGTGAAGTTTGCAGATATTTTTGGTACTCTCTGGAAATTTATAGACTCGTTATGAACTTAAATTAGAATAGTTCTAAATATTGACAGGACGCCATGGCTCTCCATATAAAGAGCGGAGAAGAGAGGCGTTCAAAATGTTTATCCAAACCGAATCTACCCCCAATCCCGCAACATTAAAATTCTTGCCCGGGCAAACCGTCTTAGAAGCGGGGACAGCTGATTTCCCCAGCAATGAGGGCGCCGAAAAATCGCCTTTAGTGCAGCGTATTTTTGCAGTGGACGGCGTAACAGGCGTTTTTTTGGGGCGTGATTTCATCACCATCACGAAAGAGGATGCGGTCAATTGGGATCACGTAAAGCCGGCTTTGCTGGGCGCAATCATGGAGCATTTTCAATCAGGTGATGCGGTGATGACGGATGAGAGGCTGGGCTCAGGACATGCTGAGCATAGCGGAGAAGATGAAATTATTGTGGCGCAAATCAAAGAATTGCTCGACAGTCGCGTTCGCCCTGCTGTGGCGCAAGATGGCGGTGACATCACATTTTACGGATTTGAACGTGGGATTGTGTATTTGCAAATGCAAGGTGCGTGCGCAGGTTGCCCATCGTCAACCATGACGTTGAAAATGGGAATCGAAAATCTGCTCCGCCATTATATTCCCGAAGTCACTGAAGTGCGCCCTGTCGGTGGCTGATCAAACAGTTCTCGCTTTTGATACATCGGCCGCGCATTGCGCGGCCGCTTTGCTTTGCAACGGCGCGATCCTCGGCAGCACATTTGAACCAATGCAAAAAGGCCAAGCGGAAGCCTTGGTTCCACTTATCCAAACCCTATTGGCCAAAACGCAAACCAGCTTACACAAAATTAGTCGGATTGGCGTCGGGCTTGGGCCCGGTAACTTTACCGGCATCCGTATTTCCATCAGCTTGGCCCGAGGGCTGGGCGTATCTTTGGGTTGCCCTGTGATCGGCGTCAACAGCTTTGAGGCCAGCGTAGAGGATAAAACCAAAGAAACTCTGATCGCGATACACGCCATCCGAGACCAGTTTTATACGCTCGGCAGCGCAAATTTACAGGCCGCCCCTCAAATGAGCGATGCGCCAACGCTGGCCACTAGCCCGATCCCAGTGCTCTATCAGCCAAAACCGGATCTACTGGTCGCAAATATAGCGCGCATTGCCGGCCGAAAGGATGTAAAAACTGTAACGTCCCCTGCACCATTATACGCAAAACCAGCAGATGCAGCGCCAAGCTGCGATCCCGGGCCAAAGATCCTGCAGCCAAACGCATCCTGAGTTTAACGGGCCAAATGCAACATAACACCATCTTGCAGCCCTCAAATATGGCCAAACTTCACGCACGATCAGGACTTGAACAACGCCCTTGGACCGCGCAGGAATTCGCGCAGCTTTGCACAACGGAAGACTCCTTGCTGATCCAACAAGATTATGGCTTTGCACCAAACCAAGTTATACAAACAGAAGTCGAATTATTGTTGCTGATTGTATCAAACACGCAGCGAAAACAAGGATTGGGAAAAACCTAACTGCAGCTTTTTGAAGAAGCCGCGCGCCAGCGCGATGCCAAAATCTGTTTTTTAGAAGTAGGCGCCGAAAGCACCGCCGCGCACGCGTTGTATCAAAAAAACGGTTACGCAGAGCAAGGCCTGCGCAAAGCCTATTATCACAAAATGAATGGCACCCGCGAAGATGCTTTGGTTCTGGCGAAAACTTTAGCCTAGCGCATTTTATCATTGGTTTTATATCGGTTTGCATAAAAATCGGTTGACCCTAGCAAAGAGTTTCGTCCTTAATGATGAATGATCTTAGAGTAAGGTAATGCGTTTCGCTTTTCCTATGACTACACAACACATAATGGGGAGACATCCATGAAGATTATGCAGAAATTTTTAGGTGCAACTGCAGCTCTTGCATTGACAGCTGGTGCTGCATTGGCAGATCCCGCGCTGATTTTCGACTTAGGCGGTAAATTCGACAAGTCTTTCAACGAAGCCGCCCATAATGGCGCTGAAAAATGGAAAGCCGAAACCGGCAGCAATTATCTTGAGATCGAATTGCAATCAGAGGCCCAGCGCGAGCAAGCGCTGCGCCGATTTGCCGAATCTGGCGCCAACCCAATCGTTGTTACAGGGTTTGCCTTTTCATCGGTGCTTTCCGAAGTCGCTCCCGATTATCCAGACACAAAATTCGGTATCATTGATGGTTGGGCGCCCGCGGATAATGTTTTGAATATCGGCTTTTCCGAGCATGAAGGCTCATTCCTTGTTGGCATGATCGCCGGTATGAAATCCGGTTCAGGCGTTGTTGGATTTATTGGTGGCATGGATATTCCTTTAATCCGCCGCTTTGGCTGTGGATATGCGCAAGGTGTTGCGCATGCAAATGCCAATGCAAAGGTAGTTGCCAATATGACCGGAACGACCCCATCCGCGTGGAACGATCCGGTAAAGGGCTCTGAGCTGACAAAAGCGCAAATCTCGCAGGGCGCAGATATTGTTTACGCCGCGGCAGGCGGTACCGGTGTGGGAGTTCTGCAAACCGCCGCCGATGAAGGCATTTTATCCATCGGTGTTGATAGTAACCAAAACTATCTGCATCCAGGCAAAGTTCTTACCTCGATGATGAAGCGCGTTGACGTCGCCGTTTATAATGCATTTTCAGATGGCGCTGATATGGAAAGCGGCACGATTGGGCTAAACTTGGCCAATGAAGGCGTTGGCTATGCAATGGATGAGCATAATGCCGATCTGGTAAGTACGGATATGGTTGCAGCGGTTGAAGCGGCAAAAGCCAGCATCATCTCAGGCGATCTGGCCGTGCATGATTACATGTCTGATAACTCATGCCCGGTTTTAAAATTCTAGAATGACCGAAAATGGTACAACGGGGCGGCAGGTTTCTGCCGCCCCAGCTATTGAACTAGTCGAGATTTCCAAATCATTCGGGCCGGTTCAAGCAAACAAAGATATTTCAATCCGGGTGATGCCTGGAACGATCCATGGGATTATTGGTGAAAATGGCGCGGGAAAATCCACGCTTATGTCAATTCTTTATGGGTTTTATAAGGCTGATAAAGGCAAGGTGTTCATCGCTGGAGAGCAGATGCAAATCCCCGACAGCCAAGCGGCAATAGCTGCGGGTATCGGGATGGTATTTCAGCATTTCAAACTGGTGCCAAATTTTTCGGTTTTGGAAAATATTATCCTTGGTGCGGAAGATGGCGCGATGTTGCGCCCCTCGCTGGCTAAAGCCCGCGAAAGCCTGCTCTTTTTGGCCCGCGATTACGAGATGAACGTTGATCCGGATGCCATCGTTGAAGAGCTTTCGGTGGGGCATCAACAGCGCGTTGAAATCCTAAAAGCTTTGTACCGTCAGGCCAATATTTTAATCATGGACGAGCCGACCGGCGTGTTAACCCCGTCGGAAGCCGATCAGCTTTTTCGCATTTTAAAACGCCTGCGCGACGAAGGCAAAACGATTATTCTGATCACCCATAAATTGCGCGAAATTATGGACATCACAGATACAGTTTCGGTGATGCGCCGCGGCGAAATGACCGCAACAGTTAAAATAGCCGATACCAATCCCGAACAGCTGGCCGAGCTAATGGTCGGGCGCAAGGTTTTGCTTCGTATTGACAAATCCGCAGCAAAACCCGGCAAAGAACTGTTGCATGTTGAAAACCTGCAGGTCACAGACGAGACCGGTGTGTTGCGCCTGAAAGGCATCAGCTTTAATATCAAAGCTGGGGAAATCCTTGGAATTGCCGGGGTGGCCGGCAACGGCCAATCAGAGCTTTTAGAAGTTTTGGGCGGCTATCGCACGGCGCAAGGACAGATATTAGTCAATGGCACGCCCATTGATATCAGTGGGCAGAATGCTGATGGTCAAAGCCGGCGCAAACATGGCATTGCCCATGTGCCAGAAGATCGGCAACGCGAAGGGCTAATTATGGATTTCGCCGCGTGGGAAAATATCGCCTTCGGCTATCATACCGATAAAAAATACCAAAAAGGTATTTTTATGAACAATGCGGCGATCAAACAAGATGCCAGCGAAAAAATGCAGCGCTTTGACGTACGGCCACCAAATCATAATTTGATGGCAAAAAGTTTTAGCGGCGGCAATCAGCAAAAATTGGTTTTGGCGCGCGAAATCGAGCGTGACCCAGATATTTTATTGGTTGGTCAGCCCACACGGGGGGTGGATATCGGCGCGATCGAATTCATTCACCAACAAATAATGACGCTACGCGAGCGCGGCAAAGCGATTTTGCTGGTTTCTGTCGAGCTGGAAGAGATCATGTCGTTGTCAGATCGGATTGCGGTGATGTTTGATGGACAAATCATGGGCGAGCACTTTCCAAACGAGACCAATGAAAAAGAATTGGGGCTTTTGATGGCCGGCATTACCGAAGAGGTGGCATGATGGAAAAAATGCCAGCTTGGGCTGATGTGGCGTTGGTTCCATTGATTTCGTTGCTCTTGGCAGCGGCGATTTCTGCTTTGGTGATCATGGGAATCGGAGAAGATCCGGTGGCCGCTGTAAAAATGATGGTGTCGGGCGCGCTTGGCTCCACCTATGGTTGGGGCTACACTTTATATTACGCCACAAATTTCATGTTTACCGGCCTGGCGGTCTCCGTGGCGTTTCACGCTAAAATGTTCAATATTGGCGGCGAAGGCCAGGCCATGATCGGCGGCTTGGGTATCGCGTTGATGGCCTTATTTATTCCCTGGCCACATTGGTCATTAGCGCTGATATTCTGCAGTGTAAGCGGGGCTGTGTTTGGCGCGTTATGGGCCTTGATACCGGCAGTTTTGCAAGCCAAACGCGGCAGTCATATCGTAATAACGACGATAATGTTTAATTTCATGGCTGCGGCTTCGCTCAACTATCTTTTGGTCAGCATTTTGCGCCCTGTTGGGTCGATGGATCCTGCGACGGCCTCGTTTCCAGAGCCCACGAATTTGCCAACCTTGCACGATCTGCTGATGCCGCTAGGCATACAATTTTCCAAATCCGCGCCAGCCAATGTCAGCTTGCTGCTGGCCCTTGCCGCTGCGTTTTTTGTTTGGATCTTAATTTGGCGTACGCGCTTGGGATACGCGCTCAGAGCCTTTGGCCATTCAGATACTGCTGCGCAATATGCGGGGATCAATCCGATTAAAATCATCGTTATAGCGATGCTTATTTCCGGTGGTTTAGCCGGTATGATGGCTGTGAACACAACTTTAGGCGAAGCAGAACGCTTGGTTCTAAACGCGACCGAAGGAGCTGGCTTTATCGGCATCGCCGTAGCCCTGATGGGGCGCAGTCATCCCTTTGGCGTGGTGCTTGCATCAGTCTTGTTCGGGTTTTTGTATCAAGGCGGTGCAGAACTGGCGCTTTGGACATCGATCCCGCGCGAACTGATCGTAGTGATACAGGCGCTGGTTATTTTATTCACTGGTGCATTAGATAACATGGTACGCATGCCAATTGAATGGCTGTTTATCGCTTTACGCGGATCAGGAGACAGTAGTGCTTGATACTTTAAACGATCTGCTCACCGTATTGGATTCCACATTGCGATTGGCAACCCCATTGCTTTTGGCATGTTTGGCCGGATTGTTTTCAGAACGTGCAGGAATTTTTGACATCGGCTTAGAAGGCAAAATGTTGGCCGCCGCCTTTTTTTCGGCCGCTGCAGCGGCATTAACCGGCTCGGTTTGGATCGGATTAGCCAGTGGCATCACGGCCTCAATGGCTTTGTCTGCGGTGCATGGTCTGGCTTCGATCACCTTTCGAGGCAATCAGCTGATTTCAGGGGTTGCAATTAATTTTCTAGCCGCTGGAATGACAGTTCTGATCGCCCAGAGTCTGTTCCAGCAAGGCGGCCGCACACCATCTCTTTCCGGTCAGGCGCGGTTTAATCCGGTGCATCTGCTATTTGCAGAGCAAATAGAAAGCGTGCCTTTGATCGGGTCTATCTACGCCGAACTTTTTTCCGGGCACACAATTTTAGTTTATGCAGCCTTAACCACGGTTCCGCTGACATGGTGGTTTTTATATCGCACACGGTTTGGTTTGCGCCTGCGAGCCGTCGGAGAAGCCCCCGAAGCTGTTGATACAGCGGGCGTTTCGGTTATTCGCCTGCGCTTTACGGCGGTTGTAATTTGCGGTGTTCTTTGCGGAATTGCGGGGGCGTACCTGTCCACCGGGTTGCAAGCAGGTTTTGTAAAAGACATGACCGCAGGACGCGGCTATATTGCTTTGGCGGCATTGATCTTTGCCAAATGGCGTCCCTGGTATGCGCTTATGTCCTGCCTGTTATTTGGCTTTTTACAAGCGCTCGCACTTCGCCCCGATCTGATTGAAAAATATCTGTTCTTTAAGGTGCAGATCCAGTTGCTTGATGCGCTTCCCTACATTCTAACAGTGATTATTCTTGCAGGATTCGTGGGTAAAGCAATCCCGCCACGCGCTGGCGGTGAGCCTTACATCAAGGAAAGATAGATCCAGTTTTGAGCTTTTCTTAAGACCTAAGCTGCGAAAATTGCAACGGATATTGCATTTGCAGCATAGAGTGGTTTAGGAGGTCACATGTTGATATACCTTCCCATCGCCGAAGTTTCCGTAAACGCCTTCCTCCTGCTTGGACTGGGGGGCTTCGTGGGTATTATTTCCGGCATGTTCGGTGTTGGGGGTGGCTTTCTGATGACACCTTTGCTGTTCTTTATTGGCATCCCTCCAGCGGTTGCCGTGGCAACAGAAGCCAACCAGATTGTTGCCTCCTCTTTTTCTGGTGTTTTGGCATATTTAAGACGCAAGACTGTAGATTTTAAAATGGGAACAGTCTTGATGCTAGGAGGCCTTTTGGGAGCAACAATTGGCGTAGTTCTATTCAATTACCTAAAAAGCCTCGGCCAAGTAGATCTGTTTGTAAAACTCTGTTACGTAGTTTTTCTTGGCATCATAGGCGGACTGATGTTTTTTGAAAGCCTGCGTACGATCCGAAAAACCTCGCGCAATATTGCCCACCCCAAAAAACCTCGCCAACGCGGCTGGGTACAAAAACTTCCACTCAAAATGCACTTTCGAACATCCAGCCTATATATCTCTGTCATGCTACCAATAATCGTTGGTGTGTTCGCTGGTATCCTCGCCGCGATCATGGGCGTTGGTGGCGGGTTTATTATGGTACCTGCAATGATCTATATTTTGGGAATGCCAACAAAAGTGGTGGTGGGGACATCCCTCTATCAAATTATTTTTGTAACCGCTTTCACCACGCTTTTACACGCGATCACAAACTATACTATCGATGTCGCGCTAGCTGTCCTTCTATTGGTTGGCGGTGTAATTGGTGCGCAGATAGGCACTCAAATCGGGACCCGGTTAAAGGCCGAACAATTGCGCATTCTATTGGCCATCATGGTGTTGATGGTCTGCGGTAAACTAGCCCTGGATCTGCTCATCCAACCCAACGAACTTTATTCAATCAGTTCGGCAAGGGGGCATTGATGCGGATCTTTTTCTGTTCTTTCCTGATGATGTTTCTAAGTAGCTCTTTGGTTCTTGCCGAGAAGGTTGTTCTGGGCATGAGCCAAGATGAGGTGGCAATCACTGCAACATTTGATGGTTCAAATATTTTGATTTTTGGCGCAATCCAACGCGACGCACCAATCCCTGAAACGCCCCTGGATGTAATCGTTACTGTATCTGGGCCCAGCGAGCCTTTGGATGTACGGCGCAAAGCCAAGCGTTTTGGGATTTGGGTGAATACAGACACGGTACAAGTGGATGTAGCGCCTAGCTTTTATGCAATCGCCACCAGCGGGCCCTTCAGTAATATTTTGACAGAATCTGAAGATTTCCAGCACAAAATTTCGATCAACCGCGCCATCCGATCTGCGAGCGCACCGGAAAATGTAGCGGACGCACAAAGCTTCACGGATGCAGTGATCCGTATTCGAGAAAAAAGTGGCCTTTACAGGCTACAGGAAGGCTCTGTGTCGATTGATCAACAAACCTTGTTCAGAACCTCAATCAATATGCCAGCCAATCTAGTCGAGGGTGATTACAGTACACGGATTTTTATCACCCGAGAGGGCGCCGTTATCGATCAATTATCCACCACAATTGACGTGCGCAAAGTGGGTTTGGAACGGTTTTTATTCTCGCTGTCGCGCGAGCAACCCCTGCTATACGGGCTAATGTCCTTGGCGATTGCAATTTTCGCAGGTTGGGCGGCTTCGGCAGTGTTCCAAGTTCTTAGAAACCGTTAGACAGTTTAGCGAAGCGCCATTCTAATTGCACCATCAAGGCGGGTCACCTCACCATTTAACATATCATTCTCAACAATGTGACAGACAAGGCTGGCGTATTCTTCCGGTGCGCCCAAGCGCGAGGGAAACGGCACTTGTCACCACGGCGATTGTCTTGTTGTTTATCTATATAAAAATTTCTTCAAGCTTTTTGACTAAAGCAGAGTAATACGCTTCGCGCGACAAGGTTAATGTTGCACAGTAAACGTCGCGTTTGTTACTCTTTTCTTCAGGCTTATTCTGCGCCAGACTGTGCCTTAGCCAGCACAAAGACGAGATGAAAATGCAGCGCACACCCCCTGCAGCTCGAAGCGCCTATCCAGCTTTCTACCAACTTCCCACGCGCTAGATGGATAATGATCAATATGACCATATGAATAATGTGATCCATTATTCCTTAATAGACACGGCCGTAACACATTGGCAGCTTGAGCAAGCGGTGTTTGATATGTCAGGGGCAAAAACACGCTTCTTGGTCGTGGAAAGCGGAGGCCTCTATCACGATGAGGCTGGATTTCCCGATCTTATCCATGCAGGCATTCGTGTGAGTCATATCGGCACCTCTTCCTGGCGTTATGAGGTGGGTTTATTTCGAAATCAGTAGCAAACCGCCTTTGCCGAAGGTTTTTTTGCGCAGGTGCAAGTGGCTTCTGAAAACGGCACTCCACTGCCTCTTGATCATGAATTTCGCCGCTGTTTGGAAAAGCTCCACCCTCCGAAGACGCCGCTTTGCTTCGATCTGTTAGATAATACAACCTGCGGAAATCGCTCCGGCATCCAGGTGAAGCCTGTAACTCAATGCCAAAACCCTAGCGCACTTTCATTCTGCGCTGGCGAGCTTTGACATCGCCAACCCATACCCGACATCGCGCATGATAAAGGAAGTAAATGACAAAACGCTCTCCAAAGCAGCGTAGCTTGGCTCCAAAAGCGAGACAGCGCAGCAAAAGACTTAGGGAAACCCAGATGTAGCCTAGCCGCTGATCCCCAAGAATTCTGTTTCTTACCGAAGCTGGGCAGCCCTTAAAGCCAAAGGCACTGGCAGCTACATGAACGTAATCTTATCTCGCCAAAGCGGCTGCATTAAGCCGTTCAAAACCCAGAGTGTTACTGGTATCCAAAACCATTTATCGAGGTCTCTACCTGATAGAAACGCGGCTTCTTCTAAACGCTATACTGCAAATCCAAAGGGTCTAAGGGCTTTCTTTTCAGAATAAAATCTGCCGCACGGACCGCCATCATTTGCACTGGCGCATTCAGATTTGCGCTAAAAATTCGCGGCATGACAGATGCGTCGATCACGCGAAGCCCCTTGATCCCATGCACTTGAAACTGGCTATCCGTGACCGCCCGATCATCACCCTCCATCGGACAAGTGCAACTTGAATGATAGGCCGTTCCAATTGAACCCCGCAACATATCAGCAATCTCTTGATCAGTTTGGAACCGGTCACCGAGCTTCATTTCAGCGCTCCTAAACACGTCAAACGCGAATTGAGACAACAAGCTCCGTGGCCTTTTTTACCGCATCAACCATCTCGATAAGATCATGCGGATGCTACATATATCGAAAAGAAATGATTGGCGAGCGATGAATATCAACCCTGTCTAAACGTACAAAGCCAGTACTTTTGGGACGCATCTGGTCAACATTTAATGAAAAAACTTGCTCAACGTTTATCTTTCCATCCAAAACTGTGAAGTCGAGCAGCCCAAAATGGTATTGAAGGTTCGCATGGCTGAGCCCGAAGCGCGAGCGGATCAAACCGCCCGCCTCCCAAATATTTGAAGCGGCCATACCCCGACGTGTTAAGAGCCAGATGAGGCCATTTTTAAGTTTACTGGAAGCACTGCCTATATCGTGAAACGGCAATCGCTTTTTAGAAGCGAATTGCAGCCTAATTTTCTCGTGACCTTATAGGTTTGAACCCACCCCAGGCAAGTGTAACCGAAGCGGGATATCACAATCTTTCAAATGCACCGCAGGGCCAATTCCAGATTTCATCAACAAGGCGGGTGAATTGATTGCGCCCGCACATAACAACACCTCTTGGCCTGCAAAAGCTATGATCGTTTCACCTGAATAAGTAAACACTACCCCTTGAGCTTTGCCGCCATTGATAATGATCTTCCGGCTTTCAGCCATCGTGATTAGCGTTAAATTGGCGCGTCTAAGCGCAGGCCACAGATGGGCGGTTGCTGAGCTGCATCGTTTCCCATCCAAAATGGTACAATCGAGCCGTACCAAACCTTCCGGATGAGCGCCATTCAAATCATCAGAACGTCCCTACCCCGATTCTGTTCCGGCTGCTAAAAATGCACCAAATAAAGGATCTTTAGTACAGCCTTGCTTCACTCCAAGCCGACCTGCATTGCTGCGCCATTCATTGCGGGCTGATTGATAACTTTCTCCATATATAAAATAAGGCAAGCAATGTTCAAACCGCCACTCGGAAAGATTAAAATCTTTTACCCATCCGTCATAATCAAGGCGATGCCCCCGCATATAGACCATCGAATTAATCGAAGATGAGCCACCAACAACACATCCGCGCAGGATATAAATCAAACGATTATTGAGAGCTTTTTCTGCTGCGCTAAAATAATTCCAGTTTAATTAACGCTCTCGGAACACGCTATACACACCATAAACAAGTTTTTATTGAGAAAGCCAGCCTCAAGCAGTAAAATGCGACAGCTGGGACCGGCGCTCAATTCATTGGCAAGAGCACAGGCTGCAGATCCAGCTCCGAGAATAATAAAGTCAAAATCCAGCTTTTTGTTCATGATGTCTTTTACAAAAGTATTACGTTGCTGCGTTTATCTTAAGCTTACTCAGAAAAGTCATTTCAAACACTTCGAATGTGCTACGCAGGGCCGCGACCTTAACAGGAGATAATAATGACACTATCAAGGCGGCTTGCGGCAGAAGGGTTGGGCACGTTTTCTCTTCTGGCAACTATCATCGGCTAGGGCATTATGGCGGAGCGTCTGGCAGATCGAAACTTGGCGCTTGCGCTATTGGGAAACACCATTCCTACAGAAGCAACCCTCATGGTTTTGATCACTATTTTTGGGCCTATTTCAGGCGCAGAATTCAACCCCGCAGTTACATTTTACTTTTGGTTGCGCGATGAAATGAAAAGACAAGAAGCCTTATTTTACATCTGCGCCCAGATCTTTGGTGGAACTCTGGGTGTTTTTGCCGCGCATACGATGTTTGATCATCCCTTAATTAAACCCTCTACAACCACGCGCAGTGGGCTTGGCCAATGGAGCGGTGAATTCATCGCGACCTTCGGCTTGATTGGCACAATCCTCACTTGCGTAACGCTCCGTCCCTCTGCACTTGCCATGTCGGTCGGGCTTTATATATCGCCGCCGCCTATTGATTTACTTCCTCGACATCCTTTGCAAACCCTGCGGTGACCATAGCAAGAGAATTTTCCAATAGTTTTGCTGGAGTTGCACCCTCGGACATACCAGCTTTCATAGCGGCTCAACTTATTGCAGCCGTACTGGCGACTTTGTTTTTTTCTTGGCTGTTGCGCGAAGCACAGACGCCAGCCAATCAGTAACCAAACGGCATCACCGCGCCGTCATGCGACCCATATTCCCATCAGTGCTTTGATTGGTTTCAACACTTCTTGATGATCGGAAAACCCTATAAGCAGGATAAAATCAGCTGTCTTTAGTGTCGCACTACTCTCAAAAACGATCAGATGCGGCAATACAAGAATCTCTTCTAAGCAAAGCCCTGTGCAAATTAGCGCGCCGGTCCAATCTTAGCGCCCGGGCAAAGCAGGTATAACGCGCATCTATTTATGCATAACACAGGTTGGAGTACCTTTTATCTTATTAAGGTTTCAACGCATCCTGTAAGGGCTGTAAAACGAATTCAGGCTTGAAAAATCCTTTTTACGCAGGAAATCTCTGTGTAAAACAATGCTATAAACATCAAAAAATAGTTTTTGATGTCGGGAGGATCAGCCAAACATATCGGATGTAATTCCCATATACCAATTTTCAGACTCCAGATAGGTTTGCTTACGAATATCAGCAGATTCACCCGTTTCTGAGATAAAACCGTCTACTTTTGCGATTTTTTCATCAGTCGCCTTATAAGTCGCTCCTACCTTCACCCCATCATTAGCATTGATGAGCGACCAACATGTGTTTGCAAATTTTGCCGGGAATAGTTTTGAACCGGTCAAAGCGCCACGTACCGCATTGGCACAAACTTTTGCTTGACTATTCGCCGAGAAGCCTGACTTAGGCATATCCCCCTGCTGAGATGCATCGCCTAAAACATAGACATCCGAATCAGCTTTTGTAGACATATCGGCCGCATTTACCGGCGCCCAATTGCCCTCTGTTACCCCAGCCAATTCGGCAATCCGCCCAGCTTTCATCGCAGGAATGACATTACAGACATCCACTTTAACGCTTTCTCCATCGATCGATACAGTCATTGCGCTTGGATCAACGGCTACATTCGCACCGCCAAATTCAGACCCGATCCAATCAATCATACCCGCATAATGCGAGTTCCAGCCTTCTTGGAACAATGCCATTTTTGAAAATTCCGGTTTTGGATCAGCAACGATAATCTTAGCTATCGGATTATACTGCGAAAGATAATGCGCCACCATTGAAACCCGCTCATAGGGTCCAGGAGGGCATCGATAGGGGTTGGGAGGCGCCACCATTGCATAAGTTCCTCCCCGCGGCATCGCCATGATCTGTGACTTCAGAAGCTCGCTTTGTGACCCCGCTTTATACGCATGAGGCATCGCATTCTGGGAAGAGATATCCCAACCCTCAACGGCGCCGTCTACAAAATCGATCCCAGGAGACAAGATGAGCTTATCATAAGCCAGATCAGAGCCGCCTGCCAAACTCACGGTTTTTTTGTCGCGGTCAACGCCAACGGCCCAGTCATGCACAATATTGATGCCACTGGCCGCGAGTTTTCCATATGTGTGGCCAATATCATCAAACTCTTTCAACCCTCCCAAATAAAGATTCGAAAAAAAGCAGGTGTAATAAGTGTTTGTTGGTTCAACTAAAGTGACATCAACTGCACTCTTGCTGTCTTTGGCAATATAACGCGCTGCGGTGGCCCCACCAGCGCCGCCTCCTACAACCACTACGCGCGGTTTTACGTAGCCACCTGCGTGCAAACTGGGCACAGAAAGAAGGGCAGCAGCAGCAGCTGAGTTACCAATAAAACCTCGTCTTGATAGTGACATTCTAGTCTCTCTTTAGCTATATTTATCAGTTTTCTATTGTTGCAAAATAATAAGCCAGTGCAGCGATCTCTTCATCTGTAAGCCGTTTCGCGATTAATTGCATGGCTTGGTTCTCACGATACCCTTCGCGATAGGCATAAAGGGCAATCACAAGCTCGTAAGGGGGCTTGTTCATAATATTAGGAATAGCTGCATCTTGTTCGTTGTTTTGATGGCAGGTCATGCATTCACTTGATAGATATTTACCATAATCCAAATCACCTTCAAGCGCCAATAATTTTTCTGGAACGTTAAACTCTACACCAGCCGAAGCGGCATCGTTAAGCTTGCCAGCAACGGCAAGATACGCAATCAGATGATCGCGATCCGCCGCTTTCTTGACCCCATGAAAGCTCATTTTTGTTTTCTTCAAAAACTGATCCAGCTGGTCAGTTGACCAAGTTAAACTCGCTACGGCGACCTGTTGCAGCGCTTTGGAATATTTGAAGCCGTCCACTTGCCCCGCCTTTGCATTCACAATTCCGACCAAATGTGGGGCGGCGAGCGGCCACGCCGCCTCGTTCAGCGCATGACATGAGGCACATTTTTTCTTAAACAACTCCGCACCCTGCGCAGGATCGCCACTGGCGAAAGCTATGGAAGCACCAAGCATGTCAAAGAACATGCTCAAAACAACCACGACCAGCCGATCCACAGCTATGCCCCCTCAGCTTTCAAATAGGCAATTATCGCATCGATATCTTTTTGCTTCTTAAGACCTGAAAAAGACATTTTGTTATCCTTCATTGATTTTTTAGGATTGGCCAAAAATCTCATCAACTACTCCATATCCCAAACCTGACCGGCTTCCGCAGCGTTTTTAAAGACCTTTGAATATCTAAACACTTCAATCGTGCCGATACCGCGGCCCAGAATGTTGTTCAAATGCGGGACCGAGCGGCTTTTTCCCTTGGATCTAACTTGATGGCAGACTTTACATTTGCGAAAAACTTTCTTGCCCGCAGCAACCATATCTGGTGAAGGCGCGGCTTCAACTGCACCGGCGGTCGAAACGATAGCCACTTTTTCCTATATGGATGCCGCAGCAACTATTAAAGCGCTGGCGCTTTCATTCGCGGCTTGCGAAGCGGATTCCTCGGGCGTTACATCAAGAACAGATGCGCGCATTATGATCTCAACAGAGTCTTTGCACTCACGTATGCAAGGTTCAGCCCGCCAAATCGGATATTCAGTTTGAGGGCGGTCATCAATCACGAAGCCATTTGCGTTATGCATCTCAAAATCTGCAAAATTGGCATTACTTAGCATAAAATCTTCCTCCACCGAATCATTAGAATAAAGCATATAGTCAACAATCGCATAAACCTCATCTACCGATAGGCTTTGCGCTTCGCCAAACGGTTGAGAGATAAGGCCAATAAGACCCAACCGTTTTCACAGGATCTTTATCGGCCAGCATACCAAACCCACCAGCCAAAACCGGCCAATTATCCACGCCTTCCGCGAAATCGCCGTGACAAGAAGCACATTTATCAGCAGAAATTTCTTCACCAGAAACCGGATCCCCGCTGCCCGCAGGAAGCCCCGCGCCATTAGTGCGAATATTAGCATCCCAAGCCGCAATCTCTTCTGGCAGCGCCGCGCGCGTCAAACCAAGTTTTAATGCAGTTATTATGATATACCGAATTTTCACCGCGCAACGCGCGTAGCTGCCGTTTGATGAACTGCACATAGCCCGTTTCATCCATTGCGCAGGCCTGCAGCAACATTTCCTCACCCTGCCAGTCAATTTGCCCTTTCCCCCTAAATTAGTGTCATGAATTTAGCGGGAAAAGACATGATTACGACCAGACGCCTATCAAAAAGGCGCAAATCGACCAACTCTACACTGGGCAGTTCATCAAGAATTGGCACAACCTTATCCTCCTGAGCGGAACCGGTAAAACCCACATCACAACAGCCCTTGGAGCAGAGCTGCCAACGGGGAAAGAAAATCTACTTCTTCGACTGCGTTGTCATGGATAGGCTGGAATACATACCGTTCCCCAAATCCAGAGGGCGCTTGCTATTCTACCTCATCGGGAAACTCTACGAGACAACAACGATCATCTTCACGACAAATCTCCAGTTTAAAGAATGGAGTACCGTATTCGGCAGTGCCAAAATGACAACCGTACTCCTCGACCGCGTCACATACCACTGCATGATCATGGGAACCGGTAACAACTCCTATCGCTTCGCCCAGTCAAAACATCGGACCGCCCAACGTCAAAAAACAGCCTGAGAAACTCTCCGAACACCGAAAAGCCCGACGACCGAGATTGCTATATGAAGCCAGATCGCTCGCCGGGCTTTTCTATATCCCAAAGGGGTCAATTTTTAATGCTGATTGACAATCAAGACCTATGTGGAGCTTTCGCCATGTTTTTCTAGTCTTCTTGATACCGTGCTTCTATTGCATCCAGGCTCGACCGCTGTGCACCTGCAACCCCGTACTGTCCACAATCAGTGTGATCAGGCCGTCGACCAATTGAGGATCATCCGTGATGTCCAGCCTCCGCCCCCAACGGGGTAAGTTCGAAAAGTCAGGAATGGGCAACCCCAGATCCATGAGCCTGAAATAGAGAACGAACAAAACCCTACGTCGGTCGTAATGGCAATCCAAAAACCACACGGAGCGTGAGGCAGAGCTCAATGGCTAGGTCCGAGCAGATGAACTTACCGCCCCGTTTCCGGCAACCGCCTGCGCGCCAGCCGAGCAGAATTGCTGGATCAAACCAGATTAAAATATCGCCCCGCAAGCGCAGATATTCGTTGTAAGCAGACCAATTCTTTAAAGTACATCTGGCCTTTGGGAATTTATCACGAAAACGCACATTGTGCTTGAACGGCATCAACCAATCTCACATTGTTAAACCGAAGCCATCAAGACAAAATTACGATCCGTGGAACACAACCACCATTGGCGCAAAGTGCATCGAATGGCAGTTATAATCCCAAACTTATCTTGGATGCCCCTGCAATTGCAGCATCTTCTCTGGTTTATATGGCTCCCAAGTCGTCGAAATCAAGGTGACGCTAACTTTACTCATGTTGAAAGCGTGTTTAGGGGGCCGTATAAACCCTAGCTTTTTTGGCCAGTTTTAGCCGTGGATACGCTTTTTGCACTGAGGTCTCGAAAATGTCTCGGCTGTGACCCTTAGCGGCGCTTTACACAATGGATGACCACGCATCGTAGTCAGAAGCTAAATTCAGAACCGGCCGGTCAGAGCCAAACAGCACGCGCGAAGGCGTGAATACCTGAAGGATCTTCTCTATGTAATCAGAGAGATCAGCCGGACGCCAATCAGGACCCGCTTCGGTTGTTAGGCCCGACAATTTGCAAAAGGTCTGATGGCTTTGTACTATAGAGGTCATATTCGCCGCCCAGCTGTCAAAGTGGCCATGACGTATCTAGGGCTTCGCGCCGTGATCGATCACAACCATTGAATTGGGTACTTCTTCAGAAACTCAGAGGGGTGACCTAAGTAGCGCAGTATGACCAAAACATCAAAGGCTAGATTACGAGCTGCCATGGTTTCCAGCGCTAGACTCAGGCTGTCTCTGAGCGTCCAAGCGTCATCTTCAATGTCTTATATCATGGGCGGAAACCGATCAGTTTGAAATGCTGGGCCATCCGTTCAATCGTTGCCAGTGCATCTTTGGCCTCAAGATCAGTCCAGCCTAAGACACCCATAATCCATTCATACCTGTCGGTCAGCGACAACAAATATTCGGTCTCGGCCTCCGTATCTGTAGCCTTTACCGCAATTGTGCCATCGATACTTGCCGCCTTCAGAAGAGACTTCAGATCATCTGGCCTAAAATCCCGGTACAGCAGTTCTAGATCGGGCGTTAGCCAGTCGTAATCGCCCGGCTCGAATTTCCAAAAATGCTGGTGGGCGTCGATTTTCATCTGTGAGTCTCCGTTGGAGTGGTAAGGGTCAAGCTAGGATGACTTAGCGAATTCAGCTGGATTACCGCCGTAGATCTCGGTCAGTTCGCGCGCCAGGGCACCATACATTTCGACAATGTCGTCAAGGCTCGGCACTTCTAGATCGTCTACTCTTTCCAGATAGGGGTCAAGACAGTACGGCTGCTGCGTGACCGGAAGGGCCGAAGATTGGGAAGGCGATGTTGGTCACGCCAATAGCCGTGGCGGAAGGCATTTCCTCATATCCTACGGTGCGAATGCGCTGGATGTGCGCGTCAAACTCTATGCAGTCCAATGCGGGTTCTCCGATTGCAGGGCGGTGTTGATCTATCAGGCTTTCCAGCTCTTCATCCGGTTGAAATGCGGCTAGAACCCGGCCAGTGCCCGTATTCCATAACCCAACGACCATACCTGTTTTGAGAGCCAACCCCCAATTGCCCGGCGACTCTGCTGAAACCACAATCACCACATCACCGTTGCTTTCCATACCAATATTACAGGACTGCCATGCTTTGCGCGTGATAGCACGCATGCGCGGCAAAGCGACCTCAATTAGCCGCCCAATGGGTGGAGGGCGTTGGCTGATCGAAAACATCTTGAGACTCAAGGAATAACGATCACCCGACAAAGATCGGATCACATAGCCGCGCCGCACAAGCGTGGAAAGCATCCGGTAGATCTCATTTGGTAAGCGTTCCAGCGCCTTGGCCACTTCGCCCTGCATCAGACCCTGGCCGTGACTGGCGAGCAATTCAATGATGTCCAGGCCCTTCTCCAACGCCGGTGCGCGGTATTTGTCGTCTTTTTCGGTCATACCATGCCCGACTATTTAATTTTTTGTTTCAATCAAAGAAGGCCTCACTGTCCTTTATAAGAAATTTTTGCCGCATGGCGAGCTGAAATCAAACTTGATTTGTGTTTGAGTAAATGTTTTGTATACAAATACTGGAAATAAAATTGACGGCAACTTAACCTGCGTCAAAGGGAGAATATAATGCAAAAATCTAATCTCATTAGGGGCTTGATAGCCTGTACAGCCATAGTGGCCGTTAGCGAATCGGCTTTGGCAAGCGACTGGGGCAGCTTTGATGACATCACCATTGAAGCCAAACTGATTGGTGGTCAACAGTACGAAGGCCTCTATAGCCGCATTTCTGAATGGGAGACTGCAACCGGTGCCAAAGTGGATATCATATCTAAAAAGAGCCATTTTGAAATAGACAAAGAAATCAAGTCAGATATGGCAGCGGGTACCACCAGCTGGTGTATCGGCTCCAACCATTCTTCTTTTGCACCGCAATATGAAGGCCTATATGCCGATCTGAATGATCTGATTTCTGCGGATGTGATAGCTGGATTTGTGCAAGGCAATATCGGTGCATCCACCATCGGCGGAGAGTTGTTAATGCTACCGCGCGCGCAGTTTGATGTCTCTGTGCTCTACTATCTGAAATCCAACTATGAAGACGCCGACAAGGCGGCTGCTTTCAAAGCGGAATATGGCTATGATCTAGCGGTGCCAGAAACTTGGGATCAAGTGAAAGATCAATCGATCTTCTTTGCCGATCCGCCAAATTTCTATGGCACGCAATACGCAGGTAAAGACGAAGCGATCGTTGGCCGGTTTTACGAAATGGTTGTGGCCGAAGGCGGCAACTATTTGGACGAAAACAAAAAACCGATCTTTAACTCCGATGCAGGACAGCGTGCACTGCAGTGGTTTGTTGACCTTTATGAAGCTAAAGCTGTTCCGGCAGGCACCACCAGCTACGTTTGGGACGATCTTGGTCAAGGCTTTGCCTCGGGTACCGTTGCTTTAAATCTGGATTGGCCGGGTTGGTCTGGGTTCTTCAATGATCCTGCTTCGTCCAAAGCCGCAGGCAACGTTGGTGTCGCTGTACAGCCCATGGGTTCGGTGACCCGTACCGGTTGGTCAGGTCATCACGGCTTTTCGGTCACTAATGACTGTGCCAACAAGGAAGCGGCCGCATCTTTGGTCAATTTTCTGACGAGCGAAGAAAGCCAGTTGACTGAAAGTGCTGGCGGCTCCTTACCAACCCGCACCGCCGTGTGGGAGGCAAATATTGATGCCGTGCGAGCCGGCGATGACGCGTTCCGCACCGAAGCGCTTGTAGCCTTTGCTGAAGGTGCCAAATATGCCTTTGCTGTGCCTCCGATTCCTGAGTGGGGGGAAAGCACTAACATCGTGTTCCCGGAATTGCAGGCTGCAATTGTTGGCGACAAGACTGTGAAAGAAGCATTGGACGATGCAGCCAAAGCCGTGGACGAGCTAATGCGCGAGGCGGGTTACTACTAAGCCTTCTCACAGGTTCAAAGTCAGGGTTAACTTGGCTTTGAACCGGCCTCTAACTTTAAACAAAGGTACGAAATGACCCGCCGCCGCCTACCGGAGTGGTTTATGCTGTTGTTGCCCGCGATCATTGTGATTGCCGCCGTGTTGCTTATCCCACTCCTATTCTCACTCTACTCCAGCTTTACAGCCTACAAGTTGACCCGTCCGTCGACCCTGTGGGAATGGACAGGCACGTTCAACTACGAAAAAATCCTGAGCGACACGAAATTTTGGGCCGCTTTCGGACGAACTGTCATCTTTTTGACCATCGTTCTGAACCTCGAGTTATTGCTCGGTCTAGGAATCGCACTGATGATAAACAAGGTTACTTGGGGACAGCGCACATTGCGCACCATACTTATGTTTCCGATGATGTTCTCGCCTATCCTCGTGGGCTTCCAGTTCAAATTCATCTTCAATGACAACATTGGTCTAGTGAACAACGTCCTGCAATCTATGGGATTTAACGTCGCGCTGCCTTGGTTGGTAGATGACAAGCTGGCAATGTTCTCGATCATGTTTGCCGAGATCTGGATGAGCACCTCGGTGTTTGCGATCCTTATACTGGCGGGTCTATTTGCCATGCCGCGTGATCCGCTGGAGGCCGCTAGGGTTGACGGCTGTACGCCGTGGCAGAGCTTCCAACACATCACCCTGCCTTTTCTGATGCCCTTCATCTACATCGCTATGACTATCCGCAGCCTCGACGTGGCCCGAGCATATGATATCGTTCATATTATGACAGGAGGCGGTCCAGCGCGACGCACCGAACTACTTTGGACCTTGATGAGTCGCACAGGCTATGTGGACGCTCGAATGGGATTGGCCAATGCCATGGGATATGTATCGATCCTGCTATCGATCCTTTTCACTGTCTATTTTTTTCGCAAACTGAGTGCTGCGCGCGCTGAGCTGGGCATGGCGGAGTAACACACATGGATCGTAATCAAACATACCGCAACCGTCGCCGCACTCTGAAAACGCTGCGTTTTATCGGTCTGTTCCTAACCATGATGATCATCTGTATCCCTGGGCTCTGGATCGTGCTAAACTCTTTCCGTCCAACGGTGGAAATCATAGCCAAGCCGCCGGTTTGGGTGCCCAGTTTCACGCTGGAACATTATCGCACCATGTTCGCTGGCGCGGGTAAAGGCGGCGTGCCGGTCTTCAGCTATTTCCAAAACTCGCTGATCGTTTCAGTCACCTCGACGCTGGTTGCCATTCTGATTGGAATGTCCGGCGGCTATGCCTTTGCCCGCTACCGCTTTAAAGGCAAGAGTGGTTATTTTGTGGCGCTGATGCTATTTCGCGCAGTGCCCGGAGTGGCGATTTCATTGCCTCTATTCATTGTCTTTGCCAGAGTTGGCATCATCGATACGCATTTTGGCCTGATCTTGGCTTATGTGGCCATGAACGTGCCCTTTACCATATGGCTTACCGACGGTTTCTTCCGCCAAATCCCAAGGGAATTACATGAGGCAGCAGAAATCGACGGATGTACCCGATGGCAGGCGTTCTGGAAAGTGGAGTTTCCCGTCGCGCGTTCAGGCGTCGCCTCAGCTGCGATCTTTGCGTTCCTCACTTCATGGAATGAGTTTGCTCTGGCCTCACAACTGACCCGGTCGGTGGACTCCAAAACCATGCCGGTCGGTCTTTTGGACTTTACTGCGGAATTCACCATCAACTGGGGCGGCATGTGTGCCTTGGCGGTCCTGATGATCTTCCCCGCCCTAATCCTCACCTTCATGGTTCAGAAACACTTGATCGCCGGTCTCACATTCGGCGGCGTCAAAGGATAATGAAAATGACCGAAGTAACCCTTTCCAAAGCCGTTAAGAAATACGGCCAACACCAGGCGGTGCACGGCATCGATCTGGACATTCAAAACGGTGAGTTTGTTGTGTTGGTTGGCCCGTCAGGATGTGGCAAATCCACAACACTACGCATGATCGCAGGCCTTGAAGATATATCCAGCGGAGAAGTAACCATTGGCGGGCGGGTTGTAAACGACCTACCACCGCGAGAGCGTAATATCTCCATGGTGTTTCAGAACTATGCGCTCTACCCGCACATGACGGTGCGCGAGAACCTTGGATTCAGTCTGAAAATTACCAAACGACCTGAGCAGGAAGTTGATAAATCCGTAAATGAAGCGGCAGCCATTCTGGGACTAGATGAGCTGATGGACCGCAAGCCCGCCGCTCTATCAGGTGGTCAGCGTCAACGGGTTGCCATGGGACGCGCCATTGTGCGCCACCCGGATGTGTTCTTGTTTGATGAACCGCTGTCCAACTTGGACGCCAAGCTGCGCACGCAGATGCGAGTTGAGATCAAGAAGCTTCACCAGAAGATCAAGAACACCATTATCTATGTGACTCACGATCAGGTGGAGGCCATGACATTGGCCGATCGCATCGTGTTGATGCGCGATGGTCACATCGTGCAAGTGGGCACCCCACTAGATCTGTTCAACACACCAGTAGATACCTTCGTCGCTACCTTCATTGGCTCACCGCCAATGAACCTTATCGATGGCGTGGTGCAGAAAGGTCAAATTATTTTAAACGGTGGAATTTCGGTGCCAATTGCAGCCACGACTGGCGCCCTTCAGAATGGCCAAAGTGTCAAGTTCGGCTTCCGCGCCGACAACCTAATGCCAGCTGGTCATGCAGTTGAAGAGGAAGGCGCGATTCACGAGCTGAATCTGTCAGTCACGCTGACAGAACCTCTAGGCAGCGATACTCTTCTCTTCACCAATATAGCGGGGGTCGAGGTACAGGCCAAAATGTTTAACCCGCGGCCCGTCGCGCCGGGTGAGCAGCTAGGGTTCCGCCTGATGCTCGACAAATGCCACGTGTTTGACGCAGAAACTGGTAAAGCTGTGCGGGAGTAAACCATGGCAGTCATCACACATATCGAGCTGCGCATAGTGAACCTCGCTCCCAAGGTTAGGCGGGTAGATGTGGTTCAATCATTTGCCTCACAGGAAACACCGATCTTGACGATTTATGACAGCGATGGCGCTAGCGGCACCGGCTGCAGCTACACCATCGGGACCGGTGGCCCATCGGTCATTGCACTGCTAGAGCATACGTTTCTACCCTATCTGATTGGTCAAGATGCGGACCGGATCGATGGTATTTGGCGTGACCTGCTTTATGCAACGCATGCCACATCTGTTGGCGCGATTACTTCCTTGGCACTCGCGGCAATTGATACTGCGTTGTGGGATCTTCGATGTCGAAAGCAAGGCCTACCATTGTGGAAAGCGGCTGGTGGAAGTCGGGACAGCATCCCGCTTTATTGTACGAAGGGGGGCTGGCTACATCTAAATTCGAAGGCTTTGGTGAAGGATGCGCTTGATATGCAGGCGAGAGGCTTCAAAGGCTCCAAGATCAAGATCGGCCGTCCACATATCTCGGAAGATGTCGCGCGCCTCGCCGCAGTTCGAGACGCCGTTGGTCCGGAGTATGAAATTATTACTGACGGCAATCAGGGCTTTACCCTTTCAGAGGCTATTCGCCGCGCGCGAATGCTGGAAGAATACGGTATCAGCTGGTTCGAGAAGCCACTGAAGACAGACGATGTAGCTGCTCATCGCGAGTTGGCCAACCGCACTTCGGTACCCATTGCAGTTGGCGAGAGCATGTATTCTATCGGTCAATTTAAAGATTATTTGCAGCTTGGTGCAGCTTCCATTGTTCAAGTTGATGTGGCCCGAATTGGCGGCATCACCCCATGGTTGAAAGTAGCGCATCTGGCCGAAGCCTTTAACGTAATGGTCTGCCCACATTTCCTGATGGAACTGCATCTACCGCTGGTCTGCGCGGTGCAAAATGCGAAATGGCTGGAATACATCCCTCAACTGGATGAGATCACTCAGGAGAAGATGCGGATCGAAAATGGCATGGCGCATGTCAGCTGTGATCCGGGCCTTGGCGTCAGGTGGGATTGGACGCGACTTGATAGCATGGCACAGCCAAGAACCGTTAAAGAGAGCGCATAATGCAACAAATAGGTATGGTGTTTGGTGTCAAGTCAGAAATGGTCGAGACCTACAAACGGCTGCATCCTGCTGTCTGGCCGGATGTTCTTGCGCAAATCAAGACCAGCAACATTCGCAACTACACAGATTTACTGTGTGAGCCTAAAAACCTACTCTTTGGCTATTAGGAATACCATGGCTCGGACTTTGACGCCGACATTGCGGAAACGGCCAAAGAACCGCGCGCACAGGATTGGTGGACCCACACTGACTCCTGCCAGTCGCTACTAACAACCCGCAAAAACGGAGAGCAATGGGCCATGATGGAAGAAGTTTTTCAAACGGATTGAGATGATGAATACGAAACAAGGCCGTTTGGCCGGTAAAACCACATTGATCACCGCCGCTGGCCAAGGCATTGGTCGCGCCACCGCAGAGCTTTTTGCAGCCGAGGGCGCTGAGGTAATTGTAAGTGACATCAATGACGATGCTTTAGCGGAACTGGCGGCCATTGACGGCGTGACCGCATTGAAGCTCGACGTGACAGACGCAGAAGCGGTGAAGAAAGCTGCCGACACCCTGCCCGCTTTGGACACGCTGTTTAATTGCGCAGGGTTTGTTGCCAACGGCACCATTCTGAATTGTGATGAAAAAGACTGGGACTTCAGCTTCGAACTGAATGTGAAAGCAATGTACCGCCTTATCCAGATGACCCTGCCCGCGATGCTGGAGAATAGCGGTGGGTCGATCATCAACATGTCATCAGTAGCGTCTTCGATCAAAGGCGTGCCCAATCGGTTTGCTTATTGCGCGTCCAAAAGCGCGGTGATTGGTCTGACGAAATCCATTGCTGTCGACTACGTGAGCAAAGGCCTCCGCTGCAACGCGATATGCCCCGGAACAGTCGACAGTCCCTCTATGCAAGGTCGTTTACGCGCCACCGGAAACTATGAGAAGGCGCTGAAGGATTTCATCGCTCGCCAACCAATGGGCCGCATCGGCACCGCCAAGGAAATCGCTGCAGTTGCGCTTTATCTCGCATCCGATGACAGCGCCTTCACCACTGGCCAGACCTTCGCTATCGATGGCGGCTGGTCCGTATAAGATTTTTAGGAGAACAAGAGATGAAACTGTTGCGATATCACGAACGAGGAGTGGAGAAACCGGGCTTGCTGGACCAAGATGGCAGGATCCGAGATTTGTCCGGAGTTATCAATGATGTCGCAGGCGAAGCCCTGAAAGATGAGAGCATTGTCAAGCTACGTGACCTTGATCCTATGAGCCTACCTTTGGTTATGGGCAATCCACGTCTCGGTGCATGCGTCGGTCAAGTGGGCAAATTCATCTGCATTGGTCTTAACTACGCGGATCACGCAGCAGAATCGGGCATGGCTTTGCCGGATGAGCCGGTGATTTTCTTTAAGGCGACTTCTGCCATCAGCGGTCCAAACGATGACATTGAAATCCCACGCACTTCCGTTAAATCAGATTGGGAAGTCGAGCTTGGTATTGTGATCGGCAAACACACCAAATATGTAAGTAAAGAAGAGGCGTTAGATCATGTTGCTGGCTATTGTGTGGTCAACGACCTGTCCGAACGTGATTTCCAGCTGCACCGATCTGGTCAATGGGTTAAAGGCAAGTCTTGCGATACTTTTGGGCCAATTGGACCGTGGTTAGTCACACGCGATGACATTGCCGATCCGCAAAACCTCGCAATGTATCTGGAGGTCAACGGACACCGCTATCAGGACGGCTCCACCAATACGATGCATTTTGACGTTGCAACCATCATTTCCCATCTATCGCAATTCATGAGCCTACAGCCAGGTGACGTGATCTCTACAGGCACACCGCCAGGAGTGGGCATGGGGCAAAGCCCAGAAACATATCTCAAACCCGGAGATACAATCGAACTGGGGATCGAGGGTCTGGGCGTGCAAACACAAAAAGTGGTGGCGGGCTAATGGTTAAGATTACCGCGGTACGCACGCACGACTTACGCTTTCCCACATCGGAGGGGCTGGATGGCTCTGACGCGATGAATCCAGATCCCGATTACTCTGCCGCCTATGTGGTTTTGGAAGTGGACGGTGCCCATGAAGGTCACGGGCTAACCTTCACCATTGGGCGCGGCAACAACATATGCGTCACCGCCATTCAGGCAATGGAGCATTTGCTGGTTGGCGTTGACCTAGACTGGATCCGCGAAGACATGGGACGGTTCTGGCACCATGTGACCGGTGACAGTCAATTGCGCTGGATCGGGCCTGAAAAAGGCGCGATCCACCTTGCCACTGGCGCGGTGGTCAATGCTGTGTGGGATTTGCTTGCAAAGGAAGCGGGCAAACCCGTGTGGCAATTGGTGAGCGAGATGTCTGCGGAAGAGATCGTTTCTCTGGTGGACTTCCGTTACCTCAGTGACGTGCTTACGCGCGCAGAAGCTTTGGAAATACTGCGGAAAGCCGAACCAGGCAAAGCGGACCGTATGTCCAAGCTCAGGGCGGAAGGCTACCCTTGTTATACCACTTCGGCAGGATGGCTAGGTTACTCGGATGAAAAACTCCGCCGTCTGTGCCGAGAGGCACGGCAGGCCGGATTCACCCATACCAAGTTCAAGGTAGGGCATAATCTTCAGGATGATATCCGTCGCCTGACCATTGCTCGCGAAGAGCTAGGAGATGAAATCAACATCATGATCGACGCCAATCAAGTTTGGGAAGTGGATCAGGCGATTGATTGGATAAAAAAACTGGCATTCGCCAATCCGTTATTTATCGAAGAACCCACAAGCCCGGATGATGTACTTGGCCATCGCAAAATCCGCGACAAGGTAGCGCCAATCAAAGTGGCCACAGGTGAAATGTGCCAGAACCGCATCTTGTTCAAACAGTTCATTGCGCATGAAGCTATTGACTTTGTTCAGATCGACAGTTGCCGCTTGGGCGGGCTCAACGAAGTGCTTGCAGTGCAACTAATAGCAGCCAAATTCGGCTTACCTGTCTGGCCACATGCTGGCGGTGTCGGTCTGTGCGAATACGTGCAACATCTCTCGATGATCGAGTATATTGCGATCACCGGCGAGAAGGATAGCAAGCGCATCGAGTTTGTTGACCATCTGCACGAACATTTTGTCGATCCGTGTGTGGTTGAGAATGGGGCTTATCGCGCTCCGACAAAGCCGGGATTTTCGATTGAAATGAAGTTGGATTCGATTGCGACTTATCGCTTTCAGCCATCGATAGCAGCGAAATAAACGCCTGCCACATCTGGAAATTTCTAAGAGTAGTGCATTCTCACTGTGTAAGTTACATATGCCGTTTCGAAACTAAACCAGAAGGTGCCTCATGAAGACCAACCGCATCGGTAAAACCGACGTAACCGTGACTGAAGTCTCCTTTGGCTGCGCCAGCATCGGCAATCTCTACCACGCAGTGACCGATGCCCAAGCGCAGGAGGTGATTGCGGCCGCATGGCAAGAAGGAATTCGTTATTTTGACACTGCGCCGCACTATGGTCGAGGCCTGTCTGAACAGCGTTTGAGAAATTTCCTGAGAAACAAACTGCGCGCCAGTTACACACTCTCCACAAAAGTTGGGCGCGTGCTGTCACCCGGACATGCAATGTCTGAGGCCGATGGATTCATCGACCCGTTGCCCAACAGCGTCCGTTATGACTATTCCGGCGATGGCATCGAAGCTTCGCTGGAGACAAGCCTAGAACGTCTGGGCACCACAATGGTCGATATTGCCTTTGTGCACGACTTGGGCCGCTACACCCACGGCACAGAAAACGATACACATATGGAAGCCTTCCTAGGCAGCGGTTACGAGCGCCTTGTGCAACTGAAAGAAAAGGGGCACATTCGTGCCTTTGGACTTGGAGTGAACGAAAATGAAGTGTGCTTGGAAGTATTACAGCACGAGCCACTCGACGTGATCCTGTTGGCGGGTCGTTTGACCTTGTTGGATCGGTCCGCTGAGGAAAAGTTGACACAAAAATGCCGAGAGGCAGAAACAAATCTTGTGCTGGGAGGTGTCTTCAATTCTGGAATTTTGGCAACGGGATCAGTGGAGGGTGCGACTTACGACTATGTGCCGGCCAGTTCCGAAATCCTGGCACAAGTGTCTGGTTTGCAAGCTAAATCCGAACGGCTGGGTCTGCCCTTGGCGACCTCAGCACTGTTGTTTGCCAAACACTATAATCTGACAGCTTCAGTGTTAATTGGCACGGCCAAGGCTTCTATTTTGCAAAGAAACCTATCGGCCCTCAAAACATCCATGCCCGCAGCGTTTGCCACAGTTTTCAACATGTGATCCACCCCACTCGGTCAACTGGTGAAGATTTGCATAAATGTTACCTAATTGTTCAATTGGCATTTTCAAGTTATTTAACGCCGTTTGGGATTGTTGGCGTTTAATAGTTTCACGTGGTCATTTCCAAGGTGTAATCTTTCCATAACCGAAGCACGGCAGCTCGTACATGGCGGTAAGAATTAGCGTTGAGGCGATAGCGGCGTGGACGAAAAATGACGTTGGCCTGATCGTGGGCGACAAGGAACCTTTGGGCTTGTTTGGACGATTTGAACCGGCTTATTATTTTCTCCCGCTTTCTTGTCGGTCGGTGAGATTCCTTTGCCCTGTTGTTCAACCCCTTATTAGCTCAGTGATCAGTCTTTGGTGTCTGTGTTCTAATTGGCCTGATGTAACTGCGCAATTTATCGGTGACGACAACGCGAAGATCACCGTAATTGGCTAGCAAGCGTTTGGAAAAGCGCTTCGCAGCTTTTGTACAAAAATATCAAATGCATCTCCATTAGCATCAAAAGTACGCCACAGCCAGAGTGTTTCACCGCCGATTTGAATAACCACCCCATCAAGGTGCCATTTGTCAGCAGGAAGGAGTCGATTACGCTTAATACAAGCAGCGAGGAAATAGCCAAAACGATTGACCCAATGCCAACCGTCTCATGACTGAAGATTACTCCATGCTCCGCCAGAAGATCTTCGACGT
>JACLAD010008396.1_pt1 | contig 41494 bp, 48 predicted proteins | sample 8027901 | NCBI WGS metagenome assembly JACLAD01 (sample SAMN15725071, study PRJNA655200) | protist metagenome | isolation source: fluorescence activated cell sorting (FACS) single amplified genomes of... | place: Spain: Blaines Bay Microbial Observatory, Mediterranean Sea | collected 2016-07-05 | reverse complement strand
CGAGCTGCGCCGCCGCTTCGCCGGTGAGGGCGAGCAGGCACGCTGGGATCAGAAGCGCCTTCATGGTCATTCTCCCAGCCGCATCGGGCAGCGCGTCGAGGCAACATAGGTGGAATAGTCCGGCGAATAGAAATGCAGGTCGTCATCGAGACGGCTGACGGCGAAGCAGCTCTCGGCACCCCCGGCCTGCTGCGCCTCCGCATAGCTGAAGCAGAGCGTATCCCCGTTCACGGACCACTGACCGAGGAGGCTGTCGTTCGCCGCGTCATAGAACCGGCCATCCGTCGCCAGACGTTCAGCGAAGGTCTGACCGTTCGGGTAGCAGCCTTGCAGCGTGGTTCCGGCGAGGGCGGTCCGGATCTCTTCGTTTTCGAGAATGATCCCGATGACGTCGTCCTGATCGATCCGCCCACCGGGAGGAAGGTCGGTGCGGTCCTCGCCCCAGCCTTCCCAGTCGGGCGACTGCTCGACGGGCGGCAGGGTCTCGTCCTGCAGCGGCGGCAGGCGCGCATCCTGCGAGCAGGCCATGAGGGCGAATAGCGCGGCGGCGCCGGCAAGGCGGAACATCGAGGTCTCCGGGTTGTCCTTCCGGCTTGTAACAGGCCGGAGGCCGGTCCTGTTCCTCGCCGCTGGCACGGAAGGCTGCTCAGCCCTGCTCCCGGGCGGCGCGGCGCGCAGCGTACCAGGCCAGGCGTTCCTTGATCTTGCCTTCCGCGCCCCGCCCTGCGGGATCGTAGAAGGCGCGGCGCTCCATCCCCTCCGGCAGATAGCTCAGACCGGCATGCCCCCCCGGGGCATCGTGGTCGTACTCGTAGCCTGCCCCGTAGCCCTCGGACTTCATCAGGCGCGTGGGCGCGTTGAGCGCGTGCTTGGGCGGCGGCAGGCTGCCTTCCTCGCGCACCACCCGTTTTGCGGCCTTGAGCGCCTTGTAGGCGGCATTCGATTTGGGGGCGCTGGCGAGATAGGCGACGGCCTGGCCAATGGCGTGATGCCCCTCCGGGTCGCCCAGCGCTTCATAGGCCTGCCGCGCGGCGATCACGAGCGGCAGCGCGGCCGGATCGGCATTGCCCACATCCTCCGACGCGATGACCGTGAGCCGGCGCAGGACGAAGCGGGGGTCCTCGCCCCCCTCCAGCATCCGCGCGCACCAATAGAGCGCCGCGTCCGTGTCCGATCCGCGGATCGACTTCTGCAGGACCGAGGCGAGGTCGTAATGCGCTTCCTTGTCGAAGCTCGGCGCGCGGCGCTGCAGGACGGACGCCAATGCGTCCGGGCCGAGCGGGGCTTCGGGCTCGGGCAGGCTGAGCAGCGTCTCTGTAAGGGTCAGGAGGGCGCGGCCATCGCCATCCGCCAGCCCGATCAGCGCCGCACGGCCTGTCTCGGTCACCGGCAGCGGCCGCACCACGGCCTCGGCGCGGCTCAGAAGCGCTTCGAGCGCATCATCGGCAAGGCGCTTCAGCGTCAGCACCTGCGTCCGCGACAGAAGCGCGGGATTGAGGGCGAAGCTCGGATTCTCGGTCGTCGCGCCGACCAGCGTCACCGTGCCCGCTTCCACATGGGGCAGGAAGGCGTCCTGCTGGCGCCGGTCGAAGCGGTGCACCTCGTCAACGAAGAGAAGCGTCCCCCGCCCGCTCGCCCGGCGCGCTTCGGCTTCCGCGAACGCCTTCCGCAAATCCTGAACGCCCGAGAGGATCGCGGAGAGCTGGACGAAGTCGAGTCTCGTCTCTGCCGCGAGCAGGCGCGCAATCGTCGTCTTGCCCGTGCCCGGCGGCCCCCACAGGATGAGCGAGGGCAACTGGCCGCTCGAAAGCATGCGCGTCAGCGTGCCGTCCGAACCCAGAAGGTGCTGCTGGCCGGCCACCTCGCCGAGCGACGCCGGGCGCAGCCGGTCGGCGAGCGGGCGCGGCGCTTCCTGCTCCAGCCCCGCGCTGCCGAACAGGTTCTGCTCGTCCCCCCTCATCGCCCGATCCGCAGAGTGGTTACCCGACCGTCCGGCGTCCGCAGGCGCATGGTATAGAAGGAAGCGGGCTGCAGGAGTGCCGCCTTCACCGCTTCGACCGTCGGCGTCAGCTGCCCGTTGATCGCGAGGATCACCGTTCCGCGCCCGAAGCCGTAACGCGCCGCAAGAGAGCGGGCCGCGACGTCGAGAACCACCACGCCCGCCTCGAACGGATCGCGCCCCAGCGCCTCCGCCAAGGCGGGCGAGAGGTTGGCGACCTGCGCGCCCGACAGCGGGCTGTTGCCGGACAGGACCGCCTCGTCCCGGGCGGGCCGCTCGGGCGGATAGGACAAGCGCGCCGTCAGGTCGCGCTCTTCCCCGCCGCGCAGGACGACGAGCGCCACGCGCTCTCCGGCTTCGAGCGTCGCGGGACGATAGCGCAGCGCTTCGGGCTCGAAGACTTCGCTCCCCGCGATAGAGAGAACGACGTCGCCGGGTTCCAGCCCCGCCTCGTCCGCGGGTCCGTCCGGATAGACATCGGCGATCAAAGCGCCGCGGGGCCGGTCGAGACCGACAGCCTGCGCGATGCGGCTGTCCACGCGCTCCGCTCTCACGCCGAGCCAGGGCCGCCGCACCATCGCCTCGCCCCCGGCCGCCGAGGCGACCACGCGCTGCACGAGATTGCCGGGGATCGCGAAGCCAATGCCGTTCGAGCCGCCGGAGCGCGAATAGATCGCGGTGTTCACGCCGAGCAGCTTGCCGCTCGCATCGACCAGCGCCCCGCCTGAGTTGCCAGGATTGATGGCGGCATCGGTCTGGATGAAGAACTGATAGTCGGTCGCCGATGCCGCATTGCGCGAGACCGCCGAGACGATGCCGCTGGTCACCGTCTGGCCTACCCCGAAGGGATTGCCGATCGCAAGGACCACATCGCCGACCTGCGCCGCATCGGAGTCGGCGAATTCGAGAGCGGGCAGGTCCTGCGCCTCGACCTTGAGAACGGCGATGTCGGTCTGCGGATCGGTAAGGAGAACCTCGGCGGTGAATTCTCTCCGATCAGTCAGTACGATCTTGATGGCGTCGGTCCCCTCGACCACGTGATTGTTCGTCACGATGAGGCCGCCGGGATCGACGATGACGCCCGAGCCCAAGGACGACTGCACCCGCTCGCGCGTTCTGCCGGCCATACCCCGATTGCCGAAGAATTCGCGGAAGAACGGATCGTCGAACACGCTGCGGGCCTGCGTCCGCACGGTGCGCTGCGTGTAGACATTCACCACTGCAGGCGCCGCGACCTTCACCACGGGGGCATAGGAGGCGCGCAGCGCCGCGTCCGTGGGCGGGGCCACCGTCTGCGCGCAGGCCGATATAGACGGGAAGAAGAAGAGAAGAGCGGTCAGGAGGAGCAGACTGCGCATGCCTGCTTGATAGCGCTCCGCCTCGGGACCGAGAACCCTTTCCGGCCGACGGCCCCTTCAACGGCAAACGGCCCGCGCGAGCGGGCCGTTCTGACATAACCTTGCGAGAGGAGCCTACGCGCTTCGCGCTCAGGCGTCTTCGTCTTCGAGCATGACCTCGGCAGTCGGGCCGGAATCCTGACCCTTGGCCGTCTCGTCCCGATCAACGAATTCGATCACCGCGCGAGGCGCATTATCGCCGTGGCGGAAACCTGCCTTCATGACGCGGGTATAGCCGCCCTGCCGCTCCGCATAGCGCGGGCCGAGCGTGTCGAAGAGCTTCCCGACCATCGCGACATCGCGGATCTGGCTGATCGCCTGGCGACGGGCGGGAAGATCGCCCTTTTTGGCCAGCGTGATCAGCTTGTCGGCGATGGGCTTGAGCTCCTTCGCCTTGGGCAGCGTCGTGACGATCTGCTCGTGCTTGATCAGGCTTGCCGCCATATTGGCGAACATCGCCTTGCGGTGGCTGGCGGTACGGTTGAGTTTACGGTGCGCGAAGCCGTGGCGCATGTGTATCTCTCCACTACTCCGGCGACGCCGGACGGTTTGGATGGTTGTCGGTGCGATGCCGACGGGCATGCCGCCGACGATGAACGGAACGCCGCAGCGCCCGCCCGGAAGAAACGCCCGCCGCCGCCCTGTTGAGCCGCGGCAGGCATCGTAACTTAGGACTGGTCCTCGAACTTGCGGGCCAGCTCCTCGATATTGTCCGGCGGCCAGTCCGGCACATCCATGCCGAGGTGCAAGCCGAGCGTCGCCAGGACTTCCTTGATCTCGTTGAGCGATTTCCGGCCGAAATTCGGGGTCCGGAGCATCTCGCCCTCGGTCTTCTGGATCAGGTCGCCGATATAGACGATGTTATCGTTCTTCAGGCAATTGGCCGAACGGACGGACAGCTCCAGCTCATCCACCTTGCGCAGGAGCGCAGCGTTGAAGAGAAGCTCTTCTTCCTGTCCGGCGCCTTCCTCGCGCTTCGGCTCGTCGAAGTTGACGAAGACCTGGAGCTGGTCCTGAAGAATCCGCGCGGCGTAGGCAGCTGCATCGTCCGGAGTGACCGCGCCATTGGTCTCGATTTCGAGGAGCAGGCGGTCATAGTCCAGAACCTGGCCTTCCCGCGTGTTCTCGACACGGTAGGAGACGCGGCGGACGGGGCTGTAGAGGCTGTCGACCGGAATCAGGCCGATCGGCGCATCTTCGGGACGGTTGCGATCGGCGGGGACATAGCCCTTGCCCGTCTGGACCGTCAGCTCCATGCGCAGGTCGGCGCCCTCATCCAGCGTGCAGATCACGTGGTCCTTGTCGAGGATCTCGATATCCGCAGTCTCCTGGATGTCTCCGGCAGTGACGACACCGGGACCCTGCTTGTGCAGTGTCAGGCGCTTCGGCCCGTCCACATGCATGCGGATGGCGAGCTGCTTGAGGTTCAGGACGATGATCGTCACGTCCTCGCGGACGCCCTGAATCGAGCTGAACTCGTGCACGACACCGTCGATCTGGACGGCGGTCACGGCAGCACCCTGCAGCGACGACATCAGGATGCGGCGCAGCGAGTTACCGAGTGTGAGGCCGAAGCCGCGTTCCAGCGGCTGCGCGACGATCGTCGCCTTGCGCTGGGGGTCGAAGCCCGCCTGGACCTCGAGCTTGTTCGGCTTGATCAGTTCCTGCCAATTCTTCTCGAGCATAGGATTCCTTCGGCCGCGCGGCTGCCGCGCGGCCTCTTCCAAGACTGTTTAGACCCGACGACGCTTGCGGGGGCGAACGCCGTTATGCGGGATCGGCGTGACGTCCTTGATGTTCGTGACGGTCAGGCCGGCGGCTTGCAGAGCCCGCAGAGCGCTCTCCCGGCCCGAGCCCGGTCCGCGGACCAGCACGTCGACCGAGCGGAGACCGTGCTCCATCGCCTTCTTGGCGGCGTCTTCGGCGGCCATCTGCGCGGCGAAGGGAGTCGATTTGCGCGAACCCTTGAAGCCCATCATCCCGGCGGACGACCAGGAAACGGCGTTGCCCTGCTCGTCGGAAATGGTGACCATCGTGTTGTTGAAGGAGGCGTTCACGTGAACGACACCGTTCACGATGTTCTTGCGCTCGCGACGACGGGGTGCGCGGCTCTGTCCGCGTTGCGGTTGACGTGCCATTACTTCTTCTTCCCGGCGATCGGACGCGCGGGCCCTTTACGGGTGCGCGCATTGGTGTGGGTGCGCTGACCGCGGACCGGCAGGCCGCGGCGATGACGAAGGCCACGATAGCAGCCGAGGTCCATCAGGCGCTTGATGTTCTGAGCGTTCTCACGGCGCAGGTCACCCTCCACCGTATAGTCGCCGTCGATCGTCTCGCGGATCCGCAGAACCTCGGCATCCGTCAGGTCCTGGACACGGCGAGAGGTATCGATGCCGACCTTCTCGACGATTTCCTTCGCCTTGGAGTCGCCGATACCATGAATATAGGTCAGCGCGACGTGGACGCGCTTGTTGTTCGGGATGTTCACCCCAGCGATACGAGCCACGAATATGCCTCTTCTTTCGGTCGCCCCTGAACGGGCGGTGATCTAACGAGACCGCGCGAAGGCGCGATCCGGCTTCGTCCATGTTTCAGGCGAAGGCGCGACTTATAAACCCGCGCCCGCCCGCGTCAACAGTGCTGCGAACGTGATCCGCAGACTTTAGCATTCATCGAGGATGCGGTCGATGTCGGCACTTACGACCTCCACCGGCTGCATGCCGTCGATCTTCTTCAAGACGCCCTTCCCCTCGTAGAAGGGCACGAGCGGCGCGGTCTGTTCCTGGTAGACGCCGAGCCGCTTCTGGAAGGTCTCGACATTGTCGTCCGACCGCACCTCGTCGCCTCGCGCCTTGGCATCGCTGATTCGGCTGTTCAGCCGATCGACCAGCGCGCCTTCATCCACAACGAGCTCGAGAACGCAGCTGATGTCCCGCCCTTTACCAGCGAGGATCCTGTCCAGCATATGCGCCTGCTCGATCGTCCGCGGGAACCCGTCCAGAAGGAAACCGCTCTCGCAGTCCGACATGTCGATCCGCTCCGACACGATGCCGGCAACGATTTCGTCGGAAACGAGGTCGCCGCGGTCGATTATCGCCTTTGCCTGCCTGCCAACATCGGAGCCCGCAGCGATAGCGGCCCGCAGCATGTCGCCAGTGGAAAGCTGGGGGATGTCCCGCTTCGCCGAGATATACGCCGCCTGCGTGCCCTTGCCCGCGCCCGGCGGCCCCAGAAAGACAACGATCATCGGCGCGCACCCCTCAGTTTCGACTTCTTGATCAGCGATTCGTATTGCTGGGCCAGAAGATGACCCTGGATCTGCTGCACCGTGTCGAGCGTCACGGTGACGACGATCAGCAGCGACGTGCCGCCGAGATAGACCGGGATCGCCGAGTAGTTCATGCGGAGAAACTCCGGCATCAAGCACACGAAAGTGAGATAGGCAGCCCCGATCACGGTGATTCGGGTCAGGACGTAGTCGATATATTCCGCCGTCCGCGCACCGGGCCGGTAACCCTGAATATAGCCGCCATACTTCTTGAGGTTGTCGGCAGTGTCTTCGGGATTGAACACGATGGAAGTGTAGAGGAAGCAGAAGAACACGATCCCCGCCCCGTAGATGAGGATATAGGCCCAGGACCCCGGCCCGATCGAGCCCGTCAGGTTCTGCAGCCAGATCGGCGCATCGTTGCCGATCGCGCTCGCAGCCGTCGCCGGCAGGAAGAGCAGAGAGCTGGCGAAGATCGGCGGAATGACGCCAGACGTGTTCAGCTTGAGAGGCAGGTGCGATTTCTCGCCCTGAGTCATCCGATTGCCCTGCTGGCGGCGCGGATACTGGACCAAGAGCCGCCGCTGCGCACGCTCCATGAAGACCACGAAGGCGATCAGGCTGATAGCGATCAGGATGACCGCGACGACGATCACCGGAGGCAGCGCGCCGGAGCGGCCTGAGGCAAAGAGCCCCGCCGCAGCGCGCGGCAGTTCGGCGATAATGCCCGCGAAGATGATCAGGCTGATGCCGTTGCCGATCCCCCGCGCGGTGATCTGCTCGCCGAGCCAGACGAGGAACATGACCCCGCCCAGAAGGGTGATGGTCGTCGTCACGAGGAACATGGTTCCCGCCTCACCGACGATCGGCACGCCGGAAGGGCTCGTCTGTCCCGCGACGGTCGTCGCAATGAAGAAGCCCTGCACCAGCGCGAGCACCACTGTGAGATACCGCGTATACTGGTTGATCTGCCGCCTTCCGCTCTCGCCCTCTTTCTTTACGGCTTCGAGCGAAGGAATGATCGCCGCCATCATCTGCATGATGATCGAGGCGGAGATATACGGCATGATGTTGAGGGCGAAGATCGCCATCCGCTCCGTCGCGCCGCCGGAAAACAGGTTGAACGTGCCGAGAAGGCCGCCCGTCTGTGTCTGGAAGAGTTCGGAGAATGCCCCGGGATTGACGCCGGGGATCGGGATGAACGTCCCGATCCGATAGACGATCAACGCGCCCAGGGTGAAGAGGAGCCGCTTCTTGAGCTCTTCCGCCCTGGCGAAAGACCCGAAGGAAAGGTTGGAAGCGAACTGCTCGGCAGCTGAGGTCATGGGTGGACCCGTCTGTTAGAAGCGAGGAACTGCGGGCCAGTTGGACCCGCCGGGGCGCGGGCGCAACCCGCTACCCCGGCTGACGAAGCGTTACGCTTTCGCCTTGTGCGGCCCACGCAGGCGCTGACGCTTTTCCGTCCGCGTCATCGTCACCGATCCGCCGGCCTTCTCGATGGCCTCGCGCGCACCTTTGGTGGCGTAGGTCACCGTCACGTCCAGCTTGGCCTTCAGTTCACCAGAACCCAGCAGGCGCAGGCCGTCATGCTTGCGCCGGATCAGACCCGCTTCGACCAGGCCGTCTTCGGTTACGCTGGACTGGCCGGCATCCGCCGCCTTCTGGAGCGTGTCGAGATTGATCTCGACGTAGTCCTTGGTGTTCGGCGCGTTGAAGCCGCGCTTGGGCAGACGCATGTGCAGCGGCATCTGGCCGCCCTCGAAGCCCTTGATCGCGACGCCCGAGCGGGATTTTTGACCTTTGACACCGCGGCCGCCGGTCTTGCCACTGCCCGAACCGATACCGCGTCCGACGCGTTTGCGGGGCTTGCGGGCACCGGGATTGTCACGAAGATCGTTGAGGCGCATGTCCATTCCTTTCGACTAGCGGCAGCCTGACCGGCCGCCTCGCCTAGATGCCGCCTGCGAACAGGCAGCGATTACGAAGGATCGGCCGCAGACGGTCCCGCCTCCGGCCGATCGGTGTAGAAGATATTCGTCTCTATGACGGCACGAACCCGTTCAAGACAAGCCCCTGCCCGATCGCCAGCTTATTCGCTGACGATTTCGACCATGTGAGAGACCTTGCGGATCATGCCGCGGACCGAGGGTGTGTCCTCGAGTTCACGCACGCGGCCGATCTTGCCTAGGCCTAGCCCCTTCAGTGTCGCATGCTGATCCTTGGGACGTCGGATCGGCGAACCGGTCTGACGGATCTTGATTGTCTGAGCCATCTCGATCCCTCCTTACGCCGCGTCCGCGGAGGTGGCGTCCTGCTGGACGGCCGCCCGGCGATTGATGATCTCGGACACTTTCAGACCGCGTTTGGCAGCGATCGCGCGGGGATTGGACTGGTTCTTCAGCGCATCCACCGTCGCACGGACCATGTTGTACGGATTCGAGGTGCCGACCGATTTGGCGACGACGTCCTGGACGCCCAGCATCTCGAACACCGCCCGCATCGGACCGCCGGCGATCACGCCGGTTCCCGGAGGCGCAGTGCGCAGCACCACGCGGCCGGCGCCGTGACGGCCCTGGGCATCGTGGTGAAGTGTACGGCCGTCGCGCAGCGGTACGCGGACCATGTTCCGCTTGGCTTCCTGAGCGGCCTTGCGGATCGCCTCGGGAACCTCGCGGGCCTTGCCCTTGCCGAAGCCGACGCGGCCCTTCTGATCGCCGACGACGACGAGCGCGGCGAAACCGAAGTTCTTGCCGCCCTTGACCGTCTTCGACACGCGGTTGATCGCGACGAGACGATCCGAAAACTCGTCCCGTTCTTCCTCGCGCCGGCCGCCCCGGCGCCCGTCACGGCCGCCGCGGCCGCCTCTGGGTTCTCTAGCCATAGCTCAGCCCTTCAGAATTTGAGGCCGCCCTCGCGGGCGGCGTCCGCCAGGGCTTTCACCCGGCCGTGATAGATGTAGCCGCCCCGGTCGAAGACGACGTTCTCGACGCCGGCCTTCTTGGCGCGTTCCGCGAGAAGCTCGCCGACCTTGGCCGCAGCGTCGAGACCACCGCCGATCTTCTGCTCGCGCAGATCCTTCTCGAGAGAGGAGGCGGAGACCAGCGTACGGCCGCCCTGATCATCGATGACCTGGGCGGAGATGTTCTTGGCCGAACGGAAGACCGACAGGCGGGCCTTCCCGTTCGATTTGCGCGCCAGCGCCGCACGGGTGCGGCCTGCACGCAGTTTCTGTTTCTGGATTCTGGTAAGAGGCATATCGATAACGCAATCGAAGAAAGACCGGGGGCCTTACTTCTTCTTGCCCTCCTTCCGGAAGATATATTCGCCTTCGTACTTCACGCCCTTGCCTTTGTAGGGCTCGGGCGGACGGAAGCCGCGAATCTTTGCTGCGGTCTGGCCAACGGCCTGCTTGTCGATCCCGGTGATCTCGATCTCGGTCGGACGACCGACCTTGATGTCGATACCGGCGGGCGGTTCGAACTCGATGTCGTGGCTATAGCCGAGGGCGAGAACGAGAGTCTTGCCCTTCATCTGCGCCCGATAGCCGACGCCGACGAGTTCGAGGCGGCGGGTAAAGCCGTTCGACACGCCTTCGAAGACGTTCGAGACCATGGTGCGGGACATGCCCCACATGGATCGCGCCTCTTTCGAGGTGTCCACGGGACGGATTTCCACGCCGCCATCGCCCATCTCGACGAGGCAGAGGTCGTTCACGACGAAATTCATCTCGCCCTTCGGCCCCTTCGCGGAGATGGCTTGGCCGTCGACACTCGCCGTGACGCCGGAGGGAACGGGAACGGGTCGTTTTCCGATGCGAGACATATCAGTACACCTGGCAGAGGACTTCGCCGCCGACATTGTGTTCGCGGGCGGCTGCGTCGGACATCACGCCCTTGGGCGTGGACAGGATCGAGATGCCCAGACCATTGCGCACCGGCGAGATGTCACGGACCGAGGAATAGACACGGCGGCCGGGCTTCGAGACGCGCTTCATCTTCGAAATGACCGGCTGGCCGTCGAAATATTTGAGTTCAATCTCGAACTCGCGCTTGTTGTTCGGGTGCTCGAGCTTCGTATAGCCGCGGATATACCCTTCGGCTTCGAGCACGTCGAGCACGCGCCCACGCAACTTGGAAGCGGGCGTGTTCGTCTTGCTCATGCCGCGCATCTGCGCGTTCCGGATACGGGTCAGCATATCGCCGACAGGATCGTTGATCGCCATTCGACTGCTCCCCTTACCAGCTCGATTTCACCAGGCCGGGGATACGGCCGGTAGATCCAAGATCGCGCAGCGCGATCCGCGACATTTTCAGCTTGCGGTAGTAGCCGCGGGGCCGCCCGGTCACGAGGCAACGGTTCCGGATGCGGGTCGGCGACGAATTCCGGGGCAGTTCGGCCAGCTTCATCGCCGCCTTGAACTTGTCTTCCGGGCTCGCATCCTCATCACGCATAACCGCTTTGAGGGCACTCCGCTTGTTTTCGTAACGAGCCGCGAGCTTGCGCCGCTTCACGTCCCGTTCGATCATCGACTTCTTAGCCATATCGTTTGTCGTCTCTCCTACGGCCGGTTTCCGGTCGCCCGGACCTGACCTTAGTTACCGGACCACCTATTGGCGGAACGGGAAGTTGAACTCCTTGAGGAGCGCGCGCGCTTCCTCGTCGGTCTTGGCACTGGTCGTCACGATGATGTCCATCCCGCGCTGACCTTCGACCTTGTCGTAGTCGATCTCGGGAAACACCGTGTGCTCCTTGAGGCCCATGGCGAAGTTGCCGCGGCCGTCGAAGCTTTTCGGATTCAGGCCACGGAAATCGCGGACGCGCGGAAGAGCGATCGTCACGAGACGGTCCAGGAACTCGTACATGCGATCCTGGCGCAGCGTCACCTTGACCCCGAGCGCCATCTCCTCGCGGACCTTGAAGCCGGCGATCGACTTCTTGGCCGAAGTCACGACCGGCTTCTGACCGGCGATCGCCTGCATCTCCTCGAAGGCATTGTCGATGACCTTGCGGTCATTGACCGCGTCGCCGACGCCCATATTCAGGACGACCTTCTCGATCCGCGGGATCTGCATCTCGTTGCCGTAGGAGAACTGCTCCTTCAGCTTGCCGCGAATTTCTTCGCGATACTTCTTCCGCAGACGCGGCGTGTAGCTCTCGGCTGCAGCAGCGGTCTCAGACATCGATGACCTCCCCGGAGCGTTTCGCGATCCGGACCTTCTTGCCGTCACGGATATCGAAGCCCACGCGGGTCGGCTTGCCGTCCTTGGGGTCCTTCATCGCGACGTTGGAGATGTGAATGGACGCTTCGCGCTCGATGATGCCACCGGCGCTGGTCTGGCTCGGACGGGTGTGGCGCTTGATACGATTCACACCTTGGACGATGCAGCGATCGTCCTTCGGCATGACCTTCAGGACTTGGCCTTCCTGACCGCGATCCTTGCCGGTGAGCACGATGACCGTGTCGCCCTTCTTGATCTTGGCAGCCATGGTTACAGCACCTCCGGCGCGAGGCTGACGATCTTCATGTGCTTGGCGCGGCGCAGTTCGCGCGTCACCGGGCCGAAGATCCTCGTGCCAACGGGTTCAGAGTTGTTGTTGATGAGCACGGCCGCGTTTCCGTCGAAGCGGATGACCGACCCGTCACGGCGCTTGATGTCCTTCGCGGTGCGAACCACCACGGCCTTCATCACCTGGCCTTTTTTGACGCGGCCACGGGGCATGGCCTCCTTGACGGAGACGACGATGATGTCGCCGACCGAAGCGTATTTCCGCTTCGCGCCGCCCAGCACCTTGATGCACTGGACCCGCTTCGCGCCGGAATTGTCCGCCACGTCCAGGTTCGTCTGCATCTGGATCATGAATCCTCCTTGGCCCAGCCTCGGGCCCGGTTAGGGTGTTGCAGGGTGAACGCCCTCTCAGGCGCTCGTCTTCTCGCCGTCAGCCGCCGCAGCCGCATCGGCGGCCGAGATGACCTCCCAACGCTTCAGCTTCGACTTCGGGGGGCATTCGCGGATTTGCACCACGTCGCCCGTCTTGAACTGGTTGCCCTCATCATGGGCGTGATAGCGCTTGGAGCGCCGCACGACCTTTTTGAGGAGCGGATGGCTGTAGGCCCGATCGATCCGGACGACAACCGTCTTGTCGCCCTTATCGGAAACAACGGGGCCCTGCAGGATGCGTTTAGGCATCGGTCGGCTCCTGATTGGCTTCCGCCGCCGGCTTCGCCGCGGCATCATTGGTCTGTGTGGCGGGACGACGCTCGGTCATCACGGTCTTGATGCGGGCGATGTCGCGACGGATCTCCTTGATCCGCGCCGTCTTCTCCAGCTGGCCGGACGCCTTCTGGAAGCGCAGGTTGAACTGCTCCCGCTTGAGGTCCAGCAGACGCGAGGACAGCTCGTCATCGCTCAGATCGCGCACTTCGGTCGCGTTCATGGCTTACTCCCCGATCCGTTTGACGATGCGGGTCTTGATCGGCAGCTTCGCTGCGCCGAGCGCCAGCGCTTCACGCGCCACCGTTTCCGGCACGCCGTCGATCTCGAACATGACCCGGCCGGGCTTCACGCGGGCGGCCCAGTACTCGACCGACCCCTTACCCTTGCCCATCCGGACTTCCGTCGGCTTCTTCGTGACGGGCACATCCGGGAAGATCCGGATCCACACGCGCCCTGCCCGCTTCATGTGCCGGGTGATGGCACGACGGGTCGCTTCGATCTGCCGAGCGGTAACCCGCTCAGGCTCGACGGCCTTCAGGCCGTAGGTGCCGAAGTTCAACTCGGTCCCGCCTTTGGCGAGCCCCTTGATCCGGCCCTTGTGCTGCTTGCGGAACTTGGTCCGCTTCGGTTGCATCATGGCTCGTAACCCTTACGCGTTCTCGCGGCGCGGACGGCGCTCGCGGCCGGCCTGCGGGGCGCCGGTCTGGTTCTCCATCAGGCGCCGCTCGTGGGCCATCGGATCGTGCTCCAGGATCTCGCCCTTGAAGACCCAGACCTTGATGCCGATCGCGCCATAGGTCGTGCGCGCCGTTGCCGTTCCGTAGTCGATGTCGGCGCGCAGCGTGTGAAGCGGCACGCGACCCTCGCGATACCATTCCATCCGCGCGATCTCCGCACCGCCGAGGCGGCCCGAACAGTTCACCCGAATACCGAGCGCACCCATCCGCATCGCCGTCTGCATCGCCCGCTTCATCGCGCGACGGAACGATGCCCGGCGCTCGAGCTGCTGCGCGATGTTCTCGGCGACGAGCGTCGCGTCGGTCTCCGGCTTGCGGATCTCGACGATGTTCAGCACCGTCTCGGAGGACGACATCTCGGAGAGCTTCTGGCGAAGCTTCTCGATGTCGGCGCCCTTCTTGCCGATCACCACGCCGGGGCGCGCCGTATAGATCGTCACGCGGCACTTCTTGTGCGGCCGTTCAATGACGATCTTGCTGACGCCGGCGTTCTTAAGTTTCTGCAGCAGGTAGTCGCGGATCTTGAGATCCTCGTGCAGCAGGTCCCCATACGCCTTCTTGTCGGCGTACCAGCGGCTGTCCCAAGTCCGGTTGATCCCCAGACGGAGACCGATCGGGTTGACCTTCTGACCCATTATGCGGCCTCCTCTTGTTCGCGCACCACAATGGTGATCTCGGCGAACGGCTTCAGGATCTTGCCCATCCGCCCGCGCGCACGCGGCTTGTAGCGCTTCATGACCAGGTTCTTGCCGACGAAGGCCTGGTCGACGACCAGGCTGTCGATGTCGAGATCATGATTGTTCTCGGCATTGGCAATGGCGCTCTCGAGCACTTTTTTGACGTCGCGCGCGATCCGCTTGCGGCTGAACTCGAGCTCGTTGAGCGCCCGCTCGACCTGCATCCCGCGGATCGACTGCGCGACGAGGTTCAGCTTCTGCGGGCTGGTGCGCAACATGCGCGCCTTCGCCATCGCGGCATCGTCGCCGAGGCGCCGTTCATTGGCCTTCTGGCTCATTACCGCCTCCTCGCCTTCTTGTCCGCGCCATGGCCGTAATAGGTCCGCGACGGGGAGAACTCACCGAGCTTGTGACCGACCATGTCTTCGGTGACGTGGACGGGCACGAATTTCTGGCCGTTATAGACGTTGAACGTCAGGCCGATGAATTGCGGCAGGATGGTCGAGCGACGCGACCAAGTCTTGATGCCGCCTTTGTGGCCGCCGCCTTGCGCTTCTTCCGCCTTTTTCAGGAGGTAGCGATCGACGAAAGGGCCTTTCCAGACTGAACGTGGCATGTGCGTGTCTCCTACTGGCCCTTACGCTTCGCGTGGCGAGAGCGAATGATGAGGCGGTCGGTCTCCTTGTTGTTCCGGGTGCGCTTGCCTTTGGTCGGCTTGCCCCAGGGGGTGACGGGATGGCGACCGCCGGACGTGCGCCCTTCACCACCGCCATGCGGGTGGTCGATCGGGTTCATCGCCACGCCGCGGACGGCAGGACGCTTGCCCATGTGGCGCTTCCGGCCGGCTTTACCGATATTGATGTTGGCGTGATCCGGGTTCGACACCGCGCCGATCGTGGCACGGCATTCGCCGTGGACCAGGCGGACCTCGCCGGATTTCAGCCGCACCTGCGCGTAGTCGCCCTGACGGCCGACCAGCTGGACATAGGTGCCCGCAGCGCGCGCGAGCTGACCACCCTTGCCGGGCTTCATCTCCACGTTGTGGACGATAGTACCGACAGGGATATTCTTCAGCGGCATGGCGTTGCCGGGCTTCACGTCCGCACGATCCGCAGACACCACCTTGTCGCCCTCGGAAATCCGCTGCGGCGCCAGGATGTAGGACCTCTTGCCGTCGCCATAGGCGATCAGAGCGATGAAGGCCGACCGGTTCGGGTCATATTCCAGACGCTCGACCGTCGCGATCGCGTCGAAACGATCCCGCTTGAAGTCGACCACCCGGTAGAGCTTCTTCGTGCCGCCGCCGATCCGCCGGGCCGTGATCCGGCCCTTGTTGTTCCGGCCGCCGGACTTCGTCAGGCCTTCGGTCAGCTGCTTCTCGGGACGCCCCTTGTAGAGGTCCTTGCGGTCGACCGTCACCAGCTGGCGCCGGCCGGGCGATGTCGGGTTGTAGGTCTTGAGTGCCATGATCCTAGAGCCCCGTCGTCACGTCGATGGTGTGGCCGTCCTCGAGCGTGACGACCGCCTTCTTCACGTCGGACCGCTTGTAAGGACGACCGCGGAAGCGCTTGTTCTTGCCCTTGGTGACCAGCGTGTTCACGCTCCGCACCTTGACGTCGAACAGCGCCTCGACCGCTTCCTTGATCTGCGGTTTGCTCGCATCCGCGCTGACGCGGAAGACGTGCTGATTGTTCTCCGCGGCGATCGTCGATTTCTCGGTGATCACCGGCGCCACGATGGCGTCGTAATGGCGTTCCTTCGCCTCGCTCATGACAGCCTCGCTTCCAGGCCTTCGACGGCCGATTTGGTGAGGACGAGCTTCTCGCGACGCAGAATGTCGTAAACATTCGCGCCGACGACCGGCAGGACGTCCACGTCTTTGATATTGCGGGCGGCACGGGCGAACTCTTCATTCACCGACGCGTCCACGAAGAGCGCATTGCTGAGGCCCAGCTTCGCAAGCTTGGCCGCCAGCGTCTTCGTCTTGGACTCACTCATCACGGCATCGTCGATGACGATGAGCTCAGCCGCGTTCTGCTTTGCGGACAGAGCATGCCGCAGAGCCAGCGCCCTCACCTTCTTGGGAAGGCTGATCGCGTGGCTGCGGGGACGAGGCCCATGGGCAACGCCGCCGCCGACGAATTGCGGTGCCTTGCGGTTACCGTGCCGCGCACCGCCGGAGCCCTTCTGACGAACGATCTTGCGGGTCGATCCTGCGACCTCGCCGCGCTCTTTCGTCTTATGGGTCCCCTGCTGACGCTTGGCCAGCTGCCAAGTCACGCAGCGATGCAGGATGTCGCGCCGCGGATCCAGGCCGAAGACCTCATCCTTGAGCTCGACCGTGCCGGATTTTTCCGCATCGAGGGTCAATACATCAACTTGCATTATTCTTTCCCTCCGGACCCGGCATCGGCGCCGCCGCCAGAGCCGTCCTTCTCAGCGCCTTCGGCTTCGCCGGCCGCCTTCGCGTCGGGTGAATCGTCACCGGCTGCGTTCGGCTCGGGCTGCTCGACAGCGACGTTCTCATCCTTGGCATCGGCCTCGGAAGGGATCGGCGCGTCATGGGCACCCACCGGCTGCTTGTCGCCAGCTTCCGCCAGCGTGCTCTCGGTCTCTTCCGCCTCGACGTCGTCGCCACGCGCGACGAAAGCACCGGGGCGCGGCGCGTCTTCGGGCAGCGGACGCTTGATCGCGTCCTTGATCATCACCCAGCCGCCCTTGGAGCCCGGGACGGCGCCTTTGACGAGAATGAGGCCGCGCGCAACATCGGTGCGGATGACTTCGAGGTTCTGGGTGGTGACGCGGACATCACCCATGTGACCGGCCATCTTCTTGCCTTTGAAGACCTTGCCGGGGTCCTGGCACTGGCCGGTCGAGCCGTGCGAGCGGTGGCTGATCGAGACACCGTGCGAGGCCCGGAGACCGCCGAAATTGTGCCGCTTCATGCCGCCGGCGAAGCCCTTACCGATCGAGGTGCCGGTCACGTCGACCCGCTGACCCGCAACGAAATGATCCGCGGTGAGCGTCGCGCCGACCTCGATCAGCGCATCCTCGGGCACGCGGAACTCGACAAGCTTGCGCTTCGGCGCGACCTTCGCCTTGGCGAAGTGTCCGCGCATCGGCTTGGTCGTGCGGTTGGTCTTGGCAGCGCCTGCGCCGAGCTGAAGCGCGGTGTAGCCGTCGCGCTCCTGCGTACGGTGATCGACGACCTGACAGTCCTCGAGGCTGACCACCGTGCAGGGCACATGCGTGCCTTCCGCGGTGTAGAGCCGGGTCATGCCGAGCTTCTTGCCGATCACCCCGGTGCGCACCTGCGCCTGGGCGGGAAGAGGTTGGGGAGTGTGTGCCATGTGCTTACGCTCCCAGCTTGATCTCGACGTCAACGCCCGCGGAGAGATCGAGCTTCATCAGCGCGTCGATCGTCTGCGGGGTCGGCTCGACGATGTCGAGGACACGCTTGTGCGTGCGCATCTCGAACTGTTCGCGAGACTTCTTGTTGACGTGCGGGCTGCGCAGCACGGTGTAGCGGTCGATATGCGTCGGCAGCGGAATAGGTCCACGAACCTGCGCGCCAGTACGCTTCGCCGTATTCACGATCTCGACCGCGGAGCTGTCCAGCACGCGATGGTCGAACGCCTTCAGGCGGATGCGGATGTTCTGTTGCATCTCAGGGTGTCCAGTTTGGCTCGTGGGGTCGTGCCCAGAGGAGCCAGCGAAAGAAACGGGCGGGCCGCATGCACGCGGCCCGCCCGGTCGTCAAGTGGCGTGTTACTCGATGATCGAGGAGACGATGCCGGCACCCACGGTGCGGCCGCCTTCACGAATGGCGAAGCGCAGCTTCTCTTCCATCGCGATCGGGACGATCAGCTCGACATTGAGGTTCACGTTGTCGCCCGGCATGACCATCTCGGTGCCTTCGGGCAGCGTGCAGATGCCGGTCACGTCGGTCGTCCGGAAGTAGAACTGCGGACGGTAGTTGTTGAAGAACGGCGTGTGACGGCCACCCTCGTCCTTGGTCAGGATATAGGCTTCCGCAACGAACTTGGTGTGCGGCGTGACCGAACCCGGCTTGCAGAGGACCTGGCCGCGCTCGACGCCTTCCCGTTCGACACCGCGCAGGAGAACGCCGACATTGTCACCGGCTTCGCCGCGGTCGAGCAGCTTGCGGAACATCTCGACGCCCGTGCAGGTCGTCTTCTTCGTGTCGCGGATCCCGACGATCTCAATCTCGTCGCCGACATTGATGACGCCGCGCTCGACACGACCGGTCACCACGGTGCCGCGGCCGGAGATCGAGAAGACGTCTTCGATCGGCATTAGGAAGGACTGATCGACCGGACGCTCAGGCGTCGGGATGTAGCTGTCGACAGCTTCCATCAGTTCCTTGATCTTGTTCTCGCCGATTTCCGGATCACGGCCTTCGAGCGCGGCGAGAGCCGAGCCGGAGATGATCGGGATATCGTCGCCCGGGAACTCGTAGGAGGAGAGAAGTTCGCGAACTTCCATCTCGACGAGCTCGAGCAGCTCCTCGTCGTCGACCTGGTCGACCTTGTTGAGGAACACGACGATCGCGGGAACGCCGACCTGACGGGCAAGCAGGATGTGCTCGCGGGTCTGGGGCATCGGGCCGTCGGCCGCATTCACCACCAGGATCGCACCGTCCATCTGCGCGGCGCCGGTGATCATGTTCTTCACATAGTCGGCGTGCCCGGGGCAGTCGACATGCGCGTAGTGGCGATTGTCGGTCTCGTACTCGACGTGCGCGGTCGAGATCGTGATGCCGCGCTCACGCTCTTCGGGGGCGGCGTCGATCTGATCATAGGCTTTGAAGTCACCGAAATACTTGGTGATCGCCGCCGTCAGCGTCGTCTTGCCGTGGTCCACGTGGCCGACCGTGCCGATGTTGGCATGCGGCTTGTTACGTTCAAACTTTTCCTTGGCCATGTCTCGTCTCTCCGTCTTCTGACGATCGTGGTTGAACTGAAGAAGCTCGCCTTAGCCGGCCAGCTTCGCTTTGACTTCCTCGGCGACCGCGTTCGGCACCTTCTCGTAGTGATCGAACTGCATCGTGTACTGCGCCCGACCTTGGGTGGAGGAGCGCAGATTGTTGACGTAGCCGAACATGTTGGCCAGCGGCACCATAGCGTTCACCACGGTGGCGTTGCCACGGATCTCCTGCCCCTGGATCTGACCCCGGCGGGAGTTGAGATCGCCGATCACCGTGCCGGTATACTCGTCCGGCGTGACGACCTCGACCTTCATGACGGGCTCGAGCAGCGCGAGGCCGAGCTCGCTCTTGTGCTCGCGCATCGCGCCCCGAGCGGCGATCTCGAAGGCGAGAACGCTCGAGTCGACGTCGTGGAAGGCGCCGTCATAGAGGTTCACCTTGAAGTCGAGCAGCGGGAAGCCGACCAGCAAGCCGTTCTCGCGAATGGAATCGATGCCCTTCTCGACACCGGGAATGTATTCGCGGGGGATGTTGCCGCCGACGATGTTGTTCTCGAACTCGTAGCCGGCACCCGGCTCGTTCGGCTCGATGACCATCTTCACGCGGGCGAACTGACCGGTACCGCCGGTCTGCTTCTTGTGCGTGTAGTCGATATCGACCCGCTTTGTGATCGTCTCGCGATAGGCCACCTGCGGCGCGCCGACATTCGCCTCGACCTTGAACTCCCGCTTCATGCGGTCGACCAGGATGTCGAGGTGAAGCTCGCCCATGCCCTTGATGATCGTCTGCCCGGACTCTTCGTCGGACGCGACGCGGAAGGAGGGATCCTCGGCCGCGAGCTTCTGCAGCGCGACGCCCATCTTTTCCTGGTCGGCCTTCGTCTTCGGCTCGACCGCGAGCTCGATGACGGGCTCGGGGAATTCCATCCGCTCGAGGATCACCGGCTTGTTGGACGCGCAGAGCGTGTCGCCCGTGGTCGTATCCTTGAGGCCCGCGATGGCGACGATGTCGCCGGCATAGGCGTTCTTGATCTCTTCCTGGGTATTGGAATGCATGAGCAGCATCCGGCCCACACGCTCTTTCTTGCCTTTCACCGTGTTCAGGACGCTCGTGCCCTGCTCGAGGTGACCGGAGTAGATCCGGCAGAAGGTCAGCGTGCCCACGAACGGGTCGTTCATGATCTTGAAGGCGAGCGCCGAGAACGGCTCGTCGTCGTCGGCGTGACGCTTCACCTCCTCGTCGGAATCGGGAAGGACACCCTTGATCGACGGCACGTCCAGCGGGCTCGGCAGGTAGTCGACGACCGCGTCGAGGAGCGGCTGGACGCCTTTATTCTTGAAGGCCGTGCCGCACATCACCGGATGGAAGTCGACATTGATCGTCCCCTGACGGATCAGGCGGCGCATCGTGTCCTTGTCGGGCATGTCGCCTTCGAGATACGCGTTCATCGCATCGTCGTCGATCTCGACGATCGTTTCGATGAGCTTCTCGCGATACTCCTCGGCCTTGTCCTTGAGATCATCGGGGATGTCGATGACGTCGAAGGACGCGCCGAGATCCTCGCCCCGCCAGACGATGGCGTTCATCTCGATGAGATCGACAACGCCTTCGAAATCGCTCTCCATGCCGATCGGCAGCTGGAGGATGGCGGTCTTGGCAGCCAGACGATCGTGGATCGAATCGACGCTCGCGTAGAAGTCGGCGCCGATCTTATCCATCTTGTTGATGAAGAACATCCGGGGGACGTTGTACTTGTCGCCCTGGCGCCAGACCGTCTCGGTCTGCGGCTCGACGCCGGCATTGCCGTCGAGAAGCGCGACCGCGCCGTCGAGCACACGAAGGGAACGCTCCACCTCGATGGTGAAGTCCACGTGGCCGGGCGTGTCGATGATGTTCAGGCGGCGCTTCTTGCCGTCACGGCCTTCCCAGAAGGTCGTGGTCGCAGCCGAGGTGATCGTGATCCCCCGCTCCTGCTCCTGCTCCATCCAGTCCATCGTCGCGGCGCCGTCATGGACTTCGCCGATCTTGTAGGACTTGCCGGTGTAATAGAGGATCCGCTCGGTCGTGGTCGTCTTGCCCGCATCGATGTGGGCCATGATCCCGAAGTTGCGGTAGTCCTCGATCTTGTAATCGCGGGCCATCGGTGGATTCCTTCCGGCGCCTGCTCAGCGCCTAACCTGTGTGTCTCGTTACCAGCGGTAGTGCGAGAACGCGCGGTTGGCCTCGGCCATCTTGTGCGTATCTTCGCGTTTCTTGACGGCGGTGCCGCGGTTCTGCGCGGCATCCATGATCTCGCCGGAGAGGCGGTCGACCATCGTCGTTTCGTTGCGCTTGCGCGCGGCGGCGATCAGCCAGCGCATGGCGAGCGCGCTCTTGCGATCCGGACGAACCTCGACCGGCACCTGGTAGGTCGCGCCGCCGACCCGGCGGGAGCGGACCTCGACGGCCGGCGTCACGTTCTCGAGCGCTTCATGGAAGATATCCACGGGCGGACGCTTCATGCGCTCTTCCAGACGGTCCATCGCGCCATAGACGATTTTCTCGGCCGCGGACTTTTTGCCGTCCAGCATGACGTAGTTCATGAACTTCGAGACCGTCTGGTCACCGAACTTCGGATCAGGGTTGATCGGGCGTTTCTCTGCGCGCCTGCGACGTGACATCGACGCTTCTCCTTACTTGGGCCGCTTGGCGCCGTATTTCGACCGGCGCTGACGACGGTCCTTCACCCCTTGGGTGTCGAGCACGCCGCGGAGGATGTGATAGCGGACGCCCGGAAGGTCCTTCACACGGCCGCCGCGGATCAGGACCACGGAGTGCTCCTGAAGGTTGTGCCCCTCGCCGGGGATGTAGCTGATGACTTCATAGCCATTGGTCAGGCGCACCTTCGCGACCTTCCGAAGCGCCGAGTTCGGCTTCTTCGGCGTCGTCGTATAGACGCGCGTGCACACGCCACGCTTCTGCGGGTTGCCCTGCAGGTGCGGCACCTTGTTGATCTTCCGCTTCGGCTTTCGCGGCTTGCGGATTAGCTGTTGAATCGTCGGCATCCGGGTCCCGTCATCCGTTAGAACACTGTGCCGGCTGGCTGACTTCGGAGAAGGATTCGCCCAAACCACGAGGCGGCGCTCCTCCCACGTGGAAAGCGCGCCGCCGGGGCAACTCACCGATGTCGTCTTGCCCGGGGTTGTTTCTCCGGCCCGGTTCCGGAACCAATTGGCTCGAAACCCGGCTTTCGACAGCGCCCCATCCGGCGTAGCGAGGCCCATACTAGGTGCGTAACGCCCCGTCAACACCTCGGCAGTGGTTCCACCGTCCTACTTCAGGAACAGGCGATCGCGCGCCTGGATCCGCTCGCCGATGCTGCGGCGATAGGATCCGCTTCCCATCCGGTGGGCGAGAAGCTTCTCGGCGAAGAGCCGGGGTCCGTAGCGGCTCACGTCGTGACGCCAGATGCCGAACCTGTTGCCCAGGCGGAGGGCGAGCTTGCGCAGAGGGCTCGGCCTGCGCCGTTCGCTGCAATCATAGCCGGCATTCTCTGCCAGGGCGCCGAGCTTGGCGTTGATCTCCGCGGCCTCCCGCTCGGTCAGCGTCGACTGCCAGGCCTTGGCCCGCGAACCGCTCGGGGCCGAATAGGTCGATCCGGACGGCGTCAGCACAGCCTCTTCGAACGGCAGATCCAGCTCCTCCAGAACACGGCGCAGAGACACCTCGGGCGCGTTGACCAGTGATTCGAAGGACAGGTCGGTCACCTGCTCCTCCGCCAGCTTGGGGATCGCGGCCTGCCAATGCCGCTCGGAGATTCTCCAGACATCGACGCCGTGATAGGGGTTCCCGCTCCAGCCCATCTTCATCGCCGAGACGGCGACGTCGCGCGGATCGCGGCGCAGGCGGATGAAGCGGGCTTTGGGGAACAGCTCCGCGGCGAGGTCGGCGTGCCGGTGAAGGGTCAAGAGGAGCCGCCCTCCCCCCGCGGGCCGTTCCTGCTCGAGGAGGCTCTCGATCATGCCGCGCAGCGGCCCGACCGGCGGCGGAGTGACGTTCTGGTCGCGCGTGATCCGCTGGGTCGCCAGATCTTCGGCGAAGCGGTCCCGCGCGGCCGGCGAATCATCCCCTGCCCGCAAGGCCGCCGCGCTCTCGTCGAAATAGTAGTCGCTCTCGCCGCGGGTCGAGATCTGGCTGTGCTGCTGAAGAAGGAGGCGCGTCAGCGTCGTGCCGCTCCGCAACGGTCCGCATAGGAAGATGAGATCGGAATAGTCCGCCCCTTCGGACGCTCGGGAGGTGGAGCCCTGCATTGTCATCTCCTGGCGAGGCATTTCGTGACGCCGACGAACTCGGCGATGTTGAGCAGAACCATGAAGGCGCCATACCGGAACGGGCGTTCGATCCGCCCGCGATGGCGCAACCCAATCCGCAGAAGCTTGACCCCATAGAGCACGAAGATGGCGAGGGTCACGAAGGGCGCGGCGAAGAGGCCGACAAGCGCGAGGAGCGGCAGGACACCGCCCCAGATCACCGCCCGGAGGGTCTCGCGGACATTATAGCGTTCGGGCCCGCGGCCATGCATCAGCGCGCCGGTGCAATAGGCGGTTCCCGAACGGACCGCCCTTTTCCACCACTCTCCGAAGCGATGCATATCGGCGTCATGGACGGTCATCTCGTGGCCGATCCGCACGACGCGGAAGCCTTCGCGCCGGAGTCTCAGGCACAGCTCGGGCTCCTCGCCGGCCTTGACCGAGGCGTCGAACCCGCCAGCGGCCGCGAAGGGCGCTGCGCGGTACATGGCATTGCCCCCGCAGGCGGCCTGATCGCCGAGCGGGCCGTCCCATTCGATGTCGCAGAGCGCGTTGTAGACCGAAGCCTCGGGAAAGCGCTCGCGGTTGCGGCCGGTGATGACGGCCACGTCCTCATGCTCCTCGAGATGGGCGGCGCCGGCCGCCAGCCAGGCCGGGTCGAGGGTACAGTCGCCGTCGACGAACTGGACGTAGCGGACCGAGGGCCAGATCTCGGCGGCGAGCGCAAAGCCTTCGTTCCGTCCGCGAGCCGCCGAAAACGGCCTGTCGGCGCTCAGCCGGTGGACCCTGGCGCCGAGCCGCTCCGCCGCTTCGGGCGAGCCATCGGTCGATCCGGAATCGACATAGACGATGCGCTCGGACGACTGCCGAATCGACCGCAGCGATTCCTCCAGCCGCTGGCCCTCATTCCTGCCGATAACGACCACGGCAATATTGTCACTGGTCGGCATCATTCCCTCGGTCCCGCACCTGAATTGCCCCCTGCCGTGCAAGAAAAAGGCCCTGCCGGTGCGGCAGGGCCTTTCATATTCCGCATCGCAACAACAGTCGCGATACCGTTACTCGGCTGCAGCCGACCCTTCATCACCCTCGGGCAGATCGAAGACTGCGTCAGGCGCCGGAAGCGCAGTAGCCTCGCGGGCCTCACGCTCCTCGATGAGCTGCTCGTCGCGGCGGTCGGCCTCGATCTGGTGCTTGGCCATCTGACCGCCCGTGCCCGCCGGGATGAGGCGGCCAACGATGACGTTTTCCTTGAGGCCGTCCAGCGTATCGATCTTGCCGTTGACGGCCGCGTCGGTGAGGACGCGGGTCGTCTCCTGGAACGAAGCCGCCGAGATGAAGCTGCGCGTCTGCAGCGAGGCCTTGGTGATGCCCAGAAGGACCGGCTGGCCCTCCGCGAGCGTCTTGCCTTCGGCTTCGAGACGGGCATTCTCCTCGTCGAACTCGACCTTGTCGACCTGCTCGTCCTTGAGGAAGCGCGATTCGCCGGGATCGCTGACCTCGACCTTTTGCAGCATCTGCCGGACGATGACCTCGATGTGCTTGTCGTTGATGGGCACGCCCTGGAGCCGGTAGACCTCCTGGATCTCGTTGATCAGGTAGTCGGCCAGCGCCTCAATGCCCATGACGTCGAGGATGTCGTGCGGCGCGGGATTGCCGTCGAGCAGATATTCGCCCTTGGCGATGAAGTCGCCTTCCTGGACCGCGATGTGCTTGCCCTTCGGAACGAGATATTCCGCAGGCGGCTGATCCTCGTCCACCGGCACGATCGAGATGCGGCGCTTGTTCTTGTAGTCGCGCCCGAACTCCACGCGCCCGTCGATCTCGGCGATGATGGCGTGATCTTTCGGACGGCGGGCCTCGAACAGCTCCGCGACGCGGGGCAGACCGCCCGTGATGTCGCGGGTCTTGGCGCCCTCGGTCGGGATCCGCGCGAGCACGTCGCCGGGCTGCACGTCCGCACCGTCCTCGACCGACAAAATCGCCTCGACCGGCAGGAGGTAGCGAAGCTCGCCCCCCTGCTCGCCCGTGACCATCTCGCCGTCTTCGCCGCGAATGGCGAGCGCGGGCTTGAGGTCCGAACCGCGGGGGTTCGAACGCCAGTCCTGCACCACCTTGGACGACAGGCCGGTCGCCTCGTCGGCGACGTTCTGGAACGACACGCTCTCGACAAGGTCCTCATAGGACACCTTGCCGGCCGCCTCGGTGAGGATCGGCAGGGTATAGGGGTCCCAGTCGGCGAGGCGCTGGCCCCGCGCGACGTCGTCGCCTTCGTCCACCCGCAGCTTGGTGCCGTAGGTGACCTTGAAGCTGGCGAGGTCCGAGCCATCCTTGTCGACGATCTTGACCAGCGTGTTCCGGCCCATGACGACGAGATCGCCGCTCGAGTCGCGAACCACGTTGCGGTTCTCGAGCTTGATCCTGCCGGCATGCGTCGCCTCGATCAGGGAGACGTCGCCGACTTGCGCGGTGCCGCCCACGTGGAAGGTCCGCATGGTCAGCTGCGTGCCGGGCTCACCGATGGACTGCGCCGCGATGACGCCGACCGCTTCGCCGATATTCACCGGCTCGCCGCGGGCAAGGTCGCGGCCATAGCAGGTCGCGCAGACGCCGATCGGCGTCTCGCAGGTCAGCGGGCTGCGGACCTTCACCTTCTGGATGCCGGCCATCTCGATCGCCTCGGCGGTCGGCTCGTCAAGCTGGGTGCCCGCCTTGGCCATGACTTCGCCCGAGTCGGGCTCGACGATGTCTTCGAGGATCGTGCGGCCGAGAATGCGTTCCGCCAGCGGCAGGACGATCTCACCCGAATCGACGACGGCCTCGTGGGTGATGCCCTTCTCGGTGCCGCAGTCCTGCTCCTTGACGATGCAGTCCTGCGCCACGTCGACCAGGCGGCGGGTCAGATAGCCGGAGTTGGCCGTCTTGAGCGCCGTGTCGGCCAGACCCTTACGCGCGCCGTGTGTGGAGTTGAAGTACTCCAGCACGGTCAGGCCTTCCTTGAAGTTCGAGACGATGGGCGTCTCGATGATCTCGCCGGACGGCTTGGCCATCAGGCCGCGCATGGCGGCGAGCTGGCGCATCTGCGTGGGCGAACCCCGCGCGCCCGAATGGCTCATCATGTAGACCGAGTTCGGCTCCATCATGCGGCCCGTCTCGGGGTCGTATTTGGTCCGGCTGATCTCGCCCATCATCTCGTCGGCGATCCGGTCCGTACACTTGGCCCAAGCGTCGACGACCTTGTTATATTTCTCGCCGCGCGTGATCAGGCCGTCCGCGTATTGCTGTTCGTACTCGGATGCGAGGGCGCGGGTCTCCTCGACGATCCCAGCTTTAGTCTCGGGGATGACCATGTCGTCCTTGCCGAAGGAGATGCCGGCCTTGGCCGCTTCCTTGAAGCCGAGCTCCATCACCTTGTCGGCGAAGATCACGGTCTTCTTCTGCCCGGTGTGACGATAGACCGTGTCGATCAGACCCTGGATCGTCTTCTTGGTCAGAAGCTGGTTCACGGCCTGGAAGGGGACGTTGTGATCCTTGGGCAGGACGCCCGCGACCTTCATCCGGCCCGGCGTCGTCTCGACCAGCTCGCGCGTCTCGTTGCCTTCGGCATCGACCGACCGCCACAGCGCCTTGACCTTGGCGTGCAGCGTCACCGCGCCCGCTTCGAGGGCGTGGTCGATCTCGGCGAGGTCGGAGAAGACCATGCCCTCGCCCGGCTCACCCTCTTTCTCGATGGTGATGTAGTAGAGGCCGAGCACGATGTCCTGGCTGGGCACGATGATCGGCTTGCCGTTCGCCGGGCTGAGGATGTTGTTGGTCGACATCATCAGAACGCGCGCTTCGAGCTGCGCTTCGAGCGACAGCGGAACGTGCACGGCCATCTGGTCGCCGTCGAAGTCGGCGTTGAACGCCGTGCAGACGAGCGGATGCAGCTGGATCGCCTTGCCCTCGATCAGCTTGGGCTCGAAGGCCTGGATGCCGAGGCGGTGCAGCGTCGGCGCCCGGTTCAGCATGACCGGGTGTTCGCGGATCACCTCGTCCAGAATGTCCCACACCTCGGGACGCTCCTTCTCGACGAGCTTCTTGGCCTGCTTGACCGTCGCGCTGAGGCCCTTCGCGTCGAGGCGCGAATAGATGAAGGGCTTGAACAGTTCGAGCGCCATCTTCTTGGGCAGGCCGCATTCATGCAGTTTCAGCTCGGGACCGACGACGATGACCGAACGGCCCGAATAGTCGACGCGCTTGCCGAGCAGGTTCTGACGGAACCGGCCCTGTTTGCCCTTGAGCATGTCGGACAGCGATTTGAGCGGGCGCTTGTTCGTGCCCGTGATCACCCGGCCGCGGCGGCCATTGTCGAACAGCGCGTCCACCGATTCCTGCAGCATGCGCTTTTCGTTGCGCACGATGATATCGGGCGCGCGCAGCTCCATCAGGCGCTTGAGGCGGTTGTTCCGGTTGATGACCCGGCGATAGAGATCGTTGAGGTCGGAGGTCGCGAAGCGGCCGCCATCGAGCGGCACGAGCGGACGCAGTTCCGGCGGGATGACCGGAATGACCGTCATGATCATCCATTCGGGCTTGTTGCCTGAGGTCATGAAGGCTTCGATCAGCTTGAGGCGCTTGGCGAGCTTCTTGGGCTTCAGCTCGGAGGTCGACTCCGCGATCTCGACGCGCAGCTGCTCGGTAACCGCTTCGAGGTCCATGCTGCCGAGAATGTCGCGGATGGCTTCCGCGCCGATGCCGGCGGTGAAGCTGTCATCGCCGTATTGCTCCTGCGCCTCGATATACTCCTCCTCGGTCAGCAGCTGGTGCTGCTCGAGGGGCGTCAGGCCGGGCTCGATGACGATGTAGTTCTCGAAATACAAAACCCGCTCGACGTCCTTGAGCGTCATGTCGAGGAAGGTCGCGATGCGGGACGGCAGCGATTTCAGGAACCAGATATGCGCGACGGGCGAGGCCAGCTCGATATGGCCCATGCGCTCGCGGCGCACTTTGGACAGGGTCACTTCGACGCCGCATTTCTCGCAGACGACGCCCTTGTACTTCATGCGCTTGTACTTGCCGCACAGGCATTCGTAGTCCTTCACCGGACCGAAGATCCGGGCGCAGAACAAGCCGTCCCGTTCCGGCTTGAACGTGCGGTAGTTGATCGTCTCGGGCTTTTTGATCTCGCCGAACGACCAGGAGAGGATCTTCTCCGGCGAAGCGAGCGAGATGCGGATCTGGTTGAACGTCTGCGGCTGGGCCAGCGGATTGAAGACGTTCGCGAGTTCCTGAGACATGCGGTGTCCTTTCAGGCGGTGCGGGCGTGAGCACCCGCGAGTATCCGTTTGCGAAGAAGGGGCGGGGCCGTTCGCCCCGCCCTCTTCCTTATCGGTTCTGCAGCTCGACGTTCAGGCCGAGGCTGCGCATTTCCTTGACGAGAACGTTGAAGCTCTCGGGGATGCCGGCTTCGAAGCTGTCATCGCCGCGGACGATGGCCTCATAGACCTTGGTCCGGCCGGCGACGTCGTCCGACTTCACCGTCAGCATCTCCTGCAGCGTGTAGGCGGCGCCGTAGGCTTCGAGGGCCCAGACCTCCATCTCGCCGAAGCGCTGTCCGCCGAACTGGGCCTTGCCGCCCAGCGGCTGCTGGGTGACCAGGCTGTACGGCCCGATCGACCGGGCGTGGATCTTGTCGTCCACCAGGTGGTGCAGCTTGAGGAGGTATTTGTACCCCACCGTGACCGGCCGGGCGAACCTGTCGCCCGTGCGCCCGTCATGCAGCGTCACCTGGCCGGTCTCGGACAGACCCGCCTTCTTCAGCATCTCGACGATCTCGGCCTCGCGCGCGCCGTCGAAGACCGGCGTGCCGATCGGAACGCCCTTGATGAGGTTCTTGCCGAGCTCCTTGAGCTCGTACTCGTCCTCGGGCAGCTCCTGATCCTCGCCGTACACGTCCTTCAGCTTCTGGAGGTACTCCGCCTTCTTGGCGTCGTCGCGATTGTACTCCTCCAGCGCATCGCCGATCTGACGGCCGAGGCCGCGGCAGGCGAAGCCCAGATGGGTCTCCAGGATCTGACCCACATTCATGCGCGAAGGCACGCCCAACGGGTTCAGGACGATGTCGACGGGGGTGCCGTCCTCGAGGAACGGCATGTCCTCCATCGGAGCGATCTTCGAGATGACGCCCTTGTTGCCGTGACGGCCGGCCATCTTGTCGCCGGGCTGAAGCTTGCGCTTCACCGCGACGAAGACCTTGACCATCTTCATCACGCCCGGGGGCAGCTCGTCGCCGCGCTGCAGCTTGTCGACCTTGTCCTCGAAGCGCGCCTCGAGCCGCGCGCGGCTCTCGTCATACTGCTTCTTGAGGCCTTCGATCTCGCCCATCGCCGCTTCGTTGGCGAGGCCGATCTTCCACCACAGGCCCTTTTGCAGGTCGTCGAGCTGGCTGCGCTCGATCGTGCCCTTCTTGAAGCCCTTGGGACCGGACACGGCCTCGGCGCCCGCCAGCATGTCGGCGAGACGGCCATAGATGTTCCGCTCGAGGATGGCGAGTTCGGCGTCGCGGTCCTGCGCGAGGCGGTCGACCTCGTCGCGTTCGATCGCCTGGGCCCGCTCGTCCTTGTCAACGCCGTGGCGGTTGAAGACGCGCACCTCGACCACCGTGCCGGAGACGCCCGGAGGCAGCTTCAGGGAGGTGTCGCGGACATCCGCGGCCTTCTCGCCGAAGATCGCCCGCAGGAGCTTCTCCTCCGGCGTCATCGGGCTCTCGCCCTTGGGCGTGATTTTGCCGACGAGGATGTCGCCCGGATGCACTTCGGCGCCGATGGCGACGATGCCCGCCTCGTCGAGGTTCCGCAGCGCCTCTTCGGAGACGTTGGGAATATCCCGCGTGATCTCTTCGGGGCCGAGCTTGGTATCGCGGGCCGCGACCTCGAACTCCTCGAGGTGGATCGAGGTGAAGACGTCGTCGCGCACGATGCGCTCGGAGATCAGGATCGAGTCCTCGAAGTTGTAGCCGTTCCAGGGCATGAACGCGACGAGCACGTTCTTGCCGAGCGCCAGCTCGCCGAGATCCGTGGACGGACCGTCGGCGACGATGTCGCCCGCCTGCACCGTGTCGCCGATCTTCACGAGCGGACGCTGGTTGATGCAGGTGTTCTGGTTCGACCGCTGGAACTTGCGCAGGTTGTAGATGTCGACGCCCGACTTGGTCGGATCGGTCTCTTCGGTCGCGCGAATCACGATGCGCTGGGCATCGACCTGCTCGACGAAGCCCGGACGGCGCGCGGCGATGGCCGCACCCGAATCGCGGGCGACGATCGCTTCCATGCCGGTGCCGACATAAGGCGCCTCGGCCTCGATTAGCGGCACCGCCTGGCGCTGCATGTTCGATCCCATCAGCGCGCGGTTGGCGTCGTCATTCTCGAGGAAGGGAATGAGCGCCGCGGCGACCGAGACGAGCTGTTTCGGCGAGACGTCTATATAGGCCACGTCCTCGCGCGGGACGAGAGTGGCATCGCCTGCGATCCGGCAGTTGACGAACTCGTTGGCGAAGCTGCCATCCTCGGTGAGGTCGGCGTTCGCCTGCGCGATCGCGAAGCGCTGCTCTTCCATCGCCGACAGATAGACCACCTCGTCGGTGACCTTGCCGTCGGTGACGCGGCGGTACGGGCTTTCGATGAAGCCGTATTTGTTCACCTGCGCATGGGTGGCGAGCGAGTTGATCAGACCGATGTTCGGGCCTTCCGGCGTCTCGATCGGGCAGATCCGGCCATAGTGGGTCGGGTGGACGTCGCGCACCTCGAAGCCTGCACGTTCGCGCGTCAGGCCGCCCGGCCCGAGGGCGGACATGCGCCGCTTGTGCGTGATCTCGCTGAGCGGGTTCGTCTGGTCCATGAACTGCGACAGCTGCGAGGAGCCGAAGAACTCGCGCACCGCAGCCGCGGCCGGCTTCGCGTTGATCAGGTCGTTCGGCATGATATTGTCGATCTCGACGGAACTCATGCGCTCCTTGATCGCCCGCTCCATGCGCAGAAGACCGATGCGGTACTGGTTCTCCATCAGCTCGCCGACCGAGCGCACCCGGCGATTGCCGAGATTGTCGATGTCGTCGATCTCGCCCTTGCCGTCGCGCAGGCCGTTGAGGACCTTGAGGACCTCGAGAATGTCCTCCTTGCGCAGCGTGCGCTGCTCGTCCGTGACCTCGGCATTGTCGAAGCCCAGGCGCATGTTCATCTTCACGCGGCCGACCGCAGAGAGGTCGTAGCGCTCGGCATCGAAGAACAGCCCGCCGAAGAGCGACTCGGCTGTCTCGAGCGTCGGCGGCTCGCCGGGACGCATGATGCGGTAGATGTCGATCAGCGCCGTCTCGCGGTTCGTATTCTTGTCCGCCGCGAGCGTGTTGCGCATGTAGGCGCCGGTGTTGACGTGGTCGATGTCCAGCGTCTCGAAGCGCGTGATGTTCAGCTCGGCGAGTTGGTCGAGGATATCCTCGGTCACCTCGTCGCCGGCCTCGGCATAGATCTCGCCGGTTTCCGTGTTGACGATGTCGCGCGCGAAATAGCGGCCGATCATCTGCTCGCGGGTCAGGAAGAAGGCCTCGACGCCCTGCTCCTCGAGCTGCTTCACCGTGCGGGCGGTGACCTTCTTGCCGCCCTCGACGACGACCTCGCCCGACCTGGCGTCGACGAGGCCGGCTTCGGGCTTGGTGCCTTTGATCGCTTCGGCATCGAAGGGCACGGTATAGCCATTGCCCTGAGCCTCGTGCGTGACGCGCTTGTAGAAGACTTCGAGGATGTCTTCCTGGTCCATGCCGAGCGCATAGAGCAGCGTCGTCGCCGGCAGCTTGCGCCGCCGGTCGATGCGGACATTGACGATGTCCTTGGGATCGAACTCGAAATCGAGCCAGGAGCCGCGATAGGGAATGATCCGCGCGGCGAAGAGCAGCTTGCCGGAGCTGTGCGTCTTGCCCTTGTCGTGGTCGAAGAAGACGCCCGGGGACCGGTGCATCTGGCTGACGATGACGCGCTCGGTGCCGTTGATGATGAAGGTGCCGTTGTCGGTCATGAGCGGCATGTCGCCCATGTAGACTTCCTGCTCCTTGATGTCCTTGATCGACTTGGACTCCGTGTCCTCATCGACCTCGAACACGGCGAGCTGCAGCTTGACCTTCAGCGGCGCGGCATAAGTCATGTCGCGCTGCATGCATTCTTCGGTGTCGAATTTGGGCTCTTCGAATTCGTAGGAAACGTATTGGAGGTAAGCCGTCTCGGTGAAGTCGGTGATCGGGAAGACCGACTTGAATACCGCTTCGAGACCATCGCGACGACGGTCGTCGGGCTTGACGAAGCGCTGGAGGAAGGCCTCGTAGCTCTCCTTTTGAACCTGAATGAGATTCGGCATCTCGGCGGCATCGCCGATCCTGCCGAAGCCCTTGCGGATGCGTTTCTTCTCGACGAAGCTCTGAGCCATCAAAGGTCCCTTTCGCGGGGTGGGCGAGCCGGTCCGGGCGCTTTCTTCCGCAGAAAGCAGGGCCCGATCGGGCTCCCCGAAACGGCGAACGGCGCCCGTGCCGGCAAGGCAGGAGCGCGCCGTCGCATCACACCGAATTAGTTTGTCTTAACGATTTGTCGTCGCACGTGCACAGCCAGTCACCCGGGGGCCGCACCCGGGAGTGAAGCGAGCAGATAGCGTTCGCCGGAACCGAATGCAAGCGGCTTGCTACACAGTTCCGGACATGAAGAAGCCCCCGCCAATGGCGGGGGCTCCGACCTTCCGGAAGACCGCGAAGGCTTACTTGAGTTCGACGCTCGCGCCGGCCGCTTCGAGCTTTTCCTTGAGCTCGTTGGCTTCGTCCTTGGAGACCTGCTCCTTGACGGTCTTCGGCGCGCCTTCGACCATTTCCTTGGCTTCCTTGAGGCCAAGGCCGGTGATCGCGCGGACTTCCTTGATGACGTTGATCTTCTTGTCGCCGGCGGCGGTCAGAACGACGTCGAATTCAGTCTGCTCCTCGGCCGCGGCACCGGCGTCGCCGCCGCCCGGACCGGCCATCATGACGGCGCCGCCAGCGGCGGGCTCGATGCCGTACTCGTCCTTGAGGAGGTTCTTCAGCTCGTTGGCTTCGAGCAGGGTGAGGCCGACCAGCTGTTCGGCGAGGGCTTTGATATCTGCCATGGTTCTTTGTCCTTGTGCTTACGCGTCTTCGCGCTCTTCGAGCGTCTGTGCGATGGAGGCGAGGTTCGACGCCGGCGCGGTGACGGCGTTGATGAGGTTGGAGGCCGGGGCGGTGATCTGACCCACGATGGAGGCGATGATCTCCTCGCGGCTCGGCATGTCCGAAAGGGCTTTGATGCCGCCCTCGTCCATGGTCTCCTCGCCCATCCGGCCGCCCAGAATGGTCAGCTTGTCATTGTCCTTGGTGAACTTGACGATGACCTTGGGCGCGGTGACGGGGTCTTCGGAATAGGCGATGACCGTCGGGCCGGTGAACATGTCGGCGACGTCGCCGCCAGGCAGGTCCTTCAGAGCGATCCGGGCGAGGCGGTTCTTCACCACCTTCACACCGCCGCCCGCTTCGCGCATCTCGTTGCGAAGCTGCGACACCTGGGCCACCGAAAGGCCGTGATTCTGCATCACGACCAGGACCTCGTTGTCGTTCAGGACGCCCTTCATCCACTCGACCTGATCGGCCTTCTGGGCTCTCGATAGAGGCATAGGCGTTCGGTCCTTGAGGGCGGGCCGACGACCCGCCTGGGCTGCACTTGCCCGCTTGCGCGGGCGACGAACCGTTCGAGGACAGATGAGAACGAACATGCGGCGGAGCGGCACGCTCCGGACGCATTCGTGTCGCTCACCTCGTCTGCACAGGGCTTAAGGGGTGCCTGCGGTCTCGGACGGGCGCGGGATCTCTCCCGCTAGAGGCGGCGCGTGTGGCAGAAGGACGAAGGTTTGTCCAGCCCCCTCCCCGCAGCGAGACCGCCTCAGCCCTGCGGGCCGTCCGGCGACTTGAAGACCTCGCCGTCCTTCATGACGAAATCCACGTCGAGCATGGCGGAGATGTTCTCCAGCGGATCCTCGTCCACGCCGACGAGATCGGCTTTCTTGCCCGCCTCGACCGTGCCGAGCATCTCGGATTTGCCGAGATTCTCCGCGCCTTCGACCGTCGCGGTGCGCAGCGCCTCCATCGGCGTCAGGCCGGCCTCGACCAGAAGCTCGAACTCGCGGGCATTCTCGCCGTGCCGCGACACGCCCGAATCGGTGCCGAAGGCGATGGGAACGCCCGCCTCGTGTGCGCGGCGCGCCATGTCGAGCATGCGGGGGCCGACCTCGCGTGATTTGGCGCGCTGGAATTCGGTGAGGAAGGTGTCCGGATCCTCCGCCCACTCGGCGACGGTGACGCCGGCCAGGATGGTCGGCACGAGATAGGCATCCTGCCGCCGGAACTCGCGCGCCGTCTCGCGGTCGAGATAGGTGCCGTGCTCGATCGAATCGACGCCGGCGCGCAGGGCCGCCTCGATCCCGGCCTTGCCGTGCGCATGCGCCGTCACCTTGCGGCCCATGGCGTGGGCGGCATCCATGATCGCGGCCAGTTCCTCGTCGGTGAATTGCTGTTCGGTGCCGGTCGCCGTGTTGGAGAGGACGCCGCCCGTCGCCGTGAGCTTGATGTGGTCGGCCCCGCGCCGGACCTGCTCGCGAACCGCCGCGCGGCATGCATCGGGGCCGTCGCAGACGCCGGCCGAGTGCATCAGGGCGGCGATGTCGTCGCGATAGCCCTGCGTGCCGTCTCCATGGCCGCCCGTCACCGAAATGGTCGAGCCCGACGCATAGATGCGCGGACCGTCCACCCAGCCCCGCTCCACCGCATCGCGCAGCGCGAAGATCGCGTCGCCGCCGCGCGCGCCGACGTCGCGGACGGTGGTGAAGCCGGCCATCAGCGTGTCATGCGCGTGTTTCGCGCCATACATGGCCCGATCGCCCTCGGACATCTCGACGGCCTGAAGACGCTGCTGCGGATTGTTCTCGGAGGTGAGGTGCACGTGCCCGTCGATCAGCCCCGGCATCACGACCATATCCCGCAGATCGTGGACGATCACCTCGCCCTCCCCCGCCTCGACATCGCCCGCGGAAAGATAGCCTTCGGACACGCTCTCGATCAGGTCGCCCCGGATCACGACGGTGCGCTCTTCCAGCGCTGCCTCGCCCGGCACGGCCAGAAGCGTGCCGGCATGCACCAGATGCACGTCCTGCGCGGCGGCAAATGTGGGAAAGAGAAAGGCTGCGGCGGTGAGGAGGTATCGTTTCATCCCGGGATCAAAGCGCCTGCATTCCTCGCCGTCACCCCCGTTCGGCAGCGTCAGGCGCCGGGTTCGGCCGCGACGAACAGCCGGACATCGGCCCGGTCGGGCACGAAGAAATCCGCCTCGGGCGGACGGTTCGGCGCGGCCTGCGCGAAGAGCCCGGCGTTCTGCAGGACCTCGAGCAGCGCCGCGCCATGCCCGTCCACGCTCACGAAGAGGCCGTCGCGCGCATTCGGCGCGACCGTCAGAATGCCGTAGGGGCCTTCGACCGGCATGCCGCTGCGGCGCAGGGCATCGACCATCTGCGCGGCATAGAGGCGCGCCTCCTCATTGGGCGCGGAGGTGACCTCGATGCTGAAGCTTTCCTCCTGCGCCCGCAGTCCTTCGGCGATGGTGACGGCCTGATCGGCCCGCAGCGCCGGCACCGCGCGCGCCTGCTGCGCAGGCGCGGGCGCAGCCTCCTCGCTGTCCGCCGCATCCGAAGCGTCCGCGAGCGGCGCGGGGACCTCCCGGCTGCGGGCCCGCGCGATCTGACGCTCGAGAGCGGCGTTCTGCCGGCGCACGGCCTCCGCCTCCCAACGGGCATCCTCCGCTTCGCGAAGCGCCGATTCGGAGGCGGATTCGAGCCTGCTCAGCGCGAAGCGAGCATCGTCGGCAACCTCGTTCGCCTCGGCGAGCGCGATGTCCTGCCTCCGGTCGCGCTCTCCGGTCGTCGCCGTCGCGGCGAGCGCGAAAAGCGCGGCCAGCGTCACGGATACGACAAGGCCGGTCGTCGCGGCATCATGGACCGCGCTCAACATGCTGGTGGACAGTTCACTCAAGGCAGGCGGCATCCTCACACGTCCCTCCCGAACATCGGACGGACCGATCATCTTGGTTAACGCGGAATCTTGCTCGGAAGGTGGCGCCTCTTTGTCCAGACACAAGGCCATGAACCGACTGCTCTTGCCTAAGGCGCGCGGAGTGGCGACGAAGACACAGCATCATGGGAGAACCGTCTTGACCACAGCCGCTCTGATCGTCGCCGCCGGCCGGGGCGCCCGCGCAGGAGAGGGCGGCCCCAAGCAGTACCGGCTGCTGGACGGCCAGCCCGTGCTGACGCGGACTATGGGGCTCTTCGCGCGCCACGCGCGCATCGACCGGGTCCTCGCCGTCATCCATCCCGAGGACGAGGCCGCCTTCGAGAGCGCCTGTCCGGGAGCGGATTTCGTTCATGGCGGCGCGGACCGGCAGGCTTCCGTCCGCCTGGGGCTGGAAGCGCTCGCCGATCATCCGCCCGACCGCGTGCTGATCCATGACGGCGCGAGGCCCTTTGTCGGCCCGGCGGTGATCGATGCCGTGATCGACGCGCTCGACCGGCACGAAGGCGCCCTCGCCGCCCTGCCGGTCACCGACACGCTGAAGCGGGAAGACGCGAACGGCGCCGCTGCGGCCACCATGCCGCGCGACGGCCTGTGGCGGGCGCAGACCCCGCAGGGCTTTCGCTTCGCGACGATACTGGCTGCCCACCGCAGCGCGCCCTCCGGCAGCGCCACGGACGATGCGAGCCTGCTCGAAGCGGCGGGTCGGCCGGTGGCGCTGGTGCCGGACGACCCCACCAATATCAAGCTGACCTATCCGGGAGATTTCGCTCTGGCCGAACGTCTTGTGCAAAGAGAAACGCGAACGGGCTTCGGCTATGATGTCCATGCGTTCGACGAGGGGGAGGCCGTCATTCTCGGCGGGATCCGGATACCGCACACCCACAGCCTCAAAGGGCATTCGGATGCCGATGTGGCCATGCACGCCCTGACGGATGCGCTCTACGGCGCCCTGTCGGAGGGGGATATCGGCCGGCATTTCCCGCCCACCGACGAGCGATGGCGGCGCGCGCCGTCGGATGTCTTCCTGCGTCATGCGGCAGGCCTCCTCGCCGAGCGCGGCGGGCGCCTGACCAACGCGGATATCACCGTCATCTGCGAAGCGCCCAAGATCGCGCCTCATGCCGAGCCGATGCGCGAAGCCCTCGCGCAGGCGCTCGGCTGCGAGGTGGCGCGCATTTCCGTCAAGGCGACGACGAGCGAGGGCCTGGGTTTCACCGGCCGGCGCGAGGGCATCGCCGCGCAGGCCGTCTGCACGATCAGCGTTCCGGTGTCCTGATGACGAATCCTCTTGCGCAGAAGGTGGTGCGGGAAGCGCGGACGCGCCGTGCCACCGTCGCCACTGCCGAATCCTGTACCGGCGGCCTCGTCGCCGCGGCGATCACCGATGTCGCAGGCGCATCGGCCGTCCTGCGCCAGGGCGTCGTGACCTATGCCAATGAAGCGAAGACGGATCTCCTCGGGGTTCCGGACGCTCTCATCGCCCAGCATGGCGCGGTCAGCGCCGAGGTGGCGGAGGCCATGGTTGCGGGTCTTTGCGCCCGCACGCCGCCCCTGCCGCGGTCGGCGGTGACGGTAGGCGTCTCGGTCACGGGTATCGCCGGCCCCGGCGGGGGCAGTCCGGGAAAGCCGGTGGGCCTCGTCTGGTTCGGGATGTCGGGCCCGCAGGGCATCCGGCTCGAGCGGAGAGTCTTCGCAGGGGGCGACCGGCGCTTCGTGCGCCAGCGCAGCGTCGAGACCGCCCTGCGCTTCCTGCTCCAGACGATCAGGACCGTCTGACGGCAAACCGTCCTGTCAGGCGACGCTCTGCCTGGGCGCGTCGAACCCGGCATTCCGCATCACCTCGGCGAGATCGTCGCGAGTATAGGGCTTGAGCACGTGATGGGCGGCTCCCGCCGCACGGGCGAGGGAGAACTGGCGCGGATCATTCTCGCTTGCGCACAGAATGATGACGGGCCGACGCCCTTCCGCCAGAAGAGCGGCCTCCCGCAGGAAGTCGAGCGCCCCCAGCGACGGCAGGTCCCAGTCGAGAAGCACGACGTCCACGCCGTCCTTGCAGCGGGTGACGGCGGCATCGGCAGTGCGCGCCTCGGCGACCTCGTGACCGAAAGCGCGAAGGATGTCCGCGGCAATACCGCAAACAACTGCCGAATCATCGACGACGAGGCATGAAGCCATCAAGGATTCCCCTTTGTCCTACAGCGCGAAGCCTCTCCCCGACCCGCCCCTCATGGCTAGTCCCGTCCGCTGAAGAGGCCGTTAAACAGAGGCGTCAAATGCGCTGTATCCGGCCACCCGCCTCACCGCTGCGCAGTGAAGACGACCGTCTCCTCGTCGACCTGCTCGGCGGTGACGCTGCCTCCGATCGCCTCCATCAGCAGGGCGGCGAGATAGGCCGGAGACGCTTTGGCTTCGAGGTCGTCGAGACGGCGTCCGAGCGCGGCCGACAGGTCCTCGCCGAGCTTGGCGCGGCGCCCGCGGGCCGTGACCTGCACCCGGTCGGGGCCGGCTTCGGCCGTCACCTGGCTTCCCGCCCGCGGCACGCAGCGCTCGGCGATCAGGAGGAGGTTCAGCAGCACCCGCGCCATCGGCTTGTCGAGGGCGGGCTCGGAAACCTGCCAGTCCAGCCCGGCCTTCACATGGGCGTAGAAGCCTTCCGCCAGTTCGCGCGCCTCGCGCATCTCGATCTGCCCCTCCCACGAGCCGGAGGCGCCGAAGGCGCTGCGGGCGAAGGTCAGGAGCGCGACCGTCTTCTGCGTGCTCTCGCGGATGAGGCTCATCGCATGCTCGCGCATCTCCGCGTCCTGCTCGCCGTCCAGCACTTCGATGCCGGTATTGAGCGCGCCGACCGGGTTCACGAGATCGTGACAGAGGCGGGAGGCAAGAAGCGAAGCGACGAGGACGATCTCGCGGGAGTCGGTCATGAAGGGCTCCGATGGGTCGAACGGCGTCTGCTTGTGCCGCGATGGTTAACCATTCGTTGCCGCCGCGATCGTCAGGGGCTGCATCCGCAGCGCGTCGATGTCGTCCCTGCGCGCGCGGAAGGCTTCCAGCATCTCCTCGTCCAGAACCCGCCCCGTCGCCACCTCGATCGTCATCGGGTTGAGGGCCTGCTTCCCCTTGAGCACCTCGTAGTGCAGATGCGGTCCGGTGGAGCGGCCCGTGCTGCCGACATAGGCGATCACCTGCCCCTGCCGCACCGTCGTCCCCGCGCGGATGCCGGGCCCGAAGCCCTGAAGATGCGCATAGGCTGTCTCGAAGCCGCCGCGATGCCGGATGCGGACATAGTTGCCGAAGGATCCGAACCAGTCGGCCCGGACGACAACACCGTCGCCTGCCGCCATGATCGGCGTGCCCGCGCGAGCTCCGAAGTCGATGCCCTTGTGCTGTTTCGTATAGCCCGAGATCGGGTGCCGGCGGCGTCCAAATGCGGAGGTCACGCGGGCGCCCTCGATGGGCGTCTTCATCAGGAGGCGCTCGGCGCTCTCCCCGCCGGCATCGAAATAGCCCGGCTCCGCCATTCCCTCGAAGCGGTAATAGCCCTTTGTGTGGCGCTCCCCGCGCCAGGTCAGACCGGCAAAGACGATGTCTCCGGTCCCCAGCGACCGCCCAGCCTCGTCCACGAAGACCTCGTAGACCACCTCGAACCGGTCGCCGCGGCGAATGTCCCGTCCGAAATCGACATCATAAAGAAAGAGGTTCGCGAAGCGCGCGGTCACCTCTCGCGGCAGTCCCGCCCGTCGTCCGGACGCAAAGAGGCTGTCCTCGATCACGCTCGCGGCGAAAGCATAGCGCGTCCGCACCTCGACCGTTTCGGCGCGGGCCTTCCACCCCTCGCCCGTGCGCCAGGCCAGCACCCGCCGCCCGGCCTCGGGAAAGAGCCGGATGCGGGTAAGCCGCTCGGCTTCGTCACCCGCAGCGCGCTGATAGACGGTCAGAGGCACTGGGGTCGCGGCAATCTCGATGGCCGTTCCCGGCGCGACCGCGGCGGGATCAAGAACCTCCGAAAGCGCCTCGACGACCTGGGCGATCTGCCTCTCGGCAAACCCCTCCTGCGCCAGAGCGCCCGCAAGAGAGCCGCCTTTCTGGATCAGGACGGTCCGGAAGGCCGCCTCTTCCCGCGCCGCTTCGCGAAGACGCGCATAGCGGGCGAACAGCCCGGCCTCCCGCTCTGGCGGGTCTGCAAGGAGACGGCCCGCTATCCTTGCGTCCGGCACGGAGGCTGTCGGCCGAGGCGCCTCATATTCGGATGAAGCGCCGCCGGTTCCGGCACCGCAGATCAAGAGCAGCAGCGCCGCAGCCAGAATGCGTCCGATCGGCGTCGAGGTCATCAAACCCATTCCCCATCCTCCGAATGTCACGCCCCGGCAGTTGCAACCAGCGGGCCGTGCGGCGGAAGGTGGAGAAAGTGTGAATGCCGGTCAATTTTTCGCGAGGCGCCAGTCTCGGCAGCCCGCCCTCAATCCGCCGACCGCATCTCCTCGAGCACCTCGGAGACATAAGCGTCGATGTCCATATCTCCCGTATCCGTACCCTTCAGCCGTTCCCGGACGAGGTGTGGAAGCGTTTCGGGATCGGGCTCCCCCGATGCGGAGACCGTGGCTCGGATGACGTTCCGAATAGCCTCGGCGTCAGCGGACGCCTCTTTCTTCTCTTCGTCAGTTGTGATCATCAAATCCTCCGTCGAAACGCTCAGATGGCGCGTGGCGAGAAATCGCCAAGCCGCGCCGTCACCGCCGCCGACGAAATGAGGATACTGTGACCGGTTCTTGCAGAGACTCGGAACACGGTTGAACCTAAACGTGTTTTCTTTGGATGGCGCCCGA
>JACLAD010008533.1_pt1 | contig 41592 bp, 67 predicted proteins | sample 8027901 | NCBI WGS metagenome assembly JACLAD01 (sample SAMN15725071, study PRJNA655200) | protist metagenome | isolation source: fluorescence activated cell sorting (FACS) single amplified genomes of... | place: Spain: Blaines Bay Microbial Observatory, Mediterranean Sea | collected 2016-07-05 | reverse complement strand
GAGCGAGTCGGGGACGGCGCTACCGAGGCCTAGGCACAGGGGCGGAGTCGAGTGTGCGTGTAAGAGTGTGTCGCCTTCGCAGCCTGCACGAGGCGAGCGTTGGAAAGAGTGGACAGGCGAGGCGGAACCCGGCGCAGGCGAACTTGGGTCCAACTCGCCCGAGAAAATCGCAGCGCCCCAACCGCACCCACTCCAACCCGCTCACGCCCCCCACCCCACTCCGTAGCTTCCACTACACGCTCAATCGCCCCTGCAAGGCTCTACGGACCAGATCGCGGTGTCTACACCTATTTCCGAGCTCTCCGAGGCGAGAACGACGGCCCGCCTCAACTTGTGCCGGCAGTGGGGCGGTGCCGCTGCAGCGCGTCCTCCGCAATTTCGGCTTCATGTCGGCGTTGTCTCACCTTCTTTCGTTTCTTCATCTCTGTGCGTCCTGCAACGTTGGTCAGAATACATCCTTTACGCTCATCCATCATGCGGATAATGCGGCGCGGACGGTGACCAAGGGCGGCAGGCTTGCTCCGAAAAATCCGCCCCCAGCTAGTTTAGTTTCACTGGGGAGGGATCTGTGCGCTCGTCCCAACCGATCAGGTCGTAGAGTCAGGGTCTGTGCACGACCCCCGCATTGATCAGCAGAAGGCAGAAGGCAAAGCCAGCCGGTTGGGCCATGCCTGCGCGCCGCGCTGAGTCGCTCTGTCGGCGGTGGCGGAGGGAAATGAACGACCCAAGTCAGGCCATTGCCGTCCGTGCATCCGCAATCAGATTATCTGCTTGAGGCTTTAGCGATGCTGGTCCGATCCTTCGCGCTCGGGGCGGGTCGCGGTAAGGACAGTAGCTGGTACGCCGAGTCGCGGCTTGGGGAAGCCAAGTCTTCCACGGCTGAGAACAATTCCGCGGCAAGGAGCGGGACGCGGTAGCCTTGAGGCCGAGAACTCGCAGCGTGCTCTGCTTAGATCGCAGCGGACGTGCGGCTGTGACGGGGGCGGCCAGGGGAGCAGACGGGGGAGCCCTTCGAAGAAAAGCCTGCGCCCACATCAGCAACGGTAGGCCGGGAGCGAAGGACCGCACAGCTCGGCAGCAAGCGTCGCTGTCAAGTATCGGAGCGAAAGGAGCATGATCGGAACCAGGTGCAGAGCACATCGGGTGGGTCAGAGGGTCCGCAGCGAGTCGACAGCCGGAAGGGAGAGGGAGAGACCGGAGCGGAGACTGGAGCAGCTGGGCGAGTAGCAGCACCCTTAGAAAAGCATTCGCAGCAGTGCTTTGCGTGTCAGTACGTGCTGCTGGAGAGACAGCAAAGTGGGCCGCCGCCTCTGCCGCGTCGTCGAATTTCGCGCCAAGTCCGCCGGCCGCTCTCGCCCCGATAGCAGCTCCGGCCGCAGCAAGCGCGCGCCATGTCGTCGCAGAAGAGCTCCAAGACGGACCTGCTTGTGCGCGTGCGGTACCAGAACCCGCTGCCGGCGCCGCCGTTCCCGCCAAAGCTGCTCCATATCGGCACCACCCCGCAGCGCTACGCGACGTATGACTTTCTCGCACCCATACAGAGCGAGCGGGAGCTCCCTATGATCCTCGACGCCGAGCTCGGCATGCCCCTCGAGCCCGGCAAGGCCGCACCAGGCGGGGTGACCTCGACAGCCGACTACTGGCTCGGAAACCGGAGCGGTGAGTCTTCCCATGATCACCCGTCCCTGTGAGGGCGCTGACACGTTTCACGCCTCAGCTATAGCCCCGCCAGAGAGTGCAGCCCCCGCCGCCCTCCCGGACGAGGACGCCTTCCTCCTCGAGGAACCCGACCGCACGAACGCCGGTTCTTCCAACCCCGCGTCCGGACCAGGCACGCCCGGCCGCGCCAACGTCACCGACGTCAGCAAAAAGGTTGATGTCAGCTGGCTCCGCAAGACCGAATACCTCAGCAGCGAGGCCGGCAGCCGGCAGGCTCTCCAGGCCCTCAACGGGTCCGTCGCTTCCCACTTTGACTGCGAACCTCCAGCTTACGATCTTCCTCCCTGGACACGCGCTGCTGCAGAAACGTCAAGGCGCAAGCGGCGGAACTCGATCCACTCGACCGCGACGGTCGCGCCGCCGCCATCGCCGCCACGTTCGACGCGGCTCACGTCCCGCTCTCGGAGCTCCGGCATCCGACCAAGCGAGGCGTCACGGCCGTCGAGTCGTTCGACTTGCTGCCGGACGATGACCTCTGGCCGCTCGAGTACGACCTCGTCCGCTTCGGCGAGGACCCGACCAACATCGCGCCGGTGAGTCGATCCGCCCTCATCCCCCTCAGGTTCGATCTCCCTGACATGCCCCGCACTGCAGAACGAGCCGCCCCGATTGGGTCCCGATCCCCGGCTACCGCGCGCCATCTTCCGGGACCTCAGCGACGACTTCCCCGAGGGTCAGGGGCGCGTCGCGTACTACCTCCCCGTCAACGACGAGGCTGCGATGCTGTACACAGAGAAGCGCTACTCGGCAGACGAGTCGGCAGAGGGCGAGGTGCGTCTGCTCGGCACTTTGCGTTCGAACAGTGCCAGGTCGGTCGTGCTGACGTTCCGCCGGCGGCTTCGCGGAAGCAGAACTTCGAGTTCCAATGGGTGCGCGACTACGAGTTGACGGGGCTGCGACAACTCACGCAAGAGTTCGTGTTCTCGTTCGACGCCGGCGAGGACGCGACGGACGGCGAGGCGCGGGTCAAGCCGCTCTCGACTGCCTTCAGGCCCAAGGGCGTGTACTACACGCCGATCGAGACGGCGAAACAGCTGCGCAAGCGGCGACCGAACGTAAGCGCGTGATTTGCGCTGCCCTACGTTTACGCCGAAGCTGACTGCGTGTCTCTGGCTCTCGCAGCGGGGCGACCGGCGCGGGGACGTGCCCGAAGGAGTCGAACTCTGGGATCTCCTCAGGGTCTCGGTAAGCTCCTTCTGCCCGGCATAGTGCGCTCCAGGGTCTTTGCTGACAGGACCCCCCTGGCTCGACAGCTGCACGAGCCCGAAGGACTCATGGACAGGATGGCTCCGGCCGAAGGGGAGCGTTGGCGGGCGCTCAAGGCCGAGGTCAGCGGGCCCGCCGCGGCGCAGGCGGGTGCGGCTTCGATGGCGGGAGATGAGGAACGGCAAGTTGGGGATGCGAATGGGCGGGCGGGCGATTCGGCGGCGGGTGGGGAGGCCAAGGCCGAGGGGGACGGGGCACCTTCGGTGGTCGAGGCAGTCATTGGTTCGGTGGAGGAGAACGGCTCCGAGGAAAAGGTGACAGGCGCATGAGTACGACGCTGTGGAATCGAATGCATCCTCTCGTGCTCTCTGCGCGCATGCTTGGCCGGGGGCGACTCTTGACGCGAGTCTCGAGTCCCAGTGCGGTCTCAGGTGCGAGCTGTACGTGAGACGTCGCGGACTGCGCTGTATCTCAACCGGACGATAGAGGGGCAATCGGCGGCCAAAGTTCCTCGTCGCAGTCACGCAACGTCGACGATCGTGGAGGCGCCCGCCAGCCCTTTCCTCAGGTATTTGTTGCATGACCCTTTTCCATGTTTCCATAGCAGAACCACTCGGTCGCGAGCTTCCGCCCGATGTGTTCGCTGACAACGTCTTGCGAGCCCAGTCGCACTTCTCGGTTCTGGAAAGCAGGCCCCAGAACTCTGGCTCTGAAGGTCGAGCCGTTGACCGCATTCTCGTCGATAGCTACCTTTAAGGGCTGCTCGCCTGGGATCCCTTCGAGACGAGTGGCGGTCCACCTGTGCGAGACGAGTCCGAACTCCAGACGCGGTACACAAGGAACAGCTTGAAACGCGCAACGCAAGACTCTGACCGTGAGAAGAGCCTAGAACCCGGGGCCGCTTTTCTTCCATGGGTACAGACCTGGTCGAGTCTGGCAGCGTATTCAGGTTTGTTTTTTTCGATGGCAACGGTATCTCAGCGGTGGCGAGACTAGGTACCTGGAGTCTCTCGCCCCGTCCACTCCTGCCCGTCGAGCTCTGTGTCAGACGTACTCCTGTGTCTCGCTAGCTTCACGGGCTGATTCCGTTTCCCGCAAGTTACGTCTGCACCCTTTTGGGTCTGATGAGGTTTGAGCTGCGCAGGCTCTCTCGCTGTTCGATGTGGTCCGAGCATCTCGCGGCTATTAGACCCTCTCTCCGCGCATCGAAGACAACCTAGATATCCGCTGCATGTTGCGCCTCGAGGACGAAAGACCGAGTGATCTCCACCTTGCGATTCGGCCTCCTTCGCCTGGCGCCACCTCCGCTGACCCCGGCCTTTGGGCCTCGGACCAGAACTTCCGAAACGCTCAAAGTGAACGTGTATTGCTCACGACCAGGCTGTTCAGCTCCGGCTGATTCCGGTCGTGAGGGACCAGCCCGCGAACGCTCGGAGAGGCAGAGAGGACCTTCTCACGGCGAGTCTCACCGAGCAGAGCCCTTTGCGTCGCCCTGACTGTCTCGCCGACGAATCGATCTCACCCAATCGCACCAGGTGAGAGCGTGCAGAGCGGAAAGACGCTCGAAGAGCGAGTATGGTGACGCGTCTGAGGCAAAGGCGGTCGAACGCCCGAACCGGCCTGCGAGATAGTTTCAACACCGAACGCAAACACCCTTTCCCCCTCCGTGAAGGGGGTTCGAGGCGAATCGCGCTGACGATGAGGGGCATTCTGGCCCGGTTGTTGGGATTTCAGACTCGAACAACGACGGCAGCTACTACTACTCGAACTCGGACGGCTCGACCTGTACGTGACCAGCTCTTGCTTTCCCACCCCTCCGCTCCGGAATCGAATCTCCTGCCCTCCGTCCAACTCCTCTCGGAACCCCATGACGCAATTCAACGTGCTGATCCGTCGCCGCACAGACCACAACGACGGCAGCGGCGGCGAGACGTACACGTCGTCGAGCGGCTCGGGCTGGACGACCAAGTGAGGTGCGGTGTCGTCGGCGCGTCCGGCGTCTCGAGGCGGGTTCGGCCGTCCCGAAGTTCAAGGCTTTTGACTGATGCCGTAGGCAGCATCGTACGGCAGAAAGAAGTATCTCTTAGTGCGCTCAGTGCGAAGCCCGGTGCGAGAGGTGTGAAGATGAAAAGCCTGAACATTGCAAGCGAAAAGAAGAAAGCGACGGAAGGCTGCGGGGCGATCTCTCTTGGTCGGACTCTCCGTCGATAAGTCAGTACGAGCGCAGCGGCGGCATGGCGCCGCCATCCCAGATGCAGGCGCGAACAGAAAGGAAGAAAGGGGTAGGAGGGGGTTTTCGGCTCGCGGGACAAAGCCCGGGTCTCAGCCTTCAACACGCTCGCGTTGCAACAAGGACGTTTACTGCTGCGAGATGGAGAGGAGGTCCGAGTCGCCGGCGTCCTCGATCGAGAGGACACCGACGCGGAAGAGGCGACCGGCGGCGGTTCCGAGCGCGACGTTCGAGCCGGCGTAGAGGTGGACCGGGGTCTTGGAGAGCATGGCGTAGTACTCGATCTCCGAGCGGCGGAGGGGAGGGGTGTTGCCCGAGATGAGAACGAGCTTGGCTGTCGGCGCGGAAGAGAGCGGGGTGAGTCTCCCGGGTTCCGGAGGGGAAGGGCAAGGACAGAACGACGGCGGGTACACTTACACTTGCCGGAGCGCATGTTCTTCAGGGTCTCCTTGTAGCCGAGGGTGTACTTGCCCGACTTGATGACGAGGGCGAGACGGGCGTTGATGTTGTCCGCCGACTTCTTGACCTTCTTCTGGGCAGCGGGAGCCACTGCGGGGGGGCAAAGGGCGAGCGTCAGTACGGCTTGTTCTCGATCATTCTCGAGGTGGTGTGTGAGGCCTGTGCGGCGGGGCGAGTTGCGCTGATACGGAGTTCGTAGAGTAAAGTCGGAGGGTTGCGCTGAAGCGGCGAGATGAGCGAGCTCGACCGGCCGGGACGAGATGAGCCCAACCACCGCTGCCGCGCCTGGGCCGAGTAGCCAGTGTACAGAGCCTGCGAGATTGAGCTCGTGCGTGGCGTGCTGCGCTCCTGGGCGTGCACTTGCGAGGGCGCGGGAGGATCGAGCCGACGGTGTGTGCGCCGAGGTTTTCGGGGGCGGCCGGTCGGCGGGCGCCCCCAAGTCGGCGGGCGGGAGTTGGGCGAGGATGCGAGGGTGCGAAGCGAGGGCAAGGGTAGACTGACTGGCTACTGGAAGGTGATCTGAACCGGTACGCGGGGGGAGCGAGGGGCGGCGGTGAGACGGAGAACTCGAGAAGCACCGCGACCGAACCAGCCGGGGCGACCTGCTCAGAATCTCGACTTTGTATTCGGATTAGCAAATTGCCAATTTCGACTATCAATCTCCGACTTCTGGACTCGGACTGGCACGCCTCGCAGCCATAGCAACCCTTCCTCGCCCCGACCGCCCAGCGATGAATCCGAACGATCTGTTCCTCCGGCAGAACGCCGCAGCTGCAGCCAGCTCTCCCGCCGCCCCAGCCTCGCAGGCCCCGGACAGTGCCTCCGCCCCGGCTGCTGCTGCTGCTGGCCCCACTGTGACCGCCGAGCAGCTGCAGGAGCAGTTCCACCTCGAACAGCTCAGCTACAAGCGCCAGCGCGCACACCGCGAACGAGATGCCAACGACAACCAGCTCGCGCAGCTCCTCGACGCCATGGACGACTACAAACCCATCGCACGTCCTCCACTCACGTACTCCCTCAACCGCTCCTGCTGACCTCTGTACCCCCCGACAGATCCCCGACGAAGTGACAGACTACTACCTCCAGCGCTCAGGATTCGACACCAACGATGTCCGCGTGTCAGTCCCGCCCCTCTCCTTGCCACCAACTCCCCTCCTCCAGTGAGACTCATGCCCGCCTGCCTCCCACAGGAAACGCCTCCTCGGACTCGCCGCCCAGCGCTTCATCTCTTCCATCGCCGCCGATGCCTTCCAGTACTCGCGCGCGCGCACCGCAGGGGGAAGCACAGGCGGGAGCAGCGGCGCAGGCGGGAGTCGTACCTCCACAGCGGCCGGAGCGGGCGCACCTGCCGCGGGGCAGGGAGCTGCGGGTCAGCAGCAGGGCGCAACGGCGGGGTCGTCGAGTCAAGGGACAGCGGCAGGTGCGGCGGGAACCCAGACGAACGGGGGAACCTCTTCCGGGAAAGCCAAGGTGCGCATGCTCCCGAAGCCTGTCTACTCGCGCGCAAGAGGTTGATCCACCCCCCCTGGCTTCACGCCCCACAGGGTCGTCAGCGCACCGTATTGACGATGGAGGACCTCTCGGCCGCGCTGAAAGAGTACGGCGTCGACGCGAGCCGCGCGCCGTACTACCTCTGAATCCCTTTCCTCCCTTCCGGCCCGCCCGGCATCTCGCCTCCTCGTTGTGTATACGCATCTGCTCCCTTTCCCTGCCCGATCCTCTTTGTTGCCATACCTAGACCGTTTCCCTCGTCAACAGGGACCATCCGAGACCCGAGACGCAGAGCCTTCCGGCCGCTTCGGCGGAGAGAAGGAGGAGCCACGCTCTCGAGCTCCGAGACATGCTGCAGGGTAGAGGATACACACGCGCCCACCCGGCGAGGCTACTCTGCCCTCCCCATCGCCAACGCCTTCAACACCTCCATCCCGACCTCCTCCCCTCCCGCGAGCCGCCGCAACCCCTCGCGCTCCTCGCCGACTAACCCCACCGCGACCTCGTGCGCTTCGGTGATCAGCTCGGCGGTGAGGGGGATGCAGTGCCGTGCGAGGAGCGAGATCAGGAGGGCGACGCGCGTCAGGGCGCGGCGGGTCGAGGGGGAGATGTCCTAGTCGGGGGTGACGACGAACCGTCAATCAGTACGATGGAGCTCAAGAAGCAGACGTCGGAGGGAAGAGAAAGCATGTCCGGAACGCACCTCGTTCTCGCCGCTGTACACCCCCTCCCCGCTCTCCTCCCCGAACCCGACCTCCTCCCCATCGCTCCTCGTCTCGCGCTTCACCGTTTTGCTCACCCAGATGTACCCGTTCAACCCGACGATCAAGTCGACGCCGATCGAGGGGAGGGAATGGAAGTGGGATTTCGCGCGGACGACGAGCGCGGGCGGGACGGTGACGAGCAGGCCGTTCTTGAGCTGCAAAGGGGCCAAGGCGGGGGCGGGGGCGGCAGGGGGCTGTCAGTCGCGGCCAGGGGAGGCAGTCAGAGTAACAGCCCGCAAGGGAAGGACTCGCCTTGCCGTATCGCAACGAGCGGGTATGCAGACTCATGGCGCCGTCTCCGAAAAAGGCCTGCACCTCGGCGACGAGCAAGTCCCCCTCTTGGAAAAAGGTCCGCATCTGCAGCTCGTCCGATTCGAGTTTTCGTCGCTACGAGAAGGGGGGGGGGCGAGTGGCCGTGAGTCGGGCGTACTAGAAAAGGGCGCTGAAGAGTGCCCGCCTTACTTGGACGCCTCCGGGCAGGTTGATGGACGAGAGCATCAAGACGGCGTTCTGCGAGGCGTGCATTTCGACTTTCCAGCGTTTCGGTCCGACCTAGAGGGGGCAGCTCGGATGGGTCAGGTTCCGCCCGCGTGGGTATAGGAAGGGACGGTCAGACTTGCCTCGACGATGCGGCCCACGACGAGATCACCGACTTCTCCGCGGTACCTGCGGTGAAGGTCTCCGAGTCAGATGTGCTGACATGGGATGTCCCGAGCATGTTTGCATGCGCACTTTGTCCGGAGGGGTTTCACGGTGACGAGTTTGTTGACGCGTTCGAGGGTTCCTGCGACGCTGGCGTACACCTTGTCGTCCTGCACATACGTTCCGTGTCCCCTGCGTGGCTCTGATCGTCAGTCTTGGCAATGTCGCGTGCGTATAGACTCGACTGACCGCATCCAGCGCTGAGCGTCGGCGATGACCTCTCCCGGCCCCGTGACTGCCCCGGGGCTCGTTGCGTCGTCGTCGAACATGTGCATGTCCTCGTCCTCATCGTCGTTAGCACGCCGTGTCCGCTGGGAGCGTGTGTGGCCCGTTGCGGTCGAGTTGGAGGTGGAAGCGAGCGGAGCAGACGCAGCGCCGGCGGACGGCGACACGAAGCGGAACATGGGCGCAGCTTGTGGCTTGAGCGTAATCTGGCTCTGTATGACCTAGCGTTGAGCAGGAGAGCGCGTGTAAAGTGTGGGACTTATGTAGGAAATGTTCACATCGACCTCGAGCTCTCGGCAGAAGTTGACGTCGGCTCTTTCCATGCGCCACAGCCCCTGCAGCGGCTTCTAGAAGCTTACACGCAGCTCTACAGCGACAGAAACTGTCCCTGACAGGCGCAGGACCTCGCCAGCTGCCTGTAGCGCCCATACGCCCGACTTGCGTCGGCTCTCGCTCAACTCTTCCAAGTGCGCCTTAGAGCATGTCGGGGCGCGGACGCGGTCGAGGACGCCGCGTAGGCGGACAGACGCTCGCAGGCACCGTCGCCAACGACACCGCGAGCACCGCCAGCACCGCGTCGCCGTCGCCGGCGCCCGAACCCTCCTCGCGCGCATCGAGCACCGCAGCCGGAACGCCCGCACCGCCCGCAGCCACAGAAGACGCGCCCAACGATGCGGGCACAGTGGCGAATAAGGCGACGGGAAAGGCAGGCGAAGCGAAATCCCGCTCCGGAAGTGCCGCCGCCGCCGTCCGCCGCCTGCCCTCCGTCGGCGTAGGCTCGACCCGCGCTCCCAGCGTCGGCCTCTCGGCCCGCACGCCCTCCGTCGGCCCGCACGGATCCAGCTCGCTCAGGGACCGCCCCGTCGGAGGACTCCTCGGGAGCACGAGCGAGTTCAGGTCGGCAGCGGGCGCAGGTAGCTCGGCCGCCGGCGCAGCAGGCGCCAAGGCCAAGTTCAGGCCCAACATGAAGCGCCGCGACAAGGTCCTCGACCAGTCCGATGACGAGTGAGTCGCCTCGCCGCCAGACCGCCGGCTCTTCCGGAAACTGACTCTGGCTTGGTCCCACTCTCCGTGGCGACGCCACCCGCAGAGATGTCAAGATGGTGCGTTTGCAAGCCTCGACTGCTCCTCCCTTTCCAGTTCTGACCGCAAATTTCCCTGCTCTTCGCAAACGCAGGAGGACAACCCCCGAGGCAAGCGGCCGCCGCGCGCGCCGCGCCCCCGACAGGAGCTCGAGATGACGGCAAGCGGTCCCATGGCCCAGGGTCCCGGAGGTCCGCGTGCGTTCCGTCCTCACCTCCCACAGACCCGCAGCAAAGTCCCCTGCTGATACGGAACCCTCCCACGGAATCCTCCCACCGTGTGTGCAGCTCGGGCATGGGGAGCTCAGCGCATCGCCCCCGGCTCGTCCGGCGCCGCCGTCATGGCCGCCTCCCGCGCCGGAACCCTGAACCAGATGCTCGACGCCGACTCGGACGCGTCCGACCTCGAGGTCGACGACGACCCCCTCGACGAGGGGGGCGGCGCAATCCGGTTCAAGGCCGTCGATCTGAACGATATCGGGTTGGCGGACGGGGACGAGATGTCGTTGCCGCCCATGACGCTGCCGAGGGACCCAAAGGTCGTGCGGACCAAGATCCGCAGGTTGCAGGCGCGCAAGACGGAGCGGTTGCAGAAGGAAGGTGAGCCGCACTCTTTCGTTCCTTTCGGGCTCACGTCGGGCCAGCTGCGAGCATGATCACTCATCATCGGTGATTTCATCCGCAGCTCGGAGCAAAGCCAAGTCGGAGGGTGCCTCGTCCGCCTCGGTCAAGCCTGAACCGGGCGACGACTCGCTGCCCGGTTCGACGACCGCGACGCCCGCCCCGGCCGACTCGAAAGAGGGCTCGCTCGCCTTGTTCAGCGTCGATGAGGACAAGGAAGCGAAGGATTTGCAGGACCTCGAGCAGGAGGAGAAGAAGGAGATCATCCTCAGTGAAGCGTTTGACCTGGCGGTGCGTTTGAGCCTGTCCCGGGCGGAGATCCAGCTCGCTCAGGTGCTCACTCGTCCTCTCGATCCTTTGCGACAGCCCGAGGCCCGCGGCGAGCTGTACATGTTCCAGTTCCCGCGCAAGTTCCCCAACTTCGTCCCAGCAGCCTCCACCTCGAAAACCGAAGACGACCCCGCGCTCGGGGACCTCTCCCTCTCGGACGTCAAGCCCGACCCGGACGCGCAGCCGGCCCCGCGCCGCAAGGCCGCCCCGCCGCCGTGGGGCCGATTCGGCACAATGCAGGAGAAGGCGGCGCGGTGGAGTGAGCACGCGGGAAGGATCGGCGAGTTGTGCGTCCATCAGAGTGGGAAGGTTACGCTGAAACTTGCGGGGGATCTGCGGTACGAGGTACGTCTGCCGTTCCTGCGAATTGCTCACCGTGCGCCCCTTTTGCGTCTGGCAGGCCTCGAGCTGATTCCCCATGCCGTGCATGCAGGTCCTCCCCGCCGCGCAACCCTCCTTCTTGCAAGAGATTGCCGTCATCGACCACCCGTCTAAGCGCCCGTCCGCAGCGGCGAACGGCGCCGGGTCCCGGTCAAAGTCCCGTCCCGTCTCGGAGACCGAGTCGGACTCGGACGACGGCAGCACGTCCGTCTCTTCGGCCTCGAGCCTGGACGCCAAGCCGGACGGCGGCTCCGAGGACGAAGCGCACAAGGCGAAGCGGGAACGGAAACAAGCCCGGGAAGAGAAGCGGAAGCAGAAGGAGGAGAAGAAGAAGCAGAAACCGGCGCAAGAGATCCCGCCCGACTCGCTCGTCCTCCTCGGCCAGACGTCGAAAAAGTTCATCGTCGTGCCCGACATGCAGGACTTGCTCGACAAGGTCGGAAAGGAGGAACGCGCGGAGAAGGAGGCGGAGCGGAGGGCGAAGCTCGAGAAGGCGAACCGCGCGGCGGCGCTCGCGAAGAAGAGGGAGGGGACCGCGGCCCCGAAGCGGGAGGGGACGGCCGCGCCGAGGAGGTAGTCAGCCCCAGCCTGGGCATCCCTGCATCACATCTTGCATCCATCCTCCATTTCGTGTCGGTGCCACGGACCGAGCGAACCGGTAGCCTTCCCGCTTGGTCGAGAGCCTCTTGCACAGGCACCTCGCATCTTGCGGGAACGACACATCCTCTCAGACAGCAATTGGGTCAGGATCGTGACGAGCTTTGTACAGGCGGTCTGTACGACCACTGTTTCTACGCCGGGTGACCGACATCAGTCGTGAACGCCGAGCTATGCAGCTCGACGGAGAAGAGCGATAGACAGGGGGGATCTTGACGAGAGCGATCACGAACGGTGTTGTGAGGTGTATGCGAGGGGGGAAGAGCGAGAAGGTATATGCAAGGCGGGAGGAAGCGAGGGGTATCGTCATGAAAGTGTGCGGGATCGGGGAATGGCGCCGAGCCGACTGAATGAAGGGCCGAGGGATCGGCGATGAAGGTATGAACTGTCAACAGGGTAGGCAGGGGAGCAGACAAAGGAAGGCGAGGCTCGGGGTATGGTGGATGCGGCACGAAAACGACGACCGGGCGGCGATGGCGGGGTCGGAACCGAAAGCAATGAACAAAGTGATGGAGAACCGACGAAACCGAGGGGGAAAGAGAAGTGGCGTTGAACGCTGGGGCGATCAGCCGCAGTGGACGTCGGGGATGCGCCGGCTTGGCGACGAGGCAGGCGGCGAGGACGACATGGGCTGCGCGTACTGCATAGCGTACGCATGCTGCTGATGGTGGTTCATCTCCCATTTCGCCTGCTCGAGAGGCTGCCTGACGATGGGGACCGGAACGCCGCGCACGGGGAGCGGTTTGCTCTGCGGCGGGAGGTGATTCTCCTTGCCGATGTGCATCGCCTGGGCCGCCGCGACCGCCGCCGCCGCCATCGCTTCTGACGCAGTCGGGGCAGTGATGAACGGCGTCAAGGGGGTGTGAGGCGTCAACGGCTCCTCATCGTCGTCGTCTTCGTCGTCGCAGCATTCGTCGACCTCGCTCTCCTCGTCCGAGGTGAACGCCGTATCGCACGTCGCGTCGGAGCGCTGGGACGTCGGCGTCGAGCCATAGTCGGGCACCGAAGACGACGAAGTCGAAGCAGACGACGCCGAACGGGCCAGCGGACGGGACGGGGTGACCGGAACCGACGGCGACAGGAATTCGGGCAGGTGAAGGCGGCGACCGCAGAGGTACCATTCGCGCGCAAACGTCGATGCGCGAGAGTAGCAAGCCCACGAGTACTGTATGTCGGAAAGAAAATGAATGGGAGGGTAGACAAAAGGACGGTCAGTCCGATGGATCGAGCAACGCCCCCGCGGGCCGGAGAACGCGGCGAATCGCGTCTTACCTTTTTCAGCACGACCGGGGAAACTTCCTCGAGGTGCTCGCCCAGGAGCTCATCGAGCATGAGCATAACACGCAGTACAGGCTCCGACTCGTCGTGTGGCTGTTGGAAGAACGCGAAAGTTGTTAGCCGGTGGATCGCGATCGGGGTCGCGTGGGGCCGGTGATTGAAAGGGGACGAACGCGTCGAGATTTTCCGAGCATGTGTCGCGCGAGCAGCAACGCCGCCAGCGACAGGTCTGACGCGTAGAACTGGATGAACTCGCGGTGGAAGAGCGTGAGCTCCATGAGGAAGCGGGCGAGGTGCTGGGTCCGCGCGTCCTCAAGCGAGCCGGTCACGCAGGCGAGTCGAAGCCACGCCTCGGCGCTCGGGTGACCGACAGCCCACTGGATGGTCTGCAGGACGTGTCGTTCCATCTGGACGAACGCCTTCTCGTCGTACGCGTTGCAGCACATGTCGACGAGCTCCGGGAGCGTCGGCACGCGGTCCTTCGCGTCTTCGAACTTGGCGGCGATCCAAAGCGCAGCGCAGCCGACGAGCTGGTAATGCTTCTTGAAGACGATGCGCTTAGAGATGTAGCGGTCGACGATGTTCAACGCGAGGTAGAGGGTCTCGGGTCGAAGCCGGTGCTGGAGGTGGATCTCGACGAGGAAGTCGACCAGGTAAGATCGCATGTGCCAGCGCAGCTCTGGTTGCTGGTCGATGAGCTCGGCATTCGCCATCGTCTTGCTCTGCAAGAAACGCGCGTAGAAGAGTTCATCCGGGTCAGCAAAGTCGCGTCTCGCGCGTGACGGGAGGGAAATTTTCGACCCTCGCGCTCGACGCGCAAGAGGAGCTTCGCGACTCACCTGCATTTCGTACATGTAGGCGCGCACGTCTTCACGGTACTCGTGCTCGAGCAGCGGGAAGAGCTGGCGCTGCGCGTCCGACATCTGCGCGTGCCGTTGCATCTCGACCGAAGTGGGGGAAGTCCGTTTCGATCCCGGTGGTGATGCCGACGCCGAATGCGCGCTCATGTTCCCGGGCGATCTCCGTTTGGGATACGCTGATGGACGCGTCGCCGGTAATGCTGCAGACGAAGGGACCTTCATGGTGGAGAATCGAGAGGTTCGGCGACGAGGTCGAGGAATGCGGGGTAGTCGTCGCGGCGAAAGGCGTCGTCGTCGTCGGCGCGAGCTGCGCAGCTACTCGTCGTCTTGAGGAAAGACAGAGTGATGTAGTCCGAGGGTATGGTCGTCAAGGCGAGGCGAGCGACGAAGATGCAGGCGCTCGGTCGAGCTGAGGGAGGTGCGAATTCCCGGTGAAAGAGCGTCGTTAGGTGGTCGGTCGTCGAAGCGTGCCGCAGAAAGGAGAGATGCCGGCAGCGTTCGAGAGACGAAAGGCAGAACCGAAAGGAAGCACAGAAACCGGGCGGCAGCGCCGACAAGGGGACGGAGGGAGGGTGACGGGAGCCAGGGAGCCCGCGAGCATAGAGTGTGAGCGCGCGCGCGTGCGAAAATGCCACGGTGCCAACGCCGCGAGACGCACCTCGAACGCGCCTCGCGCGGTAGACCGAGTTTCGTGCGCGGGGATGTTTTTGCCTCCTCTTTTGCGCGGGGTCCCTCCCTTTTCTTCGGAGTGTTCGCGGGGTCGTACGGCGATTGTATGCCCCCTCTTGCGCGCCTTCGGTGATGAATGCGAGTTCTGTATTGAACAGTTTGCAGCTGATCACCTGTAGCTGCAGCAGCAAAGCCCGCGTCGTCGACGGCCGGACAAAAGGCGATCAGCTCTGGCTCGAAACCGAATCACACGATCGCCCTTCCTCCGACGCGTCGTACATACAACTCACCTGTACAGCGCTTCGTTCGGGAAAGATCACACTCTCGCGGTAGGGGTCGTATAGAAGGATTTCTGTAGGCGTAGTAATGAAACCTCTGTCAGAAGCGTCGCAGAAAGTAATGGACAAATAGACTGCTCACACTGCTCGTCGTCGAGGACGCGGTCGGAAAATATTGTACTCGAGGAGGGCCTTTGTTCGTACCGAGCGTACGGGCAGCTGTTTACAGCGGACAGCAGCGTGTCAGAAGCCGTTCTCAGCTGCGCGTGCTTGGATGCGATGGGTCGCAGATACATGCGCGAACCCCGGGACCAGATCGAGGAGGCCCTCGATCAAAAGCGCGCGCGCGGAGCCGCATGAATCTGCAGTCGGGAAACGTTTCGCACCTTGAACCCGGTCACACCGCTTCGTCGAGATGTTCGCAAGAGAGCTGTGTCGAGTAGAGCAGTGTGAGCTAGGTCGTCGGCGAAGAGGAGCTCTTCGACTTTTTGTCGTGACGACAAGGATCCGAAGGCGCCGAGTGTATGTGGATGTGCGCCCTTCTGCATGCATGCTCCAGCTTGCCGCCGGCGGGCGGCGGCGGCGTCGGCCGCGCTGCAAACTTCACCGGTCGGCGCGGGCAGGCGATTCGGCTTCCGATCCGGCCTGCAAGCAGCCGCTCGTTTCGCGCGCGCTCCATCCCGCCGGCCGGTCCTGCACCCGCCCTCCTCCGCCATTCTCCTTCAATCAAGCAGCTGGGGTACTCACCAAACTAGAGCTCGTAGACGATGCTCGCGATTCGCGCGCGCGTACTCGAATCGAAACCCGCGACGACTGTCTGCTGGGCTTGTTGGCGACGCGGTCGACCGGCAGGGACCTTGTATGTATGCTTCGTTCGGTTCGGGGCGATCTTCCCTTTCGCCTTCGTCGGTGCGTCGAGAGGCTGCATGCAGAAGCTCTCGAAGAATACCGTCAGCCTCCGCAACGGTTCCGAGTCCATACGCCCGAAAAGCCCCCCGCCCTCCCCGAACGCCCTCGCGGCTTCTACTGCCGGTATCTGCACGCAGCCATGCATATGCACAGTGCGGCGGAGCGGCGAAGCGGCGCGCGAGCCGACGGCGGCGGCGGCGGAAACCCTCGAGGGCGCAGGCGGGGGCAGAAACGGCGTCTCACCTTTATTCGAGTCGAGGAGCGAGTACGCAACGCAGCTCCTTCAAGGGGCAGGCGTTCGTGAGATACGAGAGAGAGCGCGTAGAGACAGCGAGTCGAGCGTTAAGCGGCGTGAGCGCGAGCGTGGCAGCGGCGGCGGGCGGAGAGCGCGCAGCGGGACCGAGCAGTCGTCGGGCGCAAAGGGGAGGCGTCGTGAGGCAGCACAAGCTATAGACAGGCTTGTCGTGAGACGTGAATAGACGCGTTATACGTGTTCGTGAGGGGACGTGAGGGAGGAAAGAGCAAAGCGAGGGAAAAAGGAGGAGAAAGGAGGTCGCCGCCGCCCTGGCTTCTCGCGGGCTCTCATACTCTTCATGGCGCGGCTGGGCACCGCACCAGGCGCTCAGGACACCGATGTCCCGAGCCGATCATCACATAGCGTGTCTACTCGCACAGACCGCTTGCCGAAAGAAGCGGTTGTCGCAGGTCGCGTTGGTGTGCCCGCAGAGCAGCACAGCACTCCACCTTCAACAGCCTCGGAGGGCTTCGGAGTGGATGCACAGATGTAGTTCGAGACTGTGAGATGTCGCCCCGAAAAAGACAGCAGCGCTCTGTAATGACGCCGCGGGTTTGAAGCTCCTCTCGAGTTTGAGAAGGCTCTGGCGGCTTTTCCGAGGACGTGAGCGTCGCCTTCACCCGCCTCTCTCTGACGCGGCGGGAACCGGAGCACACGGCTGTCGAATACGAGCGCAGCTGCCCCAAGCCGGAGCAGTCGGACGGGATATAGCCCCGCAAGCTTGGGACGGCGGCGACGATCCAGGGCGGCGCAGCGGGGGCCTGCAGCCTCCGTCGCCGACTTGACCGAGACGGTCAGTGCGCTCACGCGCGCGCCCGGCCGGTCACACGCGCATGAGAGTCCCGGAAATGAGCTCACCTCCTGCCGGGGCGCCCGATCAGAGGCCAAACAGACCGATCGGTCCGGTGGTCCGCACGCGAGCAGGCGTTCGCCTGCAAGTTCTTGTCCGGCAGCATGTAGGGTGTATGCTGTTGCTTCTATTACCGCCCGTTCGTCGTAGGATGACGTGCTTCTACTTGTGCTCCTCGAGGAGGGCGCCCGTGTCGTCGACCTCGAGCGCGAGCCAGTCGACCTCGATCCCGTCCTGCTTCCACAGCGCCTTGATCGCGTCGCCGACCGCCTCCATCTGCGGTGTCGCCTGACCCGGAGCGACCTTATCGGCACCCTCGTTCGAGACGAGGGCGAGGATGGTCGGGCCGGCGCCGGACAAGCAGATTCCGAGCAGGCCCGGGTGGGTCGCCGGGGTCATGGTGTTGAGAATCTTGCTCAGGCCGGGGATCTAGTCGACGAATGCGTAGTGTCAGGACCAGAAGAGCAAGGAAGCATATGCCGGCACAACCAGGACTCACGAGGCCTTCTCGCTGCGGCTGGTGGACCTTGTCCCGCATCGCCTCCCAGATGACGGCCGGTTCAAGCGGCGAGGCCGCCAGGGAAGCAGTCAACACGGCCAGCCGTTGCAGGTTGAAGACCTGAGGGAGCCGATGCATGGCAGGGTGAGAAGCTGCGTACACGAGAGGCGAGGTGGGAGGCACTTACGACGTCCTGTCGCGGGTAGCTGTCCGGCAGCGCGCCGCGAGCCTTGGCAGTCTCGACTTCGAACTTGGGCACCACGACGACGACTCCGATGTCTTTCGAGAACCCGTAGCGGACATGACGACCGACGTTCCGAGGCGGCTGCGGCGGCAGCTCGTCGCCGGGCTGAGGCGGGCCCGCGTTCGCCGGGTACGCCGGCAACACCTCTGCGAGCGGGATCGCGGCGGGGGAGAGCTCGGAAGGCTCGAGCATGCGGAGGAAAGAGCCGGTGAAGCCGCCGCAGAGGGCTGCGGTGATGTTGTCCGGGTGTCGCTCGACCATGAGGGCGTAGTCCTTGACGCGCTCCTGCGACAACTTCAGGTCGCCGAGCGCGTCGCCAAGAAGAACACCTGCGACGACGGCGGCTGCGGACGAGCCCATGCCGCGACCGAAGGGGACCTGGTTGTCAATCTCGACCGCGACGCGGGCGGCGGGGAAGGTCAGGCGGTGCGAGAGCAGGACGTAGAGGGCGACGCGGGTGATCAGGTTCTTGTACGGGTCGGTCGGAGCGTCGGAAGAGCCTTCGCCGGTGTAGGAGAGGACGACCTTGCTCTCCGGCTCGGGGCACGGAGACAGCGAGACGCAGAGGGTTAGGTGTCGGGAAAGCGCGAGACCGAGAACATCAAAGCCCGGACCGATGTTGGCAGACGACGCCGGGACGCGGATAGTCCACTGCGGAGCGTACAGTTACGATCAGCTCTTTGCACGCTTGGCCAAGTGACGGAGGGAGAAGGAGGCTCACGCGGCGTCCGCCAGCGGTCGGAGCAGCGTGAAACATGGTGCGAGAGGCGAGTTGGATCGCGAGTCGCGGAATCTCTGTTCGCGCGGTAGAAGACGAGCTGGTCAGCGTGGTCCAGTGCGATCGTAGACGACTAAGTCGACTTGCAATGTGAGAAAGGGGGCCGGCTGCAGGGCGATAATTCGAACCGGGCCAAATGGCGGAGATAGCGTCAGCTCTGATCGGAGGCTCGAGGGTGGGTCGCACTGCTCCGACGACGACTCTGATCGTGGAGCCTTCAGCAGCGCGTCTTCCAGCGCCTCTGCGTCCATATTCCGGCGACATCCGCTCGACCGAAAGAGTCAAGGCCTTCGAGGTTGCCCGCTCGGGGTTCCGCCGTCGGGGCGCTGTAACAGCCGAGCGACGCGCACAGTCCTGTCCACTTACGCCGTTTCTGCTGTGCGCTGGCTCTCCGGGTTGAACGGAGGAGCGGACAGGAGCTTCGGATCCGAGGAACACAAGTCGGGGCCGGCCTGCGACGACTGCTGCAGCACCGAGCAGAGGTCAGTGGACGGAGTGGACCGAGCGTGCACCTGTATTGCGCTTCAGACTTACCTGCTATCTAGCGTGCGCTGTGTGCTGGGCCGTACCGAATGCTGGCTGCGTGCTTGTTGGGCGAGGCGGTGCAGCCGAAAAAGTCACGACTCGAGGGGAGGCGCCAAAAACGGTCCACTGCAGATCCCAAATCTGATGAGAACGAGCATGACGGCATTCTTCACCAGCACTCTACAGACTCACTCCAGACACAATGGAAGCGGCAGGGCCAGTGCTATCGAAGCGGGCTGTGACCCAGATGGAGGAGACTGCCAAGTCGCCGCTCTTCTCCGCCATCTTCCGCACGTTTGGTAACCAGGTCAGCATGTCCTTCTTCTCTCCGCGATCACAGTAGCGCTGACGGCTCCCCCGAGCAGTGGAGCAAAGAGAACCCTGACGGGATCGTCAACGCCGGGCTGGCAGAGAACGTGAGCCAGTCGATCAGGCCTTTGCCCCCGCTGTGACCTCCGCAGCAACCCCTCCCAGAGAGCTGACTACCCTCTCACTTCTCCCACAGAGTCTCATGCACGACTGGCTCACGAGCTTCTGGGAACGCCAAGGTACCCTCAAGATCCAGCATACCGACTTGACCTACGGTACGAGCATCCTCGGCTCCGACCGTCTCTTCCAGGCTCTCGCCGGCTACTTCCGCACCTACTTCCAGCCGCTCGTTCCTGTTGAGCCGGGACATATCGCCACGTCTAACGGATTGAGTCCCATGATCGAGCATGTCGCCGCCGTCATCTCCGACCCGGAGGACGCCTGGCTGATCCCGGCGTACGTCTGCTTGTCACACCCGACTGCGGATCGCAAAGATTGACGAAACCTCGCTTCGTGAATCTACAGACCCTACTACAACGGCTTTGTGCCGGACCTCAACGCGACCAGCCAGGTCCGCATCGCGAGCGTCGACATCCCGATCCAGAAATACGGCACCCTCGCCGAGATCGACCTCCTCGACGCTGAGATGGAGCGTCGGAAGACAGAAGGCAACAAGCAGAGTATCACTGCGGTGCTCTTGACGAACCCGCACAACCCGCTCGGGTTCTGCTACTCTGAAGAGGTCCTCCTCGCGTACTGCCGGTTCGCGGAGCGGTGGAATCTGTTCCTCGTCTCGGATGAGGTCTACGCGAGCTCCGTCTACGACTCGCGTTAGTCAGGCTGATTCCCGTCTACCTCGGCGCCCCGGCTCACTGCCCTCCCTCCTTGCAGCCGACCTCCCGAACGCCCTGCCCTTCACGAGCATCCTCTCCCTCGACGTCAAGAAGGACGCCGACTGCGACCCCGCGCGCATCCTCGTCCTCTACGGCATGTCGAAAGACTTTGGCGCCAACGGCTTCAGAGGAGGTGCGCTCGTCTGTCAGCACAACCCGAAGTTCATGCAGGCGATCAGCTCGAACGCCATGACGATGCGCATGGGCTCTCCGACGGTGTGTTTTCGTCCCGCAGTGTCTATCAGAGCGCGCAAGGCTAAAGCGAAGGAGCATCGCCTCGGCAGGACATTCTCTGGTCTGCCTTGCTCGACTCGCCCGACCTCCCGTCGTACCTCGCCCTGAACCGCCGCGCCCTCACGCGCGCCTACACCTACCTGACCGACTGGCTCAAAGCCCACGACCTGCCCTACACACCTGCGAACGCGGGACACTACGTCCTGGTCGATTTCCGCCGGCACATCGAGAAGATCCGGCTCGAGGCTGAGCGGGGCGGGGCGAGTGCCGAAGGAGCGAGGGAGGAGGAGGGGGACAAGTCGGAGAGGAGGAAGAAGGACGAGGAAGAGAGCGGACGGTTCAAGCATGAGATCGTCCTGCTGAACCGGCTCGTCGACGAAGGGGTGTACCTCGGACCCGGTGAGTCTCGCCTACCTTTTCTCGCTCCACGCAGGAGCGGCACCTGATGCCGCGATTCGGATCCACACAGGCTTCTCCTACGTCTGCTCCGAGCCGGGCTTCTTCCGGATCACGTTTTGTATCCGCAGGAAGGAGCTCGAGGTGGCGCTCGAGCGGGTCGAGACCGTCTGCGGCTTGCCCCGGAAAGCCGTCGAGCTCAGTCGGAACTGCCCAGAGTAGATATTGCTGTATCTCAGCTACACGTGAAGGTATGCGCGGCCGTGTCGAGCTTCACCTCAGGATCAGTGGTCGACGAGCGGAGCGGTCCGAATTTCCATACGACCTAGCCTGGAGTTTCCGAGAGGGGTTTCGAGCATGCGAATCGCTCTACGCGATCGTCGCAAGACTTGTCGTTGCATAAAAGTTTCGGTTTATTCTCGAGATTGTCGATCCGTCGTTTCGGCGACATCATCGCGCCGCCCCGCCAAGTCACCTGCTTCTGGCTCTCACAGTCTTCTCGCTCCTGTACGAGAAGCATACACGACAGCCCAGTACCACACCAGCTCCTAGACCCTCAGCCTTGCGACGCTGCGTTCGCCGCCGACTCGCGAATCTCCGCCGCGTCCCCGCTCGACTCTGACTCCCCGCCATCGCAGCGTTACAAAGGGGTTCTAAGCCTACACGAACACAAGCTCAGACGCGCCTAAACACCCCTCGATACCCGATACTATGGCCGCCGTTGATCCGCGCGCGGGCTTCCCCGACTCTCCGTCGACGGCCGCCCCACCGAACCCCGTCGACCTCGCGCGCTTCGCCCAAGCGACCATTGCGCGCTCCATCTCGGACGAGCTCGACCCGTCTGACCGGTTGATTGCCATGAGCGCCGAGTCGAAGCTCATGCAGGTGCGCCGGACGCCGCGGCCTCTAGGTAGAGCCCTCGTGCTGACGTCAAACCGTCAAACCCCCCCTGACAGCACGCTCGCTACGGCTTCTGGCTCGGAACGTTCGCCGGCGGACTCTTTGCGTTCCGCAGCCGGTTCATGGCCGGTCGCGACGCCGTCCGGCAGGGTCAGCTCCCGCGGCTCTTCTTCCCTTCGTCGCAGACCGGCGCCGGCAGCTTCAAGGCCCAGCAGGAGGCGGCCAGGAAGGCGGCAGCGGAAGCGGCGGCCAAGGGAGGGGAACAGAGTTCGGAGGAAGCGGCCGCGCAGGCGATGCGGCAGGGGAGGGCTGTCTTCTTCGGAAAGGCCATCGGCTACGGCATCCTCGGCAGCGTGATCGGGTAAGACCAATGAGCCTGGTACACCAGAGTACATGTCCTGACTCCCGCCTGCCCGCACAGAACCCAAGTCGGCGTCTGGACGGGCAAGTCCGCCGCGAACGGCATCCTCGAGCAGTCGGGCCGGAAGGACGCCATCGAACGCGGCACTCAGCGCGGCATCGCCCGCGCCGCGGATGAGATCGCCAAGAAGACGGGCAAGCGGATCGACACGCAGCGAGCTGGTCGCGTCATCCCTGGGGCAGGCGACGGCAGCGAAGGCGCGTCGGCCTACGACGGCGCCGGGTTGTCGGAGGAAGGCTCCGACAACGGGATCGCGTACTCTGCCCCGGCACGGGAGCTCAACCGCGATGCACACGGAGGTGCGGTCGGCTACTCTGACCGAGGTGAGAACGCAAGACCGTCTCCGCTGCTTCCGGTCCCGTGCTGACTAATCCCTGCCCTCGCCATGAAGCTCCCCCGCAAGAAACCTTCCCTGGTTCCCTGTCTGACGCAGCGACTGCCAACGCGACATCGAGCGGCTCCTCATCCGCCTCCCGCTGGGACGAGCTGCGCAAGTCCCGCGCGGCGCCTCCGTCCAAGTGGGACACGCTCCGCGACTCGAACGCCCGCAGTCGCGTGCCTCCGCCCTCATCGGGTGCAGGCGCCTCCTCGGGCTCGTCGCCGGACGAGGGCTATGACCGCGCCGAGCGCGAACTCATGGCCGATCGGGACTCGCAGGCCGAGCGCGAGCGGAGACGGAAGGAGTTTGACTCGCTCTTTGAGCGGGAGGCGCACGGGGGCGAGGCGGCGGACGAGATCCAAGAGCGGCCATCTCGATGAAATGCGCAAAGGTATTGATGAGAACTATTAAGGCTTGCCCTCTCGTTGCTTTCGGGACATCGACAGGCAAAGCCTCAGAGCAAGGGCTCGCTCGTTCGGTGGCAGTCTAAGATGGAGATGCTATGCAGCGAGAATGGCGGTATCGGTTTACGGTGCGTTTTCCAGGCCAAGAGGAGGGAAAGGTTACATGCGATTCGATGGGTTGGGGCGTCGGGCGATAAAAGCAGGAGAGGAAATAGGTGCGATGAGGGAGAGGGAGCTGTGGAAAGAGCCACTCGTAGACAACTTCACCGCACCGTGACATCGTTCACGCTGGGGCTGCGCTGATCCTCGCGGCCGTTCGCGGCGCCGTTGCGGGGCGAGCCGGTCGCCCTCGACGTTGCGTTGGGACCCATGAGGTTCGCGTAACTCGGCGGCGCGTGCATAGGCTGCGGCATCTTCATCTCGGGCGTTCCGCTCATTCGCTGGGGAACGGCGCGAGAGGGCGGCATCGACTGCGACAGGCTGGCGCGGGGGATCGACGAGGAGGGAGGCGGCATCGAGTTGGGGTGGATGGGGTAGCCGCCGCCTGCGCCGCCGTTGGCGTGCATGCCCCCGAGCATGAACCCGGGAAGGCTGTACCGCCTCGGCTCGAATCCGAACTCGGCTCCGTTCGGAGGAGGAACTGCGCCAGAAGTCTGACTCGAAGAATCCGATCGCTGCTGCTGCTGTTGATGCTGCTGCTGCTGCTGAAGCAAATCCAAGGCATAGACGCCTCCGCCGAACGGCGGGGGCGCATGGTGATAGCTCGGAGCAGTGACAGGTCGCAGGGCGTTGTCGTCGAAAGCGTCACCCGCGCCGAAGGGCGAATTCAGAAAGACCGAAGGCGTTGGTTGCTCGATCAAGGCAGGCGGGAGACCGGACATGCTGTGCAAGACCGGTGGAGGCGGGAAGGAGACCGGCGTGAGGGTTTGTCCGGGGACGCCAAAGGTGTATTCGCCCGCAGACGTCGACGGCCGCGGCCGATCGGTCGAGTTGATCGGGTAAGGCGCGACAGGTGCCGGGAGTATCGAATGGGCGCTGGACGAAGAGGAGGCGATGGCCGGCTCCTTTGCTTTCGCCCGTGCGGCTTCGGCGGCTTCCGCCTTCTTGCGCTCGCGCCAGGCTTTCCGCATCTCCTTAAACTCTGTAAGGCGTGGCGCAAAGCGTCAGCGTCAGAAATCGGCGCCATGCTAGAGCAGCGCGAGTACTCACGCGCTGGCGTCGCCTTCGGGCCATGCTTCTGCATGGTCTTGTGCGAGTTGAGGTGATTCAAGGTCCCGTACGCCTTGGTACAGCCGGGGTAATCGCAGTTGTACATGCGCTCAATCTCGTCGTACCGTCGCCGCGGGCGCTTGCGGTGCTGCGGCGGCTGCGCGACAAAGTTGTACTTGCCGGCCGGAGCCGAGCTGCGTCGCCGCTCGTGCTGCCCGTCGAGAGAGGGTGCGAACCCTTCGGCGGGATCGGGCAAGTGCTGCGCGGGCGGGAACGCCGGCGGAGGCATTGCGCCCATCGCGAACGGTTCCATGCCGGCGGGGACGTAGCCTGGTAGGACCACGGATCTGCCTTCGGGGGGCAGGGGCGGCTGGAAGAAGAAGGGGCCTCCGGCCGACAGCGCGTCGCTTCCGTCTGCCGTCGCCGGTCGATCCCCCAGGGCCGACGTGGCTAGCGCGTCGGGTACACTGAAACCGCGAGACCGGGGCGTCGGGAGCTCGAACTGCGGCGTCGAAACTTCGGGCTGATAAGCGAAAAGCTCGTGATTGGCGGACCCTGGCGGCGCCTCGTAGTTGGAAGGAGAGATGGAACCGTTCAAGGAAGGGATGTGCTGCAGCTGCGGCGGCACGTAGAAGGCCGACGGGACGGACGAGTACTGGAGGCCCGTCAAATAGCCCGACCTGGAGGGAGCCGTCATGGGACGGGTATTCCGAGTATTGACGCTCGGGTGAACCATTTGAGGGTGGAAGAAGGCGTGGTTCGCCATGGAAAGCCCAGGGTTGGGCGGGTCGAGCGGTGGGGGGTTGAAGCCAAAGACGCTGTCGCTGGCGATCTCGTGCCCCGACTCGGAGGCGCTGTGCCCGCCCGACGAGTTCAAGTGGTCACGAGACCCGAGCATCGCCATGCTGACCGCGGCCGTCATGTCCTCGTCGCGGCGTTCGGCGGCCGATGCTGCCGGCTGAGACAGATCCTGCGGGTGACTCCGTCTCCCGGACGAAGTGCTCGCGAAAAGGTCGCCGCCGTCGCCGTCGCCCCTGGAGCCAAAATCACCTTCGAGGCGACCGTAGCTGGCAGAACCTGGTCTCGCCGCTCCGCCGTGCGTGCCGGGGACGCTCTCGTTCGAGGGCTGCTCGTGCAAGGGCGGCAGAGTCGCCGTGAAACCGCCGGCTGCCGACCCGCCTCCGCCCGCCGAACCTGATCGCGGGTACCCATCGGAGCCTGATCCCGGCCTTCCGGGGCTGTCGGTTGGCGAGAGCTGCTGGTACGTTGTGGCCGAGGAGGGGGAAAGCCCCGGGGGATGGAAGCTAAATGGGTCCATCGTCGCCGCGCGGGTTCGCGGGCGGCGTGCGTGCGCTCGGTCGAAGCTATCGGCCCAGCCGGTTATTTACGCTGCTGTCACGAGCGTGCAGATGCGCTCGCTCGCTGGGGGGAACGCAGGCAGGAGCGGCCGTCGGCGGGGGGCGGAGAGCGAGCAGCCCAGGTCGGAATTTCGGATCGACCGCCGTGGGGATGGCAGCTGCGCTGACTCGTGGACGAAGGGCTATAACCGGAAACCGCGGCAGAGCGTGCCCAATGTCGGCGATAGAGATTTGGAGTGCAGCCCGGCCGTATTCCTTGTGGCTGCGGAGCTGCTGTGGTTGCCGCGAGATGCCTCGCTCGACGTTTTGGCCCGGAGTTGCGCGCGCGCGGCGCGGAGAGCGGGCGACCGGCCGAAAGCGATTTCTCCGCGCCGCCGGACAGCTGCGGCCGCGTCCGAGACGTCTCGAGCCTAGCCGCCGCCCTAGTTCACTAGCCGTCCCCGCTCGCACGAGTGCGACCTACAGCTTATATACATATGACTGGAGCTTCCAGCTTCTCCCACCAATGATCCTCGCTCCTCGTCCCAGAGGTCTCGCTGTTGTACATCAAGCAGCAGGACGTGCATGCACGTCTAATGCACGTTCGGCTTCCCGGCAAGCCGGCGACGAGTGCGGGGTATTCATCAGCTTCATCTCTTTTACAATTTTTTTGACAGCTTCCCCGTCACTAATCGAAAGGGCCGCGGCCGTGCAGTGTCCCTGATCGATCAATTGAAGGGCAGACGGACCCTGCCGTCCCTCCCCCGAGTTTGTCCGAAGTCTTCATTCTCTATCGAACACGCGCTGGGCATGACGCCATCTTGTGAATCTGGCGGGGGACTCCGAACGTGCAGGTCTGCAGCGGTCGCGGGAAGAGGTCCCGTTCGATTGCAAAAGAGGGGGGTATAGAGTACGACGGAGCTGGCAACCCGAGGTAGTCACTGAACCCCGGGAATTGGGATCAACGGGTATATGCGAATGTTGGCGCGCGAGACGCAGGCGCGAGAGAGTGATCGTCGAGCAGGCCGACCGGAGCTGGGGAAAGAGTGCTCGCCGACGGAACGAAGCGGGAAGGAGGCGACTGTATGGAGCTCATCACATTGACGGACTCCATCAAAGCTCGACGTGCTGAATGGCCTCCCTCGTCGGGATTGTCGCCGCCGCCCTCGAGGCGGACTTTCGCGATACCTTCTCGGCGTGGACGCTCGCCTTCGAAGCGGCGCCGCTCGCAGCGGACTTGACAGCTGCCGTCTGCGAGGCTGTGCTCGCCGCGACGCGACTCTTGCTGTAGCTGGAATGCGGCTGCGCGAGTGAAGACGCGATGCTGCTCGCCGTCGAGGCGGCGGAAGAGGCAGACTTGCTCGCGCGGGACGTCACCGACGAGGTCCGACGCTGCCCGCTGACGCTAGCGAGCGAAGACGACGCTTGTTGTGCGACGCCCGCGGCGGTCTGCTTGAGCTCCTCGGCTGACGGAGCAGCTCCGACTGCGCTGCGCACCTCCTCCGTGACGTCGCCCAGGAACTCGTCGACACGCTCGGCAGCTCCGCCCAGCGTGTCGCGCACTGGAGCAGCGTTTAGCATCGTCGCGGCAGGGGCGGCCAGCGACGCCGCGACGCTCGCTGCGGACGACGCACAGGCCGAGGCCGTTTCGAGGGCATCGGCGGCGGCCTGGTCAACAGCCTGCGTGGCCGCCTCGAGCGCGGACGAGACCGAAGAGGGGTAGTCGGAGACAACGTGCGAGAAAGCCGAGGCGGCTGAGGCGGACGCGGCGTGGCGAGCAGAAATAGCCGCCTGAGCCAAATCCGTCGGAGACGGCTCGCGGCCGGCAGCCTTCAGAGCCGACTGCGAGGCTTCTCCGTAGGCGTGCGATGCAGACGAAGCTGCAATGTTTGCGAGCGACATTGCTGTCTGCCTGAGATCGGTCGGCGACGGCTCGATCCCGCCTGCCCGCAGGACCTCCTGAGAAACCTCGCCGTAAGCCGACTTGGCCGCGGCAAGGTACTCCTGGTGTGCCTCGACGGTAGGAAGGGCCTTGAGCGCCTCCTTGGCCAACGAAGAAGCCGAGACCTGCGCGACCTTGACGGCGGAAGAAACGCTCTCGGCGGCGTTCGTCGGCGCGGCCTCGTATCCAGCAGCGGAAGACGCGGACGCCTTGATGCCGCCGGCGAGACTGCCGAGCTTGTCGCTCGCCGCGTCGTACACTTTTTGTGCCTCCGGGACAACGCCGAGCCATTCGCCCTTCATTTCCTTCTGACCCTTGACCTTGATCTTCTGGAGGATCTCTTGGAAGACGCCGACGAGCTTGTCCGGCTGCTGCTCGTAGTGGTCGAGGAGCGTGTCGACCTCGAGCGCAGCGAGGCGGGCCTCCTCGATCGCGCCGCTCTGCGCGTCCACGAAGCGAGAGTGCAGGTTGTTCTCGGCCGCGCGAAGACCGTGGAAACCTGTCAAGGCCGGATTCGCGCGTCAGCCAACAGGAAAGACGGTCTGGACAGTCACATCCAGCTCACGCTGCCAGTCCTTGGCCGTGACGCCGTCGAGCCAGGTCCATCCCTGCCCGAGTTCTCGCTGCGCCTGCTCGACGAGGTCCGAAACCGCCGCCTTTGCCTTGCCGACCGCCTCGAGCTCCTTCTTGACGAGGTTCGAGCGGTACTCTGCAACCTCTGCCTTGATCGCGTCCGCGGCCTTCTGCACGCGAGCCGTCGCCTTGACCGCGAGGGCATCCGCCTCCCGCGCCTTTTGCTCGATTTCCTCCTCGCGCAAGTCGGCGCCGACGCGCGCAAAGTACTTGCCGAGGCGTCCGACCATGAGGTCGCCTTCGTCGTCGAGACCGACCAGCGCCGCCTCGAAGCGGGCCTTGACGTCCTCCTGCGCGGAGCCACGGAGCTCGGCCAAGCGGTCGACGAGGAGACCGTACTCGGACTGTCCGAGCTTGGCGATCTCGCGCTCGTACGTGGCGTGAAGGGTCTCGAGCGCGGCTCGCTTCTCGGCGCGGAGCTTGGCGGCCTCTTCAGGAGACGGGGGCGGCGGGGCGTGAGTCGCGGAGTAGGCCGGCGGGGCTTCTTCTGCTAGGCTTGCTTCCTTCTCGCCGGCAGCCTCGGCCAGCTTCTCCTCGCGCAGGTCCTTGATGAAGTCTGCGAGAGTGACTGTCTCAGCTCCTGAACAAGACCGCCCTCCAAAACCGTGGTGCATCTCACCTTCGACTTCCTCCTCCTCCTGCTTCTCAGTCAACTGGGCAGTTGCCTTCTCGACCCGCTCAGCCGCCTCCATCGACGCCTTCTGCGTCTTGTACTCAAAGATGCGCTCGCGGATCTTGTCGAGCTGAGGCGCGATGAAGCGGCTCCAGAAGCGGAGGAGCGTCGGCTGCACCCGAGTGCGGAACAGCCGGGCCATAGAGCGCGAGACCGTCACGACACGCGGACGGACTTGCAGCTTGTAGGTCTTGCGGGACCTCGCGTACGCGGTCCGGGAGAACGGAACGACGTGGCGCGACCAGTGGTGTTGCCCGCGCGCAGCTGCCTCCTGCACCAGACGAGAACCGTCCCGCAGGGCAGGCTGGACGTATTCCTTGCGGAGACGCTTCTGCAGCTCGTCCGCCTGACTAACGTACGGGGCGGCCTGGCGCCGGACTTCTTCGCCGTACCATTCGACCGAAGGCGCGAGCGTCTTTTCGTACTGCTTCGACAGCTTGGCGGTGACGGGTTGAAGCAGGACGCGGAGGCGCTGAACGAGCGCCGACGTCAAAGGCACGACGCGCTGGGCGTAGAGTCGCTGCAGGTGGACGAGGTGCGGCCTCGCGACGCGGTCCACCTGCGCGTAGGTGGACTGGGCACGCTGATAGGTCGCATCGAGCCCGCCCAGGTAAGGCTGGACGTGCTTCCGCGTCTCGATCCAGTACGGATGGAGGCGCTGCCGGGCGTGGTAGACGTACGGCCGGACGTGCGGCTCGAACTGACGGAGGCGGTCGCTGGTCCCGTTCAGGGCGCGGCAGACCGCCCGGTCGCTGTCGGGCTCGTTCGGGCAGACGAAGAAGTAGGCGATCAGGACGTAGAGAGCGGCGACGCGGAGGAAGAAGCCGGTCAGGGTGATCCTCGAGCGGTGTCGCCGAGGGCGGGCCCTCAGCTCCTGACGGGCGATTTGCCGGTCCTTGGGCGCCTGCTTGTCAACGGCCCGCTTCATGCGCTCGACCTGCGGGGGGGTTCAGAGCGTGTTCAGCTCGCTGGGCTTTCCACCTGGCTCGAGTTGCGCAGGGTATGACCCACCTCTTCATCCTGTCCTCAGCGAAAGCCGGAGAAGCGTCGAAGTCAGTGCGATGCTCGCCGGCCGGTTCAGGTCTCTCAAGGCGTAGCCATGACTCACATAGAAGCGTATGGGCGATCCAGGGTTGTACTGGCTCTGCTGCTTCGAGATCTGGCCTGCGCCGCCTGATGAGGCAGTCGAGGCGCCCTTTACGCCCCGCTTGGCCGACGTCGGCAGGTACGAGGCCTGGTCGCCCTTCTTCGGCGGCGTCGAACGCGCTGCCATCGTCTGTCGAGCGCCTGAGAGCCTGCTGGCGGCGGTGTGGGCGGGAGATCAAGGCGATCAGGTTGAGCGAGCCGAGAGGGCGATCGAGCTGTTTATCGGTCCGAATGGTCTGGCACCGGCGTCGACTGAGCAGGCGAGACGAGCAGCGCAGACAGCTGTGCGATGAACGGCACGGCAGCACAGAGAGGCACTGCACGACGCGCACGGCTCGGGCGGGTAATGACGCAGACAGAGAGCGTTGACCGGTCGCTCGCCTCTCGAGGCTTCTCTCGCCCGCAGTCACAAAATACTCCTCCAGCTACGTGAGGGAGTCGTCGGCGATATATATGACTGAACTTCCAGTGGAAAATGCTTGGGTATGACTCGAGACCTCGAGCCCTTTCTAGTCAAGGTCCCTTCCTTTTTGTCGGCCTCCATCCGCGGATCCCGGTCACCAGACACTGCGGATCTTCAGGCCTTCTTCTGCTGCGCCTCCTTCATGCGCTTGATGTGGTCGTTGACAAAGTAGCTAAGCACGAGCACCGGAGTGTCAGCGCAATGTCGACACCAGCTCGGGGCGGAGAGGGAGAGACTGACCCGTTCAGGATGGACGGCTCGATGTCCTTGGCGCCCTGGATCGTGCGGATGCACCGCTCAGTCCCGCACAGGCACGAGAACGGCTGGTCCATGTCCCACTCGGTCGAGAAGTAGGCAAACGTCAGGATCTGCGACAGGGCAGGACGGCAAAGAGTCAGCGCCGCTCGAAATCCCGTCGATTCAGTCGCCTCAGGCCACCTCCCTGAGCGGAGCGCTCTAGACTTCGAATGGGCCGCAGATTCAGGAGGGAGAACCTTACCTCGCCGGCCGCAATGTCCTTCTCGGCGCGCACCCTCCACCGCCCCTCCCACTTGCCGCTCGCGTCCTCCTCATCCGGCTGCGCCTCCTTCCCACTGACATCAAACACGACATTCGGGTCGCACGAGTGATTCACGTAGAGCAAGTCCGAGTTCAACTCGATGTGGCGCCGGTCGGCCGGGGCCGAAGTCGAGGCGGTTTCGGATACGAGGGGCGGGTCCGGCAGGACTTGGACCGAGGAGTAGGCTTTGATGCCAGGCAGGGTGTTGCGGATCGGGCACAGGATGTCGCCGCGCTTGAAGGCCTGTGGGATAATGCCGCAGCCACAGAGGGATCGACACCAATCAATAAAGTGGGGTGGGGGGACGAAAAAAGGGGCAAGTGGAGCGGGGACGGGAGCAGCTTGTCAGCGGTCGGGAACAAGATACAAGGAATCATACGCGACGCAGACGCACCTTCTGTGCGCGGAGGCAGCTCCCGAACTCTTCGCCCTCCGGACCGAATTCGATCTGGAACAGGTCCGGGTGCGTCGGCTTGTAGTCGTGACGGTTCGGGAGGTACGGCGGCTGCGGCTGCTTCTTCTTGTTGATCAGGCTCGACGAGGCGGCCAAGCCCGCGTTGGGAGGAGGCGTCGGGACGGGTGTCGGCAGGTACTGCGGCTGGACAGTCATGGTGACGGACGTGTGGCCGGGGTTGCGGGACGGCGGGGCAAGGCTCTGAGTAGCGTTGACAGAGGGAGCGACTGGGTGAGGCGAGGCCTGCTCGGTGTGGATCCTTGAGTACGAGTCTGTGTGAGGGCTGAGCGTGTGGAGACGGCACAAGGCGCAGCTGGCCGGCGGTCGGCGGTCGGGCGAATTCCATCGGGGCGGGCGGGGCGACGCGCGGGCGGCCGGGCGACGTGGGCGATCTCGGGCGCGCCTTCCGAAGTCCGACTCGGCCGACCACAGGGAAAGACTTTTCATCTCTCACTTCAGTCACGCACTGCCTATCAATCAGGACGGACTGCAACCGATTTTTGCATTCCCTATGTACACGGGTCTAATCACAACCTCTCGACCACGGCGCCCAGAGAGAACCTGTCCGTCCGAGACGCGGCTCGTCAGTTTCCTTGTCTCGCGCGGGCCGCGGGGAATATTGGGATGAGAGACAAGGGCTCACCGACTGCTCCAGAGCTCGCCTACTGGACAAACATGCCGCCGTTGATGTGGAGCGTGTTGCCCGTGACGTAGCTTGCGTCCTTCGAGGCGCTGCGGATTGAAGGGGAACGGTCAGTACGAGAGAGAAGTATCGGACGGAGCGACTCTGAGCCCTCGGAAGGCTTGCGAGAAGAGCTTGTGGACCACTTACAGGAAGATGACACCGGTGGCGACCTCGACCGGCTGGCCGGGGCGACCGAGCGGGCCGCTGTTCACACCGGCAATGTTCTGCGGCACGTCGGGGAGGGTCAGCACATGTGCGATGAGAATTGCGCGGGGACGTTATCGGAATAAAGAAAGACTTCGACTCACGTCGGCGGAGAAGGTCGAGTGCACGAGCGGGGTGACGATCGGACCCGGCGCAACGGCGTTGACGCGGATGTCCTTCGACGCGAGCTGGTTCGCGCAGCCGCGGGTGAATGAGACAATAGCGCCCTTGGTCGCTGGAGGAGGAAACGCGAACCGTCAGCTTCCGGTCCTGTATGACGGTGCCGCGTAACGTGAGGACTCACAGGTATAGTCGAGGAGATCCGGGCGGCCGACCTGTGAATTAGCACAGCGGTCAGCACTTTACACCTCAATCCGGGCGAACGAGACCAGAAGATAGACGAACGAAAGCGTTGACCTGTAAACGGGAGAGGAGGTCAGCACTTGATACAGATCAGGCTCGATCCGCAGCCAGAAAGGAGACGAACCGAGGCGTTGTTGACGATGCTACCCTTGACCTTCTCAAGGTGCGGCACGCATGCCTTGGTGAGGTAGAAGAACGAGTGCTGATGCGAGTAGAGGCGACGTCAATGTACGGGGTCTTGGGAGCGTGGAAGAAGGCCTCGATTAGAACGGACCATGTTGAGCTGGAACGTGTCCTCCCACTGCTTCGACTCGAGGGTCGTCATGTCGTGGTTCTCGAGCTGCTGCGCCGCGCTGTACCGACATTCGGGTCAATACCGTCTTCCCGGCGACGAAGGTGGCAAAAAAGCTCAAGCGGCACTCACTTGTTGAACAGGACGTCGAGACGGCCAAAGTTGGCAACGGTCTCCTGCACCGCCTTGATGCAGTTCGCCTCGCTCTTGATGTCCATCGGAAGGAGGAGAGTCTTGCGGAGGCCGTTGGTCTTTTCGTTGATGTAGTCGCGGACATTCTCGGCGTCCTTCTGCTCTTGCGGCAGGTAGACGATGGCGCTGAGCGATCACTTTCGTCAGTATGAAGGTCTTCGGAAGTCTGTTCAGGATGGAAGCCTCACCAGTTGGCGCCCTCGTAAGCAGCGAGGATGGCGGCCGAACGGCCGATACCCGAGTCGCCTCCGGTGATGAGCCAGACCTTGCCCTCGAACTTGCCGGTGCCCTTGTAAAGGCTGCCGTCCGCAAGGATGTCGTCAAGAGGCTTGTCTGTCGAGCGAAGAAGAGCGATGCCCGCCAAAGTCAGTACAGAACTCCGAGAGCTGCTGAAATTTCCGCAGCCCGCCGTCGAGGAGAAGAGAACTCACCCTTCATGACGATCTGCTTGCCAGGAGGCCTGGAGCCCTCGCCGCCCTGCAGCTCCTTCTCAGTCTTGGGCTCCGGCTTGTACCCGCGCTGGTACTCCTTGAGGCCCTCGGCAGAGGTCTTCTCGCCGGTGACGGCGCTCTTGATCGAGTCGGCAGCAGCTTGCATAGTGTCTGATTCAGGTAGAATCGGGTAGGAACGATTCAGAAGTGTGAGTAGGGAGAGGAGAAGCGTGCAGTACGTGCGTCCCAGTGCGCCCCAGTTCGCTCGCGAGCCGACCGCGGAGTTTCTCAGCGCCAAGTGCGTCACTGCCGCGGTGCCCGCTCCCCGGCGCGGACTCGTCATCGCGCATCGAGAGAGCTCGTTCCCCTGCCAGCTGCGCTGCCCTCTTACGAAGTTACCAGACTCTTCTCACAACTCTGCTGTCGCACGTTCCCTCTCTCAGTGGCAGACCTCCTCAGGCCGCCGCGAGACGTCCCGATCATGACAAGCGATGCGTTTTCACGTGACAATGCAAAAGCTGCCAAGACCGCTGCTGGTTACAGCAAACCTCGCCAGCCTTCGAGCCCGTGCGAGAGAGTCTGCAACATCTCGAGCGAGAGACGTGCGTCGTCCCGTTCTCGCGCCGCGAAAGTCTCGAGCTCGGAAAAGGTCGCCGCCGCCTGGGCGAGTGCGCCTGCGCATTCGCCACCACGCAGGGCGAGCCGCATGTCCAGCGAAGCAGCGGCGGGGTTCTCCGATGACCTGGACGCCTCGAGATCCGGTAGGATCGCAGCTTGCGGCGGGCGAGTGTCCTCGGGTCGGGGCGCAGGGACCGCGGATGCCGCAGCCGCCAGCGCCGCCATATCCTCCTCCATCGCTCTCCGTTCCGCCTCCCAATCGCTCCTCAGCTCCGCCTCGCGTCGATGCGCAGCCTCGAGTTCCTCCCGGAGCAGCGCGTCGACCCGCTCCTGCCCGTCGCGCTCCTTGCGCTCGACATTCGCAGCGACCTCGTCCCGCTCGAGGCGGAGGCGATCCAGCTCAGCGTTGAGCGCTGCGACCTGTCGTCGGAGAGCGGACGCCTCGTGGGTGCTCTGCCGCAGGAGAAGGACGTGGCCGTCCTGCCGCGGCGACGAGACCGCCCCCGGCGCTTCTTGGTCTTCTGCGAGCGGATCGAGGCCCGACATCGATGACCTGAACGAACGGCGCCGGGTCGACGCATCGAGCGAGACGACACGTCCGCGCCAGGGCGTCGTCGGGCCGGGTGATCCTCGCTCGCCAGCCATCGAGCCCTGCGCGCCGAGCGACGTCCGCAGTTCCTCGGTCATGACGCGACTGCTCCCCTCGTCAAGAAGGAGCTCAAGCTCGACGTTCGCTGCGGTGTTGCCACCCGCCAACGACTGGTTCAGCATGCCAAGGCGGAGTATCTCCTCGAGCGACGTCGATTCCCGAGGTCTGGCTCGCGGCGCCGAAACGGTTCTTGCTGCTCGCGAGACGTTGGGATCGATATCTGCCACTGAGGGCGGCATCGGCGATAGGAAAGCCGCGTGCGAGAAATGCGGGAGTGCGGTCGAGTCGGGCGGCGATTCGAATCCGAGCGCTGCTGCATGGGAGGAAGCCTCGACGGTGGGGTGCTCGGAGGTCGAGACACTCCCCAGCGCCGGTCCAGTACCGAGCGTGCGGACCGGGATTGCGAGAGGGTCGCTCGGGGCGCCCCGGCTAGACGGTCTCACAGATCCATCGAGCTCCGAAGAGCCCCCAAGTCGGAGCCCGCTTGATCTCCGTCGAGACGGAGCGAGCGAATTCCGGACCGAGCGCACCGTTTCCCAGGACGATTTTCGACTCGTCTGGGACAGCCGGAGCGAGTCGGCGGCGCTCGAAGCTCGTCTGCCGCCAGCGACTCCGAGCGCGCTGCGGTCGCCGGCGCGCGGTCCTGGCTCAGACGCCGACTGCGGTTTCGAAGCGGCCGCATTGTCGTCGAGGGAGGATGATGGGCGCTGTAAAGTCCGTTCGCCCGGTCGGTTCGTTCGAGGAACGGGGATCGCCGATTGCGTCGCGGGTTTCCTGCGGATCGCCGTTGCCGGAGCTTGGCGGTCCCGGACGACGGTCTTTGGAGAGATGCGCTGCCTTTGAGATGCTGATAGCGCCGAGGCCGGGGTCCGGGCCGCTGTTGTCGAATTCCGTAAAGGAGTCCGCGTGCTCGACGCCAAACGGCTGGTCGACCTCGCCAGGTTCGCTTGTCCAGTCGGACGCTGCGCGCTCGAGGTGCTGACGGAAAGATCTGTCGGCGCTCGGTGACCTTCTTGCGGAACTTGCAGCGGTCTTGCCCGCGGCGTCTCTTGCGGTCTCGCCCGCGGCGTCTCTAGCGAGGGACCCGCCGAGGGCGCCGGCGAGCGCATCCGTGAAGACGGAGAGTCGGCGTGACCGACATCATGCTGCAGTGCTGAAGGAAGCGGACGGCCGGCGGAGACGCGTCTCTGAAGGGCAGATTGGGCAGGCGCGGGCCGTGGTCGCGGTCGGACGGGGATCTTGAAGCTGTTGTTCTCGTCTGCCGGCTTGATCGGGTTCCGCCGGGCTCGGCTCGGGGTAGACAGTCCGAGTTCGTTCTTGTCTGAGAGATAGGTGGTCAGCGTCTTGCTGCTTCTGGATGAGAACTGGCGGGGAGAAGTCCGGAAGAAGTTTGGGGAACGGACCGTCTGTTGCTGTCCGATCTTGGCCCTGCCCAGTCTTCGGATCGCTCTTGAGGATGCGCTGCGGCCGACGCAAGGTCCGCTGACCGGCGAGCGAGCTTGACGGCGGCTGTCCGGGCTGTTGAGTATTCTTGAGGATGCGCGAGTTCGTTCCGCCGCCCGGTACGGCATCGCTGCGAGACGGTCCCGCTCTGGGCTCGGCTACCCCTTGCGCTCGTGCATCGCTCGCTGCAGAGTGGCCAGCGCTGCCGGGTGCTTGTAGCGAGCTGGACGAGGTCGTCGGCGCAGTGATTGTTGATTGAGCGAAAGTCGTCGCCGACCGTGCGAGAGGAGCGCTCGGCGGCTTGAGCTGCGACCCTGACGCCATCGGGGAATGCTTAGGTGTAGCTCTGCTCGCGTACCCGGGCGCTACAAGCGGTGTATGGTCGAGAAAGAGGGTCCGGACGCCCGCCCTGTATCGTCTGCTGCTGGTGCCCGGTGCACTTTCCTGTCCGTCGCTCTACCGCCCCGCGCAACACAGCCAAGCTGGCGTCGAGTACTCCCACGCTTCCGCTCGAGCTCCCGCCGTACGCGCCGCAGCTCGTCCCGCTCGTCGCGCCCGTCTATGCGCCGCCCGCCGGGGCCGAGGCTGCTCGCTCGCGCCCCACCTCGCCGACCAAAGACGCCCCGGCCTCGCCAGGCAGCGCCCAGGCGCCCGCTTCGAGATTCGGACAGCTGGTATCGACGGTAGCGCAGGCCGGGGCAGCCGCGGCCGCAGCCGCGACCGCAGCGGGGCCCGCCGGGACAGGATCCGCTGCGAACGACGCAAGACCGGCGACCGTGCGATGTGTCGACGTAGGCGCAGAGCGACTCTGGATCGGCGGCAGTGATGGTGCTGTCCGCGTGTACGAGACCAATGAGGCAGAGCCGGCCCCGGCTACCCCGTCGGGCGGGCCAGCGACGCCGATCCAGCGCTCCCGGTCCCCGAGAACATCGGAACCGGTGCGTACACTGGGCCGATGTGAGAACGATGGACCGATTGCTAACCAGAGTCTTACGCTCAGGCATCCGCCCTCGAGCTGGTTGACCAGCTCTTCGTCACGATGAATAGGAAAGCGGCAGATCGGGTCGCCCTACTCCCTCGCCTCAACAAGGCGGCCATCCTTTCCGGTCCGTCTCTATCTAGAAGCTCGCGAGGCCACAATGCTCACTCCACCTCGCTACGACAGAGGGTGTCTTGACGTTTCACGCGCTGCCAAACCTCACTCCGCTGGACGTCAACCGCTTCCCGGCGATCCGAGGCATCGTCACCTTTGCGGTCGACGAGGACGATCTGGCCGGAGGCGGTAATTCGAGCACGATGCACATGTGCGCGATCAAACGAAGACGGATGCACTGGATCCGGGTCACGAACGAGGGGGTCACGAGCATCAAGGTGCGTCCCTGCTTCCAGATATCCTGAAAATCAGGGATCGATGAGCTGATGGCTCGGTGCCTGCAGGACTTGCCGCTCCCGTCGGGAGCTTTGACGGCTGTGCTCCGCCGAGATCGTATCTGCCTGGCAGACGCAGAGAACTACTCGATCGTGGACCTCGATGCTGCAGAGGGTTTCGCCTTGCTCCCCATCTCGCAGGTGCGGCGGCTATCTTCACTGGGTGTTTCGAAACCAAGCTCATCGCTTTTGGATCGCAGTCGCCGCACCCCGACCCTCCGCCCGTGAGCGGGTCCTCCGCCGGCAACGGCGCGGTGACGCCGCCCGTACCCGGCAGCGTCCCCGACCCGCGGCAACGCCCTGCCATCGCTTGTGTCGCGTTCGACGAGTTCCTCATCGCGAGTCATACAGGCAGCACAACCCTGGGCGTGTTCGTCACCGAATCCGGAGACCCGTGCCGAGGAACGCTGGAGTGGGCGAGCAATTTACGGAGTCTCGGTGCGTCCTTCAGCGGTGTTCGATCCGGGTCGACGGCAGCTGACTCGCCCCTTTGTGCGCGGGCGAACAGTCGTCGACGGACAGTACACGATTGCGCTTCTGCACAACAACTCGATCGAGGTGCATTCGATCCACACGCAAGAGATCGTGCAGGTCGTCATGCTCGCTTCGCCCTCAGGACCCGACGCATCCCTCGCGGCACGGAGTCTCCACCGGTCCTTCATGGGCCTGCAGATCGGCGCTGCGACGGGTGCCCACAAGGTCGAGCTCGTGGACGTCCCACTCCTGCCGCCGAGCGCCGCCACCCTCTCCAGCGGGTCGCCGCGGACGCCGACGAAACGCCGCAGCCGAGCCTCTTTCTCGTCTTCTTCGATCCGAAGCGGCGTCTCGCGGCAGACTGAGGCCGGCTCGGAGAAACGAGCTCTGACGCGCATCCTCGTATCGGGACGTAACGGCGTCTTTGCGCTGTCGCCCATGACGCTGGTCGTCCAAGCTGACGCCCTCTTGGACAAAGGCCGCGACGCCGACGCTCGCACCCTTGCGGAGAACTTTGCCAAGTCGGCCGGTGAAGCCGATGATCCCGACGCGGCCTACGACGACGAGCTCAGCTACGTGTACATGCGGCTCGCGTTCCGTTCTCTCCCGAAGACGACGTGGCAGGACGCCTTCGAGCTGATGCGCAAGGCCAGATGCGACCCTCGATTGGTGGTGAGGATGTTTCCCGACTTGCGGCAGCCGTTCATGGCGAGCGTGGACGAGATCAGCGTGTCCCGAGGCGTGCGGGACGAGGTTCTGGCCTGCCGTACCGTGGACGACTATAGTAAGCTACGGTCGTCGTCACTGCGCGGGGTACTGATAAGCTGACGTCGGGTCGGCAGTTCTCGACAACCTGAACCACAACTATTCGCCTCATCTGAAACCGGACGTCGAGTCCGCTTCGACGACCGTGGGACTGCGCGCATCTCTGCAAGCTGCTGCGCGCGACTGTCTATTGTCGTACCTGCTCAAGTGGCGGGCGGCGCGGAGAAGTGGCGAAGGGGAGATGAGCTTGGCAGGGGACTCTCGCAAGGTCGACATCGTAAGTCCGGGAGACCTCCTCCTCTCGATCTCTACGACGGCTGAACAGCAGTCTTCAGGTGGTCGACACGTCGCTCGTCAAGCTTCTGGCCGAGTACAACCGGCCGGATGATATCCGGGTCCTCCTCGGCGGGCCGCACGATGTGGTCCTGCAGGAGGTCGAACAGGCCCTCCTCGATGCCGGCATGTACGAGCTGTTGGCTGGGATCTGGCTCGAGAAGCGGGAGGATGCCAAGGTGCTGGATCTCTGGACAAGGTGCGTTCGGGAACCTGACTCCCCCAGTGGCGAGGCTGACAAGCGACCACTTTCCTCTTCAGGATCGTCGACGGAGAATACGAGGATCCGAGCTTCCAGAACGGCGTTCGGCGCATCTTTGACCTCACGTGGAAGACAAAGAATGCGAGCGTCACGGAGAAGTTTGGCCTGTGGATGGTCAACCACGATGTGGGACTCGCTCTCAAGGTGATCATCCCCTGCGGCCGTTATCTCGAGGACTTTGGGCTCATAACTATCATCGTGCAGCTCTTCACGGATCCGAAGCAGACGCTCGTATTCGACACGCGGGACCTCTTCAACAAGCTCAGCCGCGTCAACTCGGACGCTGCGGACCGGTTCCTCGAAAGCGCAGTGATTCAGGAGCGAGATGCGGCAAGTCGGCTTCCACCTCTGTACCCTGCGACGCGCAACTGACGTTAAGGGTTCTCGGCAGGATTCGAGCCTGCATGTCGACTTGGTCAAGCGATACATCAGCCGGCTGGCAGAGCTTCTTGGGGACGCCGCGGCGCGGGCGCATCTGCGGAAACAAGGTGCGATCCGCCCCTGGATGAGATCGTGCACCAGCGCTGACTGCTTTTTCTTCGCACAGAGGACGAGTACGCCGAGCTCACCGCCTCGACGTCTGCGCCGCCGTCTCTGCTCGGGTTCCTCGTGTCTCGGTACTCGCCCGACAAGCCGCACGCCCTGCTCGATCGGGTCCGTCTCAAAGCGCTGCTGTTCCTGAGCAGCTCGGCGAAGTATGATGTCGAGCACGCCAAGACGGAGCTCGAAGCGATGGAGACGAAAGGTCTGAAGGGCCTGACCCTGATGCGGGCGGTCGTCTACGGCAAGGTGAGCGATCCTAGTCACCATCGCTTAGGCCAGGATGCTGATATCATGTATACAGCTGCACCTCGACCGACAAGCGCTCTCTCTACTGCTGCACGTGGCAGGGGACGTCTCCTCCGCCGACGCCTACTGCCTTCAGGCCGGCGACCCCCTTGGCGACAGCGACGTCCGCGCATGCACGGCGAAGCTCGGACTGCCGGGCAAGCGACGAGGTCGACGGCATGCGACAACGGCGGCAAAGCGCGAAGCGGAGGATAGGCGACGCCGAGAACTCGCGAAAATGCTCGTCGAGATGTGCGTTGCCCGCCCGCCAAGTGGCTCGGGTTCGGACCGGTCTCCCCTGCGCGACGATCAGGTGGCGAGGGTCGTCGCATCGCAAGCTGTGTATCTCGATGCCGTTGAGGTGGGTCTCTCGTCGCGCACGCGATTTGCGGACTACCCGGCTGACCTCGGAGATCCGTCGCTTCTGCAGTTACTGGGTCTCCTGCCTGCAGAGTTCTCACTGCAGCCGTTTGCGGAACCGCTCTCGCGTCTGATCCGGCGGTCCGCGCACGGTCAGCAGGAATCGCTCATCCTCAAGTCGCTCGCCGTCGGCCAGAACCTCGCCATGCAGGACCGGGCGTTCCGGGCTGCTGCATCCGTGCCGCCAACGGTCCAGCGCACTGGAGACACTCGACCGGCCGACGAGGCGAAGGAGGAGAAACCGGTTGTGATCCTCGAGAGGAAGGAGACTCGGCAGGAGGGCTCGGAGAAGGGTGCTGCCGTCACCTCGGCTACTCTTTCGCTCGAGGATGCCGTCGAGCTCGACTTGCGATAGCTTTCCTGACTCTGCAACTGCGAAGGTGATGAATCGAAATCAGATTCATTGTATGGTCGACCGGCTTAGAACAGAAGCCGGGGCCCGTTTTCCGATGCCATCTCACGCCTGACCGCTGGCACGGCGATCAGCTTGCAGGCCTTCCGATACTCGCTCTAAGCAATGTCTGCGGCTCAAGCGGGCGTGGCTGCCCGGCTCTACGCTGCGTTGCGGGCGATCCACTCCTCCCCACCACGCCGCATCGCATCGCCGCCGCCCGTCCCCGGCGCAGGGCCGCAGAAGCGCGCAAGCGTAGCAATCAGTGAGCCTACTTCTATGCTATCTGGATTGCTGCCAGACCGAATCTAGAGCCGCGTACTGGAGATCCGGTATCGTCTCCGGCTATTCCCGAGCGATTTCTACGGTTCCCTGCCCGACCGAGGCGACATCGGACTCGGCTGACTCGG
>JACLAD010002672.1_pt1 | contig 41735 bp, 35 predicted proteins | sample 8027901 | NCBI WGS metagenome assembly JACLAD01 (sample SAMN15725071, study PRJNA655200) | protist metagenome | isolation source: fluorescence activated cell sorting (FACS) single amplified genomes of... | place: Spain: Blaines Bay Microbial Observatory, Mediterranean Sea | collected 2016-07-05 | reverse complement strand
AAACGATTGGCAGAGCCGAGAGGTTTCTTTGCAGACACGTGAGACATCCTTTGAATCAGGCTTATTAAAGTGGACGAACGGGTGCGCCAGCCGCAGCCAAAGCAGCGCGCGCTTGCTGTAGCGAAACTTCGCCAAAATGGAAGATTGAAGCGGCCAAAACCGCACTTGCGCCGCCTTCAAGAACGGCTGGTGCCAAATCTTCTGCGCTGCCTGCGCCGCCAGAGGCAATGACGGGAACATTCACCGCTGAACTGATCGCCTTTAGAAGCGGCAAGTCATAGCCGGATTTTGTGCCATCCTTGTCCATACTGGTCAGTAGGATTTCACCTGCGCCTTTGCTTTCGGCGAGCTCGGCAAATTCAACAGCGTCAATGCCTGTGCCGTTGCGCCCGCCATGGGTAAAAATTTCCCAGCTGTCGCCAGACTTACGCGCATCAATCGCGACGACAACGCATTGCCGTCCAGCTTTAGCGGCGCAGCGTGCGATGACATCCGGGTCAGATACAGCGGCTGAGTTAATCGCAACTTTGTCTGCGCCCGCGCGGAGTAGAGCGACCATGTTCTCAGCGCTGCGCACGCCGCCGCCCACGGTGAGCGGCATAAAACATTGCTCAGCTGTTGCGCTAACAATATTAAGCAGGGTTCCGCGCCCCTCATGGCTCGCGGTGATATCGAGAAAGCAAAGCTCATCAGCGCCTTGCTCATCATAAGCTTTGGCAAGCGCCACAGGGTCGCCCGCATCACGCAAATCGACAAAGTTCACGCCCTTAACGGTGCGCCCATCTTTAACATCGAGGCAGGGAATAATCCGGGTCTTTAGCATGGCTGCGCTTTAAGGCCGAAACAGTACGCGGAGCAAGACTAAACCTTCTTTGCCGTAGCTTTGGAGCGCGGCTTTTTCGGTCCGAGCGAAGACACGGTCGCTGGGTCCGGCGTCTTCTCTTTAAAACGGCAGAGGTCCTTGATGGAGCAATCCCAGCATTTCGGCTTGCGCGCGATACACGTGTAGCGCCCATGCAGGATCAGCCAATGGTGCGCGCCAAGCTTGTATTCGTCCGGCGTCGTGCGCTCTAAACTATCTTCGACTTGGTCAGGGTCTTTGCCGGGGGCCAGCCCGGTACGGTTTGAAACACGGAAGATATGGGTATCAACCGCAATGGTCGGCTGACCAAACGCCTCGTTGAGGACGACATTCGCTGTTTTGCGACCAACACCGGGCAGTTTGACCAGCTCCTCACGGGTTTGGGGAACCTCGCCGCCAAACTCATCAATAATCATCTGACTTAGCGCGATGACGTTCTTGGCTTTATTGCGCCATAGGCCAATCGTTTTGACATGGGCCTCAACACCTTCCAGCCCAAGTGCTAGCATTTTCTCTGGCGTATCGGCCACCGCAAAAAGGCCCTTAGTCGCTTTATTGACCCCAACATCAGTCGCTTGCGCAGATAGGGCGACAGCAACGACAAGCGTGTAGGGATTTACAAAGTCCAACTCGGTTTTTGGATTTGGGCGATCTTTTGCAAGCCGCGCGAATAGGATTGCCGCTCTTTCCTTACCGAAGGTTTTCGGCGCGCGTTTGCGTTTGGTTTTTATTGCTGTCTTGGCCATGGAGTAGGGTTTAGGTCGCGGTGGCTGCGGCGCAAGGGCGCGGTTGCTGCCATCGCAGATTTTTGCGCTATAGTATCGACTATGGAACCTACGCCGCAAAAAATTTACATGGACGCAAGCCTAACGCCGAACAGGTCGCTTAGTCCGCGTGCATTTACGATCGTCATGGCCATTGTTGCTGGGATGAGCTTCGTTGCTGGGCTCATGTTTGTCTCAATGGGGGCCTTCCCGGTGATCGGCTTTTTCGGTCTCGATGCTTTGTTGATCTATCTTGCATTCCGGTGGAGCTTTCGCAGTCTGCGCCAAGAAACCAAAATTCGCGTCACAGCTGATGCCGTTGATCTCGCGCATTTTGAAAATGGCAAGCAGGTCAAGACAGCGTGTATTCCGACAATTTTTGCCAGAGTAAGGCTGGAATTGCCCGAGCGCCGACCGAGTGAGCTTCAGCTGGCATACCAGCAGCAAGCATGGATCATCGGCCGCTTCCTCACCCCCGGCGAGCGCAAGACGTTCAAAAGCGCGCTCGAGGATGCCATCCGCCGCGCCAAAGATGAGCGTTTTGAATAGCGCCTCAAAAAAATGACGCCTGCGTCATAGTTTTTTCATTTTAAGTATGTTAAGTTGACGCCAACGTCAGGATTGCGACTAAAAAGATCGCGCACACGGAGGCACAGATGGCAGACACAATGACCAAGATCGCTCACAACCTTGAGCGCCCACACATTACCCCTCGCGACCCCATGCATCCGGGCTATTTGGAATTTGATCAGAAGGCACCACCAGCTGACTCTGTCACAATCGACAATCTGAACATTACTGACCCGGAAATGTGGCGTCAGGGCGCCTACTGGGAGCGTTTTGCACGCATGAGGGATGAGGCGCCTTTGCACTGGACACCGGATAGCTTTGTGGGACCATTTTGGTCTGTCACGCGCTACGAAGACATTATGAAGATCGACATCGATCACAAGCGGTTCTCGTCAAGCTGGGAGCATGGCGGTATCGTCCTTGGTGAGCCAATCGAAGATTTCGAGCTGCCAATGTTCATCGCGATGGACGAGCCAAAGCACTCAGAACAGCGTAAAACTGTTCAGCCTGCTGTTGCACCAAACATGCTAAAAGAGTTTGAGCCGCTAATCCGTAAACGGACGCAGGAAATCTTAGATACCGTACCTGTCGGTGAGCCATTCGATTGGGTCGATACGGTTTCAATTGAGCTGACTACAATGATGCTCGCGACCCTTTTCGATTTTCCATTCAAAGATCGCCGCAAGCTCACACGTTGGTCAGATGTTTCGACAAACCGCGAGAACCCGGACATTTGCCCTGGCGGCGAAGAGCAGTGGCGTGCTGAGCTTATGGAATGTCTCGCCACATTCATGGGCATCTATCAGCAAAAGCAGCAAGAACCTGTCCGCAACGACTTGATGAGTCTGTTGGCACATGGTGAAAAAACCAAAGACATGACGCCGATGGAATTGCTCGGTAACGTCATTCTGCTCATCGTTGGTGGCAATGATACGACCCGCAACTCAATGACGGCGTCCGTCTATGGCCTTAACAAGTTTCCTGAAGAGTATGCCAAGCTGAAAAAGGATCACTCGCTGATCCCGAACATGGTTTCAGAAGTCATCCGTTGGCAAACACCGCTGGCCTTCATGCGCCGGACTGCTCTGGAAGACGTCGAAATGCACGGTCAGACCATTAAAAAAGGTGACCAGATCGCGATGTGGTATGTCTCTGGCAACCGCGACGAGCGGTTCTGGGACGAAGATCCAAACAAACTGATCATCGACCGTAAGCAGGCGCGTAATCACTTGTCGTTTGGTTTCGGTATTCACCGCTGCGTCGGCAACCGCCTTGGCGAGTTGCAGTTGCGCATTCTCTGGGAAGAGATTTTTGAGCGCTTCAGCCATATCGAAGTGCTTGAAGAGCCAACGCTGACATCAGGCGCCTTCGTGAAAGGCTACACTTGGATGCCTGTTATCTGCCATCCAAAATAAGTGTTTGAGCGGCTAGGAGCCTAGTCTTCTGGCCGCTCGACGATCCCTGATAGCCAGCGTCGACCACCATCGAGTGTAATCGACTCGCCTGTAATGATGGCGCTGCTTGGGCTTGCTAAAAAAGCTGATGTTTCCGCAATTTCTTCAGCCAACGCTGCACGTTCCATCGGTGTGCGGTCTTTCAACCATGGCTCACGACCTTCTGCGCGCGGACGTAGTGCAATTACCGCGTTCACGCGCAAACCTTCGCTGGCAAGTTCAATCGCTGCGGCTTTAACAATGCCCATGATGGCGTGCTGTGAGACACTTTCGCTAAACCAGCCCGGCTGAGACATAGTCGCGCCAAGTGACAGCACGAAAGTGAACGTCCCAGTTTGGCGGGCGCGATCTGATGCGTTTTCTGGATCAGTGCGCTCAGCGATCAGTTCAGGGCTAAATACGCGTAGCGTCTGAACGGCCCCGCGTACCGTTTTCATCAGGACGCCCTCAAACGCTTCCATTTCAAGATTAAGTAAAAGGTCGGGCGCGGGAAGCGGCGGGATCACCACGACATTATCAACAAAACTGTATGTCTCCAGCGCCGCAGCTAAAGCGTTGCGGAGCCCAAGTTTCGTATGGGTCGGCCCGTGGTGATAGGTGATTTTATCGCCCAGCGTCTTTTTTAGATCACCAAGTAAATCCGCGCTCGGGTCGACGACAACAATATTGTGACCTTCTTCAAGAAAACGTCGTGCGACGGCATCGCCAACGGTTTGGCCTAGCCCAACAATCAGGGTGACGGGTTTATACATGATTGGCGCTCCTGCCAGACAGTTCTAAGACGGCTGACAGGATAAGGCTGCTGGCGTCAACTTGCGCGCAGCATACCAATCTCTTCTTTAAGCTTAAGTTTCTGTCGTTTCAGATCTTTTATCTCTGTCACATCATAGGCAGGGCGTTTTTGCTCCTGTGAAATCTTGTCTTCGAGGTTCGCATGGCGGCGGGTAAGCTCTTCGATCCGATTTTTCAGTGACATTGATAGTCTCCTTCCTTCTGAAATCTGTGACTTATTAGACACAGGTAACCACAAGTAGCATTCAGAGTCACGTACCCGCATAGGTGAAATCGAATTTAGACAGAAACTTGCTCACCAAATGGTCAGCGCGACCGCTTTTTTTCGTTTTTTGAACGAAACATGGTCTCATCTGCCTGGGCAATCAGGGAAGCTGCACTCAAACCGCGATACCATTCAACGGTGCCGCAAGAGGCGCCAAGCTGGACAGGTTCGAGCTTATCATCGCTGCCATCTCTAACTGTAAGGTTGGACAATACGGCCTCTAGGCTTTTGGCCTTTGCGAAGCCGTGGTCTTCTTCTGCATGAGTTAGGGCAATGCCAAACTCATCACCACCCAAACGGCCGACAATATCGGTTTGCCGCACGTGGTCCAATAGCGTTTGAGTCACATGCTGTAAGACTTTATCGCCAGTCGCATGCCCAAATCTGTCATTGATCAGTTTGAACCGATCCAAATCAATAAAAATTAAGCTAAGCGGTGTGCCATAGCGTTCGGCCAGTGCGATCTCACGGCCAAGCTCGCGTTCAAAAGCACGGCGATTGAAAACCGGGCAAAGCGCGTCGCGGTCTGCCAGCAACTCTGACGTCTCTAATTGGCGTTTAAGATCGGCTTGCTCTGTGCGCAGCGCGATAACTTCGCCCGCCATCGCTTCAAAGGCTGCCCGGACATCAAGCGGCAAGCTTTTCAGATCAACACCAATGGCGCGCAATAGCTGTAGTCGTGCATCATCATGCGGTGATTGCATGTGGCGCGCTGGTGCTGAGTTTTCTGCAACTTCGCTCATGTTGCGAGTCTAGTTCATTCATTTCGATTTGCCCAGCGTCAGACGAGCTTGACGCGGCACGCAAGATTTTTATGTTGCGCGCTTTGAAGCGAGGGCTTCCAATGAGCCAAACCTCGAATAGTGACGCGCCTGTTGTTGGTGTGATCATGGGCAGCCAGTCTGACTGGCCAATCATGCAAAAAGCGTGTGAGATTTTAGATCAGCTCGGTGTTGCGTTTGAGTCTAAGATTGTATCCGCTCACCGCACCCCTGACCGTCTTTATGACTACGCAAAAGACGCCAAGGCGCGCGGCATTCATGTGATTATTGCAGGGGCAGGCGGCGCTGCTCACTTACCGGGCATGGCAGCCGCTATGACGCCGCTACCTGTCCTTGGTGTTCCGGTTCAGTCACGCGCCTTGAACGGTATCGACAGCCTGCTTTCGATCGCGCAGATGCCAAAGGGTGTGCCCGTTGGCACACTTGCTATTGGTGAAGCTGGCGCCGCAAATGCAGGCATTCTGGCGGCGTCTATTATTGCGCTCCATAACGCAGATGTTGCTGCAAAGCTTGACGCGTTTCGTGCGGCTCAAACCGATGCTGTACAGGACATCCCTCAAGGATGAGCCCGCTAAAAGCCGGATCGACCGTTGGCATTCTCGGCGGCGGACAGTTGGGCCGTATGCTGGCCAGCGCTGCGGCGCAATTGGGCTTTGATGTTTCGATTTACTGCCCAGAGGATGATTGCCCGGCGGCGCGTGTAAGTGCTGGTCATGTTTATGGCAACTATGATGATGCGGACGGGTTGCTTGCTTGGGCGAAGACGTGTGATGTCGTCACTTATGAGTTTGAGAATGTGCCTGTCTCTGCCGCTCAAGCCCTTATAGATGCGGGCATAACAGTTCGCCCCGGTGCAAAGCCGCTAGAAGTGTCTCAGGACCGCCTCGTTGAAAAAGCGTTCCTACGTAATTGCGGTATCGCGACAGCCGACTTCGCAGAAGTGAACGCACCTGAGGATATCGAAAAGCCAATTGTAGCCTTTGGCGGGCGTGGCATTCTGAAGACACGCCGCGATGGCTATGATGGCAAAGGTCAGGTGCGCTTAGAGGCAGGCGACGACTTTGAGGCCGCGTGCAAAGCTCTAGCACATGCACCCGCGATCCTTGAAGCTTTCGTTCCTTTCAAGCTCGAGGTTTCAGTCGTGATTGCGCGCGACGCAGTCGGCGACATGCTCTGCTATGATCTGCCCCGCAATGAGCATGTGAATGGTATTTTGCGACGCTCTGTCGTGCCGAGCGATTTGGCCGAAGATGTGGTTGATCGTGCTTTTGAGGCAGCTGCAAAATTAGCCCACGCTTTGGATTATATCGGGGTGCTGGCGTTGGAGTTTTTCGTCATGGAAGACGGCTCCCTGATGGCGAATGAGTTTGCGCCGCGGGTTCACAATTCAGGCCATTGGACACCTGAAGCTTGTGCCACGGGTCAGTTTGAGCAGCATATCCGTGCCGTAGTTGGTTGGCCGCTCGGCCCGGTTAAGCGCTATCATGATGTTGAGATGCTGAACTTGCTTGGAGAGGAGGCTTTAGTGCCGCCCGAGGTGCTTTCAGCTGATGGTGTGCTGACCCTTTATGGCAAACGTGAAGCCAAAGCGGGCCGCAAGATGGGGCATTTGGTCAGACGCCGCGTTTGAACGCGAACCGACTAAACCCAAGATAAGACACAACCATCGAAACCCCCGTTGCCAAGGCAACGGCAATGGCAGGGATCAAGGCTGGCAAAGTAAGCATAAGCCCCGCATAGGCCGCGTAATTCACCGCAGCCGCTGCTAGAGCGACTGCAAAGTAGCGCGCACCTTCGCTCTTTTGGCTAGTATCGCTCGCCCCAAACGTAATCGCGCGGTTGAGTCGCCACGTCACCAGCATTGCAAAAGCTATAGCGATGACCCGCGCCGAGAATGGATCAAGTCCGGCATGGATAAGTGTTGTGGTTAGGCCCGCATCAATAACAAAGCCGATCCCGCCCACGAGGCCGAATCGACTTAGTTTTTGAACCGTTGGATTTGACAGGTTTAGTCGCGCCAAGGCTGTGCCTTATAGCTCAGGAAGACCGAGCGCTTTGCTTCAATACGGGCGCGCGCAAGGCTATCTAGGATCAGGCCGCAAACCGCTGCAATCGTGCCTGTAACAACGAGGCCCATAGACAGGATCGCTGTCGGCAGGCGCGGGACAAGACCGGTCTCGAAATAGGTCAGTGCAAGCGGCGCTGCGAGGAGCATCGCAAGCAGCGTTAATCCCACACCAATCGCCCCAAAGAAGGCTGCCGGACGCGTTTCTTTGGCCAACATGGCAAACATGCCGAGGATGCGAAAGCCGTCGCTAAATGTTTTGAGCTTCGAATGGCTATCCTCTGGGCGCACCCCATAAGGCGTCGGGCGCTCCAGCGTTGGTATCCCAAGCTGGCTGCAATGAACTGACATTTCAGTTTCAATTTCAAAACCCGCGGAAACGGCGGGGAATGACTTCACAAAGCGGCGCGTAAAAACACGATAGCCTGAGAAAATGTCGGTAAACTTGTTGCCGAACAGCTTATGATAGAGCGTGTTAAAAATCTTATTGCCAAAGGCGTGCCCGCCGCGACCTGCGTCCTTGGTTACATCGGCGCGTGTCCCGACAACCATATCGACATGGTTCTTCTCAAGTAGTTCGACCAGCGTCGGCGCGAGCGAAGCATCATACGTATCGTCGCCATCGGCCATGATGTAAATGTCGGCTTCAATATCAGAGAAGATGCGGCGAACCACGTGGCCTTTACCTTGCTGTGTCTCTGTACGGACGATTGCGCCAGCGTCGCGTGCGACTTGAGCGGTGTTATCGCTGGAATTATTATCGAAAACGTAGATATCAGCGGTCGGCAGCACGGCACGGAAGTCTGCGATCACTTTTTCGATTGTGATGGCTTCATTATAGCATGGTATCGTTACGGCGATGCGGGGTTCGCGGGCCGGATCGAGTTGTGGTGTGTTGGACTCTACAAAAGCGGGGCGCATACCTGAAGCCTTTCAGTAACCTCCATATGCGATAGCCCAATCATGCTTAAGGGCAGGTAAGATTCAGGCAGGAAATTACTAATGGGCGATTCATACTTTCGACATCAGAGCACGTCTTTGAAAGCAAATTGGCCGCTTTTTCTCGTCGCGTCTTTCATCCTCGTGCTTTTGGGAATTCGCGGGGGGGACGTGTTTGCCGGCGCGATGCCAGACAATGACGACCTGCTTCGACTTCAGCAAGTACGTGATCTTATGGCCGGCCAAGGCTGGTTCAATGTTGATCAGGCCCGCTTCCTGACGCCAGAGGGCGGCGAAATGCACTGGTCGCGGCTGCCAGACATCTTCCTGAGCGCAATCATCTTCATTGCGCGGCCTTTGGTGGGCCAAACCAACGCTGAAATGCTGGCTGTCATCATCTGGCCGCTGACTTTACTGTGCTGGACTTTGGTGATGCTTGTCACCGTAATGCGCCGCTTAAAAGTCAGTCTTTCAGGCCAAGTCATCGGTTTGATTTTTTTCTCAATGTCTGGCGCGATTTTCAATTTTTGGCCCGGACGAATTGATCATCACAACTTGGTCGTTGCCTTAACGCTGACGGGGTTTGCTGCGGCTCTGTCAAAGGACTTCACCGCCCGTTCTGGTGTAATTTCGGCGGCTTGTGTCGCTTCAAGCGTCTCAGTTGCCATTGAAAGCTTGCCCTATGCAGGTGCGCTTATTCTGATCTTCGGTTTCTTCTGGATCATTCGTGGTCACCGGGAAGCTAGTCGACTCGCAGCGTTTGGTCTCGCACTCATAGCTTTTTCGACCCTGTTCTATCTCGCAGACGCACCGGGCTGGGGTGAGCGGCGTATGGTTTGCGATGCCTATGGCACGTCCCATTGGATCGGCATGATGGGCGGCGGAGGCTTGCTCGCGCTTATCGGGATATTTGGCGGCAACCTTGATGGTTGGGGCAAGCGCCTCATCGTAGGAGGACTAGCGGGCGGTCTAACGCTCGCTTTAGTCGCCTTCGTAAATCCGGCTTGTTTAGGTGATCCGTATGCTGAAGTTTCTGATCAGGTCCGCATCGCATGGCTCAGCGTCGTTGGTGAGGCGCGCCATCTTGGCACCCTATGGGCAGATGAACCATCTCGCGCCGTCTGGCAGGTTGGCTTCGTCGTGTCTGGCCTAGTCGCCGCAGCAATTATGATCTGGAAAGCGCCATCAGAATATCGGCTCGCTAGGCTTGCGCTTGGCTTGATGATGGTTCTCTCTGCACTTGCAACCGTTTGGCAAATCCGCGGCGTTACGTTCTCGCACGTCTTCGCTGTCATCGCTGCAGGGTGGCTTGTCGGCAGCTTATTTGATCACTGGTGGAAAGAGCGCGGCGCGATGCCGGCTCTTGGCCTTTTTGCTGGCGCAATCGCGATGGCGCCTATCACATGGGACTATCTCTCCAAACCGTTTGTGAAGCCATCACCATATACTGTTGGCGAGAAATCCTATGACGAGCTTTGCCTAGATCCTGATGCGTATGCAGAAATTGCGAAGCGCGAAGATATGAAAGTCTTCACCCCGATTGACCTCGGCATGTCGGTGCTCGCGCGCACACCGCATTCGGTTTTTGCAGGGCCATACCACCGCAATGTCCAAGGTATTGAGCGCGTCACAGAAGTCTTCATGGGACCGCCAGAACTTGCGCAAGACCGCATCCTCGAAATGGGCGCGACGTATTTTCTATACTGTCAGGGCCTGAATGAGACCACGCGCTATGGGCTCTTGAGGCCTGAAGGTTTTGCGGCTCAGCTTAACACAGATGATGTTCCGTCGTGGTTGGAGCCTGTTGATAGTACAGCTGAAACCGACGGCGTTATTCGGCTTTATCGTGTGAAACCTAAATGACAGACGTTTAGCGATGATTGACCCTTTGCCGGACTTGCGGCAAAGGAGGCCATGACAAAACTAGACACTCCAAAAAAGATTATCGACGAACTACAGGCGCTCTATTCAGAGGCCGTTGAAGCTCTATGCACTGCGCTACAGGACTATTTGCGTGATGGTAAAACGCCTGATACCGAGGCGCGCGCCGCTGGTGCATTCTGCTATCCAGAACTGATCATTCACTACAATCCGGACGGTCCGCCGCCGCCAATCTCGCGTGCGTTTGGTAAAATGTCTGAAGCTGGCACTTACTCAACGACAGTAACTCAGCCAGAGTTTTTCTCGCGTTACCTAACCGAGCAGCTCGTACCATTGCTACGCGACTATGATGTTGAGGTTGAAGTCGGCCGCTCGACCTCTGAAATTCCATACGCCTATGTTTGGGATCAAGGTCAGGCCAATGGCCTAGATGAGATCAACCCAGCCGAGCTCGCAAAATGGTTCCCATCGCCCTCACTAAGCGACATTGGCGACGAGATTGCCGACGGCGAAATGTTCGATCCATTCGACAATAGGCCGCTTGCGCTATTCGATGCTCCGCGTACGGATTTTTCATTAAAGCGTCTGCAGCACTACACCGGAACACCCGTCGCGCACTTCCAGCGCTACCTTCTGTTCACGAACTATCACCGCTACGTTGACGCGTTTTGTGACTGGGGCTTGGAGCAACTTAAGACCGGTGGCCGCTATAAAGAGCTGTCGGTTGCTGGCGGCCTCGTCGTGGATGCAAATACACCGGACGCACGCACGCAAATCGACAACGCGCCATGGCGTCGGTATCAGATGCCAGCCTATCACCTCACCGCTGAAGATGGCGCAGGCATTACGCTCGTCAATATTGGCGTTGGTCCCTCAAATGCGAAAACAGTGACTGATCACTTGGCAGTCTTACGTCCTGAATGTTGGATCATGGTCGGCCATTGCGGCGGCCTGCGACATAGCCAATCGATAGGGGATTATGTCCTCGCACACGCCTATTTGCGCGATGATCATGTCCTCGACAGCGTCATGCCCAAAGACATCCCAATTCCCCCAATCGCTGAGGTACAAGTCGCCCTGCAACAGGTCGCTGAAAGTGTGACAGGCGAAAGCGGCGACGATCTGAAAAAGCGGTTACGCACAGGCACAGTTGTCACGACAGATGATCGCAACTGGGAGCTACGCTTCAGTGATAGCGCGCGGCGTTTCAATCAGTCACGCGCGATTGCGATTGATATGGAAAGCGCGACGATTGCCGCAAACGGCTTCCGCTTGCGGGTGCCTTATGGCGTTCTGCTATGTGTCTCCGACAAGCCCCTTCACGGTGAGATCAAACTCCCGGGCGCGGCGAATAAGTTTTACGAAAAGTCGATCAGCCAGCACTTGCAAATAGGTGTCGCGACGCTCGAAAAGCTCGCCAGTGAAGGCGCGGCGCTACATAGCCGTAAACTCCGTGCATTCGATGAGCCACCATTTAGATAGGAAATACCATGCAAGACCGCGTCAAACCGTTCGAAAACATTCGAAACTTCCGTGATTTTGGTGGCTATCAGGGCGCTGATGGCCGTATGGTCAAGACAGGTATCTTGTACCGATCTGCTCAATTTGGAGAGGCGACAGAGGCCGATCTTGCTGCGCTTGAGACCTATAATATAACTGTTCAGGCCGATCTTCGCCGCCCTGATGAACGCGAGCGCCACGGTCACCGCTGGCCAACGCATGGTGTAAATATCCTAAAAAGCGACAAAGGCCGCGCCACGGAAGCGCCGCATGTGCGTTTCTTATCAGAGGTTGCTGTCGACGCAGATAAAGCCAATGGCTGGATGGTTGATTATTACCGCGCCGCGCCGTTCAAGGAGCAGCATACCGATACATTCAAAGCATGGTTTGATGCGATTGCAGCTTTAGAGCCTGGCCAAGCGGCGGTTGTAAACTGCGCGGCTGGGAAAGATCGAACGGGCATGCTTTGCGCGCTGACCCATCACGTTTTGGGTGTGTCGCGCGAAGATATCTTCATTGACTACGACCTCACGAACGAGGCGGCAGATGTTGCGACCCGCCTGCCTGAGATGGCCCGTATGTTCAATCAGCATATCGGCAAAGACCACCCTGAAGATGTCTATCAGCCATTCGTGGGTGTGCAGAACATCTTCTTGGAGGCTGCAATAGATGCCATCGAATCCGAAGCTGGGTCCTTGGATGATTACTTGGCTGATCATCTCGACGTCGATACCGCAAAACGCGATCAACTTCGCGAGATACTACTCGCTTAAGCCAGCTTGCCGCGCGACGCTCTGGCACACGGTTTGTTTAAGGATAGCCACTATTTCTGTAACATGGCTAAAGCGATATATATCTACGATGGCGAGTGTTTAATGTGCTCGCGTTTCGTCCGATTTCTCGTGCGACATGACGCAGATGGTCAATTGCAACTTGCGACAGCGCAATCGGAAGCAGGCCGCGCAACCTATCGCGCTGAAGGTCTTTGCCCTGATGAAATGAGCACAGCCATTTTTAAGGTTGGCGATAAAGCGTGGATCAATTTAGACGTTTTCACTGAAGGCTTAGCGTTTTGCGGATGGCCTTGGAGAGCGGCGCGGATCTTACATGTCTTGCCAGCGCCTATATCGAACTGGCTCTACCGCCGCGTCGCGAACAATAGAAAATTATTCAATAGTGGGACATGTCCCATGCCAACGCCTGAAATGCGGGCGCGGATGATTGATTAAAACCGTTCTAATCATCGGAGGCTATGGTGTCTTTGGCGGTCGCCTCGCCCGACGTTTAGCAAATCAAGCTGGCATAGAGGTTGTTGTCGCCGGGCGGTCCCTGCCTAAAGCGCAAGCGTTTTGCAATCAGCATGGCGGCGTCCCGGCACATATAGACCTGCAAGCACCTTTTCTAACTCAAGATATAGCTAATTTAGCGCCTGATATTGTCTTGGATGCTGCTGGTCCTTATCAAGCCTACACTGAAACAGCCTACAGACTTGCTGAGGCAGCTTTGACGTGTGGCGCACACTATCTTGATCTCTCAGACGATGCTGATTTCACAACAGGTATCTCCGCGTTGAGCACTGCGGCAGAGACAGCGGGCCTCAGTCTATTATCAGGTGTTTCCTCAGTACCTGCTTTGTCTTCTGCAATAGTTGATAAGCTAACCGATGGGCTTAGCGATATCCACATTATTGAGAGCGCTATTCTCCCGGGCAATCGCGCTCCTCGTGGGGTGTCAGTCATGAAGTCAATTATAGGCCAAGCTGGCAGCCCCATGCGGGTCTGGCGCGGTGGTCGTTGGACGCATGAAATCGCTTGGGGTGAGCTAAAACGTACGGATCTTGAAGTTGGAAATTCCAATGTCATTAAAGGGCGAAAAACAAGTCCTGTAGGTGCGCCTGATCTGGCACTTTTTCCAGAAAGGTACAGTGCACGCTCAGTCCTGTTTAGCGCAGGTCTGGAGCTTGGCCTGTTACAGCGCGGTCTTTGGCTTTTGGCATTTCTCGCGCGGTGGCGGTTGGTGAAGTCTATTGGCTTTTTAACTCCATTGTTAAAGCGCTGCGCCGATCTCTTGGAGCCTTTCGGGTCAGACCGCGGCGGCATGCTTGTGCGCGCTATCGGGCGGCTGGGCGATGGAACTTATGTCGAGCGGCGCTGGACACTCATAGTTGAAGCAGGGGACGGACCCTCGATTCCTACTGTTCCAGCTTGGATCATGGTGCAAAAACTCATCGCTTCGGATGTGCCAGCCGGAGCCCGGCCTGCTTTGGAGGCTTTCACCATACAGGATCTCGAGAACGGCTTAGCGCCACTATCAACGGAAGCCTGCTTTACCGAGAAGGTGGCTCAACCGCTTTTCCATATCGCGTTTAAAGATGACTTTCAAAAGCTGCCCGATCCAGTCATCGATTTGCATACTGTGTTTGAAACACGGCACTGGACAGGCCGCGCGCGAGTCGAGCGGGGCAAAAGTTTCTTATCTCATATCGCGGGTATGATGGCCGGGTTCCCGCCGCCGTCCAACGACGTTCCAGTGCATGTCACGATGGAAGTGACAGCGGAAGGAGAGAGATGGACCCGCACATTTGGCGACAAGCGCTTCCGGTCACTTCTATCTCGTAAACGAAAAGCTGGCAAAGGCGTTATACACGAGCGTTTCGGTCTGCTCGCATTTGAAATTGCGCTTAATATCAGCGATGGACGCCTATACTACCCCGTCTGCAAAGGCTGGTGTTTAGGCATACCTCTGCCAGCATTTTTGCTACCCAAAAGCGAAACTGCCGAGTTCGTTGATGAACACGACCGTGTCAGTTTTGACGTCTCTGTAAGCCTGCCTATTGCAGGTCACGTGGTGCGCTATCGCGGTTGGTTAGAACCGGCCACTGATTGAAAGTCGCGCATTTAGGGGCGCCGCCACAGTAGCTTGGTGCGTGCTGTGCGCGGTCGGGAAGTATAGCTCATCGGTCAGGTTCTCGATGTTGAGCTGTACGCGCAGGTCTTCAGAAACATCGTAATAAGCTGCTGCATCAACGCGGGTATAGGCTGGGAGGATCGCCGTATTGCTATTGTTGATGAAGCTCTCATTCTGATGCGTGAGACCAATTCCGAAGCCAAGCTTATCGGTCGCTTGATAAGCATTCCAGATTGAGAACATATGCTCCGGTAGTTCACGTGGGCGCAGACCAGTTGGCCCCGTGCGGCTAACCTGCTCGCCATCCAATTTGCTATATCCCGCAGTGATATACCAATCATCGGTTAGGTAGCCCTGCAATTGGGCCTCAAAGCCGGTGATTTGCGAGTCGATTACGTCCAGTGTTGATGGGTCATTGTCAGAGACTTGCGGCGAGCTTTGCTCAATCTCAAATACGGCAGCGGTAAAGCTCAAACCTTCAACAAAGTCCCACTTCAGGCCCGCCTCAAGGTTCGTGAACTCATCTGGGTCCAGCTGGTTATTGCTGCCATTGATGTTTGCAAACTGCTCCCCAGAACGCGGCAGGAAGCTTTCGCTATAGCTGGCATAGAGCGAGATATTCTCTTGCGGCTTATAGACGAGGCCAAGACGCGGAGAGACTTTCTCATCGGTCCGCGAGCGCGTTTCAATATTGGCCGGATCAAGATTATCGACTGTAATATCAAAGCTATCGAAGCGGGCGCCAATGATGAGGTCTAACTTATCTGAGACCTCAATCTCATCCTGAATATAGGCCGAGAAGACCTCTAATTGTGCTGAGGTGTCATCGTTAAGGTCAGAGAACGCGAGCGTCGTTGCATTGCCGCTGGCATTTATGCCTGTGCCATTGCTGAAGCTTAGCGGGCGCGTGACGTTGAAAAACTCAACATCATCATTTGAGCCAGACCAAACAGGATTAAAACGGTCATTGTCATTATTTGTGTCAATATACTCAACTCCAGCCACAATCGTGTGCCCGAACGGCCCCATCTCATAGGCACCGATCAAGTTGCCGCTCAGAATTAGGTTCTGGCGCTGCGTGGTGTCGACATAGCCATCAATACCGACAATGTTCGTCGGCGCGTCAAAACTGGAGGCGTAGAAATTATTATAAAGCTTATCATAGTCGCCATAAAAGGCGCTGAAAACGCCCTTTAGGTTCCCAGAAAAATCGTGCTGCAAGTTCGCGCGCAAGAGGTGCGCCTCAAGCTCGGTCGTATTGAGTTCTGGATCACCGAAAACAATATCTTCAAAGGCCTCGACGGGGCGGCGATCAAGACCTGTCGGGATGCCGCGATCAATAAAGCGCTCATGATTGATATACTCGTATGACACGTCGAGCGTTGTGGCTGGTGAAAGCTCAAAATGGCCAGTTGGATTTATCCCAAACCGATCACCGTCGTAGAAGTCTCGGTGGTTCTCGAGGCTCTCATACATCGCATTGATACGGAACGCTGATGTTTCACTGATTTCCATATTATGGTCGATCTGCAGGTTAAACGCGCCAAACGAGTCAATCCCGGCCTGATAGCCTGTGAACTGCTCACCAATCACACCCTTCTTGGTCACACGGTTGAGAATACCACCTGTGCCACCGCGCCCAAAGAGTAGGGCATTCGGGCCGCGCAGGATCTCAACCTGCTCAAGATTGTAGAGTGGGCGATAGTATTGAACATCATCACGCACACCGTCGATAAAGAAGTCAGCCGTCGAGCGTACACCACGAAAGACAACGGCGTCACGGTGACCTTCACCTTGCGAATTGCTCACGCCCGGCGTGTAGTCGATCAGGTCACCAATGCTCGTAAAGCCGCGCTTATCAATCTCGTCGGCTGTAATGATAGAAAGGCTTTGCGGAACGTCGATGATCGGCGTCGGTGACTTCAGCGCATTGACCTGATCAGAATATAAAGTCGTACCGACAACAACCACCGTCTCCTGACGCGCCTCATCCTCTGCCATTGCCGAAAATGAAGTGCCAAAGCTGAGGGCGAGGACAGATGGGACGAGGATACGCATAATAAAGGCCTGATACTGAGAATGAATTGCATGTGCCTTCCCATAAATGAGAATGGCTCGCAAGTGCAAATATCTCCTCCGCCAAACTTTTCGTGATGCCCCTTGTGTTTTTGCCACATCAGGACTTATCCGGATGCATGACAGATATTGTTCGCCTCTGCGCCGTTCAGGCCGCCCCCGCGCTCTTTGACAAAGCTGCTAGTCTTGCGATTGCGCTCGACTGGGTCGACAAGGCCGCGAAAGAAAAGCCGGATGTGATCGCTTTTGGCGAAGCATGGCTGCCGGGCTATCCGTTCTTCATCGACAGTCCGCTTAGCGACACATGGTGGGACGCGGCAGGTGAGCTCCTAAAGAATGGCGTTCTGCTTGATGGGCCTGAGATTGAGGCGCTCTGCAAAGCGGCCAAACGCGCCAAATCTGATATCGTCATCGGCGTGAACGAGTTGGACCCCCAAACCCGCGCAACGCTCTACTGCACAATGGTGACAATTGGCAAAGACGGCAAAGTCCTGAACCGCCATCGCAAGCTGAAACCAACCCATCATGAGCGCTCGGTCTGGGGTGACGGCGATGCAAAAGGCCTCAAGCCCGTTCAACGTGATTGGGGGCGTTTATCGTCTCTGAACTGTTGGGAACATAATGCTATCCTGCCCGCCTATACGCTGATGGCGCAAGGCGTTGACGTTCACGTTGCCGCTTGGCCTGGCCGCGAGCCTGAAACTGCACCCAGCCAACCTGTATGGGCGCGGCAATTATTGCTCAGCCGCGCTTTTGCCAGCCAAGCGGGTGCTTGGGTGATCTGCTCAGCAGGTATTCGCATGCAGCAGCATGTCCCTGAACGGTTCCAGTCGCTCTACGAATTCGACCATAATGGCGGCGCAGCTATCATTGATCCGCGCGGTGAAGTGGTAGCAGGACTATTGAGGGATGAAGAGGGCATACTGGTTGCGGATGCAGACTTAGCGCTGGCGCGTGCCTGCAAAGTCGCAAGCGATCCGGCGGGACATTACTCCCGCCCTGATCTTTTTAAACTGGAAGTCGATGGCCGAGAGATTTATCCCGGCAATCGCGGCTAGCTTTCGCTAATGGACTTAGCCAGCTTCTTGGCAAAGCGGTTAGATGCGCGATTGGCATCAGACCAAGTGCCGGCACCGAAAACATCACGAATATCAGTCTCATACCAGTCATAGGTAATCTCACCGATGACATTCCCGTCAGCATCATAGGCTGTACCGGACAGGTCCATGCCACCCAGCGATTTGGAACGAAACATATCCAGCCCTGGCTTTTTGCGCGTCTGCTCCATTGTCGGACGATTTGGCTTGGCATCATTGATCGTGACATCAACGCGTGCGGGACTAATCTCGGCTTTCGTGAGCGCTTTATTGAGATCCTCAATGATTTCCTCAGTTAAGACACTGCCCTCACGCTCACCATAATCTTCGGCAAGATCTTCAGCAAAGTCTTCGCTATAGGTCACTGTAACTTCAGTCGCTGCAGCTGTTTGCAAGAGAGCAAGTGCGCCGAAAGAGGCAAAAATCGTTTTCATCGCGCTGGTCCTTTCGTGATCAGAACTGAATAGAATATAGTACATTCTTCCATTCAGTTCCAATCACAGCTCCGTGGGGCTCTATTAAATCGTATCAACAAACACGATTTCTGCGTCTTCCAAGCCCTTGAGTGTCACGGTCTCGGCCCCAGTTATGGCTACGCCATCACGTGCATTCAAAACCTCGCCGTTGAGCTCAACCGAGCCTGCAGCCACCGTCAGGTAGCCATAGCGACCAGCTTTCAATTCATAGTCGAGGCTTTCACCCGCTTTCAAAGTTGCACCCAGAACATGCGCGTCTTGCTTGATCGGCAGAGTATCACCCTCTGGCGCGCCAGATGCCAGAACGGCCCACTTTCCAGATCGATCGCCTTTCGGGAACTTGCGCGCGCCCCAGCCGGGATTTCCGCCAGCTTGCGCAGGCTCGATCCAGATTTGGAAAAGCGTGGTTTCGGTATCTTCAGCATTCCATTCCGAATGCTGCACACCGCTACCTGCGCTCATAACCTGAACGTCGCCAGCTTCGGTGCGACCAGTATTACCTATAGAATCTTTATGAGTAATCGCGCCTTTGCGGACATAGGTAATAATTTCCATGTCTCGGTGGCCATGCGGCGGAAAGCCTGTGCCCGGCTTGATCGTATCATCATTCCAGACGCGCAGCTTGCCATGGCTCATACGGTTAGGATCGTAATACTGCGAGAACGAAAAGTGGTAGTTGGCGTCTAACCAGTCATTCCGGAAAGTGCCGAGGTCGGAAAAGCGTCTAATATCAATCATAGGACTGTCTCCTTCGTGTTTGCGTTAAACACGAGATGCCTCTTCAGCATCGGATCGGGTAGATCGCTGAGTTGGAAATCAGTTATGCAAGTTTGGTATAAAAAGAGGAATAGCTGGCGGAGAGGAAGTCCGCCTACTACCTATTCGCGCAGGATCGCAGGCATTCATGCGCACCTATATTACTTAAATAAAAACAGTATTTTGAGTGCTTTCTCGTTCATTGCCATCCATTTTCATACGTGTTAAGCCACTATAACGTGTGGGAACAAATGTGGGAATGATGTGGTGCTTGCGGTTAGAGAAGTTGAGACTGCAGGGCCCGGCAGGCATGGGGATGGCCGTGGGCTCTATTTGATTGTCAAGGTCAGCGGCTCGAAATCATGGGTCTTGCGTTATCAAATCAAAGGGCGGCGGCGGGATATGGGGCTTGGGTCTTATCCGACTGTTGGTTTGGCGAAGGCCCGTCAGCGGCGGCATGAAGCTCATCAGCTTATCTCTGACGGTATTGATCCGCTGACGCATCGGGAGCGGCAGCAGAGTATGACGTTTCGTGAGGCTGCCGAGGCTTTGATTGAGAGCAAGCGACCGGGTTGGAAGAATGCAAAGCATGCGGCTCAATGGTCTTCTACACTCTCCACCTATACCTTCCCTAAGCTCGGCGACATGGATATTACTGCCCTTGAAACGAGCGATATTCTGGGTGTTCTGAAACCGATCTGGTCGAACAAGTCAGAAACGGCAAGCCGCGTTCGGCAACGCATCGAAGCCGTCATTGATTACGGCACGGCACTCGGCGTTCGCAGCGGTGACAATCCTGCGCGTTGGCGCGGGCACTTGGATCATCTTTTGCCCAAACCTTCAAAGGTTAAGGCTGTTCGGCATCATCCGGCTTTACCGCATGGGCAGGTTGCACAATTCATGTCTGATCTGCGCGCCCGCGAGGGCGTCGGGGCCCGCGCACTTGCGTTTACGATCCTGACTGCTGCCCGGTCGGGCGAGACGCGCGGTATGAGATGGGACGAAATCGACTTGGAGAAACGCCTTTGGAATATACCTGCAGAGCGAATGAAAGCCGGAAAAGAGCACCGCGTTCCCTTATCCAAAGCTGCGCTTGCCTTGATCGGTGATGCGCGTGGACCGGAAGACTTTGTCTTTGAAAGCGAAACCAAGCAAGGCAAGCCGATCTCGAATATGAGTATGGCGGCGGTCCTAAAGCGTATGGGACAAGACGGGATTACCGTTCACGGGTTCCGTTCGACGTTTCGCGATTGGGCAGGAGAAGTGACAGGCTTTCCACGGGAGGTTATCGAAGCCGCTCTCGCGCACCGCCTCAAGGATAGGGCTGAAGCGGCCTATGCCCGCAGCGATTTGTTTGAGAAGCGGCGCAAGCTGATGGATGCTTGGGCAAGCTATACTGTGAAAGAGGAGGCGGACACGAAAGTGGTTGCGTTTCGCTAAGCGCTAACCGTTTGCCCCTAATTCGAGGTCCGGGCGCTCAATGCTGATCGCGATCCGGCGTTTGACCTCCTGTTGCAGCGGCTCGAATGAGCTGAACATCAGAATTTTAGGCAGGATCATGTTTGCAGCACTGACCGGGGTTTCGGACGCCATCTTCAAGAGTTCGATTACGCCTTTGTCTTTAAGCCACGGCAGGAACTTTTTTAGCTCCAGATCCCGCTGAGGCCAGTATGACAAGCGCCTGTAATGCTTATCAACCTTTATGCCTGCTTTCCGGTGTTGCTCCATAATGATGGCTAGCGCTTCGCGCTCATCATTATCCTTCGTAAGCCTGATCATGTCGCTGTAGACTGTATTCGTGAGCTGCTTACCGGCCTTTAGGTGGTAATGCAGAACGGCCTTGAATTGATCCAGAGTTTCGCACTTTGCAATAAGGTTTGAAAACCGCGTTTGGCGATCAAGGTTTTGCTCGACCAAATTGTCCAGAGCCGCCAAGTCTTCATCGCTCATCAGCTTTCGCTCAGGCCCCAATGCCAAATTGCACAAGTTCGTCGCCAAGACAGGGTCTGTGTCCCTGAAGAGCGTCAGGCGGTCTTTCAGTCGTGTCACAAAAGCAGACTTTAGGGTATTGGTTGCGGCTTCGTTGACCGTCTCATTTTGGTCTTGCACTATGAGGTCGGCAATGGATGGCGTGGGCACAAGCCCAATCCGGCGCGCCAAAACGTAGAGCTGCGAGGCCTCAACCATAATCGCGTCGTCTTTTGCAATTCGTGCCCCCAGCAGGGCTGTAGCGAAGGCTTCGCGCGCCTTATGCAGACTTGTCCGGCGCTCAGGACTGAGCGGCGACCATTGCTCTGCGTCTTTGATCAGGCTGGCATAGGCGAGCAAGCCGCACGTCATATTGTGCAAGGCTTTATCATTTAACACGCCCGCAATAATCTGACGGGTCAATCGTAACAGGATATGATACGCGCCCGCTGCCTTACGGATGCTGATAAAGCGGGTGAAACGGGCTGTGTCGCCTTCAAAGATCGGCCAGAGAGCGCGCAAGAGATTATCCCGTTCCGCTACCCTTGCATGGTAAATCATGGTGTCGCTGCCCGGATGGATCCAGTGACGCACCAGAGAACTTCGCTCGATTTGTTTATGCAGATCATCGAGCTCGCTAGCCTCCAATGAGATCGCCTTTTCAGGATCGTCGCTCAGAAAACGGGCGAGCGGTTCCATTTGTTGCCAGAGCGGGCCTGCGAAGACACGAAGGGTGTTGTCACCCGGTCGATCAAACTCGAAGGCAAAATCAATATGGCTGCCTATCACCATCATGGGGAGAATGTCGTTCTTGGAAAACTGATCTGATCTCAAGCCGATTTTCTCCTGAGTGAGCGCCGCACCCGACTCAAATCCGAGGAGCTGTGCAAGATCGGTCTCGGTCGGCCGAAAATAGCTTGCGAGACGCGCCTCGACCCCTTCGGGTGGCGAGGTTTCGACAACGAGGCGCATGTCGTCCAGACGCTGCAAATCAGCCTGCCGATCTTTGTTATCGATACCGGCGAAGCCCTGCAGGACACCGCGTCCCGTGCGCGCCGCCGACTCCGTCTGAATGATGATGATCAAGGCCTTGTCGGACGGACAGGCTTCACCTAGCGCTTGCAAAGCGTCGCAATCCTCTGCAGACCATTCGCGGGCATTCTGTATGATGAGTGTGTTAACCTTGGCGGTCATCAGCCGTTTGCGGACCCAGTTTTTCCACTTTTTATCGTATTTATTGAACGAGGGCTTTTCATTGCGGCGGCGGCGAAGCCAATCCTGAACCGGACGAAAAGCGAGCGATTGGGGCAGGAAGAGGTTGAAGATTGCCCATAGACCGCCAAGACCGGTTAAAGCGAGGCCGGGCAGCTCTACGAAATCAAAGAAGTTCGCATTCTGGAACGTATATGTGAGGCCGTGCCAAATCGCGCCGAATCCGTCGAGCGCAGACCCGTCAAACGCTTTCAAATGCCCAAACCCGACCAGACCCAGTCCAATGGCGAGGGTCACGCCTGCGAAGGCTGACCAAAACAAAGGGCTTACGGCATTTAGCTTCACCGCCTCGGCAAATTTGCCGCGCCCGCCGGGTAGGAGCTCCGCCTCCAGAAGTGGGCGCACGGATTGCCCGGACATTGCCGCATCCGAGCGCGCGGTATGATCCACCGCAAAGGGCACGGACAGTTTCAGCCCCCGCGTCTTCCAAGCTCTGATCCGTTCCAAAAGGGTCTTGGGCAAGCCTTCAGGGAGCGCGCCATAAGGATCGGCATCCTCCAGCGCTTCGCGCACCAGACACAACGTTCGCATCAAGCCCTGAACCTCGGCCTGTGACGTGTCCACGAGGCCAATGCGGCCCTGACGCCCCGCCGCCCCATCCGACGCGGATGTCAGCCTATCCATTATGGACCAATAACTAGCACTGACACCGCGGCCCTGCTCGGCGATAAAGACAATGTCTGCGCCGGACTTCTCAGCCTGATGCGGTTCGGGCCCGTCTATTCGACCGACCTTGCCGAGATAGCGGCCCGCCTGAATCATAGCTGCATCGTGAGCAGACGCAGCGTCAAAGAAACCGCGATCATTCCACCAGACGTCAAGACTTCCTAACGCACCCTTGGCATAGAGTGCGCGCGCTTGATTTTCCGCGTGCGTTTCGCCCCGCGACTCCAATCGGCGGGTTAGTGCGCCGTACCCCAGCTCCGCTATCCGGTTTGAATGATTAGCGTCAAGACGTGCGGCTGTCGCGGCCTCGGTTTCCGGCGCAAATTCTGCTAATCCCTCGAAAGGCCGATCAAAAACAAGCCTCCCCAAATGATTTCTAATCCAGCCATTTGGAAGGGTATTCTTCCAACAGTAAGTCTGAGCCACTTCTTGTCGAAATATGATCTTATCACCGACCGTCGCGACAATCCCCGCCTGCCCATTCTCATGGCAGAGGTTGGCTTCGACAACCGCCTCAGTCGCTGCATCAGGGCTCTCCAGATCACGCAAGATCAAGATGCCACTGGTTGTATTGCCCCAGCACGTATTGCCCCGCACATCCCCCGTGGAGGAAGAAAGCACAATCCCCCCATGCCCATTCTCATGGCAGAGATTGGCCTCGACAACCGCCTCAGTCGCTGCATCAGGGCTCTTCGAATCCCGCTGAAGCGCAATGCCCCCAAGAGTATTGCCCCAGCACGTATTGCCCCGCACCTCCCCCGTCGAGGAGGATAGCCCAATCCCCACATGCTCATTCTCATGGCAGAGGTTGGCCTCGACAACCGCCTCAGTCGCTGCATCAGGGCTCTTCGGATCACGCATGAGCAAAATGCCACTGCCTGTATTGCCCCAGCACGTATTGCCCCGCACATCCCCCTTGGAGGAAACAAGCCTAATCCCCATCTGCCCATTATCATGGCAGAGATTGGCCTCAAGAACCGCCTCGCTCGGCACATCAGGGCTCTCGCGATGTCGAAAAATACAAATACCATTTTTTGTGTTTGTGAAGGCGGTTGTATTTTCGATCCTGCAAGATGTGGATGCAATGGAGAGCCCGTTATGGCCGCTGTTTTCAAACCGCGCATCGATTACCGTTATATCTTCAGATCGACCTATGAATGCACCGTTCTGTTTGCTGTTTGAAGCATGTCCAAGCATCTGAACCCGCTCGATAATACCGCTTTGGGTTTGCTCAAACCAGATCAACCCCCAATGACTGGGTCCGTCCTCGTCCATTGCGGCACTGTCGGGATAGTTGGCAGGCGGCAAATCCCGCGCCCGCGTTTCGATGGCGCAATTCCTTAGGACAATTTCGCTGACCTGATGCGCGGCGATGGCGGCCCATTTGCCATCATGCAAAAGGCGCGCACTGCCGCCGTCGAAGATGATGCCACTTTTCAGATAAAGAGTTGAGCTGCCCTGATAGTCGCCGGATTCTAGTTGAACTGTGTCGCCCGTCTGCGCCTGTTCGAGCGCGGCCTCAATACCTGCCCATCCGTCACTCTGCTTGCATAGAATGACCGCCATTTTGCCCCGCCTGTTGCTTGCGGGAAGTTAACCTTGATCATTAGAATTACGTCAAGCGCAAAATCTACGCGACGATAGGCTTAGGTCAGTGATTGGAACGTCTAGTTGGCGCAAATTCTGAGAGCGGAATGGACTCGGTCTATCATTTTCACATATTCAATCTACGCAGCGCTATAGTTGCTATAGATGTGTTGATAAACAAGCTCAGCGCGACTGCTTACCTCATTATCATTGTAGGCTTGTTGAGGGAGATATTGAAGGCTCTCCAAAATCGTAGTCTTTACCTGAGCAGTGACCTGAGTGCTCTCCCGCCATCTTTCGACTTTCAGTTTTTCATCCTTAAGTGTCGAGAGTGTTTTTACCGCGACTTTCTTTACCTCGGCTTCCTCCTGATCACTCAGATCGGGCTTTCTCAACAGGTCGAAGATAGCAAGTGTTTCTTCATCCAGACCTTCTTTGATCGCGCGAGCCTCTTCTTCTGAAAGCCCCTCCATCAATTCCTGAAGCTCATCAAAGGCTCTTTGTACCGCTTGAAGGTCCTTTCCCTGATTGTATTCATCTATGATCTTTTTATAGCGATCATAAAATTCCAACCGAAGGGGATTTTGCTGCACCATTCTATCAAGCTTTTGCTCAATGGCTTCTTGGAGATCAAAAACCACCTGATTTTTGCGCTCTGATTTTTGGAAAGCTTGACGCAGTCTATCAAAGTCCAGATTGCTCAAATCTACATAGTCATCATCATTGGTCGCAGCTGCTTGAACCGACACGCTCATATTCACCTCTTGTTGAAGGCGCATGATGACTTCTGTGATGTCGGCGCTTTTCACCTTCTGATTCAGCTGCGAATAGATGGCTTCAATGGCATTATGGTCTCGGATGAAAGGCTTGATCTGAGGCTCAGGATAGAGAGCCTTATATTTCCGAAAAACATCCCGAGCGATAAACTCAAATTCGGTGCGCGTTTTCTCATTCAGACAGATGCAATTCATTGCCTTGTGAATGAGCGAAAGCTTCTCCATTGGGCTTTTAGCATCTACCAGATTCCCAAGCTCAAACTCTACGCCCTGCAGAAAATTCCGCACCGCTTCAATGGATGCCTCAAGCTCGTTGGCTAATTCTTCCAGTCGTTCTGCCGGGGCTGTTGGCTCATCCTCATCACCTGAATCGTCGGACTTCCCACCCCGATTTTCGCCCTCACCATACACGGAATAGGCTTCTTCCAGCTTTTTGTAGACGTTGCCATAATCGACGATGAGGCCATTCTCTTTTTCATCGTCATAGACCCGATTCGCACGGGCGATGGTCTGCATCAGAGTGTGACCCTTGATCGGCTTGTCAAGATACACGGTAGATACACATGGCGCATCAAAGCCAGTAATCCACATGGCACACACAAAAGCTAGTCGGAACGGATTATCATCATCCTTAAACTCTTTTTCTAAATCACGCTCGACCATCTTCTTGCGGTGCTGCTCAATATTCAGCCTCATTTTCTGGAATTTCGAGACTTCATTCTGCTCACTGCTAACCACCACGCAGACTTCGGTTTCCTCTACGCGCTTTAGGTGTTGCTTCAGTTTTAATTCTTGTTGTTGATCCTCGGCCTGTTCCACGCGCTTTTTCAAGTCGGCGACATATTCAGGCCAGTATTTCATCACCAGATCATACATCCGCACAGCGGTGGGCTTATCCAGCGCCACAAACATTGCCTTGCCCTGATAGCCGCGCTCGTTGAAATGCCAGACCAAATCCTTAGCTATCGCATCCAGTCGCTCATCCGAGGTCAGGATGGGGTAGTCGCGCTCAAACTCTCTCTTCAGTTTGGCGCGTTGATCTTCGTCTAGATCCGCGCTTTCGATGATCTCAGCCATCTTCTCATCTAGCTTCGGATTCTCAATATCCAGCCTTTCGCCACGGTTCAAATAGCGCAGCGGCAGAGTTGCCCCGTCCTTCATTGCTCGCTTAAAATCATAGGTAGAGACATATTCACCAAAGATATTTTTGGTTAGCTCCAACTCTTCCTGGATTAGCGGCGTTCCTGTAAAGCCAAGATATGATGCGTTTGGTATGCCGTTAAAGCGCATGTTCTGGGCAAACTTCCCACCCTGTGTGCGATGCGCTTCATCCGAAATTACAATGATATTATCGCGCTCAGTGATGAGTGGATATTCTTTCTCTGTCTTCGGATCGAAGGAGAATTTGTGGATGAGGGTGAATATGTAACGATGATTCTCTGCTAATAATTCACGCAAATGGCTACGGCTTTTTGCCCGCACATTCTTTTCCGTTACCGCCCCCACGCCTGTGAATGTATCATAAAGTTGATTTTCCAGTTCGGTGCGGTCTACCACGATTAGAAATGTGTAAGCCTTCCCAAATTTGCGCAGTAGTTTCTGGCATAAGAAAACCATCGAGTATGATTTCCCAGACCCCTGCGTATGCCAGAATACGCCCAGTTTGCCCTTCAGATCTTCTATATCACGCGCTTGCGCGATAACCCTATTCACGCCGATAAACTGGTGGTTCTTTGCCATCAGCTTCACGACTTCGGTACCACCGCCATCAAACAGTAAGAAGTTTTGGAAGATGTCCATTAGCCGCACAGGCTCGCAGGTCCCGCGCAGCATGGTGTCTAGGCTGACAATGCCCTCATCTTCTTCTTCAATCCGTTTCCAATCGAGGAAGAACTTATAGGGACTGGTGATCGTGCCGACTTTGGCATCTGTGCCATTGCTAAGGATGATAAACCCATTGCAGTGAAACAGTGCGGGGATGGCATCTTTGTAGTCGCTTAGATTGTCGTTATACGCAGCGGCAAGTTCGGTATGGTGCGCTTTAAGCTCAAAAAATACAAGCGGTATGCCGTTTACAAACCCCACCACATCCGGGCGGCGATTGTAGAGATCACCGACGACTTCGAACTGACGCACTGCGAGAAACTCATTCTCTAGCGGGTTGCCAAAATCAAAGACTTTTAGGCGCTTTTTTTCTAGCCCACCCTTCTTATTCTGATAGCTCACCTGCACACCTTTGGTTAGCAGGGCATATTTCTCTTTATTGATCTGTCCGAGGGATTTATCCGCTGCCTTCTCGGTGATCTGGTCAATCGCATGAGTGTATACTGTGGCAGGCAGATCAGGATTAAACTTCTCCAATGCAGCGCGAAGATGACGCTTCAGGATGGTTTCCGACTTATTCTCACGCCCCAGCAGGCCATCCTCGCCGAAGGTTTCTTTCTTCCACGCATAGGCGACCTTCCAGCCTAAATCCTCCAGCACTTCCTGCGTCGCAGCTTCGACCAGCCCATCTTCTGAATATTCGTAACTCATGCGGCATCCTTGAGTAGTTGGGCGGGGTCGTACTGTTCCACATCAATCATGCCGGTCATCAAGCGCGGAAGCAGAATGTCGCGTGCTTCGTGCATGATCTCGTTTTCTCGAAAAAGTCTGGCCTTGAGCGCGAAATTCTTTGAGAACAAGTCAGAAAATTTATTCATCAGTTCGCCAGTAGGTACGTTGATTTTGATACGTTCGAAGTCTTTCTGATTTACGGCTGGGTAAGCAGCGCCGCCTGCAACGGCAACAGCTGAATCAGTGAAGGTTTGTTGAGAGATGGTCAGATAAATAAACGGGAAATTCTCTTTTCTATGCGGAGTCAAAACAGCAAAACCAGTTGATGCAATCAACAAAGGATCTTCTTCCAGAATTAGACTGAAGACTCTTCGATTAGGGCGAACCGTTGAGAATATCGTATCTCCGAACTCAACACGCCTTCTTGCACGACTAGGAGCTTCTGAAAATGGCATTTCTGTTGCGAGTGCATAGTAGCCGGTTTTAGCCGATGAAATGTCAATATAGCGAATTGTTTCGGGTGCATTTCTTGCTGTTATAGAGCTTTTGTTTACATCGCAGATGGAAGAGATTTCTTTTCTTTCCCACCCCTCAGGCAGGCCGGTTTCGGGATTGATGGGGGTGGATTCATGGCCGGGGAAGCGCAGGCGCACAAACCATTCCTCATAGGTGATCTGCGCCAGCTCCTCCAGCAGCTTAATCCGCTTCAGATTGTTCTCGATCAAATCATCATAGGCCGACAAAACCTGCGCAATTTTTTGCTGGATGGGCAGTGATGGGTAAGGAATATTTGCTGACCCGATATCCTTTGGGCTCAAGTTTGGTTGGCCAGCCCCCATTGCAAGGCTAAAGTACATGCCTTCGGTATCATCAGTAGCCAAACTTTGATAAACAAACTCTGGGTCAGCTATTTTGTTATTTACTCTTACTATGCCAACACGTTGATTTACTAAAAACCCTTCTTCGTAAGAGCGCATTTTGCCAATACGCCCAACGCTTCCTTGTCCAGTCATTGCTACTAAGAAATCATCTTTCTGAAGAAGAAATCTATCGTAGTTTTTTTTATAAGAAGCAGGGTTTAAGAAAGTCTCGCAATCTTTATTAACTTTCTTTCCATTTATATTTTTGATTTTCAGAAGTGGGATACCGCTACTCTTATTCATATCCGAACTTTTGAATGCATAGCCACTAAAAACGCTGGCTACATCTTTCAATTTTTTGCTAGGCCAGTTTGTATTCACGCCGCACCTCGTAGAATCTGGTTCATCAGACCTTCGGCCTCACCGTTCAGTTCGGCCAATTCACTGTGGATTTCGCCAAGGCGCTTTTCATAATCAAAGCTCTCGTCAATCTGGATAGCATAACCAACATAACGCCCCGGTGTCAGGCTCCAGTCATTTTCTTCCACTTCCGCCCGGCTAACAATTTTGCATAAGCCTTCGACATCAGCGTATGATCCATCAGGGAAATGCTCTTGCAGCCACGGATTGCTGGCGAAGGTGCCGCTTACATCTTCCCCGCGATAGGCCTTGACGATAGCGGTTAAGCCTTCCATTTGATCTTCTGAGAAATCTCGCAATGTGGTGTTGATCTGGCGGAAGGTGTTCCGCGCATCAATCATCAGGATTTTGTCCCGGTTTTCCTCGCGTTTACCTCTATCCAAAAACCAGAGATGGCAGGGCAGCGAGCGGGTGTAGAAGAAGTTATTACCCACCGCGACGATGCAATCCACTGCGCCGGTTTCAATCAGCTTCTGGCGGATCAGTTTTTCACTTGCCCCGGCATCGGTGGCGGAGGATGCCATAACGAAACCGGCACGGCCTTTTTCGTTCAGGTAATGGTAGAAATATTGAATCCACAGATAGTTGCCATTATCGGCCTTGGGAATGCCGACATCCTCAAACAGGCGCTTGTCGGTTTTGACGGCGTCTTTCTTCTTATCCACCTTATTTACGTTGAAGGGCGGATTGGCCATTACAAAGTCGCACTTGCCGACCAGATCAAACGGGTCAGTATAGAAGCTGTTACTCTCGATGATTTTTCCTTCAATGCCGTGAATAGCAAGGTTCATCTTGGCAAGGCGGGTGTTGTTGGATTTTAGCTCCGTACCATAGACGGTGATGGCTTCATTAACAGCGAGCTTGCTTTGGTCTTCCACGAAATGCCCCGTTTGCACGAACATGCCGCCCGAACCACAGGCGGGGTCATGGATGATGCCGTGGTCGGGCCCTATGAAATTGACGATGATTTGAACCAGTGAGGGCGGCGTGAAAAACTCGCCGCCTTCCTGCGCTCCAGCACCGCTCATGGAGAATTTCATCAAGAAGAACTCATAAATGCGCCCAAAGACATCGCCTTTCAGGCTCTTGACGGAATCCTTGTTGAAAACGCGGATCAATTCGCGCAGCAGGTCAGAGTCGAGCTCTTGATAGTTTTTTGGCAATATACCGGCGAGGTCGGCATATTCCTCCTCAATGGCACGCATGGCATCATTGACAGCTTCGTTGATGTCTTCAGCTTCTGGAAGGTCCGCAAGGTAGCCGTATTGCGCTTTTTCGGGCAGCATCATGGCTCCCGCAGCAAGGAAGTCAGCTTTCGTGGGTGCGCGTTTGCCGCGTGGTCCATCGGGGATGGATGCTTCAACCGTTACTATTGCTTCTTCGTAGCGGTTTTGCGCATAGCGTAGAAGAATGAGACCAAGCACCGGGTCCTTATATTCCGCCGCTGTCAGTTTAGAGTTGGCCCGCAAATCATCGGCTGCGCCCCAAAGTTCCGTTTCAAGCTGTTTGATCTGTTCTTGGTTCATTTTGCTTTCGCTTCATCATGGGGTCTAGGCTGTATAAGGCGGCATAACTGCCGTGAGCAAGGTGATTTGGATATTTGCTGTTGGCTAGTAAACGGTCAAAGCCGATAATACAGGCGACTTGCGATGAACGCCCACGAACACCATATTTAGCGGTGGTGGAATATGAGGCGCGCAAGATATGGGATCTGTTTCTGGTTTCCTTCGTAAAGCTCCCGGTCATCGGGTGAAGTCTTATCTGGAGACGAAGGGGCTGATTCTGGATGAGGGTTTTGATTGGCAGAGCGAGGGACGCGGGACGGCCTATGTCCGCGCATTAGAAGACGTCTTCCGAACGCTACCGCCGCAACAGCAAGACGGATTGAGAGCAGATCTTGATCTCTTAGCGAGCCTTGCCACGCCGGGCGGCATGCTGAGCGCTGAACAAATCTGCGCCGGTGAGAAGATTGATCTGGAAGGGCATGAAGGGGTTGAGGATGTTCTGCTTCGGCTTGCCGTCGAACATCCTAAAACGATGAACCGTATCCTCATTCAAGCATCATTGATGCGAAACAGTGGCGGACGACAGTGGTCACATTTTCAACTGGATAAAGGCAAAGACTGGCAGCTGAACAGCCTAGATTCGCGCGAAGCTTTTATCGATGAGGCCCTCAAGATTCTTGAACTTCCGTCCCACCGCCAAAAAGAAGCCGATTGGTACGAAGCGGTTCGCCGCAATTTTGAAACTGGCGACGAGAGCGTCATCACACACGCGACGCTCTATGTTGAGGACAAGGCGGAAAGTGCGCTTGGTTTCACCGCCGCCAATGCATTGGAGCGCCAGCTCGTTCAAAAAGTCGTTGAAGTCGGTCTCGCATGCGATCCTGAAACTAAAATGCTTGAGGTCTTTGCCAAGGGCGGGAAGAAGGTCCGGGATCAATATGCGGCGGCGTTCCAAGCGCAATTCGCGCCCGACTCAGAGACGCCGAAAGAGGTCGAGCGGCGCAACGTTTCTGTTGATATGCTCTATGAAGCGCCGAAATTCCCACTCGACCCGGCGGACGGGATCGAAAGTGTGCATGTCTCAGCTTTAGATTTTTATCATGCTCGCGGCGGGTTTTCGCGCCATGAGAAACCGAAAAGCAGTTTTTCGATCTTTGATTTTCTCAAGTCAGCCTATGGTGAGCGGTCACCGCTTGTTGATAAAAGCTGGTTGTTGGTCGCCGCGACACTGAAGCTGAAGCTGGCGCCGCACGGTGCTGGTAGGGGGCGCACGCTGACCGTAACCTTGCGAACGCCGAACACGACGTCTCTGCCGAACATGACCGATCAAGAGAAACAGCTCATCACAAGACTGTTGGAGCGCTGGCGACTTCTGCCCGTTGCGGACGAAGAGGCGGGTGAGTAGAGCCCGGTGAGTATCGAAACGCTTTGTCAGATTCTATGCCATGACGGTTCAATCACGGCGCGTCGCTATCGGGCGAAACCCGGTTACAAATCTCTGCTTAAAGCTGGGTTGATTGAAGAGAGCGGTGTTGTCGAAGGCTGGTATTGCGATGACTGCAGTCAAGGCCATGCCGCAAGCATCGTGCATGAGCAGGGGCGCTATGGCTATTTTTGTCTTGAGCTTGGTTTTGTTCCGCTGGAGCGCGATGCGATTGTAGCCGTCAAGGCTTGTGTAGCGAAGCTCATTTCGAGACTGGCGGATCTTTTGAAGGCCTCAACCCGCAAATCTGAACCGGTTCGGGGGCACACGTGGCGAATTGGCAGACTTCGCAGCGAGCATGGCGACTTGTCCATATACTATCACCCGGCCTTAGCATCAGCCGATGACCTCTCAGAGCTCAAGCTCGCGATTGCAGACGAAGTCGGGACACGGTTCAGACTTATCCTGAATGCCACCGGCACGCTCCCGGTGGGCGGTAGCCGCGTCGTTTCGCTAAGCGAAGTTGTCGAGATTGGGTCAGACGGCGAGATTGAGATGGCGACCGACATCTGGGCCCTTGCAGGTCTGGTCGTAACGTCGCCAACAGGCCGCCCGAATACCTATGGAGCGCCTGTGAAAGACTTAGCGCGGCAAAGGATCGCAAGCGGAGAGGCGCTTCGCGGGTTGAAGACCGAAGCCAACGTCATCAAAGGGTTGCTTTGGAATGAAGAGACAAAAAAGGGACCGAGCCTTACAAGCGTGAGGCGGTATCTGGCCGAGGTTCGAGAGGGGCCAAAAAAGGGCCAAAACTAAGGCGCTTTTTCTGCCCTCTCCGGCTCTGCACCATACGCTCACACTCAAACAATGGAGTATGAGTTATGATGAACACCCCCAAAAGCCCCACACATACGCCGGAGCCTATTGCTGTTTCACCGGATGAAGCCGCGCGTCTCTGTGGCATTGGACGGACAACGCTCTATGCGGCGATCTCTTCGGGCGAGTTGAAGAGCCTAAAGATCCGTTCGCGTCGTCTCATTACGCTTGAGGCGATCCGCGAGTGGTTGAAGCGTCACGAAGTCGAGATTGGTGAGTGAGCCCTGCAATGGCGAGACATGGCAAACTGAACGGGATTAAGCGCTTGAGCTGCTACACCTATGAGGAAGCTGCAGACGTCACCGGGGTCAGTGAGCGGACGGTTCGAAGCTGGCCCAAGCAGGGTCTACACGTCTTGGATGTTGGACGCCCGGTTTATATCCGAGGGGATGATCTGCTGCATTTTTTGAAATCGCGTCGCCAAAAGCAGAAAACTTCGCTTGAGCCTGATGAGTTCTATTGTGTGAGCTGCCGGGCAGCACGACAGGCAGCGGGCGGGCTCATAGATTATCGAGAAATAGAGGGCCGGGTGACGCTAACCGCACTTTGCGAGGCCTGTGAGACCCTCCTTTCAAAGCCTTTCGCGAAGTCGCAGTTTCCCACGCTTCAAGCGAATAGTGACCTTACGCTCCAGCGGCATGAGTAGAGATTAAATGTCTGCACCATATGCCCCTGCAGCTTCTACCTTGCCCAACACTAAATGTACCGCTGACCGACACCCTTAATCATAGGTAGAATTTCAAATGACCAAACGCCCTAATGAAAAGAATGAGCGTCTGAAGCGCGCCTTCCAAGATTATCGCAAATATGCAGGCCGGTTGTCTCAAAAGACTCTCGACCGGGAATTGTCTGCACTTGAGAGGTTCGATGTCTGGAACGGGCGGCGCGACTTTTTCGAGTTTCATATTGAACAGGCCATGCGGTTTCGGGATTATCTTGAAAAAGCCAAAGGCAAGACCGGAAAGCCCCTGAGCAAATCAACACTCCGGTCGATCCTCGGCACACTGAGAGAGTTCATTTTGTGGTTGTCTCAACAAAAGGGCTATAGCTCGAAGATACGACCTTCTGATGCTGATTACTTCAATCTGTCGCGCCGGGATGAAGCTGAGGCACGCGCATCAGCCTCACGTCCTGCCCCAAGTCTAAATCAAGCAAAGCATGCCCTGTCAGCCATGCCATCGAGCACATCGCGGCAGATGCGGGACAAGGCTATTTTTTCACTGCTCTGTCTGACCGGCATACGCGTGGCGACCTTGATTTCTCTCAAAGTGAAGCACGTTAACTTGCAAGAAAAATCTGTCATCCAGAACCCGCGCGAGGTGAACACAAAGTTTGCTAAACGCATCGACACTTTTTTCGTCAAAGATTTCGAAGAAGCGGAGCAGTGGCTCAGGGTCTGGATGGAGCATTTGGATAAAGCCGAGTTCTATGGCCCTGATGATCCACTGTTTCCCATCACGGCCGTCAACTCAGACTCAAACAAGGGGTTTATCGTCAGGGGCTTTGAGCGGCGAAACTATAAGAGCACCGAGCCTGTGCGAAAAATTATTAATCAAGCATTTGATCGCGTTGGCTTGCCAGCGTTCGGACCTCACGCCTTCAGGCACATGCTTGCCCGGCATGCATCAAACACCTGCAAGAGCGTCGCCGAGTTTGTCGCAACTGCTCAGAACCTCGGACATTCGGACGTTTTGACGACTTTGCGAAGCTATGGGCAGATCAGCCGTGAACGCCAGCGGGAGCTTGTGACCGGATTGAAGCCAGAAGAGCATGACTAGCAGGCACTGCGTGGGAATAAGTGTGGGAACGGATTTCCTGCGTTCGCTATTTGTGGTATTATATCAGTGTCTTAATGTAATATAGTGGCGGAGAGGAAGGGATTCGAACCCTCGATACGCGTAAACGTATACGCCCTTAGCAGGGGCGCGCCTTCAGCCACTCGGCCACCTCTCCGCGCGAGCGAAAAGCCCTAATAATTTCAGATTAGAATGGCAAGCGGTGATGTCGGCTGATTTGCGCATTTTGCATGGCCGACCATACCGCGCTTCTGCCTTGCCAAGCTTGCCACGTGGGCGTATCTCGCCGCCATGAACAAAATTACGCTGCATAAGGGCGACTTGCCCGTCAATCTGGACCTTGGTTCGATCATCGCCGTTGATACCGAAGCTATGGGCCTTAATCCGGTTCGTGACGCTTTGTGTGTCGTTCAAATATCTTCCGGTGATGGTACCGCGCATGTTGTCCAGCTGGAGCGCTCATTCGACTGCCCGAACCTGAAGGCGATGATGGCGGATCCTGCGGTTTTGAAAATTTTCCATTTTGCACGCTTTGACGTCGCCATGATGCAAAAATGGCTCGGCATAACGTGCGCGCCGATCTGGTGTACCAAGATCGCTTCTAAATTGGCTCGCACTTATACAGACCGCCATGGCTTGAAAGATGTTACCCGCGAGATTGTTGGCGCAAGCATGGATAAATCTCAGCAATCCTCTGACTGGGGCGCGGCTGAGCTTACCGACCTGCAATTGCAATATGCCGCTAGCGACGTGCTCTATCTTCATCAAATCCGAGAAGGCCTGCTTGCGATGCTTGAGCGTGAAGGACGGGTTGATTTGGCGAATGCATGCTTCAATTTCTTGCCCATTCGCGCAGAGTTAGATGTTAAAGGTTGGGAAAACACTGATATTTTTGCCCATAGTTGAGGCAAATATCTGTGACTGAACTGTCACGATGAAAGCGCTGTTCTTACGAGGTTTTCTCACCTATGACTAAAAGCATGAACCCTGCGGCATCAACTGAAACGCTTTCGAACTGGGCCCCTCAGCGTCAGATGACGCTAGAGCAGGCGCGAAAGCGCTCGGCTATGGTGGGTTTTATGCGCATGCTGTTTGTGGCTGGCGCAGCGATTTCTGCAGGTATGATGATTGGCCCAATTGCTGCCACGACGATATCTGGTGTCGGGTCTGATATTGACCGTATCAGCAGCGAAGAAGTCGTCACAATGGTCAATGCGCGTTTTACCGGGCGCAATGTTGCTGGCGAAGCGTTTGTCATTACCGCTGATACAGCGCGCCGCCGCCTAGATGATCCGAGCGTGATTGATCTCACCAATCCGCGCCTTGTTGATGAGGCTGGCACGGAGGTGCAGGCTCCAACTGGAACCTACCATCAGAATGATGAGTATCTCGACCTCTTTCAAGCCGTGCAAGTACGCGACAGCGAAGGCTATACATTCACGACGACGAGTGCACGCGTCTTCGTGCAGGATGGCCGGGTTCAAGGCTTAGAGCCGCTCAGCGGTAACGGCCCACTTGGCGATGTCCGCGCCGACTCCTATGAAATTGTTGACGACGGTGACCGTGTGATCTTACGCGGCAATGTCGATATGATTATTTATCCTGGTGGCCGTGATGCGCCTCAAAATCAGGACGAGAACCAGTAATTAGGATTGCCAGTATTTAGGATTGAATGGATCAAGGGTGATAAAAATGATGAAATGTATTGCAGGCCTAGCTATGGCACTCTGCCTCTCTGCTCCAGCCTTAGCGCAGGTTTCTGGTGAGGGCGGCCCAATCCGCGTGAAAGCGGATCGCTCTGAAGTGCTTGATAAAGAGCGCAAAGTTATACTCGTCGACAATGTTGATATCACCCAAGGCGATGCGCGCTTGCGGGCCAATGTTGTTACACTTGAATATGGCGGCGGTCCTGCAGGCGCAGGCAGCGGTCCAACATCTGGCTTTGGGGACATCAAAACCATGACAGCCCGCGGCGAGGTGTTTTACGTGACGCCAGATCTGAAAGCTAATGGTGATCTCGGTATTTATGACGCGCAAAAAGACACGATCACGCTCACCGGAAATGTGGTTCTTGTACGCGGCGATGACGTGGCCCAAGGCAATCGCCTCGTGATGGAATTGGCGGCAGGCAAGACAACCCTTGATGGCGGCACAAGTCAGGTCAATATGGTTATTATACCGAATGAAGGCAGCGGTCAGTAAAATTCAATCTTTCGCCCTAAAGCGATTTTAAGCCTAGTGGCCTAGACGTTAAGCATAAGATGACCGCCCAAGGGGAGCAGTGAACACATGGACCAGACTGGCACAGGCCTCGTCGCAACCGGACTTGCCAAGACTTTCGGCAAGCGCCAGGTCGTCCATGATGTATCCTTAAATCTCCAGCGTGGCGAGATTGTTGGTTTGCTTGGCCCGAACGGCGCAGGCAAGACGACTTGTTTCTATATGATCATGGGCTTGATTGGCTCTGATGGCGGCGAGATCAGCATTGACGGCGCCGATGTTACAGCTTTGCCAATGTATCAGCGCGCGCGCCTTGGCCTTGGTTATTTGCCGCAAGAAGCCAGCATCTTCCGCGGCATGAGTGTCCAAGACAATATCATGGCGGTGGTTGAGCTTGTCGAAAAAGACAAAGCCGAGCGCCGTAATCAAGTTGATAGTCTGCTCGAAGAGCTCAACATCACGCATCTGCGCAAGCAACCTTCAACCAGCCTCTCAGGTGGTGAACGCCGCCGCGTCGAGATTGCCCGCGCATTGGCGTCTAAGCCGAGCTTTATGCTCTTGGATGAGCCATTTACCGGCATCGATCCATTGGCGATTTCGGATATCTCAGACCTGATTGGTTATCTAAAACAGCGCGGCCTTGGCGTTTTGATCACCGACCACCAAGTCCGCGAAACGCTCGAAATTGTTGATCGCGCCTCGATCATCTATGAAGGTAGCGTCCTGTTCGATGGCACACCGAAAGATGTCCTCGCCAATGAAGATGTCCGCCGAGTTTATCTCGGTGAGCGGTTCGCGGCGTAGGAGCAGACCATGGCTGCCCATCAAAGATTAGATATGCGCCAGGGGCAATCCCTGGTGATGACCCCGCAACTGCAGCAGGCGATAAAACTACTACAACTTTCAAACATCGAACTCGCTGAGTTTGTTGCCGAAGAGATTGAGCGCAATCCGCTTCTAGAGCGCGGCGAAAATGGCGACCCTGCTGAGTTTGAAGGCACCGAAGATAAAGCCGCAGGCCGCGAAGAACTCGCGCTAGATGGCGCTAATGGCATGAAAGAGGCCCGCGACGCTGTCGATGCTTCTGATAGCGACATGTACGAGGCTGGTACTGGATCTGATGAAGCGACAGCTGCCAATTCGATGAGCGGCCCATCCGCCAGCACAGATTGGTCGCAAGTTGGTTCCGGTGGCTCCGGCGCAAGTGAAGGTTTCGACTTTGAAGGTACGCTAACCTCAGAAAAGAGCCTGCACGAGCATCTGCACGAACAGCTCAACATGTCAGGCCTCAGCCAAGCAGATTGCTTAATTGGTTCACGCCTCATCGATGAAACTGACGATGCGGGCTATTGCAAAGTTGACCTTGACGAAACGGCCAAAGTGCTCGGCGCCGATCCAGCCAATGTCGCTGCGGTGCTTGAGGTCTGTCAGGGCTTTGACCCCACCGGCGTCATGGCCCGCGACCTCACTGAATGTCTCGCGCTGCAGCTTAAAGAGCGCGACCGCCTAGATCCTGTCATGCAATGTTTCCTGTCCAATCTGCATATGGCCGCCAAGCACGACATTAAAGGCCTTTCAGAGACATGCGGCGTCGATAAAGAAGACGTCATGGACATGCTGACAGAGCTGCGCACGCTCAGCCCGCGCCCAGCCTCTGGTTTTTCAACCGAAGCGACCATCGCTGTTGCGCCAGATGTGTTCATCAAAGAACTACCAAACGGCATGTTCGCGGTGGAGCTAAACTCTGAAACCCTCCCGCGTGTGCTGATGGACAAGGCTTATTATGCCGAGGTTAGTAACCTCAAAATGCGCGAGACCGAGAAAGAGTTCATCTCTGAATGCGCTGCCAATGCGACATGGTTGATTAAGTCACTCGACCAGCGCGCGCGCACAATTCTCAAAGTCTCTAGCGAGATTGTCCGCCAGCAAGATGCCTTCTTCGCTCACGGCGTTGCCCATCTTCGCCCGCTCAATCTAAAGCAAGTCGCCGACGCAATTGAGATGCACGAAAGCACGGTCAGCCGGGTTACCAGCAACAAGTATATGGCCACCCCGCGCGGCCTGTTTGAGCTAAAATACTTCTTCTCTGCTTCAATCCCTTCAACAGGCGGCGGCGAGGCGCACTCCGCCGAAGCTGTGCGTCATCGCATCAAACAGCTGATTGATGAAGAGGGCGCAAAGGTCCTGTCCGACGACAAGATCGTCGAAATCCTCACAGAATTCGGCATCGAAATCGCGCGCCGTACCGTGGCCAAATACCGTGAAAGCCTAAACATCCCAAGCAGCGTCCAACGCCGCCGGATGTTAAAAACGGCTTAGTGTCGATCGCCCTGTTCCATACACCCTACTAGCACTAAAACCCCATTTAATCCCCGCCCCCATGCCATTGGGTTATATTCCCCACATGGACCTGACGTTTAACCCTTCCCATTACCAGCATGTGCCAGTGTATTACTGGCCCTACGTGTGGTGGCAGCTATTCTGGCTACGCGGTTGGGTGCAGGCGATTGACCGCGAAATCCTCTTTGAAATCGACGAGCGCAGAAAAATACACATCACTTTTCTGTCCGATGACAAAAAAGATTTAGGCGCCTGGATGTGGGCGCAGAATGAGTCTCACCCCAAACACCTAGACTATTGCGATAACGCTGCGGGCGACGTCGATCTCAACTATATTGTCTATGCGATGGCCAAAGCGCTCGAACGCACAGGGCATCTGATCCGCTGGGTCTGGGTTCGCATGGTTTCTCGCACCACGCCCCCAATCCAAGACTCAAGTTAGCCGCTAATACCAGCGAAAGCTGGTATCCATCACCCAGTCGTGCCTCAAGATCAGACGATCTTACACGCACCTATATTCCCAACCAAAACCAATCATCCAAGCTTTGAGTATCAGAGCTGGATACCAGCTTTCGCTGGTATTGGCGGACCTCAAGCAAGGTGCGAACCCTTTCGCCTGCCCGAAAGAAAAACAGCCCTGAGCTTGGTTCATGCGCCGAAGGCGCGGAACCCGCTTATGCTGCGTGCGCGCTAGCGCTTAGCGCAGCACTAAAAAGTGTCAAAACCCCATCGCATCGGCGATCAATTCAGCCTCCGCATCACGCAAAATCGCCTCTTCAACACTCGCGCCCGCCACTGGTTCCTTGCCGACTTCCAGCATAACCGGAACCGCAAACGGGCTTATCTTCAAGAGCGGCTGATGCACGATTTTCTGCCGAACCCGCATCAGCATGTCAGACAGGCGCCGAATATCCAGAAACCCAGTCGCAGCATCCTGTCGCGCCGCTTGCAATAGAATATGATCCGGCTCATGACTGCGCAGGACATCATAGATCAGGTCCGTCGAGAACGTGACTTGCTTGCTGGTCTTCTCTTCGCCCGGCATCCGCTTTGCGATAAGCCCACTAATCTGAGCGCAATAGGCAAAATGGCGTTTCATCAGAATGCTCTCATCCAGCCATTCTTCGAGGTCATCTCCAAGTAAATCAGGCGCAAAAAGGGCGTCCATATCAATCTCATCCATCGGGTCCATCGCCCAAACCGCCATCGCATATTCAGACGCGACAAAGCCCAGCGGTTTTGCGCCCATTCTCTCTAAACGCCGCGTCAGCAACATGCCTAAAGTTTGATGCGCCAAGCGGCCTTCAAAAGGATAGCAGACCAGATAATGCCGCTCCGCCCTTGGAAATGTCTCCACCAGTAATTCGTCGGCGGCTGGAATGGTTGAACGCTCGCGCTGTATCTCAAACCACTCTCGCACTTGGTCAGGCAGATATTTCCATTGCTCCGGATCATGGATCATTTCCCTCACGCGGCCAGCCAAAAATTCTGTCAGCGGAAATTTGCCACCATTATAGCTTGGGATAGCCGGTTTCTGGTCGCCCGGCGCGCGCACGCAAAGGCAATCCAAATCCTGCACGCCTAAAAAGCGAAGAATTTCCCCTGCAAAGAGAAACGTATCGCCGGGCGTCAAAGTCGAGATGAAATATTCCTCAATCTCCCCAAGTTTGCGCCCGCCGCGAAAAGCGGGTTGGCCCGTCGCTTGCCCCGCTTTTTGTCCGCCAACCCGGCTGGCCAAGCGAACATTTAAAACCCGCGCCTCAACAATCGCGCCGACATTCATCCGGTGCTGCTGCGCATCCCGCTTCGTCCGTGTATGCCAAACGCCATCGCGGCTACGGATAATACGTTTGAAGCGATCATAGGTTTTCAGCGCATAACCGCCAGTCGCGACCAGATCGATAACCCGCTCATAGGTCTCCCAGTCCAGTTCAGCATAAGGCGCAGCCCTGTGGATCTCATCGAAAAGGTCATCGAGTTTGAAACCTTCACCGCAAGCGCGCCCCATAATGTGCTGGGCCAGAACATCCAGCGCCCCAGCTTGCACAGGCGCGCCGTCTATTTCGCCAGCTTCAACGGCTGCTTCAGCTGCACGGCACTCTAGGATTTCAAAACGGTTTGTCGGTACCAGGATCGCTTTACTCGCCTCATCCATCCGGTGATTGGCTCGCCCAATACGCTGGATTAGCCGCGCTGCGCCTTTCGGTGCGCCCATCTGAATAACGAGATCAACCTCGCCCCAATCAATCCCCAGATCGAGCGTTGAGGTACACACCACCGCCTTAAT
>JACLAD010001885.1_pt1 | contig 41800 bp, 28 predicted proteins | sample 8027901 | NCBI WGS metagenome assembly JACLAD01 (sample SAMN15725071, study PRJNA655200) | protist metagenome | isolation source: fluorescence activated cell sorting (FACS) single amplified genomes of... | place: Spain: Blaines Bay Microbial Observatory, Mediterranean Sea | collected 2016-07-05 | reverse complement strand
TAGAGACTCTTTCTCCTACGATAAAGACTGAGTATGTTCCGTGTCGGAGATATTGTGGAGCGAGAGCTAGACAGTTTATGGTTCCAGGCGGAAGTTCGAGCAGTGAGGAACCCTCCTTTAGCGTCACGGCCAAGCTTGCTCGAGGGAAAGGAGGCACTGCAAAAGGGGATGCGCCCTCCCAGCTACGTCTATGACCTTTGGTTTGCAGATATTGAGAATTTGGAAAAGAGTGTTCCTGAAGAAGAGATACGGTTGAAAGTCACAGGACTTGCGGATGTAACGGCAGCGTCTGCAGATGACACTGATATGAAGTGGGCAGCAAATAGTGTTCCCGTTGGAATCGTTCTGGGAGATAACGAGGATAGAATCGACCTACCCGATGCGAAATCGCCTATATCAAACAAAGGAGGTGAGGGAAAATTTGCGTCGCACCATGATGGGGAGGAGGAAGATCCATTCTCTCTACCATCAAGCAATAACGGCAGTTTCAATACTAATGGCCTTGTCACCATGCATAATGTTGATGATAACGATCGGTTTCAGAGTACAGGAACTGCCTACCTAACACATGGAGAAGTCACAGGAGCCAAAGCTGCAGGTGGTGGTGGCTTACGTGCTATTCGTCTGTTACGCAAATAGGTTTGATTCAGAATACAATTCCAGTCAATTTAAACGATGTTATGAAAATTAATTTTAAATCAAAATAAAAGACGGCGTACGGGTATGTTCAAGTAAATGTAATAGTAAATTTATAGTTTTAAATTAAAATCGAAAAATATATTTCACGCTTCACAAGTCCGACGTCCAACACCCAACATTGGACCCAAAGCAAAAAAAGGAAGCAGACCTGCACACAAGTTTTACCTTGAAGATCATGATCCGTAAACTTTGCCTCTCCGTCGTCTTGTGTGTTGCAGACGGCGGAGAGAGACAAACGCGTGCTTATGAGCTCTTAATTGCTTATTTTCTAACCCCTTGCCTACTTTTATCGGAGATTGCGACGAGGATCCAACAGGTGCACTATGGTGTCGAATCGGCGGTCGCGAACGCACACTTTTGTTGCTCCGTGTATGAGTAGGGGCTTTGGGATGGTGCTGCTGCTTACTTACCCATGCATCTACTGAAATCTTTGAAGGCTTGTTCTCGAGGACAAGTTCTGGTAGCTGTAGGGAAGCAGCTTTCCGCATTGGTGCTGAATGCTTTGAATCTGAAGTAACAGCACCTTCTCTGTAGGAACTAACCATATGATGTGCCCGACCACGAGCCACCGGAGGACGTTGCTGGAAGACATTCCTACTAGCTGTAATGATTGCACCTAGATTGACGCTCCCCAGCCCAGAATGTCGACTTCCTCTTGTGGCTGTAACTCCATGACATAGCTGCCATCGATCAGCTTTCGCACTTTTGAACGCCTCCTTTATTTTCGAGGAGTAAGCAACTGCTTTCAGCAACTGCATCCAAGACTTGCGAGTGTGTTGCCGAGCAGCTGCACATAAACGTGACCGATATTTCGCACTCATAAAACGCCGCCAGCAGCTCTGGATCTTTAAGACAGCGCTGCGCTTGAATTGTGAATATGTTCGAACCCTCGAACCCCGCCAGAGCCGCGAAATGGTTGTGCTTGAAGCATGCCAGATCTTCAATTTTTTTCTACATCTCCAACCCCGAACAAGCTCCTGCAAGGCTACTGCTGCGCGGCGCTTGGCTTCTTGCGAAGCGTGATTGCGGCGAGAAAGATAACCTCGTACTTGACACGTCATTATTGTGGCAGATCGTGCCATCAACTTGTCTTTCTCGTGAACAATGTATCGTCGCGCTGTGCGCTGAATGCGAGTTGCCGCAATGCTTTGTCTGGCGAGTAACATATCATTCCTTGCTATTCGCTGTGCCGTTTTCATTCTCCACCATCGTTGAACCTTTAAGCACGCTGATCTACAATGCCGACGGAATTCTTTTATCGCCAGAGCTGCTGCGTTGTGATAATAGGAATGAGCAACTTGCCGAAGGGCTCTCCTCATCTTTTCGTTGCGGATTGCATTCCACCCACGATAGAGAGCTTGAAGACGAACGCAGCCTTTCTGCAATTGGCGATAGTGGAGTCGAAGATACGTACCCCTTAACCACTGCTGTATTCGCAGAGCATTTGCCCTTATCCGCTTTGCTAAATTCCGCGCAATATAACCTCGAACGTATGATTGGATTGAAGTTGCAGCAATGCACTCAATGCGAGCTAATCCGAGTGCTTGAAGTTTGGCCCATTGCGACAGACTCTGATTTCCCAAGCGCTGATGTGGTTTTGGACGAGCGCGATGAAGGACATCGCGTATCGCACTAATCGATAATCGAACATCTTCTCTAATTTTGCGCCTGCAACTTCTCCAACGTAAGTACCGAAGCTTCATTTTGCTGCGCATTACACGCAAGCCATTACAGATTGTAATTGCGGCACGCCGCTTTTGAAGGCGCACGACTACACGCATCGCTTTCACGGAGCGCCATGCACGTTTGCGCCGAGCTACACTTTGAAGTAGTGTTGCTGCTGCATACTTCTCTGCTGCCAGCTTTCTCAGAGCTGCATATTGTACACGTGCCATAGCGCCTCTGAAACACGCCTGCGCTCGTGCAAAGGCATTATTTAAGAATTTTCTACGAGCCTGCGCTCGAGCTCGCAACGTCGCACGCCGAAGAGCGCAACGCACAAGAAACGATCTTCCGAGACTTTGAATCATAGACGCACTGTGATTGCAGCGCAATTCGTAGTTTACTCTTATCTTGCGCCACCACCGTTGAATTATGACCGTTTTCCCGGTTCTACGAATGATAGCTGATAACTTCCCTTTCTTAGACGGCTTCGGGACCATCTTCCTCGGTGGAACTGGTGGAGGTTTGCTTCTCACAGACGCATTTCGACTTCGCCTTACACGGGGCGCGGTACTCGCTCGACACCCTGAATTGTTTTGCATTCGAGCTCGCCCAGAAGGAACATTGAAGATGGGGCATGATACTGGAGCCACATTCTCTGTCGCTCCTGGCGAGCCGCTTTGCTGCAGGGAATTGCGGCTTTCCAGGGCTACCCGAAGTTGCGCCTTCCGCAACACATCTCTTTCTCTTCTCGCCGCCTGAATTTTTTTCCTCGCACGCCGGATCCAGCGCGAGTATTGCCTCCGTATGCGGAACCCTCGCCAACACTTTTGGATACGGATGGCATTTCTTTCGCGAATAGGCGCCAGCAATTTGTCCATCATGGAATCCCATGAATCCACAGCTTTCTCAAAACTGCCTCTTCCGAAACTATCCGCAAACGCTGACGCCATTTGGGCGTTAGGGCACCGGGCTGCGCGGCGTTGCGAGTGCGTATAAGAATTTGCGGTCGCGGCTCTTCCGGTGGCTGTAGCATGATAACGTTGCCAATCAGAACCGGCTTCAGTTGCAACTCCAAATTCTCTATCGTATTCCGCCCGCTTGGACGCATCACCGAGAATATCATAAGCCTCAGTGATATCTGTAGTTGCGCATACGCAGAAGGGGACAAATCGATGATCGAATTTTTTTTTTCAATCACAGGAAATTGATCAGGTCAAATATCATTCGCAGCATGACGTCCGACGATTTATGCAAGAAAATACACGACTCTACTTACGCTGGAAAATGCGCTTTGCTTCCGTGGGTTGGTCAGGATTCTTATCAGGGTGATATCTCTTGGCAAGTCGCCTGTACGCTTTCTTTATCTCTACAGCTGTGGCTGTTTCGGGTATGCCAAGAATAGCATAAAAATCTATGCACTCAGCTCCCTCAAAATTCATCACAAGATACTGAGGACGTGTAAATCGGGCTCTCAGTTATAACGCTTGTCGGAAAGACTTTCCGGAGAAACGCTGATTCTAACTTAATGCCAAAGAAATTCGGACCTACCCACCATACGTTCGCACTGTTACTGTTACTCTGCTCGTACCTTCACCATTTACCTCGTGGACAAGCAATACTCTTCGTGCGCATAGTTGTTGATCCAAGCTATTGCTTTTAAGAACATGCTACAGCTATCTGGCACGTCCTAGGTTGTGCGATTCGGCCATGGCCATTGGACCTTGCTCTTCCTTCAGCTCTCTTCGATCGTTCGAGCGGCCCCTCGTTCATTACACTCTCCACCAAAACTAAAACCTAAACCGCGGCAACGTTCTCTCGGACTGGAGAGTCGAGATGAGAGAGAAACGCTTTCCGACTTCAACTATTGCTTGTCCGTAGTTAAAGATACGGGCAATCCAAGGTCTCCGACTGTACTGTACTGTAGTACTACAAATATTCAAACAATTGTCCGCAAAACTCAAAGAACGAAACAGAGATCTAGAAAAGAATCGGACGGGAATGGGAAATGTACGCGTGTGTTAGTCTAGGGACTAGGGACCGTTTCCAGGTATTACATTTTTATATTTGGTACAAAATGCTGTAGTAAAGTATCTAGACTTGAAGAGAAAGTATGTAAAATGTAATTTAAATTTAAGTATGATTCTTGAAGAGAAAGTAGGCGACGAGAAACTCACACAACACGGAACTCGCGGTAGCGGCGCTCCTCGCCTCGACGTGGCTGTCCCACCCGGCCGGGGCCGGGACCAGAGCCGACGCTACAGTATGGCGGTGTTCCAGAACTTCAAGCGGAAACTACGGTATTTTGATTTTTGCATCAATTACTGGCTGGACAGAACAGCAACAGAGGACTGTAGTAGTAGTAAGACAATTAGTAAGACAATTACGGGTAGTTATATTCAACTACTTTATTGAACTACGTAACCTATTAATTCGTAACAATCTTCACCTTATTTTTTGAAATAAATATGTGCCTTGTCCTCATTCCGAATAACCAAGTCCATCTTCTTCTGTCGTATGCGCCTCAAGTGCTAGTGCTAGTGCTAGATGCTACTGACAAAAGCTAAAGTTTTGATGCGGAAGAATTAGTGCCTGCTTCAAGAAGCAAGGCGAGGCACTCGCAGCGGCGAAGCACGCTCACAAGACTGGTCTCCTCGTCAGACGCATCTTCCAGACGCTCTTCCTCCATCCGAGAAGTTAATTTCTTCCGTATTTCCCGAAGAGACTTGGCGTGGTATCTTTGGGGACCACTGATAGCTTGGTGCCATTTTGTGTCGCCAAGTCTTACACAAATTTCTTTCTCCTGCGCAGCAATGGCTTTGGATATCGCGTCCGACCACTTGAGAAACATTGCAACATTTTTTTTGAGGATCGGCTCTAAGGTTGGTGCGAGAGTCTGCCACTGCTCCATCGCACCTTCAACTCTGGGATTTTGCATTCGCTCACACCACATCGCAACCTGTGGTGCATGAAGCCGAATAAGCTCGCCTGCAGTTGGATCTGAGAGGCACTGACCTATTTGCGCAGCCAGACCAAAATCAGCCATCGTGGGCCTCATTCCAAATAAATAGTTTCGCTGGAGACTGCCGGAAAGAAAGTGAAATTCAAGTGCCAGAATGAATTCAAGAAAGGACGTTTCAATAACCTCACGTGTCTCATCTGTGGAACCAATCGTGAACAGCCGTTTTGACATGCGTGCGTAGACTGCTTGGGAAATCATGTCTATTTCGCTTTGCTGGGTCGTAGGTTTTAAACCTCCATTGCGCAGACATTCAAGTTTTTCTACCACATCTCTTCCCGACGACATTTCGACTGCAAAACGACGTGCAAAACTTCTTCCGTCAACCTCGTTGGCCCAGCGGTAGTGAAACATCCACTTGTTAGCCCACTCATCACCAAACTCTTCCAGGAGCTCAGAAAAAAAGCGCATAGAGGCGGTCATGGACTTTGGATACATTGCTGGTTCCGGGTGAATTTTCTCGAATCGCTCAATTATCAGCGTGCTGTCTTGAAAACCCTTGCCGTCCTTGGAATCCTCGGTTACCACTGTGGGAATCAGGGGCAGGCGAGAAAACCTCGCGTGCTCTTCCTGAAGCTCCGCAGAATTTCGCACGAGCCATTCGTGGTGCAAACCTTTAAATCGCAGATATGACCTCACCTTGACGCTATAGGGGGACCCGTTGGACCCGAACACACGCAAAGCCGCCATCGCAAGCTGTCTCGATCTCTCTCTCTACTGCACTGTACTCAAGTGCTTGGAGACGAGTACATCAGTACGTGTGCGTACGCACGTACATCAGTAGGCTACAGTACAGCTCCAGCGAGAGACTGTGGGGACAGGGGTTAGATCTGCGTTAGATCGAGAGTTAGAGTGGTGTATTAGCAGTCGTCTCTTCTCTCTCTCTCTCCTCTCTCTCCCTTCTGATCCAGCGGAGAACGATGATCCTTCAGATTCTGGAGCAACCCCCACGCCAGATTCGAACAAACTCTGCTAGAGACAGGCGGGCGTTCTCTTGCGTTGTGCGTGTAAATTTTGCATCAGAAGGTGTTACAGTACGTGGGACACCAGGCGCTGCGACACCGCGGTGGTTGCTTTTGGCGGAGCTAGTTTACGCAGTGGCTGGTGATGTTCAGTCGAAACCAGACTGCACTGTGGGGAAGGGTTCTGCACTGCGACGTGCGTTGCTCGGTACAACCAGCAAATCGCTTTCGCAAGCAGGCTGCTCTGCAACTATTCATTTTGATGATTTAAAGGTTACTGAGGCTTCGTTGCGCCATGAAAATCGTGAATTCTGCATTTGTTTCAAGCTGATCTCACCAAGTGGAGCAACTGTAGCACAAGCACTAACGCATAGATTTTACACCTATAGCCATCCGAAAATACTACGGCGATTGCAAAGTCTCAAATTGCACTCTGTCGCTCTTTCTTGCTCTATGAACTCGGCAGTGAAGAGTATTTTCATCATTGGTGGTCCTTTCTTCAATGGGCCACAGCTTGGTGTATCTCTATTTCTTAGTGGCAACATTCCAGTGGTGGTGAAGCTCGATGCCAGTTTAATTACAGTTGTTTCTAAGTCCGTCCTTTCTCTTGCCTCCACAACGGCTCGTGATGCATGCGAAGGTCATTTTCCCTTTGATAAAGCCCACGTTGCGGTAACAAATGACGGCATTCATCTGAGTAACAAGCTGGAGATTTCTGTGAATGTTTTGAAGAAAGAAGTGCCTTCTGGCGCCGCTGGAAAACCCAACGATTTCGGTCATGTCGATGAAAGGGAAACGGAAAACGAATTGGCACCACTGAGGATGAATTCGGCAAATATTGACAGAGATTTTCAGCTTGAAGATTTTGACGAGTTCTTTGAGATTTTCAACACAAATTTTGATGTCGAGAGCTTTGGGGAGTTTGGAGGCGCTGGAAACAGCAATCCAAATAGTGGTAGTACTAGTAGAGGGACGAAAAGGCAGCGTGGGGATGCCGGTTTCAGATCAAAGATGTAGCCGTCTCGCGTCTTGCATGTAGAATTTTCTCGGGGGGGGGGGCTGCATCTTCAGTATACTGCTCGCGAAAATATACTTTAAGAACGTAAAATAGATCGAAAGAGGATGCCTGCTACTGTACTGAACTATCGAAGAATTAAACTTAAACTGCTTCGGTCGCTTGGTCGCTTGGTCTTCTCCCTCTCCCTCTCCCCTCTCTCTCTCTCCCCGAGAAATTAAAATTGTTCAATACTCCACTTCGTAGTTTTTATTAGAAGTCTAAATTAAATTAAGTAGTCTAAGTCAACTTCAACTGAGATAACATCTCGCTTTGATCGCTCTCTCTCTCGCCATGTCCACCACTTTTGACTTTAAAAGTTAGAGAAGTCCTCACTTTTCGTGACCTCGAACCGTTATCATTGCTCAATTCTATTGTGAAACTTGAAGAAGATGAGCAGGCTCTGGGCAGCGTTCCGGCGTTTGATGGTGGAGAGACCTCTCGCCACGAACATGGTGGTATCGGGTATCACAATGTCCACTGGGGACAACATAGCGCAAACAGTTGAAATGTATCAAAAAGGAGAGCCCGTGAGCGTCGAAGGACTCTCACCCCTACGCACAGCAATAGCTTGCGGGTGGAATACTGCTCTTTTCACGCCAATTTTTTTGTATTGGTTTCGCCGTCTGGATACGATATTTCCCGGGGTTGGTATCTCTGCTGTCGTTAAGAAAGTTGTTGTAAACCAGCTTGTTATTACTGTCCCAATCAATGGTGGATTTCTAGCGTATACAACTGCAGTGGAGCAGCTCTTTGCCGGAGGGTTGCCATCACGCAAAAATTTAGTAAACTTTAATTTTGACCTTGTGAGGGATCGCATAAGCCTCCAAATCCGGGAAGATCTCATCGACATATTCAAGAGAAGCTGCATGCTGTGGCTTCCTGTAAACTTTTTGAACTTTCTTCTAGTGCCAAAAACGTTTCGCGTGCTGCCAACAATAGCAGCTTCCACGTGCTGGAGTGTATACCTTTCTTTGGCAGCCCACCAGCATGGTACGATTGATAATGCATGAGAAGATTTGTAAAGATGTTCTTTTATGGTACGCAGAAAGCTAAGATGCCACCGACAGACTAGCACTAGCACTACAGTACTGATACGTACGTGTAACATAGTTTTAGAATTTGTGAGTGTATTATTAAATTTGAAATTGAAAAGGAAAGAAACTCGGAAAAAATCAATTTCACGAAGTATTTTCAATAGATTTTCTCGAGGAGGAACGCCTCGAGCCTTTGTTCTAGTGCGAGGTATGGCAAGGGATTATGAAATATTGAAATGGAAATTAAAGCTTCGGTAAACTCATCGAAGTCCATTTGCGATTCCATCAACTGGTCTTCATCGACCTCTTCACTTGATACCTGCACGCAGTTAAATATGGAAATGACATCAACTTCCGACAAACGTTGCTGTTCCAAAACTTTCTTGACTCGTAGAAAGTCCAAAAATTCTGCAAGCGAAATTTTACCGTCTCTACCTGCCGTTTTTGCAAACGCCTCCTCGAGTCGCTCCTGATGTCTACTGAGCACCTTTACCATTGCTTCGCTGCGAAGATATTTTCGAAATATGTCTGCGTCTGATCTCTTCGCATACGGAATGATGTGATTCTCCAAGAGTTTCTTTAAAGAGAGAGCAAGTTCAGTCTTTGCTTTTCCTCGATATTTTGCATATGCAATACGTATCAGCGCTTCGACGAACTCGCTTCGAGTCAATGAGCCATCCGGATTCTGTTCATCATTCACGATTTTCCCTCCTGCATCATATTCCTGGTTCGTTTGGAGAAAAATAATCTGGCAATCTGCAGCAGAGAAAGTGAAATCCAGACACTTGGTGTCATCCATCATGATGTTGAATGCGTTCTGTGAGATCGATTCGCCGCTATCAACACTCGAATAAAAGCGAAATGCACGTCGAAGGGTGGGGAAATACTCCAATACAACTTTTTCTAGTGCCAGAAGCTCAGCGTCGGGGTCATCGTCAAATGCTAAAAGGTCAGCAATCTCGTGGCGGTTGAGATGCACGTAGGCGTCAAGATCTTCTTTCATTACAGCTAATGCTACAGCACCCTGTGCTCCACGTGCCCTGCTCCCCATATCACTGAATGACATGTGTGATATCCAGTTTTTGCACTGGCGGGTCAAGTATGCGCCTTTTTGAAGTTGAAGAGTGAATTTGATGCACTCTCCATCAAGCTGCACGATACTTGTAGCTAGGTCCAGAGCTGCAGTGGCTCTTTTTTCGTCGTGCAATGATTCGGCCGTTAGAATTTCGGAAGCCTGGGCTTCTAAAGTGGCGAGTCTAGAAGATATGACTTGACGCTCCGCATAGTCTTGTTTGCATGCTAAAAGGCTGTTTTGAGTGAGAAACAAAAAAGATACGAGGGAGAAAATACACCCTGACTCTCCACTGCGAAGATCCCCTGAGCTAACGAGAGCATCTGGAACATTCAAATACAAGTTGATCGCTGCACAAAGTTGTTTGCAGCGCTCCTCAGCATCTGACATTTCGGAAATTCTCTTGAACGCAGAAGCATCCTTTCCTTCGTCCGCTAAAATATTATAACAGACGGTGGCCAAGCCTCTCCCATCGGCTAGCTGCTGCAAAGATGTCAGTTTCATCGTACCACGAAGATTTACGTTTAGCCACAAAAGAAGAATATCGGAGGCGTGTTTCATGGTTAGAGAATTTAGCTCTTTTCCACGAGACCAATACTCAGCGTTCTCCAATTGCGGACTGCCGGGCTCAGTTTCACCCATCTGCCGAGAAAGAGACTCTGATATAATTTTCGTCGCGTCTTCCGAGAAGCAATGCCAGCCACTATTCTTCTGCAGCGAGCAAGTTCCCAGTCTACGAAGATTCGAGTTCACGAGAATTCTGCAAGCTTCTTTGTAGCGCCTAATCTGATTTGTCAATTGCTCAACCATGGAATTGTATCGTCTTTTCTCCTCCAGCTGCCGCTCATCCACGTCAAGAGCGTGGGCAAGCTGGGTTTTTAGCGTCGCGTTTGTCTTCTCAAAATTCAGCATTTTTGCCTGAAAAATCGTCGCAGCCTCCTCCCACTGCACGGATTCCCGTCGCAACATTGTTTCAGCTCTGCACACATTTTCGTACGACCTCTCTGCTCGATGCAGCTTCCATTTATCAAAGTATATCTTCTTCGACCGCCGCGAGAGCATCCTCAGTTTATGCTGCGTTAGTTTCACGCACCACTGCCAATGAGTGAATACCGATGCTTTGATCTGGAGATTTCGGCTGACGATCGCTCTTTCCATTACCCGCATGCGCTTGTGAAAACCTTCATCTGCAAAGCCGAATTGTTTTTCTAGGGAAGCTGCACGATTTTGATGCTTCTGCACCGCTTGCTGAAGTGCCTCAGCACGTTCAAAATGTGCAGGTAATGAATTCAAAAATTCGAGAGGGAGAACATGATCGGTACCCGCCGAGGACTTCCATCTTTCCAAGTTGAATTGAAAAATGCCAGGTGCAATAATGTCCACAATTTTTTTGAGCATGCTGCGGTGTGGACCTCCACAAGTATGTGCAAGAATTGAAAGAAGGTGAATTGCCGTAGCACAGCTCATCAGATTTGGCCTTGGTAAACCATTACTCTGGTGAGAGACTTCTTGTAATTTGGTCTCCGCATATACTCCAAATGATTTCCACTGTATTTCTTGCTTCTGGTTGTATTGCTGAAAGTATTTCGCAACTTTGGTCAAAGGCACTCGCAAGTTCTGAATTTTTGGGGGGGGGGTTGATGGGAGATCCCAAAGCGTTGGCCAGCTCGATTGATGGGAACAGCCCCCAATTATCGGGCCGCTTTGTCGCTGACCCACCAATATTATTGCTGATGTGGCGCTGGCGCTGTGAGCTCCTGCTTCCCTCCGAAAATCGTCTACTTGATAATCCGGGAAGCGGTTGAGGAGGCACTTCTACTGCATCGCGCATTGCTTGCGTGGCCTCACCCACTGTCGGTCCTCGATGCCGCCCCGACATTCCAGCAGACCAAAAGTTAGTCGATCAATCTAAATCTTGACTTAGACTTTACCAGTAACTTGCAGACACATCAGTAGACGTAGCTACAGTACTCTGGATCGAGCTATCGAGCTACTCGATCGTTGTACAGTACTGTGTTGGTATTTTAACAAAAAGCCCGCGTTGAATTGAATCATGGTGAATTTGAATTATGGGGCACCAAATGCGTCGAATGATGGACAATGAAGGTGAATTTACCCTGGGAACCATTCTGCCTCCCCGGGGCGCAGCAGTGCCCAAGTGGACGTCCCAAAGCATACGGGAGTGGGAGAGGCAGTTGAATCCTGCAGCATGTCATGTAGCTGGTGGCATCTGCTTCCAGGTTCCGCTTGGCAGCTCCGATATTCATCTCAAGAAAGTCTTGGCCATACTACCAAAGCCGACTGTCAGAAGGATAGTAGCGCTCGACTGCTCATCTTGCTCCGTGAGATTATCAGAATCCGAGCGCAACGAAACGCTACACAGAAACGCTGTTTCCGGGAACCTACCACTTGCCAGATTTTACCGACCACATCGAGTGCCGGCCCCTTGGCTTTTCCAAGCAGAACATCTTCAGCAAATTTCGCTGAGGCGATGCTTATCCCTCACGAACGTCAGTTTAAGCATGCTGTCGCGACATTGCAAGAATCTCCTCCGACTTGACATAGCGGGCTGCACAAGAGTCACCAGTGAGGGGGTTGAAAATCTACCCAAAGGTTTACCACTCCTTGAGGAACTCGATGTTTCACACTGCGTAAAAGTTGCAGGCAAAGCCCTCGCATGGACTTTTGTTTCTGATTCCACCATTCGGTGTCTTCGTGCGGCTGGACTTCCAGGTCTTGATGACGAAATGATGCTCGCTGCAGTGAGAAGGGTGTGTTCAATGTCAACCTACGCTAGCCAGATGAGAAATAAAAAGCGCGTTTTCAGACGTAGAGGCGATTTAGTCATCAATTCTCCATCTTGCCCCCGAATCCTGAATGCGGGGTCCTCGACACGGCTTATGTATGTAGACTTGTCAAGTTGCTCTCTCATATCTGATGTTGGATTGCTAGCAGTTCACCGGCGCACATTTGCCGAAGTCACAACACTCAAACTACGAGGTATAGAAGGTATTACACGGCTAGGTGTTTCGCACCTCCTGAAGGCCATGAGAAAAATTATATGTCTCGACCTAAAAAATTGCAAATCTGTTGGCGGAGACGAGGTGATTGAGTGTATTCGTGGAAAGATTCAGGAGCTTCAATATCTTGATGTTCAGGGCACACTGTTAGAATCGCGAGCTTATCTGTTTTGGGTCATTTTCGAGGCTCCACAGCTTCATCACTTGGGCGTGGAGTTACCTTCCAGCCCTTTGTTACAGGAGGCCCACTCAATTGCGAAGGCCCTAAGTTCCATTGAACGCCTCCATTCTTTATCCTTGGGTGGCCACATGATGGCTTGCGCTGCAGTCACCGAAAAGCTGACTGCCCTTATGCGGACCCAACACCGCAGAGGTTTTCCTAATTGGGCCCGCAAAAAAGGAGCCCGTGCTTCACAGTCATCAACTCCCATGCTTAGCCGGAGGGGGGCGGAGTTAGCGGTGAATGGCAGCACAATAGGAATATATGGTGAATCTTATAACGCGGAGGATGCGACGACTACGATGACGGAGTTGGAAAACAGTGCTTGGTGGGAAATAGATCTGGGTGGCCTTGAACGTGTTGGATTTATCCGTGTGTACCTGCCAGAACAAGATCCAGGGCTGTCGCTGCAGATCCCATTTTGGGTGATGATAAGTGCATCGCCCTTCGCGACAAAGTGTAAGGCGCCATCGCGGACTTTCCGCGCGCGCGCTTTATGGTCGACGCGGATCGGAGCCTTGAATCCAGCATCAGATTCTTGCCGTGTATTGGAAGTCAAAGTGCCAGATGCCCCGCTAGCGCGCTACATACGGATCCAGCAGGAGGTTCAGAAGGATGAAGACGGTGCCATGATGGCGAGACCATTATCATTGGCCGAGGTACAAGTTATTGGTTTGCGTCTCGTGGAATTGCGCATCGATGTGAATAATAATAATAATAGGCAGAAGCACGGCACCGCTAGTAGTAGTAGCTCGAAACTGAAGGAGAATTTCCCCCGTCGTGCGAAGAAAGGCAAAAAAAACCCTACGTTTGTCATAGAACTCGTGGAAGTAAATCCCCACCTAGAGACATTTGACCTCTTGAAAGGTCCTTGCTAGCTGCCTGATGAAAATAAGATTTAATATTTTCGTTTGTCGTGATATGTGAGGCAGTACTGTAGCACTGTGCTATTGATGTGTTCTGCGTATGTTAGAAAAAATTAGAAGAAAAATACTCTAGTACTGTACTGTACATCGTCGAATACACGCAATTTTAATTGTTATTTCTCAGATGCACGCAATTCAGCAAATGTGCCACATTTCAGCAAATAAAGAAAATGTGAAAATCCAAGCTGAAGCTTCTAAGTCATACATTTCATTTCATTTCATTTCTTTTCTTTTCATTTCTTTTCTTCTGTTTTCTTTTTTTCTGGATTTTACTTGCGTCCCTTCTTTCCCTTCTTTCCCTTGGCTTTCTTCGGTATCCGAATGCTCACTGCCTTTAGGTACTCTTCGAAGGAAAGTTCACCGTCGCCATCGGCTGTTTTCAGATCCTCGCCAAATAGAGCTTTCATCTGAGATTCCAAGTGCTGCTTACCATATCTTGCGTACAACATGTGCATGGTCTCGTCCACAGTAACATTACCACTGTTGTCCTTGTCATACATCATAAACTGGACTACATTGAAGAGCTGAAACGGTTCTAGACCTGTCGTATCCATAATATTTCTCTCAAACATGGTCAAGAATTCTTCCCAGTCAACGCAGCCGTCCAAGTTTTCATCAACCTCCCAAATCATATCAGCTATTTCTCGTTTGGAACAGTTTTTGCCTAAAGCACTCAAGGCTGCAATGAGATCTTTTGGTCGTACTTTTCGCGTAGGGTTACTAATGAAGGTTATGCAGGGATTTGACAATCAGTAAAGGATAAGTCAGTCAGTGATATGTGTAGGTGGCATATGCCTGATGCCAATAATTGGTGCGTCGACCCGCGGACCTGATCCAGCTCTGAAAAGAAAAACTTACGTGTCATAGTCAGCGATTTGCTTTTCCAGCTGTTCAATGCCTGCTGAGAGCTTTTCGATCTCCTCATCAATGGCTGCCTCCGTCATGATTTTCCCACTCGCGTCTTGTACCTGGATTTCAAATGAGGACTTTTTTGCTTGCATGAGCTTCTGTCGTCGATCCACCTGTGGATTGAGCTTTGCGTATAATTTCCGCTTAGGTAGGAAGTTTGCGAGGTAATCAAACACTCTGCGCAGTTCTTTCTGCTCTGATGGAGTAATCCCCTTCTGCTCCTTACCCGACATGGCACCAGCTCCTGCGTTCCGGCTCCTGTCCTAGTTCTTTTCCTCGTGGAAACTTGCAGCGTTACGCCTATTGCGCCTGCGTGGGGGATCTCGATTGACGTGCTATGCGGGCGTCCTGACTATTTACAAAACAAATCACCGAACCTGTGCTGGTCGCGCAGTCGAACGATCAGCAGAGAATCAACCTCGACGCGGAATGCTCGCGGGTTCGGAGGGGGTAACGGCATCAGAGTCGGAAGAGAGGTCTAGTAGGGCAAGATACAGGGTACCAGCAGTACGATTTCTTGTCTCCTTGCAAGTTTCGTAGCGTCCAGTTCTCTCTATGCCAGTAGACGACAGTCGGCACTCCCAAAAAAACGAAGGGGGAGGACGTACGCACGTACGACGAGTACTCGTACTTACGAGTACGAGTACGAGTTATGTCTTCGTGCATGAACCGTAAAATTAATTACCTTTTTTGTTTCGTTTCCAGAAAAGATGATGCTCCAACGAATTGGATCCCCTCCCACATGGTCTTGGGGTCCTGAACAAATAATTGTTTATACTACAACACACACTGAACCTCTCTCCTACAATACTGTACACAGTTGCAACTGTGTGTGCAAGCATGATACTTCAATCCTCCGACAAGAGACGAGAAGCATACCCAGTCACTGCCCAGTCATTTTAATTTTCGTCTCTTGTCGGATCACGGGCCGAGGGACTCGGTGGAGGGAGGGTCGCGCATCTCTGCGCAGTGACGCAACAATTGCCATTCTCGCGAAGGCTAGCTACTGTTTTTAGCTTCTAGTGCTGCAGTAGTGCGACGCCGCAAATTGTGGATTTTGGAGGAGTATAGAGGGAGTCGTGGCTGCGTTGCAGACTGCGAAAGCCTCTGAGCTACGGCTCTCCAATCTCCTGGGGTTCTGACTCAAGAGGCACGTTCCATCCTTACTTCATCCATACTTGCGTTGAACAACAAGTTGTGTAATAATGGCGGCGGTTACCTCCGCTGCTGCAACTACTGCCTTGCCGTGGCAGCCAAATCCGGCGGCGCTTGACAGCATCGGCAGGTTGCTGCACTCCACCATGTCGCCCGACAACGCGGTGCAGAGGGAAGTGATTGGAACAATCAAAAATTTCAAGAAAAATCCCGAATTTGCAATGTATCTGTCGTTTATTCTAGCAACGTGAGTCGTGTGTCTGCTTCCAGAAATTGCGCGCCACTGGATGTGATCCGCGCCTTTGCTGCTGAAGCATTTTCGTATTCTAGTTTTCGCTTTCTTGCCCCATCTAAACCTTGCAACTCACTGCCGTGCATCTCTCGTCGCTCTCTCTCTCTTTCTTATTTTTATACACAGTGGGAACGGAGAACCGCACGTGCGGTTTCAGGCAGGACTTATTCTGAAAACCATAGTCTCAAGCGGCGTTTTCAACAGGCTAGAGCTGCCCATGCGAAGTTATGTGGTAGCCCAATGCACAAATCAGGTTGTCGTGGGAGATCCTGATCACAACGTGCGAAAAACCGTAGCAAATGTTCTTGCCAATATCTTCAGGCGTCAAGATGGCAGTAGCCAATCTCCGCAAGATATCTGGCCCCAAGTAATACCAACCCTTGCTTCATGGCTGAACCAATCAAACTTGGCTCTCCTAGATGGAAGTATCCACTGCCTTGGCCTCATATGCGAAGACTGTGGCGCGCAGCTGCAAGCTCGATTAGACAAGCCACTCGATAGCATTGTGCCAAGTTTGATTCGTATCGCGGGTCACAGCGAGGCAAGATTAAGGCGAAGGGCTTTGGAAGCACTCGTCAGTATCATTCCACTAGGAAGTGCAGCTGTAGACATGAACTTGCAGCCATTGCTAGCTGCTCTGTCTGCACTGACACATGACCCTGACCCAACTGTCCGCAAATGTGTGTGCCAGGCTCTCAACGAGCTCACTGAGCAGCGTCTGGAAGTCATTGTCGAAACGCTTCAGCCGATCTTGCAATTCTTTCTTCATGCCACGGGAGACAGCGATACATCTGTGGCACTAGAGGCCTGCAACTTTTGGAGCAATTTTTGCATAAACTGTAGCGAGGCAACGGATGCCCTCAAGGAGATTCTCGACAAGCTCGTACCTGCCCTGATGCTGCGCATGGTGTACTCAGAGGATGATCTCGCTGGCCTTCCAGTCGATGATGTTAATGACGCTTCTGTCGCAGATCGGGCTGAGGACTTGGCGCCTCAATTTCACAGTCACCGAGGAGGCTTTCAGGGCGAAAAAAATAATGGTGATGATAGTGACGAAGACGATGGCGAAGGCTTCGAGGGGGGAAATATGGTCATGGGCGCGTGGACACTGAGAAGATCAGCAGCGACAGCTCTTGACTGTCTTGCCGATACATTTGAAAACGGTATTCTCAAGCCATTTCTGGAAGCATTAAACCAACTTTTGAATTGGCAGGGGGACGAAGGCTGGCTACGGGTGGAGAGTGGCATTCTTGCGCTTGGTTGTATTGCAGATGGTGCACGACAAATTTCTGGTTACTTGCCACGACTCTTTCCTGTCCTTCTTGGGCACACGAAGAGTCCCCGTCCGCTCCTCCGGAAGATTGCAATTTGGGCAATGGCTAGGTACAAATCGTGGATTTTGTATATGGCTAGGCAAAACGGTCCCGATGGTTTGTTGAACCCACTATTACAATGTTTCTGCGAACGTATGCGCGACCACACAAAAATTGTGCAGAATGCTGCTGTTTCTGCAGTCTGCCGGGTGGTGGATGAGGCCCGTGAGACGGGAAGTGACCAGCTACTGCTTCCCTCGGCTCAGCTTCTGTTGCAAACCTGCACCGAGTGCCTCCAGAGCTACCAGGAAGGAAACATCAATGTGCTCTGTGACGCCCTTTCGTCGATTATTGACTGCTGCAAATCAAGGCAAGATATTGTGCGGAGCCCTGAGTTTGTGCAGATGGTTATGCCACCCCTGGTGAGGCGTTGGAATTTGGTTAAGGACGATACGGATCGCCGCATCATGCCCCTCATGGAAGGGCTGACATCTGTGGCAGTTGCACTGGGGCCCGCATTTGCTCCATATGCGCCGCCGGTCCTCAAACGCTGTATATCAGTCATCGAAGTGACGCTGATGGTGGTGCACAGCGGTCTTCCCGACGAGCTGGATTACATCGACACTGATCCTATGTGCGTTGCACTTGATTTGCTTGGAGCTCTTGCAGAGGGTCTCGGCACCCCAGCTTTCCAGCAGCTCATGAATTCGTCGCCAGGACTATCGAGTGGCATTGGGAATCTTTTGTTTCACTGCGTTGAGTATGATGACCCTGAAGTGAAACAGAGCAGTCTTGGTTGCTTGGGAGAAGTAGCAAAGGTTTTCGTGGGCTTTATTGCACCCTTGATGCCAAAGTTGATGCCGCATATTCTAAAGACAATGCAATCTTTCAGTGTCATTTATGGGGATGGTGAGGAGTTTGAGGGAGATGATGATATATCAGCTGCTTGCAACAACGCTATCTGGTGCCTCGGTGAGATAGCTCTAAAAATTGGCGCTGCAGGTATAGCGCAGTATGTTCCTGCAATCATGGAACGCCTCGTTTCCATAGTACGACAGAAGTCGGGTGGTACACAGGCTGGAATGCGTTTGCCGGAGTCGGTAAAAACGAATGCGGCAATCACTGTGGGCCGTCTCGCAATGGTCTGCCCGGCAGAAGCAGCGGCGCTTCACATGCAGCAGTGGATCAAAGAGTGGTGTTACATTATACGAAACATGCCCAACGATGCAGAAAAAGATCATGCGACGCGAGGACTTTGTGCCGCACTGATGAGCAGGCCACAGGTGGCAATGGGCGACAAAAAAGCGTTGGCATTTGTCTGCCAGGCATTCCTGAGCTGGATGGAGGACAATGGTGAAGAAATGTCTAAAAAGTATAACGCCAATGAAGTCTTGGAGATGACTGTAAAAGTCATCCGTGCGTACCAGCAGAACCTTGGCTCCAACGGATGGCATGCTCTACTTTCCGACTGGCCCGCTGCTCTCAGTGAGAAAGTGACACAGGTGTTTGGATAGCAGGTGACAGCGTCAGTAGAGCTTCTGGGTAGGAATGTGGTGCATTAGTAAGTTGCTGCAAGTAGATAAAATACAATATTGACCATTTTCACCAGAAAATTTCTCCCCGTAAAAAGAAATTGAAATCCCCTGAAACTCTGCAGCTACAAGTGAAATTGAAAGAGGAAGCAACCTTCAAAAATATACAAGTCAGATCAAGTACGTTTTCCCTCAGCCGTCCTCCCATTCTTCCTGTCACAACAGAATCGGGCGCAACACATCCGACTCATAGAAGAGAGAATTTCATGCAAACCACAACACGTGGACTCATTTCTGGAGTAGCAAAGCTCATATGCATCATGCGACTGGCCATGGAAATGGTAGTGATCATGTAAAAGTGCCATGATTCTGAACCCTTGGTTTGCATAGAGGCGCAACGCAGATGTGTTTGTAGTGGTGCAGTGTAGAAGTGTTTCAGTGCTCCGGCCTACCTCTTCTAAGATTTCATTAATTGCCTTCAGCAATCTCTTTGCGATTCCCTTCCTGCGGTGGTCACTTCTTGTTCCCAGCGTCATAATGTAACCTTTTCTTAATTTCGCACAAGACCCATCTTTAATCTGTACTCGTGCAGTGGCCAGGCCTACGACCATGTCTCTTGCAATCGACGCCTGAATAGCATTCTCGCGAGTTGCATTAGCAGCAGAACTACCTCCACTATGAGTGCATCTCTCTTCATTCCGCAACAAAGCAACAAGACTGTAATGAAGAGGGGCATGTAAAATGTCATGGTAAAATTTGTCGCGATAGCGTACTGGAAAAAGGTCTTCGTGTAGCTTTCGAACTGCTTCCATATGTTCCACGCGCATAGGTACAATACGGACGCCATGATCCAGGGCTTTCTGCCTTGTGCTCACTGGGCTCACAGCACCACGCATGATTTGTTATCAAGCTTAAGACTCGTATCAGCTATCCAGTTCCTTTCTCCGACTACAAGTGAGTAAAAACAAACCAAAACGAATTATCCAGCTAAATCCACAGCAGTCAGTTCTTCACACACTTCACCCCAAAAGCATTTCACCAACAGCCCTTCACCCAATCACAAACCGTTGAAACCTCACAGAAGGTGCTTGCTCAGCTACGAAATCCGTATCACTAGCCACAACAAAATCACAGATTCACCTCGCTTCTTGTCCTGCTGTTACCGTAGCACTAGCACTAGTGCTAGTGCTAGCACTAGTAGGTCTGCGGTCAGGACCTCCATGACTTTAACTTAACGTGTGGTACTCGATTCGTAGACTTTTAATTAAGACTCTCTCTTCCATCTCTCTTCTCTCTCTCATCTCTAAGACGAGCTAAACGATCGTGGTCCTTTAAATTTTTTCGAATTTGAATTAATTAATTTAACTTTAATTTAAGTGCATTTATCCTGAAGGTTAAGTACGTAGTCCGAGTCACATAGACGACTGTCGTTTAGCTTGATCTCAGAACTCAGTGTCTCAATTAAATCTCAGATCACACAGCACAAACGAACGCTCGTCAGTCCCAACGCCTGGAGCACAGGAACATCGCGGAATTTAAATTGGCATGAATGCTTCTCCTCAGTCCCTGGAGCACCTCCACCCTGCCGCATCACCCGATGCCGGCGCCTCTTCCAGCCTCACCTTCACAGAGTCGAGCACGGCAGCTGTCTCAGAGAACACAATAGATAAGTTGTCAAGTGGCATCTCAGACGACGGGTATAATGCCTCAACTAGTAACGAGCAACACGTTGCTTCCCCGGCCTGCAGCGTTAACAATGAGGGACATGGTTTGAAGAAGCACGGCCAACTTCGAGTGGGCCTGCTGAAGAATCTGGGTCGAGGCAGAAAAGGTTCAAGCGAACATGAAAAAGAGTCGGCACTGCGCTCTATTGTGAACAGAATGAATCAGAAAGGGGTAGAATTTGTGGTGCAGCTCGGTGGTATCATGTCATATGATTTGCGGGAGAGAAGTGGTTCTCACTCTGTAAGTGGCGAGAAGAATAGGGAAGATGCAATGAAATTGGATGCTAGTTTCGTCGAGAACTCACTGCACTATGTTCGGAATATCTGCAGTGAGTTGAATATTCGCGACGTAGATTTACATCATGTGGTTGGAGAGGAGGAAGCTCACGTGTGTAATGCTGCACAGCTGATTTCTTTGCCGCTGCGGACAAGTGCATCTCTCTCCGTGGGAAAGGATGGAACGCGTTCGTCGTTCCACTATGAATTTTCGCCCCGAGATGGCTGGCGTTTTGTTATTTTGGACATCGTCAACACCGGCAACGATGCCCCAAAAATCACGGCACAGGCCTCATGGCTTGCTCAGGTGCTGCAGGCTGCCACAGAATCTCGAGAAGGTGTAATAATTTTCGCGTACCAACCGCCATTATGGGAAAATATGCGCAGCATCATTGAAGATTGTGGAAAGTCTTGCATCGTAGCTTGCATCTTTGGGTCATCTGCCGACCGCTCACTCGACTTGACATGGGAACTTCCTTGTATATCTTTTCCTGGCCAAGGTGCCATTATTGAAATCGAAAATCAAGCGTGGTCGTCTCCTCAACTTGCCAAATCTGCAGGAACCCGTTTGACTGTGTCTAAAATAGGAGGCGACGCCGATTCAACCATTTGGAGGCGATTGGAGACTTCCGCACAATCACGTTTGCAGATTTATGATGGACCTATTGAAAACGCTTTGATCGGTGCTGAATTTTTGTATCCTTACATGAAGCAGGGATCACGCTCGACAAATTGGCCGGTGCTGCGTGCTAAGGTGCAGTCATATGACCCGGATACGCGCTGGTATACCTGCAATTTTGCTGAGGGTTACTTGGAGCGCTTTACTTTTGCACAGCTTTCAAGCTGCGGTGTAGGTGCCATACGACTTAACGAAGATGGGTCACATCTTGGTGCTGGTTGGATTATCGGGCGCGAAGATGATACATTAAAGCAAATTGCAGAAATCTGTGGTCTAAGAGGTTCATCGAAGTCCGTATCCCTACTTGTACATGCTAATCGGGCATTCTATCCTAAAATGGGGCCCATCTCACTGCTCAAGGAGGGCACGATGATGCGGATTCCACATGAAACTTGGGAGTATCCTCAACGTCTCGAGTATTTGGGTCGTCCTCGGCCACTTGAACCTCCACCACTCCCTATTTCAATTCACTGGGTGCAATGTGATACTTGCAAAAAATGGAGAATAATGATGAAACCATGGGAAGCCGACAATTTTGTTTGTGGTGACGCTGACAGATCTTGCAAAGAACCTGAAGATGAAGAGCCCGGCAGGAGCGTATCTCTCACGGAAAAGATCAAACGCACGTCCAAGAAAAGAGTATGGTCGCAGCCTGACGTGGAACTCGTTTCTCCTGACTTGAGTGATATTCAGGAAGCAAACTGCGGCGCGTTCGAAATATTTAAGCGTGAGTATGAAAAAGACTCCGCACAGCGTTTGAGCATTTTAAAAAAATTCAGCAAAGCCGAAGAAGCTAACAATCTTGACATACGCTCTGCAGAGGAAGAATGGAATTCAATGGAGCCAGAGAAGGTTTGGAAATACCGCATTAAATCAGACCGTAAGATCCGGGCATTACGAAATCGAAGATTGCAGGCCGAGGAAAAGCGAAAGCTGGCAGAACTGCGACGTGCAGATGCACTGCGACAAAGGCAAATTCGAAATGAAGAAAATAAGCGCAAGCGATACGCGAAACGTCTTGCAGATGGAGAAGTTCCGCCGTCGCTTGCTGAAGTTCGGCCCTGGGTTATTCCGCAGTCAGCAGCGGATTTTTTTAAAGTTGGAGATGTCTGCGAGCGTAAATGGCCCGGGGACGGCATGTGGTACCGATGTTCGATCGCAGCGATTCGAAGTGAGAAAATGTGGGAAGCCAGTGGTGGAAGTCAAAGCGGGCCAAGTGAAACTGATGGTAACAAAGACCAACAATCTCGTGTTGTTTTGGACCTCGATTACAGTGACTCTTTTTCATACGAAAAAGGTGTACATGATATGTCTACTCTGCGTTTTGCGAAACCTAAGCCACGATGGAGGCTTGTCAAGAAGTGGAAGACGATTCAGGTGCAAATGGACAGGCATGATGGTTCGCTGACTGGCATGGCCAGTGAATCTTCTGTCCGGAAGCAAACAGTAGCTGGGGTCTCCTTCTGTCGTTCTTCGCGGGGTACTTCGATTTCAGTACGTTCGATTGCACAGGAGTCTCCATTTGCTTCCATCCTACTTTATAATGACGAAGTGATTTCGGTGGATGGCGAGGCCATCGATTTCAAGGAACCGGATATGGTTCGTAGAAAACTGCTGAACGCCATTCATCTCGGGCAAATCATGGAGATTCGGCGCCTCTTGCCAGCTGTAGCTCGAGTTCGGGCAGCTTTCCTTAATAGGCATCTGCAGAATGCAATCAAGGTAGAAGCTTACAAGCGCAGCGGTCCACCCAGCATCTGCCAAGCATCTGCGTCCAGGGCCTGTGAATGTGTAATCAATTCCACGGGAGCAGTGAAATCTCCCCCTCGTCAAGCGGGAAAATATAGCACAGCTGTTTGTCGCAACCACGCCATCAGTGTGGAAAATGACCTTGATACGACTTTCAGTAAGGCTTGGTACTTTGAAGCGACCGTGATTTCTCTTGGTGCCATGCAAATTGGATGGGCGGCGCTTCCCGGATTCATATCTACTCCTATGCATAGTGCTGCAGTCGGTGACTGCGATCATTCTTGGAGCCTCGATGGTTTCGAAGGCACCTTGTGGCATGGCGGTGTTTCTCGAAAGTTGAAGCGGCACTGGAATGCCGGCGATGTCATCAGCAGCAGGCTCACACTGCAGTGGTGTGAAGTGCGGGGAGTTGCACCGAATGCTGAAAATTGTGAACGCTCAGAGCAGCGTTGTCGCCTGAAAATTTCTATCGAATATTGGATCAACGGCAAGCCCATTGTCATGGTGGATGGATCTACATTAGCTTTTGCTAATCTTATAGATGGTCGTGATGTTGATTTTGGTATGCAGATGTTTGTTCCGGCCGCGACGATAAACCACAAATCATTTGTGTCTTTTTCTTTTGGCGATAAAGAAAAATCTCCGTTCAAGTATTTTCGTAAAATATCACGACCTCAATCATCTGGCAACATCAATCTAGGATCCGATCAGCATGTGTCAGTGATAACAAATCCTGTTGCCGAGTGCCGAAGTGTTGCCGGTCCTTCACACGCAGAGGACTTTGAGGAGCAGGCGAAGTCGAGTCGAAAGCCAGATCATGGCTCAACTGGGGCAGAAGTGATTGCAACTCGAAAATCCACACGAAGCACGAAGTTGAGCGAAAAAATGCTTTCAAATCAGATTGATCCACAGCCGCTCCGCGTCAACATTGAAGAAATAGGATTACCCACGGAGAGGCTGCTTTTCACTTTTGTTCTTTTCAATCCGAACGGAAAGTCAAAATGGTACGCTTATTATCGAGATTCGACAATCGCATTTATACGAAACATGGCAAATCGCTGGAAGAGGGCCAAATTTTGGGGGCATGTGGGTGAACATGTTGATGACGAAGCTCTAATTTCAATGTTCGAAGCCGGTCGTGGTCGCGTTAAATTTTCTCGGTACACGATATCAGATCGAAAATCTAAGCACTGGCTTGTGGCGGCAATGCGACTACCAGTTTTATGGGAGCACGAAGGTCCCGAAACAGTCGTCTCTATCGACATTCATGACGACATTAAGGTGCAAAATAGACAGATCATCAAACTTCTTCGCGCCATGCATGTGCAGCAGAAAGAAATCGCTATAACATATTGGCCAGCTCGAGATCGGCAGTGCCAGAATGGCTCTAAACTACCCCGTGGTGTACATAATCATTTCGATGCAGGTCTTTGCTTGTGGCGCCCAGGTGTTGCGAGAGAAAAAGCACGTAGACTTGGAAGTTTTCAGAAGTATTGCTGCACGGTGTTGAGAAATACGGGCGAGCTTCCAAGAGCTATAGATGAAGCTTTTTGTGACGCTTTTCTGGCAAATAGTGGTATCCATGAGCATGCAGTTTTTGAAAAACATGTCCATAAAATACGAGCAGTGCGGCCTTCTCAGGAGGAAATGTCATCTCCCGCGAAGAAGAGAAAACACAAGCGCCAGAACGGTATTAATTCAAAACGTAGAAAGCAAGAAGAAATTCGTGCACGTGACACTCAAGACGAGTGCGACTCGGCAAAAAATTCGAAACCTCTTGTCAATCGACGTAATATTCCGCAAGCAAGCGTTAAACAAATTTCATTTTTCCTGAAGAATTTAGGGCTTCCTTCTTCTGGCAGTAAAGTTCAGATGCTCAAGCGAGTTAAGGTATCTAAGGTGCGGCAATTGCTACGGGAAAATAAAATTACGCCATCCGGTCGAACGTCGAAGGCCGAGCTGCTCGATTTGCTACTCCTTGGTTCAAAGAAATCGGAAAAGGAAACCGGGAAAACCGAAATGAGCAAAGCTGAGGAAGATGAATCTCGAAAAGCGAAGCGACAAGCTGCGCTGGCAAAGAGAAATGAAAGTGAGAGATATGCAGCTTTGACTCGACGTGGAATGCGAATTCATGAAGTATTCCTTGATATTGGCCCTGCGGGACCCAAACAGGTTTATGTGTGTCCCGAGAAGCAGTACAAGAGTCGAAAAGATGCTAGTTTGTCGGGCATGTAAGCAGTGAACACATACGGGAGGTCTAAAAGTAAAAGCAAAAAAACATTGCCCCGTATCATCATCATCATCATCATCATTACTACTGCTACTATTACTACTATTATTTTTTGCATTAGTATTAGTATTAGTATCGATTATGTCACGTCACATCGTGTGTCATGTGTCATAGTCAAGCAGTAACGGAAGAGGGTGGGCACCGTGTCACTTTCTAACATCCACCCGCTCCTGTAGTCAGCACTGCGTTCATTTTCGATACGCAAGACGCTAAAGCTGTGTATTCGATCAGCATGACCAAATAACTGTCCTCTCCAAATCCACTATCCGAGTGGGGTGGGTGCTTCAGGCGGTCGCCGAGCTTTGATGCAGGAAAGCTGAACGAAAATGTCGACATATCATGTATGATCTCGTCTTCAAACTTCATGTAGTAAATAAGTTGGCGATCATTATCTCGCACATCTTTATGAGCTTGCTTGCTCTTCTTGCTGCTCTTCTTCCTTCGCTTTTTCGGTCTGCTGCCTGTAGGCGTGGAAACATGGTCAACGAAGCATCGTGTTACGAACAGCACCTGCTGAAAATTGAACATCTCTCGCTCATTTTGAGACCCCAGCTCTTTCCTCGCCCAGGCAACATCATCAAGAAGCGATTGAAATATCGCCGGTGCCAATTCATGAGGCATGTTGACAAATCTCTCATTCAACACTAGTCCCAATGAATTTTTCGCGAGAGAATCTCTGTTGAAAAGATTTTGCAGCGTTGCTTTTTTTGCAGCATCACCGCATGCCTTCACAAGGAAATTACACATATCGCGGATGCATTTTCTATCAGCCCAGAGATCTGGTATGCTAAAGGCTGAGATAACAGCATAAGCTACACCCTGACCATCATCTATCTTCACACAAGTTCCAACTCCCCGCTGCTTCACAGTGAGGTCAGCTATGTCGGACAAATTGCACGCCGTCCAGGCACTCTTGCCAAGAATTTGTTTTATCCCGTGAAAGTCTTCCTCCCTCGTATCGCAAAAGTCAAAGTCAACTTGCAACATGTCCGGGCTATCCTCTTCATCGTCATCACTACCTACTGATTTGGACGACATACTCTCTTTGCGCATTGAAGAGCCCTGTTCTGTGGATTGTGCACGTTGATTCCCACCTGAAACGACACTATGCACCTCGAAAGAGATGCCATCGTCAGCAGGGTTCTCGGCAGCCTCCTCTTCCTGCTCATGGTCATCCTCGCCGGTACTGGAATCAGGATCACTGTGCAACGAGCCTCTTCTCTCATCCTGGAAGACCAACGGGCTATGATTCTGTCGATCTACCCTTGCCTGCTCCATTTCTTCAGCAGAAAGCGGTGGCACGGCAGCTGCACTGTTTGCTTGCACGGGGCTTTGACTAGCCATGGCGGGCCCTCAGCAATGGTCGTGAGAGAGCGTGTCTCTACGTACAGTACGGTACGAAAAACAAGTCTGTCACTGTCAATGAACTCTCTATAATATACTCCATACAGTAGTAGTACCAGTATGTGTGTGTGTACTCACACGTGTGTGCGTGCGTATAGTACGGGTTAGTACGTGTGTTCTCTCGTTCTCAGCAAACGAAAATTGATGCCCGTGTCCTGGGCAAGAAAGCCCATGAGTTCCATTTTCACAAATTGACGCCCTGGCGCGTGGACTTCATTGGCATACGTTGCCACCCCGATGCCGCGCTGGTACGACGGCAATGCACGCCGCCAACCACGAGGACGAGAACGAGCGTGGTTGTCAAGAAATACCACAGCGCTTGGATTGGGGCAAAATGAGCCTTCAAAACATTTTTGTAGTCATCGCGGCCCCAAGAGTCAAGTGGCAGATTGGCCTCGATCGTCGCTTGGCGAATCTCAGCCTCCGGCGCATCGTCAAGTTTTTGAAGATGGTATTTCATGTAGACGCCACACGCGATGATGCAACCCAAGCCTGCAACAAGGGCAAAAGAAAGAGTCCAAAAGTAAACACACCACCAGCGCCGTCTCGGCTTTGTTTCGGTGAGCCTGGCTCGCTGGATATAGGCGCCGAATATAGCCGCAGCTACCCAGAAAACAGCATTCACGGAAATCATGAGAGGAACTTGGGCGACAAGGCCGTAGTATTCTTGTCGGTGTCCTTCGTAAATGGTCATTGCAATAAGACACAGACTGACGAGGGCCACAAAGATTGTGCTGAGCGGGAACATCGATGCCTCGATTACTTTTGAGTTGAACATCCGGGACGAGCACCATACCATTAAAGAATTGAAAACGAGCAGCAAGAGACCAAGGATACCGATGACAACAACGGTCTCACTGTAGTAGGTTTCCGCCCGGAGAATGGCGTCTGTGCCGTTAAGGCTGGCGAACTGAGGAAATCTCCATGCCACAAGTTTCCAGTTTTTCTTTATTTCGTACCAGTTTTGTGGTTGCGCAGAAAAAGTGTGTAGGCAAAAGTAATAGAGAGCAAAGCCATGAAAGAGAGACAGAATACCAAAATGTTTTATGGCCCACGTGTCACTTTCTTTGCCTGCTCGCGATCCAAGCGCACCGTACAGACCAAAGAGACCGAGTACCAGCGATACAACCATGCAGGCCATCGCGACCGACTCCCAACCCAGAAAAGTCATGAATTGGACGGGCTGAGCAAGCATTACAAGCGCTGGTATTGCACAACATGCAACGGCGCCAAGCAGAAGCAAAATCCATCCTGGCGCAGAAATGGTCGATAGCACGCCTCTGCCACCAGACATCGTGCGTGGTGTCCTAGTTTATGATCTATTAGCTGACAACAGGATCCACCCACAACAGCAAATTTCGCAGCAGATATATCCACAGCTCAATCTATGCTGGGAGTCAAGGAAGTGCGCTGGCAGTCAAATATGCTTCTGCAGCGGAGCGCGTCCGCGCACGCAGGCACGCAAATTACGAAGCAAAGCTTCCACGCGTCCAGTTGAAGGGGAGGAGAGGCCGAACCGATTTCCCCCCGTCAAAAAATATCTTACGCAAAAGAGAGATAGTGTGTTTTTTGTGTGAGGACACGTCTCGTAGCGTACTGTACGAGGTAATAAAATTAGATTGATGTCGTCAATCATGAAACGCGACCTTAACCTTCATTCTCTGGTGAATCGAGGCGGATATTCGGATTTAAGACGTACTCGCCACTTTTTAAATGTCATCACTTCCGCACCGCCGACGACGATATGTCTGCAGTGTTGCGATGTTAAGTTCAGCATGCTAGTTTTTGCCGGGTACAAGTTTGCTCGACACCCCCTGGCCAGGACAAACTTGCTTGCACCAGAACACAGCCAAAATGTCACGGATGTTTGAACGCCCATCTTCAAAGGAAATAACGCGCGTGCCCTTCAATTTCAAGGAGCATCGAACCCCTTCGTCATCCGTGCCGCTCACACTCGGTAATTCGGAAAGAAGTTCCTGAAATGCAGCTGTCCCACCTTCCGTGCCAAAATAGTAACGCTTCGCGGCGATAAGCCCGCACGGCACAGAGAATGAAACTTCGCCTCTTTGCACCGGATCCTTATTTTTTCGAGCCTCTTTTCGATTTAGTGTGCCATGAATGAGCCACGCGAGCTTCACCATCTGCGGCTTGGCGTAAAGCGTGTCTGCAGAAAGGATCAAATCAAAGCCACTAGGTGCAAATTTTGAAAATGTGGCTCCTGTTGCCAGATCTTCCCAGTCACCAGCCACAAAGAAGGCGCGAGGTGAGGTGACTCCACTTGCCGCAACTTCCCCACCAAACCAGCTGCGAATGTCATTTTCACACATTGCATTCAGTGCAACCGTAGCAACGGTTCCAGGATCAAGAACTTCCACATTGAGATCCTGCAAACAAACACGTGCACCACTATTTAGGCAGTGAATCGCAGGCAAACCAAGTCCGCAACCAGCCTCCAGCACAGCAAGATCCTTCCATGCAAACAGATGCTTACATTGATTCAAATAGCCAACCAAATCCACAGCGCATTCCCAAACTTTGAGTCCTCCTTCGTATACCCCGGTTAGGACATCCCGCTCCGCTGCCACCTTGACCACATCCGCTTCCCTTTCCTCTTGATCTATAGCAGCAGTGCACACAGCACACGGCCGTCCATCTTCAATCGCAGATTTCCCCTCCAATTGGTAGATATAAAACTTCCTGTCTTCCACTGCACCTGCTGCACTGTCAGCTTTTAGGCCCGACGGATACGAGGAGAATCCAGGAATTCGTACCTCCTGTACTTGCCGCCTTTTTCTCACCCGCCTCACCAGCTCGAGCGCACGCACATGGTCATAGTTGTTTACGATTCTAACCGGCAAAGACGGCAAGGCTACAGCGCTGGGCGCCGACTCACTCCACGTCGCCGCATTTCCGGCGCTAGAAGAATCGGTAGCTGTGCCGTCGTTCTCGCATGTTGTGGGCGTGCCACCAGCCGGGGAGTCTGGATCTGGGGGGAAGAAGTCGAAGCGAAACGCCGCCATCAGGCGAGCACTTTCACCATTAAATTTAGAAGAGCCCACTTTAAAACTATCTTCCGGTCCTTAAATTTAATTGGAACCCTTTACTGTTGTAACGCAGTCGCCAGAGCCGCAGATTTTCTTGTCGGGCGAGAGGTCTGAGTTTTTGATTTGAGAGAGAGTCCAGACGACTCTCGGAATCTAAATCTAAAACTTCAAAAAACGAGAACGCTACACTAACACGAGGCTCGACACATACACCCGCAACTCCCCCGGGTTGAGCCCACCACCCACCTGAAGAGCCACTAGCCACGCCGAAGAAGGAGGTTGTGTCGAGGTCGAGCACTACAGTCGGTGGCAACGGACGGAGGTGCGGCAAGTGAGTGACCATGAAACTTTCGGCGCTGGCAGCAGCTGTTGAGGCAGAGGAGCAGAAGATGGAGCAGCAGGCACCAAGAGCTGGAGACGAGCAGGGCGGGGAATCGCGCGCACGGTCAGGCACAGGATCGCTGTCGGAGCTTTCTGCGCGGTCCCGCTCGTCTACGTTTGGGGAGCACAGGCTGCAGAATCGCTACTGCTTTTCGGTAAGGCCCTCAGGGAAGAATGCCACATCGCATGGATCCTATGAGTCATCCATAAAGAAGGTTGGAGACTTTCACTCTGTGGAGCAGTTTTGGTCGATATACAGCCACATGCAGAGACCCACAAGCGAAGACATTGGTCGCACGATGGACATCCACCTGTTCAAAGATGGCATTCGAGTAAGTTTAATATGCCCGTACCTCACGCTGCTTCCCCTTTCCTGAAAATGCTAGACCATGCTTCTGATCCTCAACAATATCCTCTCTTTCTCCACGTTTCCCCGCAAAATTTAACTTCAAATGAATCTTTTCAGCCCATTTGGGAGGACGACGCAAACCGACGTGGTGGGAAGTGGATAGTTCGCATTCCAAAGGGGCTTGCTCCTTACTACTGGGAGCAGGTTGTTCTTGCCATCATTGGGGAGCAGTTTGACGTTGGGAATGAGATATGTGGTGCAGTCATGTCTATTCGCTTCAACGAGGACATCATTGCGATCTGGAACAGACATGCTTCTAATGTCGATGCGCGCAGCAAAATTCGTGACATGCTCTATCGAATCCTTCGCCTCCCACACATGGTGCAGCTGGACTATAAGCCACACGACGCGTCACTGAAGGAAACCAGCTCTGCCACAGCCCCCGGGGGGGGATTCCACAAGCACAATTACGGGGGCTACAATCCCGGAGGTGGGAGCTTCCAGCATTCTCGGTACAATCCTCACCACGGGAGCAACATACACCATGGAGGATCGCATTACCACTCGCATCACGGGGGAGGTGGAGGGGGTAGAGGGCACGGTCATATGGATACAAGAGCACGGGACATGCGGCGTTACGGAGGGATGCGACGCGGCAATTCAGATCCTGGGAGGGGTGGAAGCTTTGACGAAGCTCCGGCCATTGCTGGACCTGGTGGATACGGAAACCACGGAAGTAGAGGTCCCCCCAATACTGGTGGAATGGGAGGATCCGCCGGTTCGGGAGGTAGTGGCGGCGCAGGTCCTGCTGGCAATGGAAACAGTGGAAGCGGAGGCGGAGGAGGTGGAGGCGGAGGGGGCGGATGGTTCGGCAACTCTGGCCATGCGGACGGTAATGGAAGATTCAATCGCGGGGGGAAAGGGAGTTATCAGCAGCGCGGAGGTTCATACAATCAGCGTGGTGGGTCAAATCGGTACCGCAAGTATGATGGTACAGGTGGAGGTGATATGAATCAGCCTGGTGGAAGTTACAATCGCAGAAACTACTCTGCGCAGCAACATTCCAGAGCACCAGAGGGTAGGTGGCGTTAAAGCTGAGAATGACGTGCGGGATCTTTACACTTACACTTACACTCAGAACAAGCCTAAACCATTCCAATTAACAAAATGCGTACGCGTAACATCATGCTGAGACGCCGAGGCTGCAGGCAGTTGTTGATCCTTGGCATTTCACCCTGATGAAAAGCGCAGGGAGCAGAATAGGGAGGACAGCTATGAGCTATGAGCTATGAGCTATGAGCTGAGCTATGAGTATGAGTAGTAGCTACGAGTACGGTATGGGTATAAGTATGAGTGTGAAATATTATTTGAATTTGAATTAACCATACTGTACTACTGTAGTGATGCTAAACCCGTGGAGAGTGCGACGCCGTACCGTAGAATTACCTTTTTAAAAGGTGCGAAATATATGCCTGGTTCTCAGTACCCCTGTACCCCTGAACTTCATTCGGCCACGGCGGACACCGGAAGTCTTGTTCCGAGGAATAGGTGTGAAAAGCCTGTGCATTTTTAACCAGCAAATCTTCCCGTACCATTATATTTCGTGCAATCGTAAGAAAACGCATTTGCTAGGGGCTCAGGTATAGCAGGAATGTCGCCCATAGTTATTAGGCTTCCGTGATTTCCAGGCTCCCAGATCTTGTTATTTATCTCCTGCATCACTTGAATCTGGGAAGACACAGCTGTCACGTTAAACCTTGTGAAAACTTGTGATACTAGTTCCATATTAATATCCTCCCATTCGGAATTCATGGGAAGGGATGCTGTTGGTTGCGCAAGCTTTACTGTAAGCTGCTGGATCGGACGGTAATCGAAAGACATAGCCTTGTCAGCGGGCATGTACCGATATTTTACTATAATGTTCAGACATTTACCCCACTGTCTGCTGGAGTTAAAGTGGGAGACAGCGAAACTGAACTCCTGAGTCGGAGTTGGTAATTCACGTCTTTTCCGCAATGCATCATTTTCTGCCTTACGCCTGCCATCACCCGAGTTGTCCCAGCTGTGGAGAAGGGCGATTCTCTGACGAACGTCACGAACACCCAGCTCCACAAGGTCCTGTGAAGTTAGTCCAAGTCCTGCGAGGTCCTCCCTTGCCAGTCCTTGCGTCCTTCGCAGCGTTGCTTCCGCGACGGCAAGATCCTGTTCCCATGCTTGAGAGAATGCTGCTGCATTCGCGTGCGCGATGATTGCAGCTACCATTCCGAGTAACCTCACTGTCGAGGTGCGCAATGACATTGTCTCCTGAACGAGAGTTTTAAGTTTAAGTTGTACTGGGAGGCCGCAAACTGAAACTGATACAACCTGCAGTTCAGGTACTCGTATTCTTCGTACGTATGTTCTATTACAGCTGAGGGCGGTCAGTGGAATATTTTTTAAGATATTTTAACTTGGTCAGTCATCTACTAGTAGCACTAGCTAGCACTAGCTAGAGTCATTCTGTTGATGACGATCCTATTACGTGCGTACCCAAAAGAGAGAGGAGCGTGCGAACGCCCGAACTTAAATTTTAAACAGCAAACTTTAATTTAAACTGCAAGATCGCAAGATCTTGTAGGGCAGTTTCCGGGGTTGCTATGACTGTTTCGCTGTTTCGTCTTTTTTACTTTTTTTTTTATCTCCAAAAAGATATGATGTCAATTATAGTAGTGTTGAGTACAGCGAGTAGAGTAGTTAAATTTAATTTTTAGAATAATAGCAGAATGGACTGCACCGTCGTCTCCTGGTCTGAACATTGAGAACAGAAGGTTTTAAAACTCATCTGGGGTGTGTGTGTGAGATCAAGAGCTCTTTTTCTTGGACACACAGGACCCGGGTTGAAGGCTACTGCCCAGAAGGCGCGCGTGAGGGTTCAAACCATGATTTAAATTTCAAACTGGTTGGGCGTCGCGGGAGAATGATCGCTCATATTGGAATGATACTGGCACTCTGCGTAGGACTGGCAGCTTCGCGCGGAGACTTGGAGGGCTCAGACCCGTCATACGATCACCAAACCGTCCCGTACACCACAAAATTTCAACCATCGACCGTCCCTGGCGGCGCCGCCGCTGATGTCGAGGTGACTCCCTTCTTCTCGCCCGAGTACTCAGCACCAACGATCGTCAAGCTCATCCAGTCAGCGGAGCACTCGATTGACATCGGAACGCCGGGGTTTTCCTCCTGGTCGGGCTGCACTCCCTTTGATCAGGCGGACAAATGCACGAATGCTTGCACCCCGCTGCAACAGCGCAACGAGTCATTTCCTGTTTTTCAAGCGCTGCTGAACGCTGTGCACCGGGGAGTCAAGGTGCGAATAATCACCAACGATTACAACACACCTGATTGCCCCGGCACGATATCTCCGCTGCCGTTCCTTGCGCTGAATGGCGTCGAAGTGAGGTACTACGCATCTACGACCTTTTACCATGCGAAGTTCGTCATGGTCGATGGGGTAAAGCTGAGCATCAGCAGCATTAACTTTTCCTACACTTCGTTTCTGAAAAATAGGGAAGCTGGGGCACTTATTACAGGATCAGGTGCAGCGCCGCTCCTTCGCATGGCCGCGGACGTGTACAGCTTTGACTTTGATCTTGGAACAGATCTTGTGCCGAATAAAAGTCAGTGGAGTGCGGCCAACTTGAGTACTATTATCGACAAAAGCGCAGTGCCGGTAATACTGCCTCCTGCCTCGCCTTCCTGGGATCAGTACTATGTTCCCCCCACTCCGAAAGCAGTGAAACTTGTGGGCGAGGGGACCTCCTTGACGCTGGCTGCGTCTCCCGACTTTTCATCGCACGCGCTGATGCAAGCGATCGGGGGGGCCTCGAAGTCACTAGACGTGATGATCTACCAGATTACCGGGCAAGACATCGTGGAAAAACTGTTATCACTGGCGCAGTCCGGTGTTTCCGTGCGTCTCCTGGTGTCATCGAAAATATACGACCCTGAGGACTGCGCTTTGGCCAATGCTGCTTACACGAAAATGGTCAACACAACGAAGATAACCATTCGCAAGACGACATCGTTCTACGTTTACTCACATCAGAAGTTCTGGATTGTCGATGGATCGGAGGTGGGTATGTCTACTGGAAATTGGGGCGAGAGTGATTTTCCAGTGGAGACGAGCTCTTCAGACCCAGTCACTTTCCCTCCATATGGGGTAAGTGCATGGCGCAAGCTCAACAGGGACTTCACGATGTACGCGAACAGTCCCGACATCGCAAAAATCTACCAAGATGTCTTCGACGGTGACATGGACACAGGAAATACGTTCCCCAGACCTGTTTATCCATGGACGCAGGAGCATCAGGTGGACTGCGGGTTTGCTTGAATCACTGGTGTCACGGGTCACATGTCACATGTCACATGTCACATGTCACGGGGTGTGAAAAATTTACTAATAACTTGTACTTGTGCGTACGTGCGTACTGTACGAGTACTCATATCGCACTGTGCATGCCCTTACTACCATGATACTACCACCTCACAGTTTGAGGGATTGTGTACGAGCCGCTCCGCACCGTGAGCTCGAACCGGGTTGCCAGCCAGACCCAGGCACTTTAAGGGGCTGGCATGCTGAAGCTCGCAGAGCAGGTGCTCAAATCCTTTCACTCCAGACTTGGTGATGTGGTTGTTGTAAAGAAGCAAAGTGGAGAGAACCTTGTCAGCCTTCAGCCTTGTACTCAAATTGTTGGCCCCGGCGTCACATATAGAATTACTACTGAGATTGAGAACTCTGAGACCGAGGTTATCTTTTCCCAACACCCCGCTGGTGAGCACTTCGATGTCGTCGCAGTCGAGGTTGCAGCAAGCCAGATGCAGCTCCCGGATCACAGATTTTCGATTTTTCCTGCACCGATGGAAGCGCAATTCATTCCGCAGAAGGTACAAGGTTTCCACACCCACCAAGTTATCGGAAAGCACGAGTTTGAGAGACGGACCACGATGACATTGGAGAAACGCTCGAAGCCCGCTGTGGACGGAGGCCATGTCGGTGCAACTCGAATGCATCCGAAAATCGCTGAGCTGTGATCCTGTCAGCTGCGCGAGCGTGAGTAAAAGGGGATTTACGCTGTCTCCCTTCAGCTCATTACCCGAAACATCGATGCTTGCGAAGCTTTCGAAGACGCTGCATGATGCTGCAAAACTGAAAATATATCGGAACACATGTGGCGGTAGGAAGCCGTACTTGAAGGAATGCTTTCGGCGCTTCGTCCGGTGACGGAGATGAGCACGGCTCTTCTCTCTGCGCAGCTGGTGTGTGGCAAGCATGAACTGATACCGCTGCTCCTTGCCTACAACACGCAAAATCTGCAGGTCGCAAATTTGCTTTATGAGTTCTTTGTTGAGTCGTGGATAGCAACGCCGAAGAAGGAGATTTCCCTTGACTCCCGGCTGCCGCAGGCGCCTGCATACGTCACCTCCCAGGGAGCGCTCAGCCTTACTCCACATCTCCACATACCAGGACGGCTCCTTTGCCCCGGAGAATTCGGAGAAGCTGACTTTTCTTAAAAAGTTTGAGGACTTGTTTGGCTTCATGCTCTCGGGGGCGGCGATTTGGGCCCGTGAAGAAGACACCGCCGGATGAAGTAAGACACTTCTCCGCGTTTGGGGACTGCCAAAATGGCAGCCTCTCTTCAAGCAAATTCTCACTCTGAATTCCTGCTGAATTCACTGCAAATTCAACTCACATCGATGTCGATCACACCCAAAGTATTGTAATTTCCGATACAAACCACAAATCACAATCCCACGGGCAAATCACTACTACGTTGCTCTAGCATGATATTCTTGCGAGTTCGAGTTTCGAGTTCCTCTCTCTCTTATCCCGTTTCCGTCTCAGCGCGACCCCGCAAGATGTCCCGCCTTCTTTGGTTTTCTGGTTTGGTCGCGACTGCGATTGGATGCGCCCAGGCTGCCACGCATGGCACGCACGGCGCGGACAGTGACAAGGTAACTTCTATTCCCAACTACAGCGGAGAATTCTGCTGGAACCACTGGGCCGGCTACCTGAACGCGACAGGAGACCACCAGCTGTTTTATTGGTACCACGAGGCGGTCGAAGCCTCTGAAAGCAAGCCTCTTGTTTTGTGGCTCAACGGCGGGCCGGGATGTTCCTCCCTCGGAGGTATGTTCACAGAGCTTGGACCTTTTGTTCTCGATGCGGACCTCCGGGTAACTCTCAACCCCTTCTCCTTCAACAAGGCCGCAAACATCATCTTCATCGAGCAGCCTGCAGGTGTGGGATTCTCTTATCCAAATGTGCCTGCAAATGACTCCTCCACAGCTGTCGATACTGACCTTGCCCTTCGGCACTTCTTCAGCATGCACCCAGAGCTTCAGGGTCGTGAATTCTATGTAATGGGGGAGAGTTACGGGGGTCATTATGTTCCCAACACAGTGAAGCAGATACAGCATTCCAATGCTGCCCTTCCTGCGGGGTCCAAGTTGCGAATTAATATCAAGGGCTTTGCAGTTGGGAATGGATACACTGACTGGCAATTAGATTTTAACGCCAACGTGGAAAATGGAAGATTTCACGCGCTCACATCAGACAGTCTGTTTTTGGAAGCAAAAAATGCATGCGAAGGTGACTATGCTAGGTGCTTTTGGCCTCGAGCTGATGTAGACTGTCCGCAGGATTGTGGAGCTGCGGTTCAGGCCGCAACAACACAGGCCATGGATGGCTCTATTGACATATACGACATCTACGAGGACGTATGCCTTGATCCGAGTCAGAAGAGACTAGAAACGCAGCAAACTATTTTCCTTGGCCACCGTCGGAAGGCTTTAAGTTCCTATCTGTCCCGGCTTGGCCAGCACAGCACCCACTTGTCGCGGGATCTTCGGGCGACTATTTCGCCCATTTTCCCAACATGTATCGATCAAAGCTCTGCCAAATACCTCAACCTTCCGGAAGTCCAAGAGGCGATTCATGTTCGAAGCGGTACGGTTCCGAAGGGCAAATGGTCTGACTGCGGAAATGTTGACTACGATTTCAACTATGAGAGCGAGCTGCCCAACTACCTTACATGGACGCAGGAAGCGGAAAAGGGGAAATTATTAGAGATACTAATATATAATGGGGATGCTGACTACATTTTGTCTCACATGGGGAATTCAGCGTGGATCAACCGAGGACTCAATCTAACAAAGAAGGACGAATGGGCGAAGTGGAGAGGATCTGACGGCCAGGTAGCTGGGTATTTTGAAACATATCAAACGAATGGTATTCCTTTCACGTTCCTAACTGTGAAGGGGGCGGGGCACATGGTGCCTCGAGACAGACCTCAGCACGCCTTGGATTTTTTCCAGCAGTTTCTTGCAGGAAACCAGGCCTACGATAAGGTTCCGCGTTCCAGTGTGACACCCCTGTGCCCTGCATGATTGTTGTTATGGTTGCTACCTCTTGGCCTGGGTTGCACTCTGGAGTTGCAATTTTAAATTTTCTTGAACTCGTAGCACTAATCCCTGAGCAGTCGTCGCTAGCTACCATCGTATCGGTAGATCACATAAAATCGATTACGTAGTGATAGGTAGATAACATTAGCACTACTCTGTATTCCGTATTCCTCGAGGCAATTAGACCCTTAGGAGATCAGATCATACGCAAATAGAATTACATTTTCAGTCGCCGTCTCGTGTCTTACTACAGCAGTACTACACACTACACTACATTTTCAGTTTCAGTTTCAGTTTCAGTTTCAGTTACAGTTTCAATTTCCCCCCTGAGACTGAGACGAGACTGAACAACTAAAACTAAAACCTCGAGCGAGACTCTAGGTGAATACAAAATGCGCCATGGACGAAAAAGTGAGATACAGCACGCCCCACGATCCCCAATTACCTGGCGGTAGCTAGTGCTGGTAGAAGTTCCACCTCAACGTCGAAATACGACAAACTCAGTTATTTCCGCGTTCCCAGTAGTCGGGAAAGCGCGCTAACATTTCCTGCACGTCCGCTCGCCGATCATCGGCATTCTTCTTGGTCTTATCTTTGCGGAACATCGCCCCTCCATATCGGCGACCTGGCCGTGCAATTTGCTCCCAATATCCTCCGTACTCCAACTGTTGTGCTACCCAGACAGAAGGCGGTTTGTATATGTCGCTGCCACGTCCTGTGCCCTGGGCCTCTGAAAACCAGTCCCGCAGGCACAGAGCATCGAGTTCTGGGTGGCAGAGCATCGTGTTCTCCCTCGTGGGCGGATTGCGGTTAACTTGACCAATATCGATGAACGTGGGGTTTAGTTGAAGCGCCCACTCGTCGTGGAACTTCGGGTTTCCCCAGCTGTAGTCCCCACCGATAGTGAAGTACTTGCTCCAATCTGTCTTCAACCTGGATGCAACACGTCGAGTGTAAAAAAACTGAGCATCGCGCCACTTGGTCGATTGCCCCCCCAAATGCATCTCTTCCGCGATGATTCTCTTCGCCTCCTCCATTTTCCCAGCCTCGAACACTGGATCAAAGTCGTGGTCAAAGAACTGCAGTTGTCCATCGCGCTTAAGCGAAAGCTGAGCGCCCGAGGTTATGCGGAAATGGATCCCATGACGGCGGAGCGTGCGGGACATCTCTTCTACGATTTCTTTCATCACAGCAGTACAGCACGGTGCAGTGCCCGTATGGTTCATATAACCTGCACAAGAGCGCTTGTGTCGCGAGCACCCATACGGAGACAGCCCAGCAGAACGATTATTGTACTGCTTGTCGTACACAGATACTGGTGTTGCTGCCGCATGATTCACCCACATTTTGACGCCGTTTCCCCGCTTCCACCGAGACGGCTCATCCACAATAAACTTGTGAAACCAGGTCCACCCCCCCGCGCGCGTGAACGCTGCTACTCCCGCGCGTTCGCAGTCCCTTTTTGTGGTCTCCAGGTTGAAAGGGTGTTCAGAATGGTCATTGTACCCCCAGCTTGCAAGCGGATCTCCGTCATAGCCCGTATACTCCTTCCATCGCGCAGGTCCAGACACGACAAAAGATGGCTGCGGAAGTGATGGAGATAACGGTGTAGACGAAATGCTTCGCGGTTGTGGTGTTGCAGGTTGTTGGACCATAGACGATTCTACTGCATCCTGATGACCGTCAGTTTTACGAACAAGGCTTGACGCAGGACTAGACGTGGCTGCCAAGACCGCTTCCATTTTTTCTGGGGTCCCTGCCGCGATGCCGCTGATTGGTCCATTTCGTAAAAGTTGCACCAGATCACGCACTCTCTGAACTTGGACTTTTTCATTTGCAACGGCTACTGCAGCACTTCGTCGAGCATCAGCAAGCTGTTTGCTCTGCACATCAATTTTTTTCTGCATCTCCTGTTTCTCTTTCTCCAGTTTTGCCTCTCGAAGACGACTTCCGACGGCGTCTTTATCTGCTTTTCTAGATCTGAGTGAGTGAATTTGCATCTGGGGTGTCAGGATGCTAAAATACATATCCAGATGAAAGTGTGACAGAATTAAGAAGATCACAGCGAGCATGAAAATCAACCCAAATAGTGCTTGGGGTCTTCTTAAGCCCGAGCCACAAGCACTGCTTCTAGCAGCCTGAGCATCCCTCTGCGCAGACCTTCGGCGGGCCCGCCGCAGGGATCGATTGGATGGCATCGAGCTCACTGCCTGTATATAGTGCGAAAATTTCCTCTACCACTGCTGCTAACGGTGGCGCCGGGTTCTCCCATCTCATGGTCCTCGCACCGGCATGTTTGAGCCCATTCAACCCGCGATGGGAGAGAGAGGAGAGAGTGTGTTGTGTGTTGTCAGAAACAGGTCAGGAACTGGTGGTAAGTGTACGTGCGTCTGTGTACTGTGTACTCGTACGTTGTCCAGTTCTCCGCATACTGCTGGTAGGCGATTCGCCTGACTCTACACTCCTGCGCCTGTGTGAAGACTTGACAACGGTTCTGTGCGAAACCGCGAATGTTACGGTACGATCAATTTGAGCGAGGAGAGTCAATGAATAGCCTCAAATTTAAATTGGTCCCTTCACTTCCCCTTCACACCGCTTGACCAGAGCCTTTCTCAAACACCTTTTGAGAGAGACTCATCAGAGGTCCGGAATAATTAGTTTAAGTTCCTTCACCCGGTAGCGAAGAGAGCAGGATGTTCCCGGGCTTCTCTCGTCCTGCTGAACTTGTTGAAATTTAAATGTAAAATCCAAGCAAAGGTCATGGGAGGTTCTTGCACGCGCGAAGCATAATCGAAAATTTCCAAGGTGAAAACACTTGTGCTGATGGTGTCAGAATGATATTGCGCCGACGCAGCAAAGATTACGGAGAGGATTTCAAAGAGACGGCAGATTGACATTTTCTGTTTTGAAAACACCTACTAGTATGCTAACGGAGTCTGATCAAGATCCCGCTACAGTAAAGATTGCCGAGAAAAATTCTCGGAGATGGTGGGTGTTGGTACATGAACGAGTCGGGGGGTGCCTTGCGGAAATTTTTGGGAAGAAGTCTCCCAAAAGAGGTGCTGACTTTGTGTCTACTCTTGAATTTTACAAGTCCCGAGGATTCGTGATTCATGTGCTTCCACGAGTCTTGCCCCTGAGCAATTTTAACAATATAAGGGGGAAAGCTGTCGATTTTAGGTTGAAGAAGTTTCACGGCACGACGTGTGCGTCCAGAAGCACGGTTTTTCTTGAGAAAGGTTCTGCTATTCCTCTGCTTATATATGTCCCCAAAATATTTCCGTCGTTGCTCGTACTCAAAGACATTGGGCAGGGGCGATAGCCACTCCACTTATTCCCCTTCGAGGAAGTGGCAAACAAGTACTTCAGCGAAAGCAACCGCTATTAGGTCATAATATCCCCGCGGGGCTTCGACTCCTCTCACTAGATCGTGTTGGTGTAGATACTACACCCGTAGGACCAATCCGCTATGTGCTTCGGCTAGTGAATATGCACCAAATCGGCGAAGGGGAAGAATATGCTGTGAACATTACAACGAATCTCGGTGGGCTTTTTAAGTCTGCCAACATCTGCCTTCATGATATCGTGGAAA
>JACLAD010008743.1_pt1 | contig 41804 bp, 36 predicted proteins | sample 8027901 | NCBI WGS metagenome assembly JACLAD01 (sample SAMN15725071, study PRJNA655200) | protist metagenome | isolation source: fluorescence activated cell sorting (FACS) single amplified genomes of... | place: Spain: Blaines Bay Microbial Observatory, Mediterranean Sea | collected 2016-07-05 | reverse complement strand
TGTACATAGAATATCCTTACGCGGTGAAGCAGGCGCTATTAAAACCAACAGCTTCGATGAAGTACCCACCTCTTTGCGTTTCTACGCTGGGGGAGACCAAAGCGTTAGGGGTTTTGACTATCGAGAAATATCGCCCACCGCAGATGTTATCGACCCCGAAACCGGTGAACTTGTGACCGATTCAATAGGCGGGAAATATTTGCTTACCACAAGCGTGGAATATGCCTATCGCGTAGCCGATAATTGGCGCGTCGCGGCATTTGTTGATGCCGGTACCGCCACCAACGACACCAGTACAACACTAACCTATAGCGTTGGCCCGGGTGTCCATTGGCTTTCGCCAATCGGCCCCGTTCGTCTTTATGTTGCAAGGGGGTTTGCCCCCGATGAAAATACATGGCAGTTACATATCATGCTGGGGCCTGAGCTATGAGAAAACGCACTATATCGGCCATTTTACTCTCACCTATTCTTTTGCTGGTAGCCGTATATGCGCTGCTAATTAGCCCATTAGGCGGCCCAACCGTTAAGCTTGTAGCCAACACTTTTGTAGATAACTTGTCTATCGATGCGATAGACGGCGGCTTTGCCGACACGCTTGAAGTACACAACGTTCAGTGGGAGAACCCGCAATGGAAAGTGTCAGCCCAATACGCCTATATCGATATAACATGGCGCTGCCTGTTTGAACCTAAAGTGTGCGTTAATGAACTCACGCTTGAAAATGCGACGTTAACCCAACTTGCCTTAGCTATAGAAGCGCCAGACGAAACCGACGCTAACGATGAGTTTGCTTTGCCACTTCCCATCGAAGTCGAGTACTTAGCGTTAAGCAATATTAAGCTTGCGCTACTCACCACTATCGTCGAAATTGATGAACTAGAACTCGTCGACTTTAACGGTAATGAGGCACTTTCACTTGATAGTTTAGCGACGAAGGAGCTAAAGGTAGCGCTTGTAGAGCAAGGCACAGATTCGCCATCGACATCACCGGCTAACGCCCCCAACACGCCATCCCAAAATAAGAAAAACGCAGAGCCAGAAAAGGTAAAAGACAGCCCTTTGCCTACGTCGTACTCATTGACCTACGATGTACCACAGTTACCTACAATTACATCACCGATTCCTTTTTCCCTCGGCACCTTATTAGTTGAAGACTTACAAGTTATACAGGGTGAAAGTATCGAACGAGTGGCGCTTATCTCGCTTTTGCAAACCCGTTTTAAAGGCAGCGAAATAGCGGTTGAAGAAATGACAGTGGTGCATGAAAAAGGGGAGCTTAGAGGGAGCGCAAGTGCCACACTTAAAGACAATTTCCCGCTCAATGCTAAAATTAAGGTTAAAACTCAATTTGACGATGCGCCGCAAACACTCGTTATGAATGCATCCGGTGCTGCAGACAACCTCACGCTCTCGGTTAGTGCCACAGGAGCGATTAGCGCTGATGCTAATTTAAAAACCAATATTCTAGACGAAAATTTACCTATTGAATTCACCGCAAATTGGCAAGAGCAGGCCATACCAACCATGGAAAATGCCCTGTTAAAAGAAGGGCAACTATCCCTTATTGGCACCATGGGTGATTACCAGCTTCAAGGTGATGGCGCGGCAACGCTGCCCGACCTTGGCAATATCCCCGTATCGTTAGATGTGGTACTTAAAAAGAATAATATTTATGTTAACCAGGCCAATATCAGCACACTGGAAGGAAGCTTAGCGAATACGGGAACGCTGTATTTAAATGAGACTATCGCCTGGGAAGGCAAAACCACCTTAACGGATGTGTCAGCGCAACAGTTCAGCACTTATGCCCCTCAACAGCTAAACGGCGAAATTGACAGTATTTTGCAATATTCCGAGCGCGGCGGCCTGCACATGAGCTTAAGAGACTTGAACATTTCAGGTGTACTACAAGGTAAGCCGCTTCAAGTAAAAGGCAATGCAGTATATGCAGGCCCGAGCGACTTATTCGTTACCAACGTCAATATCATCCAAGAAGACGAGCAAGAAAAAAATACCATTCGTGCTATCGCTCAGGTTTTAAATAAGCGTCATTTAAATGCAGATATTGATATTAGCGTTAATGCCATCAATAGCCTTTACCCTGATGTGACCGGCGCCGTGAATGGCAATATCAAAGCGTCAGGGCCTTGGCAAAACCCTCGTGCAAACGGTGCGCTAGCGCTTTCTGATATCACCGTATCTCCTAACTTGAATGCTTCAGCCGCTCAGCAAGGGCCGTTAAACGGGAACGTTGCCATAGACGGCACCTATAAAGATCATCACGCTGAGATTGACCTTGCCGTACCTGATAACAACATAGCCCTTAGCCTCAAAGGGGCGTGGAGTAATAACCACTGGATTGGCGAAATTAGTGATACCACGTTAAAGCTTGCCAATATGCAGTGGACATTATCAAGCCCGTTCAGTCTAGATATCGGCACAGCCCCCGTCACGGCAAAGATAGGCAAGCACTGCTGGACCTCCCGCAGAGAAGGCGAATTGTGCGTATCAAACGTTAACTATCAAGAAAGTAAGGCCAGCTGGGACATTAGTGCCTCATCCTTACCGGTAGGCCTCTGGGCTAACGAGCTGGCACCCACTATGGTGTCAAGCCCCTCCAAAGCTACCCTTAGTGTAAAAACAAAAGGGAGTTACTCACAGCAAGACCCTATAGACGCCACGTTTACGGCGTCAATGAGTGCTGCCCCTTGGCAGCTGGGTGAAACCAGACCGCTAACCCTTACCATTAACTCAATCGAGACGACCGGTAAGATTAAACAAGGGCAATTAGCGTCAACCTCACTGATTTCGAGTCAAGACATTGGTGATGCTACGCTAACCCTAAATACACGACCATTCGACGAGCAAATCCCTCTTGATGGAAGGCTGGTCATGGAAGGGCTAAATGTAGCACCGTTTAAGCCACTTTCTCCTGCTATTAGAACGCTTACAGGCTTACTCAACGGCAACATTACACTTAGTGGCTATGTTGACGACCCATCGCTGAACGGTGAGCTTACTGTTTCAAACGGCGCTATCGATATACAAGATACCCCAGTCACCCTCGCTGACTGGAACCAAAAAGTGGTGCTTAACGACCAAACCGCCTCGCTAGACGGAACCTTTGTATTGGGCGGCGGAAAAGGTACGCTAAAAGGGGAACTGGATTGGTCGTCTACCCCTAGCGCCACCTTCAATTTAAAAGGCAACGGCTTTGAAATTAGACAGCCCGACATTCGTCTTCAAGTGTCGCCTAATATTGACATTGCCGCGACGAAAGAAAAGGTCGATGTGAACGGCGAGGTCAACATACCGTGGGCGCGAATTGAAATTGAGTCGCTTCCAGAAAGCGCAGTGTCGCCGTCTAAAGATGTCCACCTGCGGGGTGAACCGGATAGAGAAGAGCCGCTAGATATCGTGCATGCGTCGGTGCTTGTAAACATCGATAAAGACAAAACCGAAGAAGTAAAACTTGAGGCGTTTGGTCTTACCGCCAGCTTGTTCGGCGGCATACGAGTGAATACGCAACCAGCGTTAGTTGGCTATGGCGATCTACAAATAATAAATGGCCGCTATAATGCCTACGGACAGCAATTGATCATCCAGACCGGTGAAGTGCAGTTTAACGGCCCTATCGACCAACCGTTGCTACTGGTAGAGGCCATACGCGACCCAGCTAAAACTGACGACGATGTCATAGCCGGAATTCGTATTGACGGCGCGGCTGACGCCCCCAGTATAAATTTGTTTTCTGAGCCCGCAATGGACCAGCAGGGCGTATTGTCATACTTATTGACCGGTTCGGGACCTAATTCGGGCACCCAAGACCCTAACTATGCTGCACTGCTATTGGGCTTTGGGCTTTCTAACACAGAAACTCTGACAGGGCAGGTAGGAAGTGCGTTGGGCATTGATGAATTCAGCTTAAGTACCAATGAAAATATGCTCTCGGTCACTGGGCAAATTAACGACCGTTTATCAGTAGAATATAACGTAGATGTAGGCTTAAGTAATAATGATGCTAACAGCACCCTACGACGCAGGCAATTACCGCCAGACTTAGCGCTAAAATATCAGCTGCTTCCAAGCCTTTACTTAGAGGCGATTCAAACCACATTAGAAGACCAGTCGGAGTTTGCTTTAGATCTCTACTATGAGTTCTTCTTGGGCGATAACAGAACCGACAGCCCCCGTAATGAGGATGAAGACGAAAATGGCGCTGATGAGGCTGATAACGAGAATAAGCCTGTAGAGCAAAGCCAAAAAGGCAGCGCTACCTCGGATGGCAACAACCCTAACGCAAGCCAAAAAGCTTCATTGTTTTGAGCTTAAACAGCGCCTCGGGGCAGCCTTTAGTGCTGCTGCGCCATAGCTTCCAGCGTTTTGAGCTGTCGCTCAAAGCGTTTTTGTCTTTTGTGTGCCCATACATACCAAATTAGCATACCAATACTCATTGATGTTACTACGATGATTAATTTGGTCATCTTTTCTGGCGCAAGGTCTCCAAAAAAGTAGCTTTCCAATATGAAAGCGAACCCAAAAACTATGGCAATCCATGTTGAATGCTTGGTCATGAACGCTATCTTTACATTGTTCTTGACCTGCTTTGTTAGCTGCATTAAATGATCAGCAGTTTGACTATCTTTGTAAAACGCTGCCACTCTTCTTAACCATAATTGATAAACAAGCAGTGGAAGCGATGTAGCCAGCATAAAGACAAACATCATTTGTGCTACCAGCGACATATTTCCCCAATATTTCGCAAGAATATAAATAGCAGGAAAAACCATCAAAGAATCCATCACCATATAGCAACGCTGTTTTTTTCTTTCGCTGCTAAGGTTGGCTTTTACTTCCTCTAGGTTAATAGCGGTAACTGGCTGAGCTTGCCAAAGGGCTAAAAGACTATCGTCTTGCTTTTCGTCTGTTCTAACTGACGGTGTCTTTTGGTTCTCTTTATCTGCGTTATGCATGAGGTTGCTCCTGCATGATACTTTGTTTGGCGCGCTTTAAAATAACGCCAACATGGTTTTTGGTAAGGCCGCACACGTCTGCAATTTCATCGTAACTTAAGCCCTCAAGGGAAAGCGTAAGCACTTGCCGTGGCTGCAAAGGTAACGCCCGTACAGCACGGAGTAAGCGCTCTAATGACTGGTGCTGGCTCGATACTTCCTCGGGAGAGCGAACCTGGCTTACAAACCCATCCGAGCCCTTATCGTCTTGATCGTATTGATGGGTATCGAGGCGCTTCACCTGATTTGCCACGTGGGTTACCGCGCGGTTGTGAGCTATCTTTAATATGTAGGTTTTCACGCTGCTGTCGCCCTTAAAGCGAGACAAGCCCTGCCATACGGCAATCGCAATTTCTTGCAAGAGCTCTTGCTGCATTGCCTCGTTTGCCTCATAGCTATTGGCTACGCGGCTTAGCAGTGCGCCGTGCTTTGCAAAAATATCCTCAAAACCCTGCCCCAACGTCATATCCCTAATCAAAAAAACTGTTGTTATTTTATTATGTTACTTCTATCAGTCTGCGTTCTCTGGCTTTTATTACAAACTTTTTTCTTAAACGCTGTAATTTTTTTGCGCACCTCATGACTACGAGTAATAGAGCGTGCTTTAACGTGAAGCTATAAAAAATGGTGGAATAGCAATAAACATAAAGCATGGTCTTAACCTTATACCGTTTGGCACTAGCGGGCCTTTACAAAGGGCCGCAAAAATTCGATGGGAAAAACACTATGTCTACATTAAGTTTAGTTTTGATAATTGGCAGTATCACGTCGCTTGTACTCTTGGCCAGTTATCTAGATGCAAAATTTCAGTGGCGATTAAACGACTGGATGAACGGAGAGTGTAGTAACCCGTTCGAAAAAAGCGTGACCGACAAACAGCAACAGCGTTTAGAAGAGAAAGACGCACAAATTGAAGCCCTTATGGCACGGATTGAAACCCTTGAAACCATAGTGACCGAGCCCGCGTACGAGCTAAATAGAAAAATAAATGCGTTAAAGTAAGCCGAGTTAACTGCCGCTTTACCGCTTTATCAATGCTGGCGTCGCGCTAACTGGTCACAGGAGGGCGACGCATAAAGCGTGGTACTTTTCCCATGGCAATCGCATTACCTATAAGCACGATAACCACGCCGATTACAGACAATGTACTCCACGTATAACCTTCAAAGAACGTTGAAATAACCAGCGCAACCATAGGGTATACCAACACCACATAGGCCGCCTTGTCCGCGCCCATTTGCTTTAGTAGCTTCATATAAGCACCGAAGGCGAACACAGAGCCAAAGACGGCCAAGTACAGCAGTGAGAAATAAAACGCCGTATCAGTTGGGATAATCAGCTTACCAGGCATGGCTAAAGACGTCACAAACAGCAACACCATGGCGTAACTCATGGCATAGAAGTTCATTTGAATAACGGGTGTACCGGAAGTCAGTATGCGTTCCGATATAACATTGCCCGTCGAGGCACAAAAGAAGCTGACAAAGGCAATAGCGAGACCGGTAGCAAGAGCTGCATCCATCGACACCTTGGAAAACTCAGGAACAAACAAGCATATAATGCCAGCCAAACCAAATGTCGCGCCAATCACCACCTCCTTTCTAATCGGCTCTTTTAGCCACCAGCGACGAAGCACCACGTTAATATATATTATGCAGGAGCTCATCAGCGCTAAAAGGGCACTAATAATGTGCGCCTGCGCCATGTACAGTAACGTGTAATTGAGGCTGTAGAGAAATAGTCCGACGGCAGCCATTTTTATGTGGACATGCAACGGCAGCTTAAGCGGTAAACGTCTTATTACGCAATAGGCGCCCAAGCAGGCTGAGGCCAAAAGATAGCGCAGCGCAATAGCAAAAGTTTCAGAGGTGTGCCCAATTTGGTAAGTAATAGCAATCCAGGTAGATCCCCAAATTAAGCAACACAATGCAAACAGCGTAGCGTTATTCATATCGCCATTACTGCCCTAAAAATGTCGCTAGATGTGCAAGGGCTGTATCAAGCAGTTTTTGTCTTGCTCCGTTGCCAACCCACGCATTGTGAGGGGTTACCAGCAAGTTTGGTAACGATTCTTTTAGCAACACATGGTCAGCTGGCGGTGGCTCAACGCTTAATACATCAAGCCCAGCACCGCCTATTTTGTTATGTTTAAGCGCATGGTATAACGCCTGTTCATCAATAAGCCCGCCGCGGGCGGTATTAATAAGAAAGGCGGTTGGCTGCATTAGCGATAAGGTATCGGCGTTAATGAGTTTATCGGTATCTTCTGTAAGTGGACAGTGAAGACTTACTACGTCTGCGTGCGGTAATAGAGAAGCTAGGCTAGGGCGGGGATCATCTTTTTTGCCGGGACGAGCAGCAATGCTCACCTGCATTCCTAAAGCCTTAAATAAGGTTTCAACACGCTTGCCCAGCTCGCCATGCCCTACAATTACCGCATGTTTACCCGCAAGCTCCACCACGGGGTGGTTTAGCAAACAAAAGTGTGAGGATGCAGACCACGCCTGATTGCGCACATCTTGCTGGTAAGCCACAAAGTTTGTGGCCAAATTAAGTGCCAAGGTCAACGTGTGCTGGGCAACACTGTCAGTGCCATAGCCTTCAACGTTTTGCACAGTAATGCCTGCTTGTTGGCAATAGTCGATATCGATATTGTTCATACCTGTGGCTGTTACGCCAATATAGCGAAGCTTTTTTGCCTGCTGCAGATCTTTAGCTTTCAACACAACCTTGTTAACGAGCAATGCATCGGCAGTGCGAATACGCTCAGCGACGTCGGCGTTTTGGGTTTGCTGATATAAAGTAACGTTGGCATCAAGATTGTCGAGTGCGCGAGTATCAAGGCTGGACAAGTCCATCGTTTCTGCGTCTAGAAAGACAACTTTGTTCATCAACGTATTATCGTTATTGCATGCCGCTACTTTCGTCATTCCAGCGCAACCTACATGACTTCAACGATGGATTCCAGCGCGGTTTTAACACTCACCGGAATGGGGATAGCTTTGTCAGATTTTCGGTCGACAAACACATGCACAAATTGGCCATGCGCCACTCGGCGCTTGTTGTCACCCGCATAAACAGACAAACCGTATGTCACCGAACTCCTGCCAATTTTAATAACGCGCAGACCCACAAAAATATCCTCTGGATACGCTGCTGGGGCGATGTATTGACATTGACTGCTCACCACATATGCCACTGTTTGCCCGTTATGAATATCTAACCCACCTTCATCAATTAAAAAGCGGTTCACTGCAGTATCAAAGAAGCCATAATACACAACGTTGTTAATATGTCCGTAGACATCATTATCTTGCCATCGCGTAGCTATCGTGACTTTATAAGGGTAGTCTGCAAGTGTTGGTGTAATATCAGTCATGATTATCTCTTTGCGTTATGCGTTTTCACAGTTTCGTTGATATCGATATTTAACGGATCATGGCACCCGTTGCGCGTTAAAGATAGATACTTCTGGGCTGTTCACGCAACTGCCGTAAATTAAACATTGTTAGTTCGGTAGACCGTATTAATACAGCACCATATCGTCGCGATGAATTGCGACATCACTCGTTTCATAACCTAACACACTGGCGATATCTTTCGACTTTTTACCTTTTATGAGGGATAAGTCTTTTGCGTTATAGAGGCAAAGCCCTTTCGCTATTATTTGGTCTTCGCACATCACTTCTACTGCATCACCTTGTTCAAAGTGCCCCGTTACATCAATAATGCCAGAGGGTAATAAAGACGCTCCCCTAGCCACTAATGCCTGTTTTGCGCCGCTGTCTACTTCAATTTTCCCCGCCGTTTTAAGCGTATGGGTAAGCCATAAGCGACGAGCGCTTGCGGGTGAACTGCTTGCACTGAAAAGCGTGCCCGGTACCTTCCCCTCTAGCAACGCGTCAAAGGTTTCTCCTTTTCTACCATTTACAATAAGGGTTTGAATACCGCTACTAGTGCACTTATCTGCCGCCTCAATTTTCGTACGCATACCGCCTGTACCGACCGAAGTGCCAGCACCACCTGCAAGACTATAAATTGTACTGTCTATTTTAACTACCTGAGGAATAAGTGTCGCAGTGGCGTCTTTTCTGGGATCCGTAGTAAACAAGCCGTCGATGTCTGAGCAAATAATCAAGGTGTCAGCTTGGGCTACCAATGCGGTGTAGGCGCCCAAGTTGTCGTTATCTCCCACCTTAAGTTCGTTCACCGCTACGGTGTCGTTTTCATTCACAATGGGTAGCGCATTGTGATTCAGAATTTCTCGTAATGTGTTTTTGATATTGACATAGCGCGTTCTATCCCGCAGATCGTCAGCAGTTAACAATACTTGTGCGCAGGGAAAATCAAAAAAGCGCTGCCAGTTGGCCATCATTAAGGTTTGACCTATGGCCGCCATGGCCTGTTTCTCTGCAATTGACGCGTTGTGACGAACCTTCACTTTGCTTCTGCCGCCCGCGACACTTCCTGACGAAACCAAAATAACGTCTTTTCCAGCTTCCCTGCTGGCGGTAATAAACCGAGCGAGAGACAGTAAATAACGACCGCTGCATTCATTACCTTCTGGCGCAATGAGCGCGCTGCCTACTTTTATAACGGCACGTTGCCAACTAAAACGGTTCATGAGGGGAAAGAAAAAAAGAAAACAAGGGGTTAAGAATACGACAGTTAAAGCGCGAAACAAAACGTTCTGTTACAGTTTTTTTGCGTTAAAACATGGTTAGTTTACGGCCAAAAAATTGGATTGTGGTAAGCATGCTTATATACTTGACCACGTTATTTTATAACAATTTTAACTTACAAGTTGCAAGGAAACTGCATGAGCACCGCAAAACGACACTTATTCTGGCTAGCGCCAGTGTTGTCTATGCTGATTTCTCTTCCTAGTACCGCCGCTATAAAACAAACGAAAGGCGATTTTGAAGATAAATTCCGTCAGCTAGACGAAGTTCTACCTACTCCGAACGTTTATCGCAACGCGGCAGGTGAACCAGGTCATCAATATTGGCAACAGCAAGTAGATTACGATATCGATGTAAAACTACTTGAAGACCAGCGCCGTATTGAAGCAAGTGAAACCATTACTTATCACAATAACTCGCCAGATACGCTTAAGTACTTGTGGATTCAGCTTGATCAAAACAAGTTCCGTGATGATTCGATGTCAGCGCTTACTACCACCTTCGGTGGCATCGGCAACCGTGGTCCAGGTACACAAGCGGCTAGCGGCGATGCGCCAGCGAAGCTAAGCATGGGTGCACTGCGCCGCCAGCAGTTTGTTGACGACAATGAACTGGGCTACACCATTTCCCGCGTTGAAGATAAAGCGGGTAACGATTTGCGTCACACCGTTGTAGGTACGCTGATGCGTGTTGACCTTGCTAAACCATTAAAGCCGGGCAGCAAAGTTACCTTTGATATTGATTTCGCTTTCAACATTGTAGAGGAAGACGCCGTTTCAGCCCGCGCGGGTTATGAGCACTTCCCAGATGACGAGCGCGAAGGCGGCAACGACATTTTCTTGTTAGCTCAATGGTTCCCGCGTCTAGCCGCATACACAGATTACGAAGCATGGACAAATAAAGAGTTTATTGGCCGTGGTGAGTTCACGCTAGAATTCGGTAACTACGAGGTAGATATTACCGTACCTGCGGATCACATCGTATCCTCAACGGGCGTACTCCAAAACCCAAAAGACGTGCTTACTAAAACGCAGCGCGACCGTCTGAAAAAGGCCGAGACCGCTGACCGCATCGTATTCATCGTTTCTCCAGAAGAAGCCATTGAAAATGAAAAAGAGGGGACGACTAAGCTTAAAACTTGGACCTTTAAAGCAGACAACGTACGTGACTTTGCATGGGCGTCATCACGTAAGTTCGCGTGGGATGCACGCGGTTACCAACAAGGTGGTGACACTCAGCCATTAGTTATGGCGATGTCTTTCTACCCGAAAGAAGGTGGCGAGCTATGGCAGAAGTATTCAACGGAATCCATCATCCACACTATGGATGTTTACAGCCGTTTTAGCTTCGATTACCCATACCCTGTTGCCCAGTCTGTAAATGGCCCGGTTGGCGGCATGGAATACCCCATGATCACCTTTAACGGCCCGCGTACTGAGCTTCGTGACGATGGTTCACGCACCTACTCCCTAGCTGAAAAGCGCTTCCTTATTGGCGTAGTTATTCACGAAGTAGGTCATATCTATTTTCCTATGACGGTAAACTCTGATGAGCGTCAGTGGACATGGATGGATGAAGGTCTTAACAGCTTCCTAGACGGCGTTGCCGGTCGTGAATGGGATCCAACTATTCCATGGGGTGTTGAGCCTCGCGATATTACAGGCTACATGAAGTCTCAAACCCAAGTGCCAATTATGACACAGTCTGATTCAGTACTTCGTTTAGGCCCTAATGCTTATACTAAGCCAGCGGTAGCACTTAACATTCTTCGTGAAACCATTCTTGGCCGCGAGCTTTTTGACTTTGCGTTTAAAGAATATGCGCAGCGTTGGATGTTCAAGCGTCCTACACCATCTGATTTCTTCCGCACCATGGAAGAAGCGTCGGGTGTAGACCTTGATTGGTTCTGGCGCGGGTGGTTCTATACTACCGACCACGTAGACATTAGCCTAGACAGCGTATACAAGCTGCGTTTGGACACTGAAGATCCAGATATTGACTTTGCTCGCGAACGCGAAGCGGAAATGGAAAAACCAAAATCACTTACCGATATTCGCAACAAAGAAGAAGGCAAAAAGCTTTGGGTAGACCGCTTTGAAGATATCAGTGATTTCTACGACGAAAACGATCGTTTCACCGTAACTAACAAAGAGCGTAATAAGTACAAGAAATTCTTAAAAGATCTTGAGCCTTGGGAACGTAAAGCGTTCGAGCGTGCGGTTAAAGAAGACAAAAACTACTACGTGCTAGATTTCAGCAACAAAGGTGGCTTGGTAATGCCCATTATCCTTGAACTAACCTTTGAAGACGGCACGAAAGAAGAAATGCGCATTCCAGCAGAAATCTGGCGTCGTACACCTAAGGCAGTAAGCAAGCTTATCGTGACTGACAAAGATAAAGAGCTGATAAGCGTAACGGTTGACCCACACTGGGAAACGGCTGACGTAGATGTGGAAAACAACCACTATCCACGTCGTATTATTCCTTCGCGTATTGAAGCGTATAAGAATAAGCCGCGTAATACTTACGAGTACCGCGACCTTATGCACGATTCGAAAACCGAGCTAAAAACTGACGATGAGGAAAAAGATGACGAATAAGTTGTCTTTGACCCGCTTGCAGCAGAGCACTGATGCTCTGCTTGCAAGCGTGTGTATGTTCATGCTTACCGCGACTGTGTTGGTAGGTGCAGCCTCGTACAGTACTGCCTTGCAGGCTCACCAAATTAAAGCGGCTATCACAACAGTGTTATTCAACCCACGAACTGAAAATATTGAAGTGATGCACCGGTTTAATCTTCACGACGCTGAGCATGCGGTGAAAGCCTTGTTTGATAAACACGCTGACATTATGGATGACGTGGAAACTCAGCAACACTTTGCTGATTATGTGGCACGTCACTTCGCTATTTTGAACGCCGCAGGCGAGCCTTTAACGCTAGCAGACGTAGGGTTTGAAGTGGAAGGTAAGCACTTTTGGGTTTATCAAGAAACGGCTGAGCCCCCCGTGCTCGAAGGCGTAAAAATTCGCCACGATGCATTGCGTGACTTATGGCCTAAACAAGTAAACACGCTAAATGTAGAAGGAAAGGGCGATATTAAAACCCTTACCTTTGCAGATAGTGTAAACCTGTTAGAAGTAAGCTTTAGCAGCCAAATTAGCGATCATCACTAATATCTAGCGGCATTACGCCATGTGAAAGCCCGTATTACAGACATCCTTTGCGGTAAATGTAAGCGGGCTTTCTCTTTTCTTGCACCTTCATGTCAATGTGAGACCGAAGTCTTATAGTCTTTTTCTTACGCCTGCTCTACCTTATCTATGGATCAAGCACGTTACTGAAACCCGTTAGTGAGGTAAACCATGGCCAATAGTACTGCTGCACCAATACCTTCTCAGGTCAAAAAGAATGCATCGCGAAGCGAGCGAAGTGAACGCAAAAAGCGTTTAGCAAAAGCGGCTCAACTTGCCGAACACGCTGAAAGTGCAGAGCAGAAAGACACTATTGAGTCACCGAGTAATGCCTTTTCTGACAAAAAGAACATTATGTGGGTGGTGTTGAGTGGGGCCATGGCATTAACGTTTGTTGTTATGCTGTTTTTACCTGATACGGGCATGGGCGGTGGACTTATTTCCGCCTATGCAGCCATGTTATGGTGCGGTTTCTTTGGAGCAGCACTATTTCGCTACAGAAGCGCCAGTGGTTGGTCTGGCTTTGCTTACGGAAGCGTTATTGGTTTGGCTATTCAGTTTACATCTCAAATTATCTAACGCGTGGCACTTATATGTCATTCCCACGGTTAACGGGATAAAAAGCTAACATCAAATGCAACCATTGCGTCTACTGCGCTTATAAAGCCTCAATAGACGTCGTTGTGAATTTTAATTAATTATCTTGTGCCTGCGGGATCCGTAACGCCCGGTCGTAAGTAAAACTATATATTAGTTCAGCAGTGCTCATACGATACTTCTCTTACTTGCTTTCACACGTGCTGTTGTCTCGCTTCTTAACAAAATTTGAGTGAGTGTATGGCAGATAAATCAGATACCAAAGATGAATTAACACCGCGCTCCAGCAAAGCGATCCCCTCATCGCGACTTTCTCGTATAGGACGTCTTGGTTCATTGGCAGGAAAAATTGCAGGCAATGTGGTGACCCAAGGTGCAGGTCAGCTTTTGAAAGGCGAAAAGCCAGTGTTATCTTCATTGCTTTTAACGCCCAAAAACATTGCTAACATCGCAGATCAGCTAGCCAGCATGCGCGGGGCCGCCATGAAGCTGGGTCAGCTCATCTCTATGGATGCCGGTGACTTTTTACCTGAAGAGTTGGCCGTGATTTTGGGTCGATTGCGCGAAGACGCCGACCCCATGCCTAAAAGCCAGCTAATAGAGACTCTGAATAACGCCTGGGGCGAGAAATGGCAAGATGGCTTACTCTACTTTTCCTTTGCGCCAATTGCAGCCGCTTCCATAGGTCAAGTACATAAAGTGATTACGATGGAAGGTGAGATGCTTGCGGTTAAGGTACAGTACCCTGGCGTTAAACAAAGCATCGATAGTGATATTGATAATGTAGCAACGCTTATAAAGCTGACCGGGTTGGTCCCAAAATCTTTAGACATTGGCCCCCTATTACAAGACGCCAAAACGCAGCTGCATCAAGAGGCAGATTATGAGCGCGAAGCAAAAATGCTCAACCTCTATCGCGCACTGGTTGAAGCGAGTGACTTTTCTCGTCACTGCTCCACGGCATTTATTATCCCTAAAACTTACGCACCACTTACCACTAGCACCGTATTAGCGATGGACTTTATAGAAGGCCAACCTTTAGATGTATTGCTAGACGAGCCCCAAAAAATAAGAGATGCCGTGATGACCGCGTTGATGACTTTATTTTTTAATGAAGTCTTCAATTTCAAACTTCTACAAAGCGACCCCAATTTAGCAAACTATAGATTTAAACCAGATTCTAAAGAAATTGTACTATTGGACTTCGGTGCCACGCGAGAAGTCCCTGACCACATTGCCGCGCAATACCAAATTTTACTGAACAGCGCAGCGAACAACGATGAAAAGATGATGCAGCAGGCGGCCTTTGCCATAGGGCTAATTGATGAAACTCATAGTCAAACGCAAATAGACGCCGTGATTAACATTGGGATGGAAGCCTGTGAGGCAATAAGGCATGAAGGACCGTATGATTTTGGCCAAAGCGACCTCATTACGCGCCTTCATGAAAAGGGAATGACACTCACCATGGAGCATAACTTCTGGCACACACCGCCGGTAGATGCCCTTTTTATACATCGAAAGCTGGGTGGGCTGTTTCTGCTTGCTAAGCGACTAAGCGCAAACGTTGATATGCGAGAAGCCGCTAGCACCTGGCTTACAGCGTAAACACCACACGTAAATTAATAAGGCAGTTGCATACTAAACGGTAGCGCCATTTGCTCTTCGCTTTTTGGCGGGTTGCCTATCATTTCATCGTAAGGCGTGTCGTGCTTCATTACGGCTTTGTGCACGTGGCAATGGGCAAATGCCTCACGGATATGCCCGGCGCTAAAAAAGCGCATAGGTTTGTCTTTATTGTCATAAAGCATACCGCTTTGCTTTCCAATTGATAAATAAACGAGATAGACATTCATCTCGTAAGACTGAACCTCTAAATAATCGATGACTGTTGGCGTATCTTCGATATCCCGAAAGTAAAATTTTTGCATACCTACCTCATGAACATAGCGAGCGCATCTAACGCTTTCTACCTCCCTTTACGGTAAGTCATTCTCTACGTGATAAAATGCCAACCGCACTATCAAGGGCAATATAAAACAACGCTTATACGCTAAGCGAGGTTTTCAGGTTCATTAGGGATATTAAGTGGGCGGCGGTGGTTGCGATGGCGCACGGCATTAGCCAAAACCAACAGCGAAGCAATGGACGATGCGCTATATATCAGCGCCGCATAGCCCATTCCCGAGGCAACCCACATTAAAGGAAATACAAGTAGCCTTGGCCCCTCGACAGCAAGTGCCACCTTAGCTTTTGAGAGAATAAACGCATTTTGAATACTCATAACCACGACTGTCGCTACAGCGATCAGCTGATGCTCAATCGGTAAGCTGTTAATATTCAAAAATAGGTATAGCGTTACCCCAAGCATAATTAAAAGCTGCATATGACTGTAGCGCATTACTGGGGTATGAAGTTTCGGATGATACTGTCTAAATCTACTCACGCTAGTTTTCCTATCAAATGCCTATAACGTTAAAGCCTCCTTACACCTCACGAGAAGTTCGCTAAAAAGCGTATGTTTTCGTGTGGTTTCCAGTACTTTATTTCGTTGAATCAACACATTAGTACATAAAACAAAAAATGTTAAACAAATGTTTTGAATTTCTTTATTCTATTTACACATTAACGCCATTTTTTCTCCCTAAAAATAAGGGTTTCCCCTTAATTGACGAATAAAACCAATCGAAAACCGGTCTTTTTACGTTAAAAAAGTGTCTTAAATAAGGAATTTACGATGAAGGGGAACAATTCTCTTGATTGATTTTCTAATTTTGGGTGTTATCTCTGATAGTATTACCGAAAGGATATTTTTGTAGCGGAGTCATTATGAGCGAATCGTCAGAAAAGAAATCGTTAGGCCCTCATTTTATAATTGTTGGCATTCTTCTTATCGTTATTCTGGCCATAGTCTTTTGGCCCAGCGAAGATGAGCCCGAGCCAGCAGTTACACCTGAGACTGAAGTTACTGAGCCGGAAATCACTGAGCCTCAAGAACCCGAAGTTTTTGAGCCTGCCCAACCAGCGCCAACGGTTGAGCTGGAAGAAAAAGACGAAGTTGAACCTCTTCCAGAATCTGTCGAGTCAGCCCCTGAGCCTCTCGATACTAGCGACCCTGCGGTGAAAGCATCGTTAATTGAAAGCTCATCAGCAGATGAAGCAACGGTTAATCGCATGCTGGTGAACGAAGGGCTTATTCAACGCTTTGTGGTATCGGTTACCAACTTAGCGAACGATGAAATGGCACCTAATCATCAGCTACTTACACCTCCCGAGCAAAACTTTCGCGTTTACTCACAGGCAGGTAAGCAGTGGATTGATGCGGCAAGCTACAAGCGTTACACGCCTTATGTAGATATGCTCGAGTCGTTTGATAATGACGCGTTACTTAATATCTACGGTATTTATAAAGGCGATATTCAAGCGAAATTCTCAGAGATTGGAAACCCTGACGAGGACTTTAATCAAGTGCTATTAGAAGCTATTGATCAGCTTTTAGACACCCCTGAAGTACCAGTTCCAGTTGAGGTCTATTCCGACTCAGTAGCCTATAAATATGCGGATGAGCGCTTGGAAAATTTAAATGAACCGCAAAAACAATTACTTCGCACCGGGCCAGATAACATGCGCCGTATCAAGGCAAAGCTACGCGAGCTGAAAGTATTGGTTGAAGAACGTGGATCTAACTAGATTTCAACAACAGCTTAAGGGCACGTCGTCAAAAGCGCGCCCTTTACCGCCTGTTGAGAACTGGGATCCCGATTTTTGCGGAGACATTAACCTTACGATTGCCCTGGATGGCAGGTGGTTTTACGAAGGAAGCCCGATTGGGCGAGCGAGTCTGGTCCAACTTTTTGCCTCGGTCTTAAAGCGGGAAGATGAAAACTACTTCCTGGTAACCCCCGTGGAAAAAGTAGGTATTACCGTAGAGGACACGCCTTTTCTTGTTACTCAATGGCAAAAAGAAAAAGGCGAACGCACCGATGACGACGTGTTCACCTTTACCACGCAAACCGGTGACGAAATACGTTTAGAACATGCAGAACAACTTGAACTACGGGTTCCCCCCAAAGCCATTCAAGACCCCCAAGCTACGCCCATTCCCTATGTAAATGTGCGTAGGAACTTATGGGCTAGACTACACCAAAATGTTTACTATCAACTACTTGAGCATGCCGACGAACACGCAAACGAGTCTGTAACATCGTTTTCGATTCGCTCAAGTGGGAAACGTTTTATACTAGGTGAAGTTGCTAGGTAGCATTAATAGCGCCTTAATAAAGACGCAAGTGCGAGCTCGTTAGGTCACTTATCACTGAAAAGACGCCATTGATAGCGCTTTACTTTGCGTTATATCAACAGGTGCATTACATTCGATATAGTCTATAAAACAATCAACAAGAAGACCTATATCATGAATAAGCCTCTCATTACGCTGACGGTAGCCGCAGCCCTGTTGTCGTCCTCTTTTTCAGCCGCAGCAGCAACCCTTATCCACGCTGGAAAAGCCTTTACTGGTACGTCAAAAAAGCTGTTGAGCAATGTGACTATTGTTGTAGAAGATAACAAAATAGCTTCCGTGCAAAAAGGGTTTACGCGAGCGCAGGAAGGCGACACGGTTATTGATTTAAAAGGCGCGACGGTTATGCCTGGGTTAATGGATATGCATGTGCACTTGTCGTCACAGCATGGCGGGCCACAAACGTACCTTGAGCGCTTTTCATTGAATGAAGCCGACTATGCGTTGCGCGCAGCTAATTACGCCGAAGTAACGCTAAACGCTGGCTTTACTACGGTAAGAAATCTGGGTGACGGCTATAATGAAACCGTCGCATTACGCAATGCTATTGCAAAAGGGTACGCTTCAGGGCCACGTATATACACTGCAGCTAAATCTATCGCTACGACCGGGGGGCATGCCGACCCAAGCAACGGCATGTCACACCTATTGCGCCCTGATGTAGGCCCCAAACAAGGCGTGGCGAACGGAGAAGTTGAAGCCCGAGAAGCCGTTCGCGCTCGCTATCAGGACGGCGCAGACCTCATTAAAATTACGGCAACCGGGGGCGTGTTGAGCGTAGCTAAAAGCGGCCAAAACCCACAATTTATGACGGATGAACTGGAAGCTATAGTCGCTACAGCAAAAGATTATGGCATGACAGTAGCCGTACACGCCCACGGCAAGGAAGGGATGATGCGAGCCATTGAAGCAGGTGTGGATTCTATCGAGCACGGTACTTTCATGGATGATGAAATTCGCAACCTTATGAAAAAACACGGTACCTACTATGTGCCTACCATACTGGCGGGTAAGTTCGTAGCCGATAAAGCTAAAATAGACGGCTTCTTCCCAGAACTCGTTCGCCCTAAAGCGGCAGCCATTGGTCCGCTCATTCAAAATACTTTCGCCGAAGCGCACAAAGCGGGCGTAAAAATTGCTTATGGTACAGACAGCGGTGTGTCGGCCCATGGCGATAATGCCCAAGAGTTTTCGCTTATGGTCGATGCCGGTATGAAGCCGATTGATGCACTGCTTAGCGCCACCGTTAACAGCGCGGAATTACTGGGTATAGACGATATTTTGGGCACACTGGAACAAGGCAAGTTAGCCGATATTGTAGCCATACCGGGTAACCCGCTAGAGGACATCTCGCTTATGGAGCGCGTGTCATTTGTGATGAAAGACGGTGTTGTATACAGGCAGTAAAAAATAATTTAAGTAGTAGAGATTACATGGCACTGGGTAAAAAGGTTAAACATAAAACTAAAAAGCTGATCGACTCTAAACATATGCTAAAAGGCATCACCTTAGCGTCGTTTTTAGAATCCACGATAGTGCCTATTCCCCTTGAAGCGGTAATGGTTCCGCTAATGCAGGCAAGACGCGAGTCGCTGTGGAAAATCGCGTTCATGGCAACAGTAGGCTGTGTTATTGGTGCTGTTTTTGGCTATGCACTTGGATATTACTTATTTGATATGGTAGGGGAGTGGTTGATTAACACTTTTTTCAACCAAGACCAGTTCGATAATGTTAAGCAGCAAATGCAAAACCAAGGCTTTTGGTTTGTTATGACCTTAGGCATCGCGCCTATTCCCTTCCAAGTTGCCATGCTCGCAGCAGGGGCGACGAAATTTTCGCTACCTCTGTTTCTTTTAGCGACCGTCATAGCACGGGCTATCCGATACTTCGGGCTTGCGATTGTCGTGTATTACGCAGGAGATAAAGCCGAACAGCTTATCAAACGTTATAAAATGAAAGCCGTTGTCGCCATTACCCTTGCTGTGGTCTTTTTGTGGTGGCTGTCTAACGCACTCGGATAGCCTACACAAAGTTTGACGTGTTAATCGCTGCAACAAATTAAAGACCTCATGACCCCAATTTCCTGAACACCGATTGCTGCAATAGATTTTTTGAACTTCACATTTGATAATGATTCTTATTTGCACTAATGTTATAAAAAACAGGAGGTGCTTATATGAATGTTCAACGTTTGTGTCCCGTGTATAAAAAATGGCTACAGCTAAATCCTTTAAATGCCCGACAACATCGCCTTGCTATGCAAGCGCAAACCCAGCAAGCCCATCAGCAGGGCAAGCGTGAGCGGGCCAGGGAACTGGGTTATCAAACCTTTGAAGCAGCCAAAGTCATTCTTAATGCACTACAGTCCACCTCATCGAATAAAGAAAAAGCCATACAAGAGGATGTGCTCGCGTTTGGCACCATGGGCATGTATTTGTCCTCTCTTCTCGCACAAGAGCAAAAAAAGCGTGAGGCCCACGCCATATTGCAAGAATGCCAACAGCAACTTATTGCAATATTACCGCTTCACGCCACTAGCCCTTCTATTTGTAGATTGATTGCATCATTACAGCAAACGCTTGAACACATTCACTTGCCTGAATGCACAAATCGATTGGCCAGTGAAACGCTGCATTAAACTATTCACAAAGGGGAAATGATCATGACACCAGAACAAATTTCAAATCAAGAAGGCTTCGTTTCGTTAAACGTAAAAGCGTCGGTATTGCAAAAGATGTTAAGCGTGGAAGTCTTGCATATGACCGACATCCACTGCACCTGTGCGCACAGCAAGCGTGTATTACAAAAGCTGCTATTGCAAGTAGCGGCAAATGGCGCAGAAAGCTGATGCCCCTGCTCGCTAGATGAAGTTTAAACGAAAATAAAAAGCGGAATGCAACTTGATAGGTAACGTAGAAGTAGATGAATTAATGTTGCCATTAGGTTATGAGAGGAACTCGTGAAATCTTCGTCGAAATGGAAAAAAGCTACGGCTAAAGCGGGCTACAGCGCGAAAACCGTTATGTATATCATGCTGGGGGCATTCATTCTTACCTCAGTGTTAAATACGATGGGTCGTGAAAAAGCCTCCCAGTCCCATGTCTTTATTACACTTAAACAACAACCCCTTGGACAGGTATTCTTAGGTATTCTTGTTCTCGGTCTCGCCTGTTACGCCTCTTGGCGCTGGCTGCAAATTTTTATCACTGATAAATCTACTGACGACAGTTTTTTTATCTACATGATCAATAAAGTCTTCTTCTTTGTGTCTGGCGCTTTCTATTTTATCGCCGCTTATGCGGGTGGAAAAACCCTTTTAGCACTAAAGAGTAGTTCCTCTTCTCAAGGAAGTGGAAAGAAGGTCAGCGAGTTTTTAATGCAGTACGAATGGGGGTTAGTATTAGTGGCCGCCATTGGTTTGTGTATACTCATATTTGCTATTGTGCAGTTCAAGCATGCCTATACCACCGACTTTTTAGAAAAGTTTTCTTTACCCGCGTTAAGTCAACGTATCGAAAAGAGTGTGACCGTAACTGGCCGGCTAGGGTATACCGCTAGGGGCGTTGTTTACTCGCTAGTAGGAAGCTTTTTTATTCTCGCCGCTTTTTTGAGTAACCCTTCAGAAGCAGGAGGCTTACAAAAAGCGCTTGAAACCTTAATGCAGCAACCCTTCGGCCCCTATCTTATCGCGGCCGTAGGAGCTGGATTCATTATGTTTGGACTTTATTGTGCACTTGAAGCCAAGTATAGAAAAATCGACTAACGGTTTAAAAAAGAAGGGCGCCTATTCGCGCCCTTTCTTTATAACGTATTGATACGGTAAGGTCTCAGTTTGGGATGCCACTAAGGTATGGTCCATAAAGCGGCAAAAACTGGGAATATCTCTGGCCGTTGATGGATCGTCAGCCGTGACCGAAAGAGTTTCCCCATCGGCCAACTTTCGAATATTCAAACGCACCATCATCACCGGCTCAGGGCAGCGAAGTCCCAAAGCATCTAGGTGCTGACTGGCGGCGTTAAACACGCTGTCAAACTCAGATGCCATAGTTTTCACGATAGGTGTTTATTGCAGCGATCTCGTTATCAAAACCGCCTTTTTCACCAAGGTATGACACCACATCGGCAAGGGAAACAATCGAGATAACCTGCGTGTTGAAGTCGCGCTCTACTTCTTGAATCGCCGAGAGCTCGCCTTTACCGCGCTCTTGTCTATCTAACGCGATAAGTACGCCTGACAAGCTTGCTTGCTGCTGCTCTATGAGTGTCATAGACTCACGAATAGCAGTGCCGGCTGTGATCACATCATCCACCAGCATAACCTTGCCCTCTAGCGGGCTTCCCACTAGATTGCCGCCTTCACCGTGTGTTTTGGCTTCTTTGCGGTTAAAGCAATAAGGCACATCAAGGTTATGGTTATCCGCCAACGCCACGGCAGTCGTAGTGGCAATAGGAATGCCTTTGTAGGCCGGGCCAAACAGTACGTTAAACTCAACGCCGGCATCCATTAGTGCATTGGCGTAAAAGCGGCCCAGCTTGGCCAAATCACCGCCGCGGTTAAACAAACCAGCATTAAAGAAGTAGGGGCTCACGCGGCCGGATTTTAGCGTAAATTCGCCAAACTTCAGTACGCCACGTTCAATAGCAAACTCGATAAAATCTCGCTGAAACGCTTTCATGATGACCTCTTTATTACTCGCTTACGCCAAGGCTGCTTTTTGAATATCGAATAGTTCACGCAGCCCGTGCTTACCAATTTTCAACAGCTCATCAAGTTCTTCAAACGAGAAAGGTTCGCCCTCAGCAGTGCCTTGCACTTCGATAAGTTTACCTGTCTCTGTCATTACAATGTTCATATCGGTTTCAGCTTCAGAATCTTCGGTATACTCAAGGTCAGCAATGGGTGTACCTTCGTAAATACCGACTGATAGCGCAGCAATCATGTGCTTAAGTGGGTTTGTTTTAATAATACCTTTGCTGCGCATGTATGTAAGCGCATCAACTAAGGCAACACATGCGCCGGTAATTGAGGCTGTGCGGGTGCCGCCATCTGCCTGGATAACATCGCAATCAAGCGTGATGGTGTTTTCACCCAGTAATTTTAGGTCAAGTGCAGCGCGAAGTGAGCGAGCGATGAGACGCTGAATTTCTAACGTACGGCCACCTTGCTTACCGCGTGCGGCTTCACGACCGCTGCGAGTATGGGTTGCGCGCGGAAGCATACTGTATTCCGCCGTCACCCAACCTTTGCCTTGGCCTTTCATAAAGCGTGGTACACCTTCTTCCACCGTCGCATTACACAACACCTTGGTGTTACCAAACTCTACAAGAACAGAGCCTTCTGCATGACAAGTGTATTGGCGAGTAATAGTAACGGGGCGAATTTGACTGGCGGTTCTGCCGCTTGGACGCATAGTGTTCTCCACAACGTAAATGCTTAAAAATGAATTGCGATTTACAGTTCTGCCCTGCGTTAAAAATACGAGAAAGTTAACGCGCGGCCAAACGCTGCAAATACAAAATAGCTACGAAATTGCGCTTAAGTATAACGCAATACCCGCAAGCGTTAAAAACGAACTTTGCATGTTTGCTTATTGAAAATCGTAAATGTGGGGTAATATACAAAACACAAGAAAACCTGCCTTCGATTTTCACGTATACAACACGACGTTCGGGTTGTTTTTGCAGGCTTTTATAAAAATTAAAGGATATTTATGATTTACAGCATGACAGCGTTTGCACGCGTAGAAACGAAAAAAGAGTGGGGCTCAGCGGTTTGGGAAATACGCTCAGTTAACCAACGCTTTTTAGAAACCTACTTCCGCCTACCAGAGCAGTTTCGCTCACTAGAGCCTGTTTTACGCGAGCGTTTCCGCAAAAAGTTGGCGCGAGGAAAAGTAGAATGTGCCTTGCGTTTTACCGCAAACGATGCAGCTGTAACCAAGCTTAGCTTAAATGAAGAGCTAGCAAAGCAAGTTCTACACGCGGCCGACTGGGTGCAGTCGCACGGTCAATCTACTGGCGTTAATCCGCTAGACGTATTGCGCTGGCCTGGCGTAATTGCCGCCGAAGAGGCCGACATGGATGCCATTCACGCCGATGTAATGACCGCGTTTGACCAAGCGTTAAATGACTTCATTAGTGCCCGTGCTACAGAAGGCGAAGCGCTTAAAGGCATGATCACGCAGCGTCTCGATGCCATTGAAGCAGAAGCGGAAAAAGTGGCGGCGCGCATGCCTGAAATTATGGTGTGGCAGCGCGAAAGAGTACAGGCGCGCTTTGAAGAGGCAAAAGTAGAGCTAGACGCTGGCCGTTTCGAGCAAGAGATGATCATGCTTGCGCAAAAAGTGGATGTGGCAGAAGAGCTAGACCGCTTAAACGCACACGTTAAAGAAACCCGCAATATCCTTAAGAAGGGCGGGGCAGTAGGCCGCAGACTCGACTTTATGATGCAGGAATTTAATCGTGAATCGAACACCTTAGGTTCAAAATCTATTAGCACTGACATAACGCAATCAGCTGTAGAGCTTAAAGTATTAATTGAGCAGATGCGCGAACAGATCCAAAACATCGAATAGGTTCTTGGGTTGAAATTTACCCGTCCAAGAATGCCTTAAAAGCCCTGTATTACCTTGTGAAGAGCATCGAAATTACAGGGCTTTTTTATTTTTCCCGTCCAATTCGGTTGGTAGATTTCCATTATCAACTACTTGTTTAGTGGGGGCAGAATGGTGGGCAGTCCCCTCATTTTTGCTCAATAAGCAAATCGGTGGTGGGCAGCCATTATTGCCCCCTCCATTATTTCAGCAACTATGGAGTAAACATGGGAAAACTCACAGCAAAACAGGTTATTGCATACAGCAAAGCCGACCCAAAAAAATATTCAGATGGTGAAGGGTTATACTTTTGCGTCCGCAAACAAGGCTCGCCTTACTGGATGATCCGCTACACCACAGCCAAAGGAAGACGAGAAGCAACCTTGGGGCAATTTCCTTTAATGTCGTTGGCAGACGCCAGAATTGCCGCCGCATACTTTCGAAAGGAAGTACGTGACGGCATAGATCCTCTTCTGGAAAAACAGAAAATCGAGTTACCTGACATTGAAACCGTGGATCAACTGTTCCATGACTGGTATCGAACCGATCTGAGTAGACGACTAAAGCATCCCAAGATCCCGTATCGGGTTTACACCAAAGACATAAGCCCTGTCATTGGCATTAAGTGTATTGCTGAGGTGACCGCACGTGACGTACGCGAAGTATTAGAGCGCATTCGAGAAAGTAACCGCCCTACCATTGCCAACGACACCTTGATGTACATGAAGCAGTTGTTTCGACATGCGATAAAGCTCGACTTAACGCTGAACAACCCAGCCGCAGCCTTTACCGTGGACGATGCCGGTGGCGTGGAGTCCAGTAAAGATAGGATGCTCAGCAAAGAGGAAATTCACTACGCCTTTAGCGTGTTTCATACCCATATCAATAGCTTTGGCCGCGACAACTACCTCGCTTGCTGTCTTTTTTTGGTATTGGGCGTACGCAAAAGCGAACTTTGCCAAGCCATGTGGCGTGAAATGGATTTAACCACGGGCGTATGGGACCTACCCAAAGAACGCAGCAAAACCGGCGTCCCAATCAGCATTTCCTTACCACGCCAAGCCATTGCTTGGTTTAACGAGTTGCAAATCCGCGCTTGTGGCTCGCCTTATGTTTTCCCAGCCAGACGAGCAAGCCATCGTCCACATATGGGGCCAGATACGCTTAACCGCGCCATTTCTAAACTCTTTGGTCGCGAGCCTGGGCGCAAAAAACAGCCACTCAATAAAATGGGTAAACTTGAATACTTCACCGTACACGATTTACGCCGCACCTTTCGCAGCCTTGCCGCCTCTTTGGGCATTGCAGGAAATGTGGCCGAACGCTGTCTTAGCCATAAGCTAAAAGGCGTTGAGGGTATCTACGACCGGCCCGAGCTTTTTGAAAACAGTACTTTGAAGAGCGCCGAATTGCCCATCAAACCGTGGCTGATGTGGTTGAACCATTGGTGGTACTCGCCCCTTGGCTTTCGCTAAAACTCACGTTCTACGTGATTGTCAGCCTAGGACGCAAACTGGGGCTTTGATTGACAAAACAAGTCACTAAACATAATCTTCAAGCCAATATGACCGACGCCTCTGCATTTCTGTACGCGTCGGTTCTCATTTTAGCGTAGCGGTATGCTTCGCAAATGTGTTTCGATTGCTTCAATCATCGACTTGGTAAGTGGTAAATGCGCTTTTTCTTTCGCCCAGATTTCATGAAAGCCTGCCACGGTTTGCTTGGCAGTATCTAATACCAATTTTTCTGGCAGCATGGCTTTAGCCGCTAAGTGTGACAGCTCATCCAGCGTGAAATCACTGAATTTCTTGCTACGGCTCACCTTCAGCGACGCACTATCATCGGGGATATAAGGAATAGTCGAGACAAAGTCATAGGCAGGCGCGATCGATGCGGTGCGCTTGTCTTTGTAAATCACAGACCAATTCTTCAGATGCATATCCGCATTGCCAATTAGGGTATTGAACACCAATCGACGCGTAAATTCTGCAATGTCTTCGTCTTGACCTTCGATGCCGATAACCTGAGCAATATTGCGCATACTGGCTTTTTTGTATTTATCTTGAGGATAGACGCCAAACACTTGCGCAAAATCTTCAATATGCACGGCTTGATCATCTGCACGATCAAAGCGCTTGATCACAAACGCCTGAGCATTTTTAAAAGAGTCACCATATTTGCCAATGCCATCTGGGATATTAGCAATCTGGTTAATCGGGAGTAGCTGCGTTTCTGGCACATCCATCCCCAACATGCGAGCCAGTTCCATCATCGAATATTCATTTTCTGGCACAGCGTCAAAACGAGACGATGGCAATTTCACAATCCAAGAACCACCTTGACCGGTTGCTGGAATAGTCAACCCACCGTTTGCCTGTTGTACGGCCGAAAACTTCAACTGCACACCCGCCAATGAAAAACGCATTGGAACATCTATTTTCGTTTCTTCGTCAATGTCTTGATGCACATTAGGCGGCAGCGCTTCACCATCAGCAGGTTCAACCGTGATCGCACCTGCTAAATCTTGTCCTAACACCCACAATAGAAAAAACTCCCGCGCTGGATTCACTCCGGCACGCTCTGCCAGGTAATGACGCATGGTTTCTTCTGGCAAAAGGTTAGAGAAAAACGGAGTTAATTTGGTTTGGGTCGGTTTAAAATTAGTCAGTAAGCCACCCAGTGCATCTTTAAAACCCAGCCCTAACACGGGCCGTGATTCATCATGAATGTACGAATCCATAAAGGCAAAAAGCGTTCTGTCATTGCCCACGTTGGTGATCGTTGCTATGGGTTCGCCATAGAGCAACACGTTGAGCGTAGAAACATGATTAGTCATCAATGTCTTCCTCTAGCTGATATGCGGGCGGTATTGGCTCAGCTTCATCGCTGATACCGTTAATACCTTGGCTGCTTCGAATGATTGACTTGATGGCAGGAACGGACTTTTTAGGCGCAACCAATAACTCTAGGTCGAGTACACGGGCAAGTGCAATCAAACTGGATATTCTTAAATCAACGCCGCCAGACTCGATTTTCGAAATATGACTTTGCGGCACCCCCGAACGCGCGCTTAACTCTCTTTGGCTAAACCCCTTGCGTACCCGAGCTTCTCGAAGACTTTCTAGTATCTGCTCTGTTACATAGCTCATTTCGATACGCCTTAATGCATCAATTAGGAATAATTATATACAAAAACATATCACCGTAATCCCACAAACACAAGAATGATTAGCTATTATGTATCACTAAGTACTTTTTGATATGCAATTATAGATAGATCGTAACATGCGCGCTCAATTACTGTGGGCAGTTGGGACAATGGGGCAACACTTGATATGCCGAGCTTCAGAGGGTGAATAAGAGGGATGTGAACCGCCCCAAGGAATGGGGCAATTGGGGATGCGGTAAGAACTCCTAACCGCATCAAAAATGCCAAACTTGCAAAAGTCCCAAATTGGGACTAACATCTGTTTATGAGAATTATCGCACTATCAACCTTAAAAACATTTTGGGAAGACAGCCCAGAATACATTGACACGAAAGAGCCAACGTTAGCGTGGTATAGGCATGCATTAAACGCTGATTGGGGAGCACCGGCGGATGTGAAACAGGACTTTAGAAATGCCAGCATCCTCAAAGATGGGCGTGTCGTGTTTAACATTGCCGGTAATAAATACCGGTTAGTTGTTTGGATCAATTATGCCTACAAGGTGGTTTACATACGGTTTATCGGCAGCCATGCGCAATACGATAAAATTGATGTGCAAACGATTTGAAGCCAAAAGGTAGTAACAAGAGGTATATAATGGACATCAGACCTATTAAAACAGATGCCGACTACCGCGCGGCATTAGACGATATCGAAAACCTAATGATGGCGGAGCCTGATACCGTCGAAGGCGAAAAGCTGGACATTTTGGTTACGTTAGTTGAAGCCTACGAAGCAAAGCATTTCCCAATGGATTTGCCAGACCCTGTTGAGGCAATAAAGTTTGAGATGGAGCGCAAAGGCTTAACGGTTAAAGATCTTGAACCCATGATAGGTAAAAGCAATCGTGTTTATGAAATCCTAAACCATAAGCGGTCACTCACGCTAAAAATGATTTGGAAACTTCATGAAGGGCTAGGTATTCCAGCAGAGTCGCTCATCAAACCGCCGCAAGTTCGCGCGTCATAGTGCTGCACATAAAAATTATGTTGTCATGAATGACGCTCGCTACCCAAACATTTCGGCTATTGATAACAGGCTAGCTGAGCTTGAAAACGAAAAGCAGCAGCTTCTCGCATTAAGAGAGGCTTTGCGTAGCGCTCAAAACGAGTGTTCAGTACAGACATTCACGCCAGAACAAAAAGTCGCCCTATTCAGACAACGATTTCGTGGGCGAGAGGATATCTTCGCCAATCGTTGGCAAAACCAACAGGGCCGCAGTGGCTATTCCGTAGCCTGTGATAATGAGTGGGTAAGCGGGCTATGCAACAAGCCCCGCATTAAATGCCAAGACTGTTCACACCGAAAGTTTAGCGAATTAAACGAGCACATTATTTACAGGCACCTTGCCGGTCAACAAGTGGTGGGGCTGTATCCCTTACTGAGAGATAATTCGTGCTATTTGTTAGCCGCCGATTTTGACAAAGGCTGTTGGCAAGAAGAAGTCAAAGCAATGTCTAAAGCGTGCCAAGCGTTTGATATTCCCCACGCGATAGAAATCTCGCGTTCTGGCAACGGGGCGCACTTATGGATCTTTTTTGAAACCAATATCCCAGCGAACCAAGCTCGGGCACTGGGTTTCGCTTTGCTTGATAAAGCCATGGAAATATTTCCAAATCTATCGTTTGACTCCTATGACAGGCTATTTCCTAACCAAGATGTCCTTCCTGAAGGCGGGTTTGGCAATCTCATTGCGCTACCACTTCAAAAGGAGGCTCGCCTTTCAGGCCGTAGTTGCTTTGTTGACAGTGACCTGAATGCGATTGACGATCAATGGCGGCACCTTGCAGATCTTAAAACGCTCACGCAATCGAGTATTGATCAACTCATAACAACTATTTCACCCAACACCCTATTACTGTCCGAACAAGGGCTAACAGATAACCGCCCACCTTGGGAAATCACAGCCAAAGCCGCACCAATAAAATTAGAGTCTTTGCCGAAAAACGTGACCATTACCTTGGCCAACCATATCTACTTTTTGATGAGCGAGTTACCTGGACCACTACTAGCAGGACTAAAGCGATTAGCGAGTTTTTCTAATCCTGTGTTTTTTAAAACACAAGCGTTGCGCTTTTCAACCCATGGCATTCCGAGGTTTATTTCCTGTGCTCGTATTGAAAACGGTTATCTAGCACTACCGCGAGGCTGTCTCGATGACGCGATTGCTTTGCTACAAGAGCGAAATATTTCGCCACTATTTGACGATAAGCGCGAAACCGGCAAACCATTATTAAAACTTACCCCCGAGTTCACTTTGCGAAAGAACCAGCGTGACGCAGTGGCCGCAATATCTAAACACGACTTCGGTATTTTGCATGCGCCCACCGCATTTGGAAAAACGGTTACAGCCATTGGTATGATCGTAAAACGCAAAGTAAATACCCTAATACTGGTTCATAGCCGACAACTGCTTGAGCAGTGGCAAGAGCGCTTACGCACGTTCCTACCCGAAGTAAACATTGGCAGTATAGGAGGAGGTAAAAGAAAGCCGAATGGCATTATAGATATTGCTACCTACCAAAGTTTGGTCAATAAAAAAGACAATTCCATCGCTCCTCTCATCCAAGACTACGGCCACATTATTGTTGATGAATGCCATCACTTATCCGCACCAAGGTTTGAAATGGTACTCAACGAGGTAAGAGCAAAATATGTATTGGGCCTAACAGCAACACCTGAGCGACAAGATGGTCATCAAAAGATCATTTTCATGGCGGCAGGGCCCATTCGCTACAAAGTGAAACAAAGCCCTGATGAGCAATTTACTCAAACCGTGATGATTCATCAGCTCTACGATGTACCAGCAGCAGAGCTAATAACAACAGATGAGCGCCCCAAAATAAGCGATGCCTACCGCTGGCTCGTCGAAAACGAACAGCGCACGTCAAAAATCGTCTCAGACGCCTCTCAGTGTGTTCAAAATGGCGGACACCCGTTAGTCCTTACAGAGCGTAGAGAGCACGCAGAATACATACACTCACGACTTACCGAGATTGGTATTAGCACTGTCGCACTCAAAGGCGCTATGAAAGCTGCGGAACGCAAGAACGCTGACAATCATCTGCAATCGGCTCAAGTTGTCGTCGCAACAGGAAAATATGTGGGCGAAGGATTTGACCTGCCAAGACTGGATACGTTGTTTTTGGCCATGCCAATCGCATGGAAAGGTACATTGGCCCAATATGCTGGTCGTATTCATCGTGAATCGGAAGGAAAAACACAAGTCACCATTCACGACTATGTGGACTGCGCCCTCCCTATGCTGCAACGCATGTTTAAAAAACGTGAGAAAAGCTACAAGGCCATGGGGTACGCCCTTGAGTACATTGATGGTAACAGTGACAATCAGCCTTCACTAAAGCTGGAAAAGGCCTCTTCATAAAATACCAGGTCAAATTAGCAAGCTGCTCTTCGTTCAACACTTCCCCATGCCTTTACCCCCCATACGCCAAAACCACTATCCGTTTGGCTTTTGGATCGAAACGCCAAACAGGGAAATTAGTCCATTTACTGTTTGGCTTCTCGATTGAAATCCAACGCTGGTAGGCCATGCCAATACTCGCTCAAAACAAGGTTTGGCACTTTTTGCCCCCTAAACCAACCTCGAATCCAAAGTACAAACCGTTTGATTTTTTAAACCCAGAATGCAAACGATCGTTTGGCGTCTCGATTTTTTTGCACTAGCCAAACAGCGCTGTATTGGACTATGTATCTCAAACAGTTAGCCGCGCACAGGTCATCATAAAAAACCGATTTGACTGGTTAGTTTGATGGCCATTTCTTTCATCTATTTCACCACCGAGTCTGCACCCGACCACTGAAAATAGACGGCATGAAAAACCAATAAGGTGATAAGTGACGTGTTGTGGGCAAGTGGTAACGATTGGGATAGAGAATGGATACAGCAGGTGGTCGCTTTACTGGTTGGGCATGGCGCGTTTACCCTCTACCCAGCATTAAGCCAGTGCGATAATGCAGCCGAACGCTTAACCCGCTGGCTGACTTTTCAGTTACCACGCGTTAAACAAGCACACCCAGGCTGCCCGATTCACCAATGGCTAAATAGCATTAGCGCACAAGTGATCGTAGAAAAATGGCAAAGCCCCGAGCAATGGCCAAACCTGTATTGGCTACCTTTACCTGAGGTTGATGACCACGCGCAAGGCGGGTTGGTTTTGTTACCGGCACATTTTTTACCGGTATATATGAACGGCACAATACAAACCAGAACATTGCAAGCAAACACACCGGCCAACGCCTGTATTTTTTGGTGCATTACGCCTTTATCTAAAACAGGAAAACGTACTACCTTGCACCCCAAACAGCAAAACCGCGGCTTTTGCCTGCCCAGTTCGCCGGAGCAAATAGGAAAATCATGCACAGGGTTATTACTGAGAGGTTTGAAAAAAGAAAGCCAAAAACGAAACGGCAACGTGATCAGCCACCAGATCAACCTAGCACTGCTGCACCACCTTTGTGGGCCGGAGAATGATATTTGGATTACGAACAAATGCTTTGGTAACGAGAACCAAACTCAACAACAAGGCTAAATAGCTTGATATTTGTTATGAAGAAAACCACAATTTCACTCAAGCTCTTTAAAGCTGGTTGAGCCTTTACCTAGCGTTTTGGCTCGTGGCTGCGCCTCAGTCGCCGTTAAGACTGGGGCTTATCTCTTACAAACTACCCGAAATCACAATCTCAAGAAACGAGTAACCCCTCACAGGGCGCTGTTCTAACGGGTAGCGGGAGGGGTATTGTTGGTGCGATTTTAATATTAACAATGCAAAATGGCCATCTATTCGTACCATCTCGTGATGATCCACGAAATGGTTAGTAATCTTTAGCTGCTTGATTATATGGCCATTAGTAATTAACTATTTTTTCCTGAAATTACCTGGTACCGACATAAATGTCGGTACCATCCTCTATAATAAAAACGACTTTTTAAGCTTCACCTGAAAGCCGCTTCCATACTTTCAAATAGTCTTCGCCGGACAGCGAGGAATTATCAGGTTTCAAACGCGCCCAATCATCCGGTTTCAAAGACTTCAGATATTCGCTGGCTTTTCGAGGTGACAGAGTATTTTCTGCACCGGCTTCAGTTCGAGCCTTAAAGTCTTCACCGGCACGTTCAGCAATGCTTCGTGGAACGTTGTTCATGCGCATCAACACGCCTTCTTCGGTTTTCACGCCATGGTAAAGCATCGCTGGGAGGTTATTTAATCTGCGCTTTTCTTCGTCTGTCATGGCTTCAAAATCAAGCCCTGAAGTTGGCATTTTGCTTAATGCCGACAACCCCCAAGCGCCATTATTGGCCAAATCTCTATAAACAGCTCTGCAAGCTTTAGATATTTGATCCGTAAGGCTATCACCTTCAAAGTAAGTCTTCGCTATAGATTCAATGGAGCTACCTGTTACCCAAGCCTGGGTAATATCAGCAAGTTTACGATGACTATTCCCTTGTCCTTTACTGATCTCTCGTAAACTTTCTTGTAACTGCGGAACCCGCAGCATAATCCCCATCAAGCTTGGCAGCACAGACTTCGATTTATCGCCAAATAGACTCGAAGGCTCCCAATCTGCAAGCGTTAACTTGTTTTCAAGGTTATTCAAATCCAATAAAGTTGAACGAACACCCTCAGGAGAGAAGCCTGTAACATCAGCAAGAGAAGCATTTTCTGGATGCTCAGCTAACTTTCTAACATATCCTTTGGTAGCCTCAAGAAGCGCATCAGCTTTCTCTTGCGAGGCTTTATCAGCTTTAGCGCGAAGAGAACCAAACCCGTAGGTATTTCGCAGTAATTGTTCTGCTTCACCAATTACAGCGTCCAAGTTACGTTTTTCATTCCATAAATGAGCGATATAGCTTCTGAAGTCTGCCCATTGTTCTTGCTGCATAACCCAAGATAAGTCTGCTAATTTCCCCGCAGTTTGAAGATCATCCAGCATCCCTTCCAAACGGGAAACTAACGATGCGGTTGCATCACTAACATACTTTCTTACCTCATTCGGCTCTTTGCCCGCAGCAATACCGATTACGCCTACGCTATCATGGCCGATACGCCCAGCTCGCCCCGCGAGGTTCCAAAATGCCCGATGTGACATTTCATTATCATAAGGTGGTTTGCTAGACGGCAATTTTCTCGTCGCAAGAAAAACAGATGAAACAGGGAAGTTAAGCCCTTGTGCAATGGTTGTCGTTGCACACATCACTCGAATACGGCCAGCTTCTGTCAGCCACTCGATTAATGAAAGCGCCTCAGCGGGTAAGCCTGCATGATGCACAACAACACCTTTTGACAGCATATCAATTAGCTCAAAGTCCTCACTAATCTCAGCCGCAAGAAAACGTTGAACCAGTTTAATGTCTTCGTGCGCCTGCTCAAAAGGTTCAAGCTCTGCGGCAACTTTACGAGCAATACTCCAAGCATCTGGAATCGTCTGCGCTACAGCAATACTGGTACCGCGCTTAGAAAACACTTTAGCCATAGCAACAGCCTGTGTTGCGAGCCCTTTAGCGCTAGAGTACGTCAGTTTTTGCAGAGGGCGGTTACCATCTACATTGTGGATTCCTTTAAGGTGAATCGTACGTTGAGTGGTCGTCAACGTTTCAAAACTTAAATTCCAATCACCACGTTTTTCACCTTTATGAATATCAAATAGACCAACAATTCTCTCATTCGGTTGCCAAGCAGAGGTGCCCAAGCTGATGCTTCGGCCACGATCAGCAGCGAGCCATTGAGCTAAATCGTTAGCATTCGGAACAAATGGCATCAATAGTAAGAAGTTTGCCCGAGGTGATTCTTGCTTAATCGTTGCAAGCAGAAGTTCAATGCGTAAGCCACGAGACTCATCTTCAATATTGTGAGCTTCATCCATCACAACCAGAGCCAATGGGCGAGCAACTTTTTTGTTTCTCATCACCAATTGAAGTTTCTCAGGTGTTGCAACCAAAACCTGAAAAGCACGTGCTTCACCCAAAAGCGCTTCTTCAAAAGCATCGACTTCAATCGCGCCAGTTAACGGCTCAACTTGAATACCTAATGGGCCAAAATCTTCACGTAATCGTCGGGTAATTTGCGAAACCAAAGCGCGAGTTGGCGCAACATAGGCCACCCAACCATCATCCTGATCAAACTGATTCAGCGCTTGCAACATGCGGAACTGTGCCAGCGCTGTTTTACCACCGGATGTAGGCAAATCAACAATTACCGCTCTGCTAGCTTGGTCGAGTAAACCTTGCTCTTGCAGTGCCGCTCGTTGCGGCGGTAACAGTTCAAATAAGCTCTTGTGTTTAGTCACATGGGAAACAAAGCGTGTCACACGGGAGTTAACCGTATGCGCCACCCACCATAAAGACCCAGCAACCATTTTTCGGCTTGCGACATGTAACCAGCGTAAAATCATTTCGAGCTGCGGGTCTTTAGAGGCTTGTGCCGCTTTTTGCGCCGCTTCAAAATGCTGATCTAATTGCGCATCTATCGCTACCGGTTCGCCTTGCAGCATGTACACAGCTAAACGCTCTGTTGCTTTGGCCCAATGATAAAGCGCCACTAAACGCATGGCGACGCTTTGCGCCTCTGCACCTTGGGTTTGTTCTAGTAACGCTTTTTCGTAGTTTGCTTGATCGTTTCGTAAGCCAAGCACAATCTCTGAAATCTGATCTAAGTCATCCCAGCGGTTTTTGCGAAGCAGTCGCAACCAACAATCAAAAATTCGGTATAGCAGACGCTTATCCCAAGTAACATCAGCCACACTGGGTACTGCTACTGTACTGTTCTGCTCTTCAAACCATCGACGTAAATCGGTCCAGCGATCGGCGCAGTAGGCCAAACCCGACACATGCAAAACATGAAACAAGCGCGCCTCATTGTCACTCGGTACGGGTAATACACGATAAAGCCCGAACGCTCGAAACGCGCCAGCTTGTGCAAGCTCTCGAATATTTTTATTGTCCTGATTGGCAACAGGGTGCAACAAAGCGCCAATGCCTTCGATCGCGGCTAACTCATACGCCGTTGCTACTTGCTCTAACAAGTCACTGTCAAACTCAGTTTCCGCATATTCAAGTAGATTACCCAGCGCCACATCAACCAAGCGTCGTTCCGCCATTTCCATAGCCGTATCACGCAATTCAGCGCTAATGGACTGAACAGCCCAATGCTGATCTACCTGTAGTAAGTGCTCTTGTGAAAGCGTCATGACGCCTCCTGCATAGCCGCTTGAGCACGAGCAGACAGCGTACCAATCATGTTTAGGGGAAGGTATAAAGCGTACATTTCTATATCAGTTTGCACTGGACAATCGGTCGCCAGTGCTTTTGCTCGACCAGCAATATCAGAAGCGCTTGGGGCAATATCGCGCACTAAAACACCATAAACAGCAACGTCCGTTGTGTTCGAGCTCAAATAGCGTTTGGCAGCGCTTTTAAACATCGGTTCCCACGGAGCTCGCACCGCATGGAGTCCTAAATAACGTAAGAGGGCATCTTTTACTTGGCGATTATCTCGTAGCCCAAACAATTGGGTTCCCAAACTGGTCATCACGCTTGGCGGTGCTTTATTCTCTTCAGACGTTTTTACTTCACCAAACGCAAAACGGTAGGGACGCTCAGCATCGTTTACAGGCTGAAATCCAGTCAAATCGCACCCTGCTGGGCTGGCGTTCGGGTTTTTAAGATCACGCCCTGTGGGCCACGGAAACACGCAATTGCCTTTATCTGCCACAAAGGCTTCGGCAATCGCTTCGCCCACTCGCCAATTATCTGGCACGGTTTCATCGATCAGCGCTTGGCGTAAACCCTCTTGCTCAAATTCCGTGCTCACCACACTGCCAAGTAACTCCTGGAGCTCATCATTGCCTGCGGTATCTTGCAAAATATGCTTTACGGGGCCAGCTAACATCTCGCTCACTTGCTCGTCCTGATAAGACAGGCCATGAGCAATAACAGGCTCGGTACCAGCATCGTAAGCAAGCTGTCCAGAGGGCATTGGCACTTTTAGTCTCTCTTAGTCTTAATTGTTCGTATTAAAAAAGTAATCTGCCAACTGTGTTGTTGATTCATCACAACAGTCAGAAAATTCACGCACCAAATTGGCAAGTTTATTAAGTTCTCTATTGTAGGCCACTATAACCTTCTGCTCCGAGATTGATGGAAGGAATAAAACTTCACTCAAAAAAAGCTCCTCTTTCAATCTTTTTCTATTGGTTGTCCCTTTACTTGCATGCTGGCAAGCATAGGTAAACTCTTTGGAGCGAAGTAAAAAGGCCAAGAACTCAGGCAATATGACATCCCTATTGATATCGAATAATGGAAAATCTTGGGTAACAACAGCACCATCTAAATCATACGGTACAATAGCAAAAGCCCCATTTCTTGCGTCTATTCGGCTCATAATCAGCTGACCACTTTGAGCTAGGAACTGGGATTTTGTTTTAATATCCTTACCAAGAATAGTCTTTCTCAGAACCGCACCTTTCCCATACAACTTTACTGTTATTTGTTTGTAATCAACATCATCCTCTAACTCGATACTATTTTTAGAGCGAATTAAAAAATCACCGATCTTAAATTCATTCCATGACTTTTTATCTATATTCCTTATCGTATGAGATTCAGATTGAAAATTAGCATTGCTGTTTTCAATTCTTGAGAGATAACTCGATAAAGCTTGTTGCAAATGCTCGGGATCTTTTAACTCTTGTTGCTCCTTACGTGGATTTCGAAAATCAAAGGAAAAATCTTTACTCCTAATGTCTTCGGACGGAACAAACCAAGCGTATTCACTTTCGCAGGGACTTTCGTACCAAGTCCGTATTTCTGCCATCTCTTCTTCTTTCAAAGCATTTGTTACCGTGTAGCAGGGATTTTTCATCCCCCGACGCTCAACCGGTACCTCGTGCTGATAAAACCAAACACCTTTTGTTGGGCCGTTCCTATCAAAAAAAAGTATGTTTGATTGGATATCAGAATATGGCTCAAATACACCCTTAGGCAAACGAATAATAGTGTGAAGATTGAAGTCACTGAGTAGTTGCTTTCGTACTCGCTGAGCAACTCCCCCGTCATACAAGACGCTTTCTGGAACAACAACTGCAGCACGACCTCCGGTTACTGATCCATTACCTTTCCGCTTAAGTTTTCGCATTATAAGCTGTAGGAAAAGCTGAACAGTTTCGGCGGTTTGCATGTCTTCTGGGAAGTTACCAAGAATGCCTTTTTCTTCCTCACCACCAAAAGGGGGGTTGCTTAGAATCACATCCACACGATCTTTGTCACCCATCTCTCGTAGTGGAAAACGCAGGCTATTTTCTGGGTCAATTCTTGGGTACTCCAAACCATGCAGTAACAGGTTCATTTGTACCAACAGGTAAGGCAACGATTTGGCTTCACCGCCAAAGATACTGCTTTCTTGCAATACTTCGCGGTCTTCGACTGTTTTACACTGGCGCTCTAGGTGTTCGAACGCTTCAACCAAAAAACCACCCGTGCCGCAGGCTGGGTCCAATACGGACTCACCCAACTGCGGATCCATCACCTCAACCATAAAGCGAACCACTGGACGCGGAGTATAAAACTCGCCGGAGTCACCAGCGGCATCACGCATTTCACGCAGCATGGTTTCGTATAAGCGGCTTAAGGTATGCATCTCTTCAGATGAGTTGAAATGAATGCCGTTTATTTTGTCGACGACATCACGTAACAAATACCCGTTGATCATGCGGTTTTGCATGCCTTTAAACACGGTCGCAATCACATCTCTGCGATCACCGCCGTTGTCACCTTGCAGGCTACGCAAGTAGGCAAACAAACCGATGCCACGGGTACCATCAGGTCGCATTGCTTCGTCGTTGTTAATAAAGGCAATCAGCTCGTCGCCGGTGATACCACCTTCAATTGCTGCCCAATCTCGCCAGCGGTATGGCGCTTCGATAGCTGGCTGAAAGCTTTTTCCTTCTAGCACGGCTTCGGTTTCTCGCATTTGTTCTAAGTCGTCGAGAAACTTCAAAAACATGATCCAAGTGAGCATTGGCAGGCGGTCGAGATCGCCATTTAAGCCTTTGTCTTTACGCATGATTTGCCGAGACGATTTAACAATCGCACCTAATTGCTGGGCGGTGGTCATCGGCTGATCTGCTTTCTTTGTTCGTGCCATAAATCGTATCGTCACTTCTGTTATTGCTGGCTATAGAGCAGCGTTTGTAATTGGTCCACGGCGGTTTTCATTTGCAATGCGCCGCCAAAGAGATTGGCTATTTCCATCACATTGCCATATTCAGAAATGGGCGGTACCTGTAGCGAATCCGGAATACTGAATTGCTTAGGGCCGTGGTCGGTATATTTGTCCAGTAAAGACGTCAAGATCGAGCGGGCCTCTGGGCCGTACTGATCAAAAAAGTCCGGTTTGTTTTTCTTCAAGTAGTCAGCGCGCTCTTTTCTGGTTCGCAGCGGTACGTTAAATGCTATGTGACAAAGTAAATCCAATGGATCTGCATCGGTTTTACCCGACTCTGCGACCAAATCATCAAACTGGATCCCGCGTTCTTGTAATTCGAGAATGATCTCTTCTCTCTTTAACGGGTTAGCCCAGCTATCTTTTAGTTCGTCCAGTGAGGAGAAGAGGGTCTTTACCTTTTCTGCGGTGTAGTCGGTATATTGGATGACGCGAAGCTGTTTACCGTCTTCGTCTAGCTCATAGACCAAATGAGACGTAATTTTAACGCTGCCACCGTCTACGTAGTACTTTCTCGGTTCGTGCTCCTCTTCATCATCAGCGCCTTCACCTTCAGTGCTCACTTCGTATTCACTCGTATCTTCAGCAACCTCTAACTCTTCACTCTCTGGTGTTAAAGTGTCATCTACCACTTCTTCACCGTCTTCATCAATCACCACTTCATCTTCAATTTCTGGGTAACCGTCAAAGTCAGGATCAGCAAAATTTTGTGTGGCGGAGCCGGTATAATCAATGATGTTGAACCACAGCTTGCCGTAATCTTCGCGTAGACGAGTACCGCGGCCAACAATTTGCTTGAACTCACTCATTGAGTTCACAACACGCGCAAGCACAACATTTTTACAAGTTGGCGCATCGACCCCTGTTGTTAATAACTGTGATGTGGTCAGTATCACTGGAGTACTAGTTTCCAGCTCTTGAAAACGACTGAGGTGCCCTTTGCCAATTTTCCCTTCTTCTGATGTCACACGCGCAACGTAATCTGGATGCTTGCGTGAAAGGTCAGAATTCAAATTATTAAGCACCCGACGCATTTCATCGGCGTGTTCTTGGTCGACACAAAACACGATCGTTTTTGCAAAACGATCGGTTCGTTTCATAAAGTCGGTGAGATGCTTAGCAAACGCATCTGTTCGAGCCTTTAACGCAATAACCCGTTCAAAGTCCTTGGTTTGGTATTCACCATCTGGGATTTCTCGTCCAAAGCGGTCTACATCGCCTTTGCTTGGTCGCCAACCTGCAGCATCGACTTCCGAAATAACTCGGTGTACGCGGTATGGCGCAAGAAATCCGTCATCAATACCTTGGCGCAAACTGTAGGTGTAGATGGGGTTACCAAAATAACGATAAGTATCGCGATTATCTTCACGCAGCGGCGTCGCCGTCATACCGATTTGAAAGGCTGGCTCAAAATACTCCAGAATTTCGCGCCAGTTACTGTTGTCGCGGGCACTGCCTCGGTGACATTCATCAATGATAATTAGATCAAAGAAGTCTTGTGGAAATTCTTTATACAAGCCAGGACGACGCTCATCACTGGCAATAGACTGATAAATGGCAAAATAAATTTCACGACTTTTAACAACTTTGCCGCCTTCAATTTTGTGCCTGGCATCACCAAACGGGGTAAATGTTTTATCCTTTGGGTCATCGACCAACACATTTCTATCTGCCAAAAATAGAATGCGAGGCTTTCTGTAGTCTCCCGTACGATTCCAGCGAGCACTCCACAGCTTCCAACTAATTTGAAAAGCGACGACAGTCTTACCCGTACCCGTTGCCATCGTAATTAATGAGCGCTTTTTACCTTGAAGCACCGACTGAACTGCCCGGTTTATGGCTATTTGTTGGTAGTAACGCGGGGAATATCCCGAAACATGGTGGTAAGGGGACAGCAAGGTATCAAGATCTTCATCCTTTAAACCTTCATCGCCACAAAGACGCTTGAATAACTCATCAGGGGTTGGAAAGCGCGACAACAATTGCTCTTCACCAGTGGTGTAGTCAAATTCTAAGATCTCATGACCATTGGTTGAGTAAGCAAACTTTAGCCCTAAGATTTCTGCGTAATCTTTTGCCTGTTGCATCCCTTGGCCGACAGGGCTGTTTTCAGGTTTAGCCTCAACAACAGCAATAGGAAAGTCGCGAGTGTACTTAAGTAAATAATCCGCTCGCTTTTGCTCCCCACGTTGAACTTTACTGCCCTTAAACTGAACACGACCATCGGTAAATGTGTACTGTTCAGTTATTGTGCTAGGATTGTTTTCCCATCCAGACTCTTTGAGCTTTGGCGTCACATAGACTCGGCAAGTATCTGCTTCGTTTAAGGCCATACTATTTTTCTTCCTTGCTGTCATCTGATGCGCCACCAGATCTAACCCACTGATCCACCTCATCTGCTTTAAACTTCCAAGGCCGACCAATTCTATGAGCTGGCATACCCTTTTTACTGATCCATGAGTACACAGTATCTTTGCTTACGCCAAGATATTCGGCTATTTCTTCAACAGATAACCAGCGGTCTGAATTCACAAAAGGTACCTAACGTTATGAGCTTGAGGCTTTTGTAAAATAGTCACATATTCGCTTAGCAAAGTAAACTTGATTTAAGCTGAATAGAGAGGATTTAAAAGGATTAAAAAGCAATCCATTCTTACCTTGTCGGTACACAACCAGTACACTGGCGGTATTGTCTGCCTTAGCCTTTAATCCTCGCCCAGCCTTTAGGTTGACTGGCGGTGCACTGCAAGGCGACAAGCCTACACAGGATTCATCGCCATTTTAGTCATCCAAGATGCTGCCTTTCACGCAGTACATTCGCGGGCGGGTGTTGTCGGGTAGGCTGACTTTGCGCTGAGGTCGGTTGCCATCGGGGATTAGGTAGCCTGCGGCCATCAGTGCCTTGGCTGCGCGATCTGGGCTTAGGCCTTCGGTGGCTTCACGCCAGCCTGTTGGGTAAAACAGGTAGAGGGTTTGT